>Ga0115002_10007793_pt1 | contig 11990 bp, 13 predicted proteins | sample ArcticOcean_MG_C_8_FD_89576 | JGI IMG/M metagenome (GOLD analysis project Ga0115002, IMG submission 89576) | Marine microbial communities from western Arctic Ocean - ArcticOcean_MG_CB11_86 | ecosystem: Environmental > Aquatic > Marine > Oceanic | place: Arctic Ocean: Canada Basin | collected...
CATGAGCAAAGTACCGGTACAGCAATTAAAGAAGGTGATGGTGACAAGGAGTCAGGAAAGGGTACTTCAGGAAGACCTAAACTTAGTGAAAAAGAAAAGAATGAAATTAAAGACGAACTTCGCGAAGCATTAGTTACGGCTGTTAAAAATTCAACAGCAGGTGACTTACCACAAGGTGTTAAAAGAATAATCCAAAATATTACAGAACCTAAAATGAACTGGCGTGAGTTAATTCGCACTAGTATCCAATCTTTAATTAAAAATGATTATTCATTTATTAAACCAAATCGTAAAGGTTGGGACCTTGACGCTGTATTACCAGGAATGACAAATGATGAAATGATTCATGTAGCAATTTATATGGATTTAAGTGGATCAATAACAGATCAGGCTAAAGACTTTTTAGGTGAAACAATTGGCATCATGGAAGAATTTCAACAATTTCAGGTTCACCTTGCTTGTTTTGATACTGAAGTTTATAACTATAAAATATTCACTAATGATAATTTTGATGAAATTCGTGATTATGAACTTAAAGGTGGCGGTGGTACTGACTTCGAATGTATTTTTAAACATATGAAAGAAAACTTAATTGAACCTGAAAAATTAGTAGTTTTCACTGATGGATACCCATGGAATAGCTGGGGCGACCCACTTTATGCGGACACTTTATGGGTAATACACGGTGATCAAAACCCAAATCCCCCATTCGGACAATTTGTTCTGTACGATTCTTAGTAGTTATTTCGGTTAAAAATTCCTAGTATACGTCTTTAGATAGTAAATATCTATAGTAAATATATTTAATACCTATATAGGAGTTCAAAATGGCAGAAGAAAGTAGTGCAAAAGAAACAGAAGTAGAAGAAGTTCCTGCAGGTTCTCAGGAAATTCTTCCTGATCAATTAACAATTCAAGACTTAGTAGTATTGCGTAACTGCGTAGAAGTTTGTACTAAGCGTGGTGCTTTTCAAGCTGACGAATTAGAAACCGTTGGTAGTGTGTATAAGAAATTACATAGCTTCTTATCCTCAGTAATAGTACCCCAACAACCTATGCCGGCTCCTGTTGCACAACCAGACATTCCTCCTTTTCCTGAAACTGCTACAGAACCAGCACCGGAACCAAAGAGTAAAGAAGCTAAAGCTGAGGCTAAAAAGTTTGACGAAATTAATAAAGCCGCTTTAGCAGAAGAATCAAACGGAGAAAGCAAATGATAAAACACGTCGGTAGACATAACAACCAAAAAGTTGTGGTTGTTTTTAGAGAAGTTCCAGGCGAAGCACACATGGCGTTGGTAGTTTATTCTGATAATATACCAAGTCAAATTCACGATGACATTATGTCTGTACTTGAAAGCCCAAAGGGTCAACAAGAACATATTTTTGCTGATGCATTAAATCGTTCTATTTTAACAGATGGAAGAAACGCATTAGTAGCATTACATGATGAAAAATGGCTAAAGAAAGCAGCCACAAGTCAAATCATTATTGAAGCTTCAAAAAATAGTCACATACGTTTAGATGAATTAAACAAATTGATTAATCAAATGGAACAAGGTGAAGAAGCTAAAACAAAAATGGCAGAAGTTGATGCATCGGCTGGATTACAGGCACGAACTACGGCTAGTGATATTGCTCCTGTTGCAGATACTAGTGCATTAAGTGATGTAGATCTAGCTAAAGATTTAAAACGCCAAGCGTCTGAGATGAACGAGCAAGCAAAAACACTAACCAGTGAGGCAAAAAGACTTGAAAAAGAAGCCAAGGATTTAACTCCGAAGCGTACCGCTAAAAAAACAACGAAAGCGGGCAAAGCTAGTGCCCAGGCTTAGTGGCGATTTTTTATTAAAGTGGGAAAAATTAATAGAAGGCGTTGATAAGAAAGATATACCAATTGAATGTATTAAACGTGTTGTAATTAGACTAACAAATGGTCGGCGTAGATATTTCAACATGAGTATATTGAGTAAGAAAGGACTGGACGTTCATCAATTAGAATCCGCACTGAACAATAAGCTACAACAATATGACGGTGAAATTCAAGACGTTGATTTTTTTGTAGACGTTGAAAAAGTCGCTGAATTGATACAACCGAGTACAGATGAAATATTAAGTAAACTAGAATGAAAGCTATCTTAGCATGCGACCCTGAAGGAGGCATTGGTCTCAACGGTACATTACCTTGGCCAGCACCGAAAGGTGACCATGAAAGATTTAGAAAACTTATAAAAAATTGTACTGTTATTATGGGGCGAAAAACTTGGGACAGTCCCGACATGCCCAAGCCACTTCCTAATTGTAAAAACATTGTAATCACAAATACCCCCTCAGCAACTGGTTCCGGTGGTTTACTTAGACCTATCAATACACCTTTAGAAATTAATAATCTTACTGCTCAATACGAACATAATATAATACCATGGAAGTTACTATTCTTAGGTAAGCATATTTGGGATAACGGACAAACTTGGTGCGTTGGTGGTGCTCAAATATTTCTAGAAATGTACTATCACATAAAAGAATTACATCTAACTATACTACCAAAAACATATGAATGTGATACATTTATTAATATAGAACAAATTAATAACGGCTTTAAAATAATCGAAGAACAAGAATTTCCAGATCATACATATAAAATTTTACATCGGCACTCGCCAAAGAAAGAATAATATATGTATTCAGTTTATCAACATTGGGACCCACTAAAAGTTTGTGCAGTTGGACGCTCCTATCCTCCTGAATTTTACAGCTTCATAGATAATTCAAAAGTACGTAATATAATGGAACGAATTGCTATTGAAACCGAAGAAGACTATCAAAGCCTAATAACAATACTCAAACAATTTAATGTTGAGGTTGTCAGAACTACTGTAGCAGAAGATGCTGGATTTTACTTTGATACAAGTAAAAAACAATACCAAGCACCAATTGTGATGTGTCCTAGAGATGTCGCTATTATGGTTGGTGAAACTTTTTATATTGCAAATCATATAAATGAAGGTTTTACAACATGCTGGAATAATATTCGAGGAAACGATTGGCCAATAACACCACCTGATAATATTAACGATTTACCAACATGGATAAAAGATGAACTTCATAATGTACATAATGTACATAAAATAGATTTAGAAAAAAGGAGATATAATTCTTATACGGATATATTAAAAATGATCAAAACTGCCGGCAATGAAATTATATATAATTTTTCTGGTATTGCAAATAAAGGAGTGTATGCTTTTAATAGTGCAAGTATATCTAGAATAGGTAAAGACTTATATCATGGCACCACTGAAAATACACCTGCTGATTATTCTTTAGAAAACTTAAAAAACGATCAAAAAATATTAGATGCAGAATTTCCAGATTATAGAAATCATATAATTGAAACTTGGGGACACACCGATGGTTGTTTTTGTCCTGTAGTACCTGGGTTAATTTTAACTATTAAAGATATTCAAGATTATAATAAAACTTTCCCAGGCTGGGAAGTTATTGAGTTACCAGAACAAAGTTGGTTCGACCCAAAAGTAAGTCAGTTTCTCCAGCTTAAAGAAAAAAATAAAGGTAAATGGTGGGTTCCAGGTGAAGAATTTAATGATGAATTTATTGACTTTGTTGAAGGCTGGATAAATCATTGGGTTGGGTATGTTGAAGAAACTGTATTCGATGTTAATATATTAGTAATTGATGAACATAATGTTATTTGTAATAACGAAAATGATAAAGTATTTGAGGCATTTAAACGTTATGGCATAACACCACATGTTTGTAATTTTCGCCATAGATATTTTTGGGATGGTGGAATACATTGCATTACACAGGATTTAAATAGAGAAGGAAAATTACAAGATTATTTTCCAAACAGAATATGAAACAATATTTAGATCTATTACAACACATATTAGATAACGGTGAACTAAGAAAAGATCGTACTGGCGTGGGCACTCGTAGCATCTTCGGATATCAGACACGCTTCAATCTTAATGATGGTTTCCCAGCAGTTACAACTAAAAAACTAGCATTTGAAGCTGTAAAATCAGAACTTCTATGGTTTATTATGGGCAGTAGAGATGAACGAGATCTCAACAAATTATTATATGGTGAATATGACCATACTAAAAATACAATCTGGTCAGCAAATATAAACAGTAAATTCTGGAAAAAACGTAGAGACTTTCCAAATGATGCAGGCTTAATATATGGAATGCAGTGGCGTCATTGGGATAACGATAAAGTTGATCAATTAAAAACTTTAATAATTAATTTACAACAAAATCCATTTAGCAGAAGACATATTATCACAGCATGGAATCCTACTGATGTAAATCTCTCAGCATGTTTACCTCCTTGCCACTGCTTTATGCAATTCTTTGTAACTTCAAACGGTGAACTTAATTGCAATATGTATATGAGATCGTGTGATTCCTGCCTAGGGCTCCCCTTTAATATAGCATCCTATTCCTTATTGATTCACATGTTAGCAAAACGTGTTAACTTAAAACCAGGTGAATTAATAATATCCTTTGGTGATGTTCATATCTACTTAAATCATCAAAATCAGGTGAAAGAACAACTACAAAGAAAACCAGGTAAACTTCCTGAACTTTGGCTAAACCCTGATGTAACGAAACTAAGTAAATATAAGATGGAGGATATTAAGCTAAATGGTTATCACCCACAACCGAGCATCAAAGCCGATATGGCGGTCTAATTTAAATCTATATGCAGTGACTTTTTTAGCAGGCCGTATTGATTACAACGAAGAATCCAACAGTAGGTTCTTTGATACTCAAGGATTCATGCGACATGGACGACTTGATGATTATCTTAAAATAAGATTCAATGAAACTGAAATAGGTAATTGGTGTACTGAAAACAATATTAAAACAAAAATAAAAGAAAATGATGTTTTAAGATTGTGGTTTAAAAATTTCTCTGTTACTGGGTTCTTAACTAAACAACAAATGATGGATTACATTCTAAGATTTCAACACGAAGGAAAAGAATTTGGTGCAGAATGGCTCGACGATGATCCATATGGATATCCAAATGCAGAACATGCAAGAGAGGCTACTCTGTCAGCGGCTTTTAACATGCCCTTAACTTATCCAGATGTGCTTGAATCTTACAATCGGGATAAAGAAACATGAATAAATATGTCATAAAAAATGCTACATGGGAAAACATTACTATAATATTTCTTTTAGCAGTTATTGTACTTCTTATATCTATGAGAAGTGCAGATTTGCAATTAAAAGAAAAACAACTATGGGAATGTATAAACGGTGGGAAATCTTGGAATGATCAATTTGAAATATCATATGAATCCTATCGATCAACAGATACTGATGATATAACATTCGTTGAGGTTCTTAATCGCTTCGAATGAAAGTATTAGTTACTGGTGGGTTAGGTTTTATTGGACATAATGTTGTTCGTGATTTAGAAAGAATGGGTCATGAATGCATTATTGTAGATTCAAAAACTAATTATGGCTTCATACCTACGATGGAAATTGCTTTCTTAATGAAAGAACGCATAGAACGAATTGGTTCAAAAATTTATTATCTAGATATTCGTGACACTTTACACATAATAAAACTATTTGAAGACTTCAAACCTGACTGTGTAATACACCTGGCAAGTTTTCCAAGACAAAAAGTAGTTCTAAGAAATCCAATAGTTGGTTCTGATGTAATGATGAACGGATTAATTACATTATTAGAGGCCAGTACTCGTGTGAACTTGAAAAAATTTGTGTACATTTCAAGTTCAATGGTATATGGGAACTTTAAAAATAACGTAAAAGAGTCAGCCTTATGCAAACCAATTGGTCAATATGGCATTCTAAAATATGCCGGTGAAAAAATGGTGGAAGATTATACACGGCAGGGACATTTTGACCACGTTATTATCAGGCCATCAGCAGTTTATGGGGAACATGATGTTAATGATAGAGTGGTAAGCAAATTTATCATAGAAGCGATGAGGGGAGAAACACTTCAACTCAATGGTCCAAAAGAAATTTTAGACTTTACTCATGTTTCTGATACAGCTAAAGGAATAGCTTTAGCAACAACGAGCGAAAATGCACAAAATAAAACTTATAATATTACAAGATCATCTAGAAAAACATGTACCATAGAAAAAGCGGCACAACTTGCTATTAAGACTATTGGTGATGGAGCATATATAACAAATGAAAACGCAAATTTTTATCAATATAATAAACCCGACACCAATTTTCCTAGTCGAGGACAATTAAATATATCAAAAGCAAAGAAAGATTTTAACTATGATCCTAAAATTGACATTGAAGAAGGCTTCGAACGCTACTATGATTGGCTCCGGGAAAGTGATTATTGGAGTAGTAGATTAATATAATGAAACTATCAGATAAAAAATATTTCTGTTATGAACTTTACAAAAATATTTCAGTTAGATCACACAACGGTGAGATAAGATACGAGCCTTGCAGTTTTTGGCAAGACGATCCTATTATGACAAGTAAAGATGCGTTAGACATTCACGGTGCTATCAATTCTCCTCAGCGTCGTGCAACACAACAAGCAGTAGAAAATGATCAGCCTCTAAGAGGATGTGCAGGATGTTATAAAGAAGAAGAACACGGATTAGTTAGTCGACGATTGAATACTAAAAGTAACTACGAAGACTTTCACAAAGATACTGATCTAACTAAGCTAACAGGACTAGATTATGCACTAGGCAATGTTTGCAACTTAAAGTGTGTTATATGTAATTCTCAAAATAGTTCAAGTTGGAACAGTGATTGGATTAAATTGTATCCAACAGCCAAGGACTTTAGTTACAAAAAACACGAGCAAATACCAATTGATAATCTATCAGCATTGCGTGACTTAACATTTATTCACATGCACGGTGGAGGAGAACCTTTACTAAGTGATGCTCATATAAACTTACTTAAGAGCATAGATGATAAAAGTCAAATCAGACTAACGTATAATGTTAACGGGACTGTTCGTCCTAGCCAGGAAGTGTTAGAGTTATGGGAGCAATGTAAATTGGTTGAGGTATATTTTAGTATAGATGATATAGGTGAACGCTTTAACTATCAACGTACCAATGCTAAGTGGGACGACGTGATAGAAAATATAGAATGGTATAAAACAAACATGCCGCATAATGGTATGTTTAATATTAATTGTACGTGGGGAGCATTAAACATTTATTATCTAAATCAACTGGTTGATTGGAAAAAACAATACTTAGATACTAATCGATTTGGCGACCCTGTTAATTTAATATTTCAGCGGGCAACTGGAAACACAGAATTAACGCATCTTAATTTAACTGCTCAACAAGCGTTATTGACTAAATTTAAAAACTACCCTGAGCTGTTAGAACTAGTAGAAAATATTTCGGTTAAAGATGAGCCGCTAACAGACTTTGTGGATTATATACATAAATTAGATAAGATAAGAAATTCTAGTTACAACAACGATCATCAGGAATGGGCGGAATTAATATGATACCTTTTGTTAACCTGGCAAGACAATATGAGAGCATTCGTGAAGAAATTCTACAGGTCACTGATGAGGTTATGTCTACTGGGAACTACTTTGATGGGCCAATGATAGAAAATTTAGAAGATGGCCTGGAAAAATTATGCAATTATCCTTATGTGGTATGTGTAGGTACCGGGACAGATGCACTTCGCTTCATGGCCAGGTACTATATGGAACAACTTCGCTCAGCTTATGACATGAAAGTTCAAGGAAAGAAACCTACTGTTGTAGTTCCGGCACTAACTTACCCAGCAACTATCAATGCCTGGATACTAGAAGGCTTTAATGTTATCATCGGAGACACAGATCGTTACGGTTGCTTGGACTGGAACAAATTAGATGCCTTGGAAGACCGCTATGATGTAATTTGTTATGTTGGTCTTTATGGAAGACCAATGCTCGAGGACTTACATTTACGACATGTTCAGCGACGCGGAAAGATAATTTGTGAAGATGGTGCCCAACATTGGACCACAAAAGAGTATACTCACCATACAGTGATGCGAAGCATAAGTTTTGACCCGATGAAAAACTTGCCAAACTATGGTGGCGGTGGTGCGATTGCTACATGGGACTCAAAAAGTCATGATTGGTTCCGCCGATTTAGGAACGGTGGTAAGCCAGATATGGAAATGATTGGCACAAATTCTAAAATGTCAGAAATTGATGCCGCGCAAATGCTAGTAAAACTAAAAAAATTCCACGAATGGCAAGACCGAAGATTAGAAATTGCTAATTATTGGCTAGACAGATTTAAAGAAGCAGAAATTCAATGCCTAATAGGCAACCGAACGGATTTATATGACCACGGTTTACAAAAATTTGTTATTCAAATAGAAAAAAGAAATTCTATTCTCCAGGATTTAAGAGAAAAAGGTATTGAATGCAAAATTCACTACCGCCAACCACTACATGAAATGGACTTATATCGCATGTACGCTGGTCCAGGTATGCTCAGTACGTCAAGTGCCTTGGCAAGACGTGTCCTTAGTCTACCTTTCTATCCAGAGTTATCTGATTCTGAGGTAGAGATTATTGCTGATGAGGTAATTCACCATGTCGAGAAATATAATATTGGTCCAACCACTCCCAATCATAGCTAAGTTTTAACTTTTCAAAGTCACCATCCACACTATTAAAATATTCACAGGCATTTTGTGCCCCCAATTTACTCATCTCACCCTCCTCACCTTCACCTTTAGTGAGCCATATCTTCAAACGATAGTGGGTCTCGATAGTAATTTGTATTCTCAACATAAGTTTTAACTTAATACATTCACGAAAAGCTGACCTCCAGGCCACAATTGGTTCATCGGCATAGCGGGCAATACCACTTACTATAGGGACCACCTGATGTGGTTGGTCTAAAGTGAAGTCTAATCCTGGAGCATCATTGGCCAGAGTAAGTTTTTTGTTATAAGCTATCATGGCCATGTGTCCATATTCCAAACCATTGATGGGATTCTTGGCATGAAAAATATAATGTTTGGCCTTTTGTAGGTAATCTGGTTGCCAATGAAATGGAAAGTGTGGGTTAATTTCCAGCTTACTAAACACCGCGAAGAACCAAGGTGTGGTACTTGCCTCAGCCGCGGCCTTATAAGCGTTTATACGACCTTTTACACCGGTTATATGCAAGAATTTATTCGGGAGTGGATCGACTATTTTGCTTAAATGTTTAATATTTCGCTTGGCTACTTTTTCTCCATTACTAATAAAAATAATATCTAACGGTTCATCATCAAATCTTTGATAACTTTTATCAATATATTCATAATCATAAAGCTGATTTTTTATGTCAGGAAAACTTTCTCTGGGAATTATACATGAACTTCCGCTTTTTGTTAGTGGAGTTATTGCTCTGGTCTTCTTTCTCCACAATGGAACGGTTGGAATTTGTCCCTTATACTTTCCATCGGTGAAAAACATGAGCGGTTGATGGTCCTCAATACAGTCGGCCTCTCTAACTGCATGGACCAGACTGTCATGAGAGTGCAACATTTTCTGCATTTCTCTCCTTGGTACTTGTTGTTGGTTACAAAAATTGACATCATACCAGTCCAAGAGTTCCACGGTGGGAGCTTTTTTCTTAAAACTTGGTACATGCATATAAAAAGTATCACCAAACTTCTGCTCATTGCTAGGAAAGACGTGAAGCATTTCAGACTGCCATGGCTCTGGGTGCCAGGTGAAGTCAAAATTTGTGTAATCACAGACACTACTTACTATCCAGATGTATTCTCCCTTGGCAGTTTGTGCAATTCTGATCAAGGTATCGAGATAGTTATCAAAAAATCTCGAGGTCTTTACAATCTCCCGGTCAATCTGGTCTCTAACTTTGTCTACATTATTGTCCAGGTGGTCAATTAATACAATTTCTGCATCGGTCTCTTTCCTATTACAGACAATTCTTTTATAATTGACCTCATTTGTGACCTTGGGTATCAACCTGGTCCCAGAATCTATCTGCCACTGACTGCGAAAAACATGCTCATGGTCGCTTTCCCACGGTACCGGTTCCCAAAGAAAGTCCCAAGAAGTGTAGTCACATAAATAATTGACAAGCCAGCAGTATCTAGTTGTAGATTTTTGTTGTGCATCCACAGCACTTTTACAACTTTTTTCATGAGGGAACAGATTAGGCTTGGTGCCAGTATAGAAAATATCAAACATAATAACAATGATTAGAATTGATGAAATTTATGAACATACTTTTTGGCCTTGGTTAACAAAAAACTCTCTAAATAATGCAATGATGTATCATCACCCCTTTGGTGAAACATCTCTGGACTCATTAAAAGTACTTATTGACGAAGAAAAAGAAACAAAACATTTTTTCCACTTCTTTGATCAGGAACCAGTCCACCTAGATTTACATTCTGACCTCTTTTCTCATGCTCATGACCGCATGAGAGATACGAAGAAAGCAATCATTACCTCAGAGTTTAACTCCGATGATATAAAACAGTTATGCAATCAGTATGACATGACACCTTTTTACTATTTCTTCCATGGCTGGGCAGCCTTGGATTGGTTTCGAGGGTACGACAAAACATTTTTAATGCCACCACCTGATGAAAGGGAGATCAAGAAGACCTTCATTTCCCCAAATCGGATCATCGGTGTGAAAAGATTGCATAGAGTTATACTACTTTACTGGTTCAGGAAATACAACCTACTGCATAATCACATATCATGTCCTGAAGTCTGCCCTTCTACCAACATTAATATCAAAGATATCGCCAGGTGGCAATCTAGTAAGTACCCTGACATCTTGGAAGTACTAGATGATATTGATTTTCCACTGACTTTTGATGGTGAAGTAACTCCAAGCATGGACTCTTATAAACTAACTCTGCAAAACCCGGCCTCTGAATGCCTACTATATAATGTTAACGAAACAATCTGGACCGGAAAGAAACAATTTCTGACAGAAAAAATATTCAAACCCATCTGCTTCCGAATGCCTTTTATACTTTCTTCTACTGCCGGCTCTCTGGAATACTTAAAACGCTATGGCTTCAAAACATTTAACTCCCTCTGGGACGAATCTTATGATCAAATTGCTGACAATCATCAAAGACTTTCTGCTGTAGCTGAATTACTGTGGGAGCTTGACAACCTCTCCAGACATGAGATGCTAGAAATACATAAATTTTCACGCGATATTGTTGAACACAATTATCAACATTTTTACTCGGGTGATTTCGAGACTATATTGACCAAAGAATTTACTCAACTACTAGGTGACTTTCATGACTTTACTAAATAATACAAACAATGGATATGTTGATATCAATAGGAATCATAGGGATTTGTATAATTGTAATAATATTATATGCTTTGTATTGTATAATATTTCATGACCACTAACTTCGGCTTATGAACACATCCGGTATTAGAATAAACCTAGCAGTTGAACGCTTTAAAGATGGAAAGCCTCTCCCGAATGGACTGACTGATGCTCAAGCCACAAATTTTTCAGACGCCTTAGAATCTCCTTTTTTAGATTACCCACGAATTTTTTACTATCTGAAAGAATCTAAATATAAAGTAAGAACTCACACCATTGAAAATGCCCCCGAAGATTCCTGGTATATACTACACTTAAATTTCTTTGATCTAACTCTGGATTATCTTGACCTAATCCCTGATCACATTATGGAAAAGATCAACCAACGTTACTTTAAGTTAGTTATATTTTACCAAGAAGCTGACAACCCGACAGTCATTGAGAAAAGACTTATAGAACTATGCGAAAAACATAATAATAAAATCCTCTATAATCTTCACAATCCTAGACTTATCTTCTTTAGTGGTAATTCTGAAGCTGATAAACAAACAACTCTTTGTCACTACTGGCCTGAGATCGAATACATGTTCAGACGCTCTGTTGATTTCACTAAGGCCGCAACCTATTCAACCACCCCTCGAG
>Ga0115002_10007794_pt1 | contig 11988 bp, 8 predicted proteins | sample ArcticOcean_MG_C_8_FD_89576 | JGI IMG/M metagenome (GOLD analysis project Ga0115002, IMG submission 89576) | Marine microbial communities from western Arctic Ocean - ArcticOcean_MG_CB11_86 | ecosystem: Environmental > Aquatic > Marine > Oceanic | place: Arctic Ocean: Canada Basin | collected...
ATCCATCAGCGCTTTGAGTGAATGAGAGGCCATATCGGGAAATACTTTTAGGGCAATGTTGCTAACCGGGCAGGTGGTGAGCGGTATGCGGCGCTCCGCCAGTAATCGTACCAGGTTGGGGTCCTCGATCGCCCGGACACCGTGGTCGATCCTGTCCACATCCAGATTCTCAATCGCGTCCCACACGCTTTCCGGCCCTGCATCTTCTCCGGCATGCGCTACGAGGTGAAGCCCCAGTTCCTTCGCACGGTTGAATCCGAGAATGTGTCGACTGGCTGGATAGCCCCGTTCCTGACAATCCAATCCGACTCCAACAATGCCCGTCTCTTTGGGACATGCTGCCGCCAGTTCCACCATTTGGAGTCCGGTATCTGCATCCTGGGTACGGTCAATGTCTGCGATAAAGCGAGTCTCAACTCCATGACGCTCGCGATTAATGCGCCGGCCCTCAGTGATTCCCTCAACAATGTCTTCCCAGGTCACACCCCGTGGGCTTACCAATCCCCAGGTAAAGAAAATTTCGTGATACCAGATATTCTGCTTTGCCGCTGCCTCACCAATAACTTCCGTTACTGTTTGATAGTCGGCAGCTGTGTTGAGTGTCGATACCGTAGTACGAAGAATTTCGATAAACTCATCCAGCCCAGAAAACTGATAATACACTTCTGCACTCGCCTCGTCGTGAAACGGCATTTTCATTCCGTTCCGCTCCGCCAGGGTGAGCGCCGTGGATGGATACATCGCCCCGCCCTCCAAATGAATATGCAATTCTGCCTTCGGAATGCGCTCAATAAAGGCTTTTAGCGGACCGGTCAGCGTTGTAGTTCTCATCGTTTAATAGTGCATGGTGCTTGCATTGTGGAATCAGAAGTCTCAGGGGAAATCCAATTAGAAGAAGTATATTCAAAGAAGATTCTTACAATGCTCAACAGAGGAATGTTCAGCGAAAAATAATCTTCCGCTTCCCCTTTCTAGTCACCACCCTTTGGATCTGCGAATGAACAACCAGCAAATTATAAATCACCTGCAAGCCGCTAATGAGGTTGCGAAATCTGCACTTGCCGAGGGTCACCATCCATTCGGTGCGGTGCTGGTGGCTCCCGATGAAGAGACGATACTATTCCGTCAAGGCAATGTGGACAAAGTGCGTCATGCCGAATCGGAATTGGCTCGCCTGGCTTCCCTGAAGCATCCCGAAGATTTTCTTTGGCAATGTACCCTGGTTACGACCGTCGAACCCTGCGCAATGTGCACAGGCACCCTTTATTGGGCGCATATAGGTCGACTGGTTTACGGAGTATCCGAAACAGACTTAAAAGCCCTGACAGGAAACGATTCACAAAATCCAACCCTGGACCTGCCTTGCCGCTCAGTCGTTTCGGCAGGTCAAAAGCCAATTGAGGTGCATGGACCGATCGATGAAATGAAAGACAGCATCCTTCAGCTTCATAGAACATTCTGGAACAGGAACGATTAAGGGGAATCGTTTTCCTCGATGTCCCCTTGAGACGTCCAATTCCCTGTTATCCAATACACCACCAAATAAACCACCGGGGTATCGATAACTGCGACCAGCAACTTAACCAGGTAAGAGCCCAGGATTAGTTTGGGCATCACTTCATTTGGAATCACCCCATAAAAAGCAACTGAGTAAAATATGGAGGTATCCAGTAATTGAGAACCAAACGTAGAGGCATTGTTACGCAGCCATAAATAGCGTTTTCCGGTACGTTTTTTTACCCATTCAAAAACATATATATCCCAAAGCTGCGATGAGGCGGTGGCGAGCAGGGAGCCGAGGACGATTCGAGGAGCCCCTGAAAAGAGCGCTACAAACGAATCATTATGAGCCCATCCATCCGCAGGATTTAAATGAACCGCAATATATATCAAAATTGTGCAGGTGATATAAACGATCATCCCCATATACACCATCATGCGAGCTCGCTTGGCACCCCACACCTCGGCAACCGCATCGGTACAAGGATACGTAAATGCATGAGCGAAGGATCCGAAACTAAAAGCAAGCACGCCCAACCCCAACCACTCGAGGTCAAGCGGTACCAATTTCGGAGTCAGACTTTGCAGCATTCCCCAAAAACCTACATAAAATCCAAACAATATGAGATATTTGCGCTCACGTATATTATCCATTGCTACAGTTGATTTCACAATTCAAGACGGCTCGAATTACTAACCCAATCAGCTTAAAGACCAATAGAAAACCAAAATTTATGATGGGCTATAAAGAGTGTGGTAGCATGACCTAGGGTTGCCACCCATGAACAGCTTCCGGGCAACAGACGATATCCTCCAAGCAACCGAGATTCGTTCCTATACCTTTGTTATAAGACTGCTCCAAAGTTAAACAAACTGCCTCGTTCTCCCCATAAAAGTGATTGGACTGAGTAGCCCAGATCAAGGGCATTGGATTGACCCCTGCTTAATTAAGTTTTTTAAAATAAATAGTTAACTAATAAAACGGATGATTTGATCCGCATATTCCAACAAAGGAGTTAAGACTATGGCACTGATGGCATGACCGGGTGCAAAGCGTTCCTAGGCTGAAAGCCAAGAAGTCGGGCTTTGCTTGAGAGGAACCCAGCGTTCTAAACCCGCTAAGCACGACGATCAGCAAGTCGAAGAATCACAAAAAGAGTTCCAGCGATCGTGGCAAGGACGATGGCGAAGGTAACTAGAATGCCGGCCCCCTCTCGATTGATAATCGATAAGGAGCCCATCAGTATTGCAATTACAGCTAGTGATGCCGCTACCATCTTCCCTGGCAATGTATAGGTTTTAGCCACTGGCTCTTCGTGAAAGGCGCGTTTCGCTTTCATGGCACGTTTCCAACCAGGATGCTCGTTCTTTTGAACTAGCTCCAAAATACTCAGTATCAAGAAGGGGGTTACAATTCCAGAAAGCAGGTCGGCTATTCTCGAGTGCGCAGCTATCCAACTGACGACGGGTTGCAGAACTTCGACCTCTGTAAGAAATCCTTCTCTCGCCAACGCAAATTTGACGAGGTAGGCGGTCACAAATCCGGCTATCGTGGTAACCCAAACCGCAGCTAGTCCAATTTTCTTTGAAAACAATCCCCATACAGAGGGGAGCAACAGCGGCACGTAAAGCAGCGTGTTGATGTCGATGATAAATTTTGAGTATCCATATTTTGGAATCAGCAGTGCTCCAGCCACGATGACCAGCCCGAGTATAATCGTTATAACTCGTCCGACGAATACGAGTTGCGATTCGGTCGCCGCTTTGTTCATTGTGCGATGATAAACCTCGGTAAAAGCGCCAGCAAATACGTTGAGGCGAGTCGTTGCCGCACTGGCTGTAGCTGAGGCCATCGCAGCAACCATCAGTCCAACCATTCCGGCTGGTAGCACGAATTTACATGCGAGGATATAGGCCTGCTCAGTATCGGCATTGGGATTTATGTCTCGATATAGAAGCGGTGGCAGCATCCAAAAGAAGGGGCTAATGAGGTATAAAGCTGCAATTAGATATGCGGCTTTCTTAGCATCTTTGGCGGTCGGGACACACACCCAACGCTGCACAAACGACCAATCCGCCGCGAAGATGAAAAAGTTAACGATCATCCAACCGATTAAAAACCACCAGGAGAAGTCTGCTGCGACTGGAGCCAAAAAACCTTCAGGAGCAGCTGACACGAAAGAACCCCAGCCACCGACTTGAATCAAGATAAGTGGTACCACAAAAACCACGGATACTGTTAGAATAAAAAACTGTAATACATCCGTCATCAAAACCGCCCACAGACCTCCAGCGAACGTGATAATAATTACGATCACGCAGATGGTGATAGAAGTAAGCGGCACCGATAAATGTCCCGTCGCAGGATCTACCAAAAGGTGACCTTCAGCTAAGGGCATCAATGCGCAGACTATTTTCGAGAGCGCATACACCGATCCTCCGATAGCGAATAAAGTCAGCGAACCCTTAAACCAGGTATAGAACTGTACAATCGATCCACCGTAACGTAGTTGGAGAAACTCAGAGGCGGAATTGACACCCGCCTTTCTCCAAACACCAGCAAGCAACCACCCTACCAATAATGCAGAGACCCCGTAGCATAGATTAATAGCAATAGCTACCGCACCATACTTGTAGGCGATCCCTCCCCAAATCACGAATGTACCCGCCGAGAACATGGACATGAATCCAGAAAGACCTGAAACCCACCAGGGAGACTGGCCACCCGCGGAAAACATCTCTTTCGAGTTTTTCATCCTTCCTGCGAACAGCATGCCTGCGCCCACCAAGCCGAGGACGTAAAGTGCGATCACGACATAATCTATACTCTGCATCTTACTACTTCCATTAACCGCAGAGTTCGCCGAGAACGCCGAGACTAAAAATTAAACTACGTAATACGCTACCGAGTGCGTAGCACGACATGACCACGAGAGCCCAAAGACCGCGAAAGAAGATTGTCCGATGTGTCGGAATACTTTGATAGTCTCCTCAGCTTAGTGTCTTTTGGTGTATTTCGTAGTTATATATATTGATTCCGAACAGTAAGATTTTCTCAGCGTTCTATGCGGTTCAGAAAATCACTTTTCGGTCTCTGGCTTCGTTTCAGCAATCCCGAGCTGACTCAACCTTGTAAGCTCGAGATGATCACGTCCAAATAAACCAGGAATTCAGACCCGATCTCAATCTCAGGCTGACCATCCGGAAGCGGGTTGTTATTGATCCAGTGCCCATCTGGAAATTGAGTTTCGACAAAGTAATCAGCCACTTTAATCGCCCATTCTTTGTAAATGGGTTCTTTGGTAATTTGGTAAAGCAAAGCTGCCCCCCATCCGACCTTGCAGACCTGCGCTACCTCAAACTGCTGTTCCGTTTGCTGGTGCGCAAACGCCTGATACTCCCGTGCTAAAGCCAGATATTCGGGACGTGGTCGGGCCATGTAGAGTCGCGCCAAAAAGGCAGCGCCAATTCCACCCACAGTGAAACGTTGCTCGGGTTTTTGTGCTTCTAATACGTGGACTTTAGCTTCTTCAGCCGGAAAATCTGTAACGAGCGCCTGCTTCTCTGCAGAGTATATAAAGTAGAGCCGCTCTGGTAACTCGGGTTGTAGCGACCACATCTGCTGGAGCCACTTTGCCACCCGTTCTGCCGCCGCAATTTCGCCTGTCATCAAACAAGCGAGACCCACACCACAAGTGAACGGAATGTCTTCTTTATCAGAATGGCTTGCTCCATTTGCATAGTTGTAAAAGCCGCCCGAAAGCGGATCTTCCAACGAGAGAATATATTGGATTCCCTGATGGGAAAGATCTAGCTGTTGTAACATTTGGGCACCAACGACAAGCAGGGCGTTGGTATACAAGTAGTGATCAAGCAATGGACGTGGAGTTACACCGACAAAGTCGCCATTTTCGCCCAGCTGGTTTTGACGGATCCATTCGCACAGTCGGACTGCGGCTTCCATTTCCCCGGCTGAAGCCAAGGCCCAAGGTGTCCGATAGTACGAGAAGCTTTTCTCTACAGGGCCAACCGATCCATCTGCGTTGAGATGCTGCAAAATATAGTCGACGCCCTTGCGCTGGATTTGCCGATACTGCGATAACTTGCTGGTCAAATTTGAGTCCATAGATCTATTTACTTTTTAGTCTGCTTAGCCAGGGCCTCGTCGACCATATCAAAAATCGTGTAGCGGGGAGCGTAACCGAACACCCCATGTGCTTTGGCGCTGCTGAGATACCACGCACGTCGTGTCGTTGACAGCTTAGCAGTGACATGAGGCAGGTTCAGTTTGGCGGCCAAATATTCGACTAACTCTGACGAAGAAAAGGACGCGACACCCCCTAAGTTGAACGCCTCACCAATCGCTGCCTCGGGAATGAGCGCCTGGACACATCCGGCAGCAACATCTCGTGCATCGCCCCATTCTCGAATTCCCGGGTTACCGGCTTCATCCGCCATGATCACGAGCGACTCAGTCCCCTTATCAAGACTTTTGAGGATGGCTAATGTTTCAAGCTGTGGTGGGGACGCCGCTGGAAGTGTCTCAAAGAAATTGATCGCCTCTTGCAGGAATAACCATCGGGCAAAGACACTTTGCGACTCGATCAGTTCGGCAGCATCAGCAGTCGCCCCAAAGCGTAGAATCGTAATAGGGATACCAAAGCCTCGCATAAAGCTTAGGCAAAGTTCTTCCGCCCCGACCTTACTGGCTCCGTAGATCGTGCCAGCTAATCGCGGATGAGTTTCATCCACAGGTAAAAAGCACGCGTTGGATGAGGCCCCGGAGTGATAAACAGCATCACTGCTAGCATAAATAAAACGTTTGATTTGTGGCCCAGCATCGCGAATCGCCATGAGCATATTAAAAGTGCCACGTAGATTAATCTCGAAAAACTCTTCGTCGGTGTTCCCTCGCGAAGTCAATGCACCAGCCAAATGATAAACAGCCTCAACACCTTTGACTGCTTCAGCGATTGATGCCGTATCTTCCAATCGTCCATAAACGAATTCTACCCCGGGCATGGTAATAAGTGCGATGCGAGGATCATCCGGCAGCGCAAAAGCGCGAACCGTATGCCCCTCCTGAATCAGCAAACGCGTCAGGTGAGCGCCAATTCGACCCGTTGCTCCCGTGACTAAGATATGCATATTCTATTATGAAATGGGATCGTCAGCATAAACCCGGACTTCAAAAATCCTGGCATGATCTAAACCGTTGGTATCCGTTACTTGGATTCGTAGATCTGAGGCTATAGCGGGAGATTTCAATTTGTGAGTTTTGCGGCGCTGGAAGTTGTCTTGTTCTTCAGCTATTGTTTTCCATTCCTCGTTTACTTTTATCTGGATCTGGTAATTGCGAGCCGTCTCGGGCTGAGGGGTTCCCCACATCATACGTTCGGTGTACCCATCTGCCATGGACAAGGTGAGCAGTCGATGCATGCCGGTATCGAAGATCAACTCAATGGATCCAATCGGCACAGACTCATTCCAAGATAAACAAATCCATGCCGGTAATCCTTCGGCGGGATCTGACATCCAACGGTGAGTTGCCTCCGGAAAGCGATCAGGAGCTGCTCCAATCGGTCCAGTGCCTCTGCTGTCTTCATTAGGACTTCGGAGCGAGCGAGTCCAGCCGTCGATGACCGAGCCAGCAGGACCGTCTGCTTGTTCACTGGACGCGGAAATGGTAGCCTGCCGCGCTAAATCGTAAGGATTTTCATTTGTGATTCCCAGAAGCAATACATCGTCCCTGAGTAACTGTTGCTGTATCGTTTTCATCGCCTCCAAGTTAGAGGGCATCGAGCTGGGCGTGGCACCCTGGCTTATGGCAAAGGCGGCCGCGGTTCCCACGCCTTGACCGATGGCCGAGCAAGTTGCCATGACCCGCGTCGATGCGAAAGCAATGTGGGTAGCCGAGATATTGCGGCCGGCAAACATCAGATTATCCAGATCGCGCGCAATGCAGCTACTCAACGGAATATCGTAGAGATAAGGAAGAGGGCTTTGTGTGTATGGCATTTCATCGATGGCATCGATTCCACCTGGTGGGTGAATATCTATGGGCCAACCACCGGTGGCGATAGCGTCAGGGAATGACCTGCTTTGTAACAAGTCTCCTTCGCAAAGCTTGTATTGTCCATCAAACCGACGGCTCTCTCGTTTGCCAGGCACAAACCCACACCATTGCAGCGCCCAATTATCGGCATCCACTTCCGAACGGTTTTTAATGAAATCCCACACACCCATGAGTGCTGCCAGCAGCTCGTCTCGAATGACCTCGTTATCCTTGATGGTGTCTAGCTCTCCGCCCCACTCGAGCCACCAGAATCCGTACTCCAGATTAAGATCGAGGCCGGGCTGACCGTAGGGGCGATGTTTTAGCGTTTCGGCCGAGATCTTACGTGCCCACGGTGGAGGTGAAAAGGGCATTGGATGCGGATGTCTACGGGCTTGAAACAGCAAAGTTGAGCCCAGCGTTTTTTTATCCTCTTCCACAGGTGCGAGTGATTCGGAGAACTCAGACTGCGCTTCCCGTCCCATTGAGTAATCAGCACCGGTTGCGTAACCAAGCGCTCCGTCCCCAGTACAATCGACAAATATATCTGCCGTAATCTCAAATCGATCGTTTGTGCTCAAGCGGTCAGCGCTTACTGATTGTACCCGATTGTCTACTACGACTGCTTGGGTAACCGTGGTATTGAGCATGAGAGTCAGGTTCGGTTCCCGACGGCAAAGGTCGTAAAGCTCCAGGTCCATCATGGAAGCTGATCGTTGCGGATTCTTAACACTTTGATTGAGACGGATCTCCTCAATGATGCCACCTTCACGGGCCTCGCACTGGAGAGGAATTCCCTCTGATACCCCGTTAGCACCGACGATGTGCATACGAACTTCACTCGAAGCATTGCCACCCAATACAGGCCGATCCTGGCACAAAAGGGTCTTTGCTCCACGCCGGGCTGCCGCCAAAGCGCAACTGACGCCGGCTGGTCCACCTCCCGCAACAAGAATCTCACAATCTAGTTTGGAAACAGTAGGGCTCATGGATGGGTGATGGTATCGTCGAAAAGAATAGCTCTCACGGAGCTACTGATAGGAAATCACAGAGGGTGTCGCTGAAGTTTGCAAACATCCGGTGAGAAGCGCAGGTTAACTGAGTTTCCAGCCCTTGCGGTATTCGCGCCGAATGAATTGCTCGGCATCAGGAGCGTTGGTGGCTCGCATCTCTTTTGTATCCCACTGGAGTTTCTTGCCAGCGCGATACGCGACGTTGCCGAGGTGGTTGGCCTCGGTGAGCAAGCCAGAGTATTCGAAGTCGCACATGGTTGGAGCACCACCTTTGCACGCGTCGACCCAGTCCTGATGATGGCCGCCGGTCGAGCGTGGAATGAACGGATCCGGTTCTTTAAAATCGGCGAATGTTTCTTCCGGAAGCAACACGTGTTTGTTGTAATCGGACAAAAGCATGCCCTCGTCGCCGATAAACAGATGTCCATTGGCCCATTGCGGAATACCCTTATCCTTCCAGATTTGTGGTTTTTCCAATCCCTGGTACCAAGTCAGTTTGACCGGTGGCAAATTGCCGCGAGCGCCGTATTCATAGATCGCCTGCATCGAAGCGGGAGCCATAGCGGAATCAGGTCTTGGTCCCTTGGCATCAACCGTCAGCGGCGCATCCAGTTTCAGGGCCCAGAAGGGCAGGTCGATCCAGTGGCTACCGAGGTCGGACATGGTGCCGTTCCCAAAGTCCCACCAGCGGTACCATAAAGGACCTTCGAAATAATCGTTGTGGAATGGCCGGGCCGGCGCCGGGCCCTGCCATAAATCCCAGTCCAAATTTTTTGGTATCGGCTGAGATTTCTTCGGCTTACGAATCACGATATAACGGTCCTTGGCATCGCGAGCCGCCTGTTCGCTTTTATGCCAGCCCCAGGCGCGCGAATTCCAGACATGAGCTTCGCGAACCTTGCCAATGGATCCGGACTGAATCAGTTCGACCACGCGCCGGTAGTTAGGGTTGGCGTGGTTTTGCGTTCCCATTTGCGTGACAACGTTCGCGTTGCGGGCCGCCATGCGAATGATGCGCGCCTCTTCGATGTTATAAGTCAGCGGCTTTTCACAGTAGACATGCTTGCCTAGTTGAAGCGCCGGTAGTGTGGCAAAGGCGTGCGTATGCTCTGGAGTGGATATCACCACCGAATCAAATTCTTTCTCGTGGTCAAACAATCGGCGGAAGTCCGTTGCTCGACGTGCTGTTGGGAAAAACTTCGCAGCTATTCCAAGCTTATCCGCATTCACATCGCACAGTGCGACAATGTTTTCCTTTTCGAAATAGCCGGTGTTGCGTTGACCACGATTGCCAATACCAATCATCGCGATATTGAGTTTCTCGTTCAGATTGTGACCGCGCAATATGTTGGGCGCCGAGATCGCCGCGGCTGCTCCGATTGCGGCACTGGTTTTCAGGAAGGATCGACGATTAATTTGTTTAGGGGTAAGTATAGTGCTCATTATGTTTTCCTGTTTAAAGGGTTAGTTCAAGTAGGGCAAATTATTTAGTTTCACAGTGTTGTGGGAAAAGAAACTAACCACGAATGGACACCAATAAACACGAATATGAAAAAGAAATGCGGTTCGTTGTATTCAGATAAATTGTCAGGCCTGTTGTTCGCTTCGCTGTCGCAAGCTCGGTACGATTTTTTGAAACGTATGGGTTTAGTTTCAAAGTGTTTCTTTGTTCATGAATTGAGTCATATTATCGTGCCTTCTGTTGCAACAACCAGCCGACCAGATCTACGAGGTCCTGCGAGGATATCGCGGCATCTAGCCCGGCGGGCATCAGGGAAATCTTCATCGGCTTTCGGGCCACGATCGACTCCACTTCTACATTCATCTGCAAGCCGCCCATTATCCGCAGACTCAAGGTAGATTCGCTCTCGCCGGTGACATACCCAACGATCTCGCTGCCATCGTTCAGCTCGACGGACACACCTTCGAAACCTAGAGAGACGGTCTGGTTCGGATCGAGGATGGCGGAGAACATCCCCGCCCGATCCAACTTGCTGCCGATCGCGGACAGTTCGGGACCGAAATCCAGTCCCTCGCCCTGCACCACGTGACAGGCGCTACACCCGCCTTTCACAAAGGCCGCCTTCCCCTTGGCGGGGTTGGGGGTTGCAGCAAGCAGCTCCTCGAACGATTTCCCGCTCCCTTCCACCGGAACGAGGAGACCTTTTTCCTGGGCTTCGACCACAAAAAGCCGCGTGCTCGGGTTGGGTGACAGGGCGAGCCCTCGCAGCGCGGCCCCATGCAGTTCCTTCGGAAGGGCGCCCTGGTTGACAAGGCTGACGAGGGCTGTCGCTCCCGTATTCCTCTTCCCCATCGCTTCGATCGCAAGCGACCGGATCCCGATGGGCTCCGCTTCGTCGCACGCAACGGCACTCAGGAGTGCCGACGCCTGCCTGATGTCCGCAAAGCCGAGGGCCTGAATGACCGCGCGCCGTTGCTGACCGGGAGTCTCGAGGACCTTCCGAATCCGCGTCACTTCGCCGAAGGCAAAAAGCTGCTGCAACGCCCTGATACCCGCTTCTCCCCGTGGATCATCAACCGCCATATCGAAAAGGTCGGCCGTCAGATCCCGGCGATCAAATCGAGCCACTAGATCGACGAAGATCACACTGCCCTTGCTCCCCGGAATGGCCGCCTCAACTTGCTCAACCAGGTCGGGCCGCGATTCGAGCACGGCGGGATCGATTCGCTGGAACGCTTCCAGAAAAGTCCAGGCGTGCTCACCGGACCCGGCGGACAGGATTGTGGTCAAGGCGGACTCTTTCGCTTCTCCGCGATGAAAATCCAGCGCTCGCACCATACGCGGTCGTTCGTCGTCGGGCAGCTCCACCGCGAGCAACAATTTTACAAGATAACCTGCGGCCTCCGGTGCCCGTGATCGCCAAATGATGTCGCGTCCCTCCGGCGTGTTCCAATTATCACCAACGGCCGTCAACCAGGTGTCGAAACAAGCTGCCTCGTTTCCTTGTTCACCGATCCCCAGGGCCTCCAGGTACCAGCGGTCTTTGCCGTCGTGCTGTTCGGCCAGTTCGCCCCAGAGAGTCGCCGCCTCCGGCGTGGCATGACGATGAATCGAGATCGCACACTCCCGGCGGACCAGAGCGGAAGGATCCCTGACTAAACGACCAACAATGGGGACGACCGACACACGATGGCGCCGGGCGATCCGCAGCGCGAGCGCCCGGACGTCGTCCTGGGTGTCCTTCGCTGCCAATTCGATCGCCGTCTCGGTGTTGCCTTCGATCTCGGCGAGCAACCACAGCGCCCGCGCGCGAAACCGCGGGTTCGCATCCGCCGCCATAGCTTCAAGCGCCGCCTGGGCTCGCCGCCCCATCGTGTTCAAAGCCGTCCAAGCGCGGTAACGCGCCGAAAGATTCGGATTGCGCAGCGCCATCACGGCTCCCTCGGGCGTTTCGAAAT
>Ga0115002_10007797_pt1 | contig 11986 bp, 10 predicted proteins | sample ArcticOcean_MG_C_8_FD_89576 | JGI IMG/M metagenome (GOLD analysis project Ga0115002, IMG submission 89576) | Marine microbial communities from western Arctic Ocean - ArcticOcean_MG_CB11_86 | ecosystem: Environmental > Aquatic > Marine > Oceanic | place: Arctic Ocean: Canada Basin | collected...
AGGTTCTAAGTTTTCTCTTGGAAGTTGACGTAGTGAGGCAGAGTGGGCAGGACATTAATAGATCTCCTCAGCAAATGAGGAACGATGCTATTCTGCCCCGACGCTGAGTTCTGACAGAACCGTAGCGGAGGAATTCGTAGTAGTCGACGGGTTCTTGAGCATCGGGGTTAAGGAGTTCTTCGACCGTTGCTTCGTAGCCGACTTTAACTCGTCGTTCGAGTTCGTCTCTTGATGCGCCGAACCCGGCTCGTCGCATCAGATGGGCCATTAATTTAATGTTTTCGTCAGTCATATTCCGTATCCAGACCAGCCGTCGAAGCGCGAACCCTACCAGAACGCACGCACGATCAGGATGAGTAGCGATCATAGTGAGCGGGCGATGAGCAGAACGCAAGATGCCCGCCCCGATTATAAATCGCTTTTGAATCCCGATTGATTCCTGTCCGTGTCTATGCGTTCGCGTGTAGACTAGCCCCGCTTGTTGCCTCGGTAGTTCTGGGTGGGATTTGCAACGATCTCGGTCCCGTTATTTCGTCTATTTTCGAAATTTTGCGGGCACTATTTAGTGGTTTGAGGCCCAATGGTTTTTTTTGGGCACGAGAAGGAGTTGGTGAAAAATAATGTGTGGCATCGCCGGAATTATGTACAAGGAAAGCCGGTTGACCGGCCTTGCCCCTATCGGCGACGACCTGGTCAAGATGCTGGAAACGATGGTTCACCGTGGCCATGATTCAGCAGGGGTGACTATCTCGGGCGAATCGGTTGATTCTGACCTCTTGATTCGCATCTGGGCGGACGAGTCTGCACCTGCTGCCGAAACGATTGAGCGTGCCAAAGAGACGCTGGCGATCAACGGTGGTGCGATCGTTACTGCTGAGGCTCGCGACTCTTACCTGAGATTGACTGCCAACTACGAGGGTGATGTGCCTCAACTTGCCGATGCACTGCTGAAAACGCCCGGTGTGGTGTTGCACAGCATTGGTGAGAATTCCGAGGTCATCAAGGACGTCGGAACTCCGATGGTGATAGACGAAACCCACGAAATCAGGAAGATTTCGGGCACTCATGGCGTGGGTCACGTGCGAATGGCGACCGAGAGTGCTGTCGATATCAGCCACGCGCATCCGTTCTGGGCGTACCCGTTCACTGATGTGACCGTGGTTCACAACGGCCAGTTGACGAACTATCACGGCATGAAGCGTGAGTACGAGAGCCGTGGACATCATTTCCAGACACACAATGATTCGGAACTGATCGCTGTTTATCTTGCGGACAAGTTATCTGAAGGTGCGGAACTCGAAGAAGCGCTGCGTGAGTCTATGGACGATCTTGATGGCACGTTTACGTACCTCGTCTCGACCAAGGACGGTATGGGTTATGCAAAGGACCGGTGGGCTGCGAAGCCGCTGGTTCTGATGGAGACTGATTCGGTGGTGGCACTTGCTTCTGAGGAAGTGGCGCTGCGCAGCGTATTTACTGAGGAGCTTGTTCGCACGGAGCCGCAGGAGCAGGAGGTGATGACTTGGTCAGCCTAGATGCGGGTGAACTGACGACTCGTGAGTTGAATCGGAAGATCAAGGACCTTGCCGAAAAAGGCGATGCCGAGATTGTCATCACGAATCCGGCAGCCAAGCACAACGTGGCGGTTGGAGTTCGAAACAAGTGCTCTATCTCCATAGAAGGCAGTGTTGGCTACTACGCTGCATCGCAGCTTGATGGTCCTGAAATTACGATAGACGGAAACGCCGGGTGGGCTCTGGGCGAGAACCTGATGAGCGGCAAGATATCGCTGAGCAGGAGTGCTGGCGCGTCGGTGGCGGCGAGCATGCGTGGGGGCGAGATATTCATTGGTGGAAGCAGTGGTGCCCGTGCCGGGATTGGTATGAAGGGTGGCACTCTTATCGTCGGGGGCGATTCCGGTTTTTTGACCGGATTCATGATGCAAAAGGGCCGGATCATTGTGTGTGGTGATGTTGGAGATGCAGCGGGTGATTCGATGTACGAGGGGACGATCTACGTCGGGGGCGAGGTTGGTTCACTCGGGGCTGATGCGATGTTCGACGAGATTACCGAGGATGAGTTGATCGGTCTCTGGAACGAGCTGGAACAGAAGGGCATTACCGAAAAACCGAAGTTCCGCAAGATCATTTCGGAAAAGAAGCTGTATCACTACGACACACTGGAACGGCTGGAGCGGACGCTGATTTAGCGCCCATATTCTTAGGGAATTAGACACATGGTAACGGGCAGTAATCAGATCTGGGCTCCGTGGACAGTGGACGATATCCATTCGAAGGCGGACCTTGGTCGATACCGAATCAGGGGAATGAGCACGCACCAGAAGGTGACTCATTTCGATGATCTGACATTTCTTTCGACGGGTTTGACCCGCTTCCCGCTTGAGGGCTACAAGGAGCAGTGCAATACGCAGGTGGAGCTCGGCGGATTAAACGCCTCGAACCCCCTTGTTATTGACACTCCGATTTACATAACGGGCATGAGCTGGGGTGCGCTTTCGGCGAATGCAAAGACGGCGCTTGGCAAGGGTGCAAGCATGGTCGGGACGGCGAGCTGTACAGGTGACGGCGGGATGCTTCCGGCAGAGCGTGAAGTTTCTGACAAGTTGATCTACCAGGTGTTGCCGAGTCGTTACGGCTCGAACCCGAATCACATGGCGACCGCGCAGGCTATCGAGATCGTAGTCGGGCAGGGTGCGAAGCCCGGTACCGGCGGTCTGCTGATGGGTGTGAAGGTTAAGGACGAGGTCGCTATTTCGAGAGATTTGCCGCCGGGAGTTGACCAGCGCAGCCCGGCGCGACACCCGGACTGGCTCGGACCTGACGACCTTGCGATCAAGATCGAGCAATTGCGTGAGGCGACCGACTGGAAAGTCCCGATTCATGTAAAACTTGGCGCATGCCGGGTTAAGAATGATGTAAAGCTGGCTGCGAAGGCCGGGGCAGACGCTATCGTGATCGACAGCATGGTTGCGGGAACTGGTGCGTCGGCAGAGATATTGCTGGATCACAGCGGAATCCCGACGGTGCCAGCGATTGTTTTGGCGCGTGAAGCGCTTAAGGAGATTGGGCTTTACCGGAAGGTCAGTCTTATCGCTTCGGGTGGTATTCGAAGTGGTGCGGATGTTGCGAAGGCGCTGGCTCTTGGGGCAGATGCCTGTGCGATAGGTATTGCTGCGCTGATAGCGCTGAACTGCAACCGGGATATTCCGGAAGCGGATTTTGAGAAAGAGATCGGGTTGCCTGCTGGTGCGTGCAACCGATGTCACACGGGCAAGTGCCCGGTGGGGATCGCCACGCAGGACCCTGAGTTGGTTAAGAGGCTTGATCCTGACGAGGGTGCGGAGCGGGTCGCCAACTTCCTCAACTCGATGACGATGGAGCTTGCACTTTTGACTCGTTCGTTGGGCAAGGGTGATGTGAAGAGTCTTGAGCCGGAAGATCTGGCGGCACTCACGATTGAGGCGTCGGCGATGGCCCAAATTCCGCTTGTGGGCACGGAGAAAGTGTTTGGAATGTAGATAGATAGCGGCTACTAATACTCGGGGGAGCGGATTCTTTGGATACCAGAAGTGAAGTGCAAAAGAAGATCAAGGACGACGGCATCGAGTACTTGCTTGCCCAGTTCGTGGATATCAACGGCTCGCCCAAAGTGAAGATGGTGCCCGCATCGACCTTCGACGACATCGTCGATGATGGTGCCGGGTTTGCGGGTGCGGCGGTTGAGGGAATGGGGCAGGGTCCTCATTCGCACGACATGCTGGCCCGTGCTGATATCGATACCTACACTCCACTCCCGTGGCGCGATGGTATGGCTCGATTTGCGTGCGATCTTTTCGTGGATGACAAGCCTCACCCGTTTTGCCCCCGCCAAAACGCCAAGCGAGTTTTATCTTCTGTTCGTTCTGCCGGGTATTCGTTTCAGGTGGGGATAGAGCCCGAACATTTTCTGGTTACGAAGACGGACGATGGGATCAAGGTGTGGGATCCGAACGACATCGATTCGCTGGCGAAGCCGTGTTACGACTTCAAGGGTATGTCGAACGTTATGGACTACCTGAAGGACATGATGGATGCCATGGGCGAGCTGGGCTGGGGCGTTTATCAGGCGGATCATGAGGACGCTAACGGGCAGTACGAGATCAATTTCGTTTACGACGATGCGCTGGTCACGGCTGATCGATACACATTCTTCAAGATGATGTCGAGCCAGATCGCCCAGAAATACGGCGCCATTGCGACGCACATGGCAAAGCCGTTCAGCGATCGCACAGGGAACGGTGGTCATATTCACTATCACCTGGCAGATGCTGAGACTGGTGAGAATCTTTTCGCTGACGAAAACGATCCGAGGGGGCTGGGGACTTCGGAGCTTGGTTACCAGTTCATCGCTGGCATTCTCGATCATGCTCCGGCGCTTGCTGCGGTGACTTCTCCGACGGTTAACTGCTACAAGCGACTTCAGGTTGGTGAGGGTCTGACGAGTTCGGCTTCTGGGTTCAACTGGACTCCTGCGTTTATCTCTTATGGCGACAACAATCGCACGCAGATGATTCGTATTGCGGGTCCTGGCAATCTGGAGGATCGGACGATTTCATCGGCGAATAATCCGTACCTGGCGTTTGCTGCTTATGTTGCTGCTGGAATGGATGGCATCGCTCGCAAACTCGATCCGGGAGATGCCAACAAGGGCAACCTGTACGAACTGGGGCTTGCTGAGATCGCACGGCGCGGTATTCGTCTATTGCCGCAGACACTTAATGAGGCGATAGGCGAGTTGCGCAAAGACGAGGTTGTGCAGAATGCGCTCGGGCCCATTTACGACGAGTTTGTGAAGCTCAAGGAAGCCGAGTGGTTGGAGTATCACGGCCAGGTAACAAAGTGGGAGATTGACCGGTATCTGACGCTGTTTTAGCCGGTATTACCGGTATTACTGGTGGCGCGATCGGCAACTGACCTTCCATGGCATTCCTGCTCAACTGCCCTAACTGTGGACAACGAAACGTTTACGACTTCCGATTCGGTGGAGAGGTGTTGACGCGCCCGCAGCCGGACGTTTCGAACGAGGATCTGACGGATTATCTGTTTTTCAGGGAGAACGCTGATGGGCCGCAGCGCGAGTGGTGGAATCACAACATGGGGTGCAGGAAGTGGTTCATCGCGGTTCGCAATACTCATACGAACGAGGTGATCGAGACGAGCTGGCCGCCTGATATTCAGTCATCTGCTATTCAGTCAAACGACGATGGGAAGTCTGATGGGGAATAAAGGCACCGGTGAACGGCTTCCGCGCAGTGAGCACGAACTGATCGACCGCGACGCTGTGATCGATTTTGAGTTTGAGGGTCGGCGGTTCTCGGCGCATCAAGGTGACACTGTTGGCTCTGCTGTTACCGCAGTGGGCATCGATATTCTGAGTCGTAGTTTCAAGTATCACCGTCCACGCGGAATGCTCTGCGCTGCCGGCAACTGTCCGAACTGCCTGATGACTGTTGATGGAATTCCGAACGTTCGCAGTTGCACGATGCAGGTGCAGCCGGGGATGAAGGTGAAACGGCAGAACGCATGGCCTTCGGTTGACTTTGACTTTGGGTCGGTGCTGGACCGGATGGACCGGGTTTTGCCGGTTGGTTTCTATTACAAGGCGTTTCACAAGCCGAAGTTCTTGTGGGACATCATGCGACCGATTGTGCGTCGTATAGCTGGTCTTGGTAGGATCGATATCTTGAGCGATGGCGGGCCAAGATATTCGCACAGAAATATGCAGGCTGATGTGGCGGTGATTGGTGGCGGACCGGCGGGGATGGCTGCTGCGATTGAGGCTGCTGACGTAGGGCAGGATGTTGTGTTGATCGACGACCAGCAGGTGCTCGGCGGTCACCTTCTCTCTGACACGGCGCGTTATGCGGGTATTGAAGGTGTTGGTGATGGCACGGGACAGGAGATAGCCGATTCACTGAGAGGTCGGGTGGAGGCGCAAAGCGGGATTCGGGTGCTGAGTGGGGCGTCGGCTTTCGGGTACTACCAGGACAATCTTGTAGGGGTTCGGCAGGGGTTTGAGTCGATACAGCTACGTGCCGATCGAGTGGTGATGGCAACGGGTGCGTTCGAGGTTCCATTTCAATTTGAAAACAACGATCGACCGGGAGTGATGCTTGCCTCTGGGGCTTTGCGAATGGCGAGGCTCTACGGGGTTCCGCCGGGTGAGCGTGCGGTTGTTGTGACGGACAACGACGCGGGTTATTCGAGTGCGTTGAACCTGCTTGATGCGGGGATCGAGGTAGCGGCTGTTGTTGACCTGCGTTCTGGCGCTGGTGCGAGTGACGTTGGCGATGCCGTACGTGACGCGGGCATTGAGGTGCTCACGGGATGCCGGCTGGTTTCGGCTAGTGGAACAAAACGGGTTTCGCGGCTCAAGGTGGTTGCGGCTGACTCTTCGACACGGGTGTTGAAGTGCGATCTTGTTTGCATGGCGGGGGTGCCGCAACCGGCGAACGGACTGCTGCTGCAACAGCCGGGCGTTGTGGTTGAATATGACGAGCAGCTTCGGGAGTCGGTTCCGGCGCGGCTGCCTGACACTGTATTCACGGCAGGTGATATCAACGGGTTCCACGATCTTGGGATTGTTCTCGGGCAGGGGGTTGCTGCGGGTCGTAAGGCGGCCGGGGTTGCCTATGACGGTTCGTCGCAGCTGAGTGCGCTCGAAAGTGAGTACAGGGACGGACTGCGTCATCGGGATTCTTATTCGAGCGGCAGTGCGAAGAAAGAATTTGTTTGCTTCTGCGAGGACGTTTCGACGAAGGACATTGGTGTTGCCATTCGAGAGGGTTTTGGCGATATCCAGACGTTGAAGCGGTACACGACTTCGACGATGGGTCCTTGTCAGGGGAAGATGTGTCACAAGGCGTTCGTTGAGGCGACGGCGATACACACGGGCGGAACGATTGCGGCGACCGGGGCGACTACAGCAAGACCTCCGGCCCAGGGAGTTCCGTTGGGTGCGCTGGCGGGTCCGGGTCACATGCCATTGAAACGTACCCCGCTGGACGAAATCCATCGAGCTGCGGGCGCTGAGATGGTCGAGCTCGGGCCGTGGCTGCGGGCTCATGACTACGGATCGCCGCAGGACGAGGCGCTGACGGTTCGGGAGCGTGTTGGGATCATCGATGTGAGCACGCTTGGCAAGCTAGACGTTCGTGGGGCCGATGCCGGAAAGCTGCTGGACAAGGTTTACACCCACCGTTTTTCTAACCTGAGAGAGGGGCGAATTCGTTACGGTCTATTGTGTGGTGAGAACGGGGCGATCATGGATGACGGCACCGTTACGAGGCTCTCGGAAGATCACTATTTCGTTTCGACAACGACCGGTAACGTAGACGCTATTGAGGATTGGTTCAACTGGTGGCTCGAGGGTACGGGAATGGACGTTTTCGTGACGAATGTGACGTCTTCTTACGGGGCGATCAACGTTGCCGGACCTCGTGCGAGAGAGACTCTTTCGAAGCTTACGGATGTTGATCTTTCGAGCGATGCGTTTGGCTATATGAGATCGTTTAGCGGGACTGTGGCTGGGGTGCCGTGCATATTTTTGCGAATCGGATTTGTTGGCGAGACCGGGTGGGAGCTTCACTTCCCATCGGAGTATGCCGAGCATCTGTGGAAGGCTTTGATGGAGGCTGGTGCTGAGTACGGAATCGGGCCGTTCGGGCTGGAGGCGCAGCGGATTCTTCGGTTGGAGAAGGGTCATATTATCGTCAGTCAGGACACCGATGCGGTTACTGATCCGCTGGATGCTGGGATGCGCTGGGCGGTGCGATTCGATAAGCCTGATTTCATTGGCAGGGCTGGTCTTGCTGCGAACCGGAAGCGGGAGTCTGAGGAGAAGCTTGTTGGCTTCGTGATGCGGGGTGATCTGGTCCCGGAAGACGGCCAACCAATTGTCGAAAACGGTATTCCGATTGGACGTGTAACGAGTTCACGACTTAGTCCGACTCTGAAGAAGGGTTTCGGGCTGGGCTGGGTGCCTGAAAAGCTTGCCGAAGAGGGCGTTGAGATTCTTATTCGAATTGGGGATAAAGACTGGCCAGCGGTTGTTGCTACCGAGCCGATCTACGATCCCGAGGGTGTGAGGTTGAGAAGTTGACGACTATTGAATCCATCTCTCGACTGAGCCCTTTGCATTCGTTGCACGAGCAGCTTGGCGCGGTTTTCACCGAGGTCGCTGGCTGGCAAATGGTGGAGTGTTATGGCGGGGTTGAGGATGAAGTACGGGCTGTGATGGGATCGGCTGGCGTGTGTGATATGACGGGTCGGACGGCGGTGCGGGTCAAGTCGCTGGATCTGGATGCGGTGCTTGGGTCGTCGCGGGTTCCGGAGGTTGGTTCTGTTGTGCGGGATGGCGATCTTGTGATTGCACGTCTGACGGCGGAAGAGGTGCTGGTGTTGGGTGCTCCAACAGCTATCGACGGTTGGCAGGCGCTTGTTGGCGTCGAATCTGATGGCGTACCCACTCGGCAGGTCACAAATGTAACTTCGGGTATGACGGAGTTGAGGATAGCGGGGCCGCGTGCTCGCGATGTGATCGCCTCGCTGACATCTCTGGATGTGCGAGAGCGCTCGATGCCAGACGGTTCGTGTGCGCAGGCCGGGTTCGCCGAGGTGCACGGTACTTTGCTCAGACAAGACATCGCCGGAGCCGCAGCTTTCGAACTTTACGTTGCACGTGAGTTTGGGGTTTACGTTTGGGAAGTTGTGCTTGAGTCGCTGGGTCATGACGGCGTGGCGGCGTTCGGCAATGAAACGTTGCGACGACTGGAGCGGGGTCAGTAATCGTGCAGCTATTTTCCAAAAACACGATGTGGCGGCGATACTCGCTAAAAGACCGTTATGACGTTGTGATTATCGGTGCTGGGGTTCATGGTCTTTCGACCGCTTACTACCTTGCGAAGCAGGGTGTTACGAACGTTGCTGTGATCGACAAGGGCTATGTCGGCGGCGGTGCGAGTGGGCGAAACACGGCGATTATTCGAGCGAATTACCTGACGAAAGAGGGTATTCCGTTCTTCAGGGAGAGCCTGAATCTGTATCAGGAACTGGCGGGTGAGCTTAATTTCAATTTGCTGTTTGACCAGTCGGGAAGACTCGATCTGGGTCACACGGAGTCCGCGTTGTTCGGCTTGCGCAGCCGCACCGGAATGAACCGGCTACTTGGTGTCGATAGCGAGATGATCGGTCCGGAGGAGGTCAAGAGACTCGTTCCTGCGATTGATCTTCGTAAGGGCAAGCCGTTGCCGATTCTCGGTGCGCTTCACCAATCGACTGCGGGTGTGCTTCGTCACGACGCGGTTGTGTGGGGATACGGTCGTGGTGCCGACAAGCTAGGCGTCGAGATTCATCCGTTTACCGAGGTGACGGGGATTGTCCAAGAGGGCGGTCGCGTAACGGGTGTGGATGTCGGTGGGCACGTTGTTCGAGCGGATGTTGTTATGAGTGCGACGGCTGGATGGAGCTCGAACATAGCGCGAATGGTCGACATGACGTTGCCGCTGGTGACGCATCCGTTGCAGGCGTTTGTGACGGAGCCGTTGAAGCCGTTCATTAATCGTTCGGTGTCGTCGGCTAACCTTCATGCTTACGTTTACCAGACGGATCGTGGCGAGGTTGTGGTTGGTGGCGGGGTCGACCCATATTCGAGTTACAGCCAGCGTTCGACACTGCAGACGCTTCAGCATCTGGCAGCCAATACCCTCGAAATGTTCCCGTTCCTGCGTGGCGTGAACGTGATGCGGCAGTGGGCAGGGTTGTGCGACATGAGTCCGGATTACGCGCCGATCATGGGTGTTGTGGACGGTTTGCCGGGATTTATGTTGTCTTGCGGTTGGGGAACGTGGGGGTTCAAGGCGGGCCCGATCGGCGGGTACACGATGGCTGAGCTGATAGCTACGGGTAGGACGCCGGACCTTATCGAGCCGTTCAATTTGAGGCGATTTGCGAGTGGAAAGCTGGTGAACGAGCGGGCAGCGGCTCCTGCGGCGGCGGTTCACTGATAGTTCATCCGGCATTTTTAGGTACGCTTGCGCACGTTGTATTTGCCGTGGGTTGTACGAACAGTTGAGTTCTGGTGGCAGTGGTGAAACACTGAGCGCCGACTCAGCGAACTGGGTCAGACGCATCCCGCAGGAAGTGATTCGCAAAAGTGGGCGGGTAAGAGCAGCTTCCGTACTCCTACATGAGAACGAGATCGGGTATCACCCTGAACCTGTTTGGGATAATAAAGAGTCGCGCCAATTCTGATCGCAGGATGATCGCAGGACTGGTGGTCGGCGCGCTGTTTGCTACAGCAATGGCCGCGGGAATACCGCAGTACGGACGGACCCTCGAGATGATCTTGATGCGCGCATCTGTCGAAGACGTTCAGCCGTTCGACACGAACCTTTACGTCATATCGCAACGATCCCCTCTGAGTGCTCCAGATTCCAGGCGTGAGGACGAGGAGGTGTTCTCGGCCGTCGAAAAATATTTTGGTGAGATGGTTGTCGATTCGATACGACTGATCAAGAGTCGGGATCATTGGTGGGGTTTTCATGGCGAGGGACTGCGAATTTCGAGCGAGGCGTCGCAGAGTTCGTTTCTGTTCATGGAGCGTCTTGATGATCATGTTGACTATGTCACCGGAGTGGCCCCAACAGACGTCGTAACCGAGATCGATGGCGAGATGGTCATTGAGGTGTCGGTGTTCAACGATCGTGCAGTGATGCTGCAGGTTGAGGTGGGGGATGTAATCGATTCGCATGCTGTAGATCGAGGTCTGGGGATGGTGCGGGCGCGAATCACCGGGACGTTTGAGCGGGCGGAGCCTGACCACCTTTACTGGATGGGGTTTGGGCGAACTTTTCTTGCACCTGCGATAGAAGGTCGAGAGCAGCCACTTGTCATGATGACGAGCATTAAATCGATGTTCACAGAGGTTGCTGCGGCTGATGAGGGGTTGCCGGTGACGTATGGCTGGTTTCTGTACACGGGCAACGCCGTTATAGCCGAGATGACGCTGGACGTGCTTGATGCGTCACTCGACGAATTCAGTACGGAGCTCGAACGATCAAGCAGCAATTTTTTCGTTGTTACGCGCTTGACCTCGCGGGTCAAGAAGATGAAAGAGCGAGCGCTGTTTGGCAGCATTCCGCTGTTGTTGACGGCTTTGTTGGTGTTTGCATGTGTCGGCTTTTACCTGGCGATGGCGGCGGGACTTATTTCACGGCGACGCGTAAGCGGGTACATGACTCTGCGAAGTCGGGGTCTGAACATCAGTCAGCAGTTGGGGGTGCATGTTTTTGAAGCGGCGATCGTTTCGATTCCAAGTGCGATAGTTGCTCCACTTTTGTCGTATCTCGTGATCAGACTTCTCGGATATCTACCGGTGTACGACGGGGTTTCGAACGGAGAGCGACTGCCGGTTGAGCTAAGTGCATCGGCGTGGATCTGGTCGTTCGGTGCTGCTGTTGGAACGATGTTACTTATCACTGCTGCGTCGTCATTCTGGGACCGGTCGACCGATGCTGATTCGCGTTCTTCGGAAGCACGTCCGGTTGGTGCGCCGTGGTTTCAGCGTTTATATGTCGATGCCCTGGTAATTGGCTTGAGTGGGATTCTGTGGTGGGATCTGGCCGCACGAAACAGTGTGGTGACAAGCCAAAGGGGAGGCGATATCACACCGGATTTGAGCTTGCTCGGGACTCCGATTCTCATCGTGTTCGCAAGCTCTCTGGCGACTTTGAGGGTGTTCCCGGTTGTAACGAGACTTCTGGCGGGCGTTGGAGTTCGATCGAATCTGACGGCAGTTGGGCAGGTTATTGAAACGCCTTTCGCAATCTCGGCAGTAGAAAGTTCGATATCCAAGCAAGGTTCGAAGTTTTCTCTTAGAAACGGACGTAGATAGGCAGCGTGAGCAGGGCATTAATAGATCTCCTCAG
>Ga0115002_10007798_pt1 | contig 11986 bp, 9 predicted proteins | sample ArcticOcean_MG_C_8_FD_89576 | JGI IMG/M metagenome (GOLD analysis project Ga0115002, IMG submission 89576) | Marine microbial communities from western Arctic Ocean - ArcticOcean_MG_CB11_86 | ecosystem: Environmental > Aquatic > Marine > Oceanic | place: Arctic Ocean: Canada Basin | collected...
ACTACATCTGAGTGAAAGTGACTTATTCTTCTTGGAGACCGTCGTACCCGATTTCTCCTAGTATGTAGACGGCCAGCGTACGAAGGGATCCTGGGCCAATATAGAGGCTGCCCGATTCGAAATTGCGATCCACGATCGTGTCGCCCAGACGGTCGCCTTTCAACGCATCGTGATCAGCGAAGAGGGCACACGCATGGTCCCGCACTTCATGCGGTATGCCTGGCCCAGCGAGCTAAATCTCATGGCTCGATTGGCCGGCCTTGAACGGATTGACCGTTGGGCATGGTGGGACCGATCGCCGTTCACTACAGACAGCAAGAGCCATGTATCGGTATATAGACGTGGGGGGAAGTAGGTGGCTTATCCTGACATTTACAGACCACGAATGATTCCCTTGGATCTAGAATAGACCTATAATGGAGCCTATACTATTACCCGTTACTTCAACGTTAGAAACCCGCCGATATTCATTTGTTGACGGTTATCAACACGACTACTTTTGCCGCGTGGTCGCGGATCGTTTGGCGGGGTCAAGATGGGAAGCACATGAAGTGTCGCTGAGAGCGATGACGTACTTGCAATCAGGGGCGTGTCGCACTTCGGCCGAAGTTATCGCAGCTTTTGAACCGTACAAAAACTGTTCAGCAACCCATCGTGGACACTTTTATCAACCACCGTGCCTATGATTCTGTCAATAACGTCCGACATAGGACCGTGTCCTGTCCATTGCCTGAAACGGGCACGGGACGTTCGACCATTATTGTCCCGGAACTTTTGGGTTTCAAGCCTGTGAAAGGAAACAGGAAGCATGAGTTCCCAAAATGGTTTAACCCTCGAAGAAACGCTCTCGCAGCTCGAATCCCTCGGTAACGAGAAGATGCGGGCGCAAAACACCAGGCACGGCGCCGGTGATAATCAGTTTGGCGTCCGCCGTGGCGAGGTCCGGAAGCTGGCGAAAAAGATCAAGACCGACCAGCCTTTGGCCATGGCGCTCTGGGAGACCGGGAACATCGATGCCCGGTTTTTAGACATCCTGCTGATCAAGCCTGAGACACGGACAGGCGACGAATGGATCGGATGGTGCGGTCCACTACCTTTGTAGAAGTGACAGACTGGCTCACCACCTATGTCGTCAAGCACCACCCCGACAAAGAGACCCTCCGCCAGGGGTGGATAGCCACGGACGACCCCATGGCTGCGCGCGTAGGATGGAGCCTGACCGCCGAGCGGATCGTGAAGCAGCCGGATGGTCTCGACCTCCCAGCGCTTCTATATCGTATCGAGAATGAAATGCGGGATGCCGCACCGGAAGCGCAATGGACGATGAACTGGGCGCTTGGGGAAATCGGCATCCACTTCCCCGACCACCGCGAACGTGCCCTAGCCATCGGAGAGACATTGGGTATCTATCGCGACTATCCCGTTTCCAAGGGTTGCATCTCACCCTTCGTGCCGATCTGGATTAACGAAATGGTGAGTCGGCAGTAAACAACCGGTAGTCCAACCCCTGAGCAACCGTCCGGGGCCGATCGACGCAAGACCGATCTTTGCCTAACATCTGTTAACGGACCGGTACGCAAGCAAAGATCGTCAAATCTCCAGGAGCAAAAAAATGTTAGATTACACCCCCATACCCCAAGAACAAATTCACGCATTCGATCAGAACGGCTATCTGGTCGTCCGCAATGTCCTGGATGGTGACCACATAGCCGAGTTAATAGCCGTCAGTGATCGCCTGATCGACAGCGACCGCCAGACCAACCGCCAGACCAACCCAACCGGGCTATACGACGGTTTCCGGAATACGGTCTCCCTGGACGATGTTTATGTGCCACTGATGACCCACCCGAGGATCCTCCCCCTGGTGGTTCATCTCCTGGGTTCGAACCTCCAGTTGATGACCTCACACCTGATCTACAAATACCCCAATGCCCCCGACACGGCCGTGACCCACCGTGCCCCCGGATGGCATCGCGACTACATGCAGGCGATGATGGCCCTTGGTGACTACAGCATCCCGCGGATCGAGCTGAAATGTGCATTTTATTTCACGGATCTGAGCAAGCCTAAGAGCGGCAACACGATGGTGGTGCCGGGCAGTAATCTATTGACCAAACGGCTTGAAATCCCCGATGGCCAGGCGGACCCTGACCACGCGATTGAGCCCTTACTCAACCCTGGCGACTGTCTACTCTTCGAAAACCGCACCTGGCACGCCGGCGCAGTCAACCTCTCCGACCATATTCGCAAGGGCATCATGATCGGCTATGGCTATCGCTGGGTCATGCCGATGGACTTCCGTCGTCAGAGCAGAGATTTCGTCGCGAAGCTGTCGCCGCTGGAACGCTTCCTGGTGGGTGAATCGTACGATGAGGTCGAAGGCTTCCAACCCGATGGCGGAGCCAACCCGCTCGCGGATTGGTGCCGGGAGAACCACGTCCCTACCGCCCGTCACTACGGGCCGGGGAATAAAATGAACGATATCTATTGATAAAGGAGTATATAATGAATAAACCGCCTATTTCAAATAATGACTACAAAAGTGTAATGGTGGTCACCACCACCCCTCGTCATCCGGATCGATCTGTAGATGTAGATGGTGTCAAACGAAATGCCCGGTACCTTGTCGAACGGGGTGTGCGGATGTTGATGCCACAGTGCGGCACCGGTCTGGTCTATGATGAATCGCTGGAAGCCTACCAACAGACGATTGCGGCCATGATGGAGGCCGTCGGCGACCAAGCTTATGTAATTCCAGGTATTGGTCCGGGCTATGGCCGCGCACTGGAAATGGGGCAGATCGCCAGAGACCTTGGGGTCGATGCGATGATGATCATGCCCATTGTCGGCCCGGCATCTCCTGAAGGCGTTTATACAGGTTTTTACGAACTTATACAGTCGCTTGACTTGCCGATGGTCCTGTATCTCAAAGATGCCCGTTTGATGCCGGTGGAATCCACGGTGCGGTTGGCACGGATGAAAAACGTCCATGCCATCAAGTATGCCGTAACAGATTTTGAACTGTTTGATGCACTGGTTAAGGAAGTGGGGGACGATACCGTATTATTATGCGGGATGGCAGAGAAACCGGCTGTGGCCTTCATGGATCATGGCGCCAAAGGGTATAGCTCCGGCATGGCAAACTTTGTCCCGAAATTAAGTTTGGCCTTGCATGCAGCCTACTTTTGCGGAGATCGCGCCGAAGTAGAGCGAATCCACACCTTGATGGTTCCGTTTGAAGATATCCGGTCAGAAGGCAAGGGCAGGTATACCGCCTCCGCCATTCACGTCGCCCTCGAACGGATCGGCCTGGCCGGTGGACCAGTCATCCCGATGCAAACAGATGTTGCTATGGCCGATCTTAAAAAGGTTCAGGAAATGACCGATGCATTGATGAAGCATGAGGAAAATTTGTAAGCCAAGGTCTGATACGCATGGAAACCTCAAGGCGCGATGACGTGAGACGGTTTTACGATAGATTCATTCGGGTTAACCGTTCGTTTTACGCCGTGGTTGGGTGATAAGTACGGGCTCAGAAGTTATTCGATATAATACAGTTTGGATAGGAGCCCGTTCCTGCGGGCGATCCTGACCCAGGTGATCTATATCAGATAATATATAATATCAAAATACTGTTGAGCAGGTACTGATTAGAGCCTATCGCCACCTGGCTCGTTTTGCGCCTCCGAGCCGGACGCCGCGTTTCCGAGGGTCTGTCCAGAGTTTTGTGAAACTGGCATTTCTCACGATCCTGGAACCCGGTTTTCATACATGATTACGAACTGATTGATGGCGGCGGTCCATTGCAGGATGGGCCTTGTCCATCGTTTTGATTGATTTCCAAGGGCCAGATAAAGCAACTTACTGACCGCATCATCAGACGGGAAAGCGCCCCTTGTTTTGATGATCTTTCTCAGGCCCCGGTTCAACGATTCGATGGCATTGATGGATGTGGTGGATGGGATACTGGAAGGGGCGGTAATAAAGGAAGTACGATTGCCTTGAATTCTGAGCAGGCCAGGCAGCAAGAAAAAACCAGGGTATTATTACACTGAAAGTCCCATATCCGCCGTATGATAAAGTCTTTTATTTTAGGAGTCGAATATGTTTCAGGAAGTCCGGGTTGCTGCGATCTCTTTCAAACCTGAGAAATGGAACGTGACCTCTAATGCAGATCGTCTGGAAGCCATGTTCAGGGAAGCCGCAGTTGGTGGCGCTCAGTTGGCTGTTGGGCCGGAAGGAATTTTGGAAGGCTATGTGGTCAATGAGATCATCGACGGCGAGATGGCACCAGAGCAGATAAACGACGTTGCCTTACACATAAAAAGTGACATACTCCAACGATTCCAGGATCTGGCCAAGGAATTACGCATGTGCCTCGTTTTTGGTCTGGCAGAGCGGATCGGCGACGAGATATACAACTGTGCGGTGTTTCTCGATGATACAGGCCATCTGTGCGGTAAATATCACAAAATGCAACTTGCTGAAGGCCACCATTCTTCTTGGTGGTGGAATCGGTTGGGCAAACAGAGCCGAGCCTTCGACACGCCCTTCGGTCGTGCAGGCATGCTGATCTGCAATGATCGTTGGAATCCGGATATCGCCCGCATTCCTGTGTTGGATGGCGCGCAATACCTGCTCATCCCATCCTTCGGTGATCGATCCCGAAGTCAGGACAAGGCGGTCCTGGCCCGTGCCCGAGAAAATGGCGTCCCCATCGTCGAAGCGAATGTGGGCGTTACGTTGATTATCAGCCAGGGCGAGGTCGTTGCGGTATCAAGGAAGCAAACCGCTATTACCTATGGGACGATTGCTATTCCCGCTTCGCCGTCCAAGAGAAACAGGGATATCCACGAAAAGGCATTTCTGATGTGGCGTGATGAAGAAATGCCGATCAGGTACGCCAGCCGTATGAAAACAAACAAGGTTGGCGGGGAAAGAGTCAAAGTCAAACAAAATTCCAAAGGCAGATTGATGGATGAGTAGAGGCTAAACAAATGGAAAAAATCAATGTTGGATTTATCGGCGCTGGGCAGATTTCGGAACTGCATGCCCTTGGATATGAGGACAACCCCACCGGACAACTGGTTGCCCTTGCGGATGCCAATCCCAAGGTCGCGGAACAGAGCGCTAAGGCATATGGTCTTACGCGGTGGTATCCTGATTACCATGAACTTCTCGCTGATCCGCAAATTGAGGCCGTTGAGATCCTCCTGCCGCATCATTTGCATCTACAAGTGACGCTCGATGCGCTGAAGGCAGGTAAGCATGTATCGTTGCAAAAACCAATGGCTTTAACGCTCGACGAAGCAGATCAAATGATCACTGCGGCCGATCAGGCGAATACCCTGTTTCGTGTGTTTGAAAATTTTCGGATGTACGAACCCTACATGAGGGCAAAAGCGATGATGGACGCCGGAGAGATCGGCGAGCCGCTGTCAATTCGTGTGAAAACAATCAGCGGTCGGGGTGTAGGTGGCTGGATACAGCCCGAAATGGCCAAAGCCTGGCGTCACGCACCGGAGACCGGTGGTGGCCCGCCCGCAATTATTGACCATGGCTATCATCTGACGTCGATCGTATTATTCTTTATGGGTCACGTAGAACGTGTCCACGCTATGATCGATACCCGTGCCTCGGGTACACCTGCCTATTCCGGTGATCCGGCGATGATCATTTGGAAACACACGGATGGAGAAAAATATGGCTCCTGGGAGATCACACACGCCCCCGATCTAATGGTCCGCACCAACTTCTATCCCGGCGATGAGTGGCTCGAAGTCACTGGCAGCCGGGGTATCCTATGGGTGATGCGTTGTTCGGGGGATCTGCTCGGAGAAGCACCCGTGATCCTCCACCGGGATGGCGCGACACATCGGTATTACGATATGGAGACCCACTGGAGTGACAGTTTTATCCGTGGCGCCCACGAATTCACTCGTTCGATTCAGGAAGGCACACAGCCTGATCTGGATGGCCGTGAGGCCAGACACGCCCTGGCCTTCAGCCTCGCAGCCATGGAGAGTGGGCTGGAACGACGAGAAGTGAGCTTAGAAGATAAATAAGAGGGCGTATGGGCCCTATCGACGAAGCTTTATCCCCCTGTATACTCAATAACCATCACGGGAAGAACGCGCGACTTACCAATCGGGATTTCCCGCTTCTCCTCCGGCCTCTGGAGCCGAGAGGATCACACCGGCTTGTCGCAGATGGTGCTGTAGGACTGGGATTTCGAGATGACGCGGGGACACACCTCCCTGAATGGCCAGGGCTGCGGCCGCTCCGGTTGCCTGCCCCATACCCATAGCCGTGGCGGTTACCCGACTTGAGGCTAGGGCTTCAGATGTGGCGGAATGACACGGCCCTGCGACAAGCAGGTTATCAAAATCCAGAGGCAACAAGGTCCGATACGGAATATCATAGGGTGGTATCCATGGCGTGTCACGATAGCCAGCCTTGTCTGATGGATGGGGGTCAATACGCCAGGCACCCAGAACGACCACATCCTCCTGCCGTCGTCCACCTCTGACGTCATCGCCATTTAGCACATAGTCCCCGACAATACGACGGGATTCCCGCGCCCCAGCGGTTGGACCACTGGTCATGAAGTACGCGTCCTCGAATTCCGGTAGCACTTTTTTCCACAGGTCGAACATGGTCCAAACATCCCGTCGACCGTCGATCTCTGCTCTAGTCCAGTCGACAGGATCAGTGCTATCAGCTGGAATTCGGGTGGCGTTGAAATACACATCCTCGCCAGAAAAAGTCGCCGGATACGGTCCGGCATAGAGCCCCAGGTGCCCTTGTGCGTGCGCTTCTGCGAGTACAGCCGCACAACGTTTGCGCATTTCAATACCTGGCTCTATATAGGCGATCCGAAAATGAAGACTCGTTGGTTGGAGCGATTCCGCCTTTTCAAACGCCGCACCTGCCAAAGCTGCGACGTCACCATCGCCGGTGCAGTCAATCACAACAAGTGGTTTAATCACCACGAGCCCGGATTTATTACTGACGACCACCGTCTCTATATGTCCGTCTTTTGCCAGGACATCCGCCACCTGAGTATGATACAGAATATCAACGCCTGCATCCTGGAGAATATTATCTGCTGCCCGTTTGAACCGTTCAGGATCACATCTGGGTATCACCCGTTCAGGATGCATCACTACAAACGACAGATCTCCGTTAACGCTGTAGCTCAAGTGTGGACCATGACCGGGTTCAATTACGCCCATGCGTTCAAGCATTTCAAATACAATCCCCCCCACCACAGGACTCCCGGCCCGTTCATCCACAAATCCATCAAAGGCTGAACCGATGATGGCTGTAAAAAAACCTGCGGCAAATCCATTTCGGTCAATGACCATCGTCTTGGCCCCCGCACATGCCGCCGCAACGGCCGCCCTGATGCCCGCTAACCCGGCACCGCAGACCAGGACATCAGCTGTGGCAATGACAGTGAGTTGTCTGGAATAGGATATCATGGAAGGCCCCAGATTTGTAAGGATTGACGTTTGTCATAGTCAACCGAATGAATGTCTGATATATTATATGTAGGTTATGCAAATCAATAGTAGCAATAAAAAGGCTGAACCAACCGCCATGGCCTCCCGCCAGAAGACGGGAGATTATGGGTAGTTTTTACGTATACTAAGCAAAATAAGCCCCCGATTTATATCCAGGACCCGTGTTTAAAATTTTGATGCGCACGAACTTTGAGGTGAGATAACGGAGAAATTCATGGCATGAATAAACGTAACATCATGCTCAGGTATAAATGAGGAAAAATGAAGGGTCATTTAGATAGGTGGCGTTGTGTTTAAGGTATTTGGCTTCTATTTTGGGCTATTCAGTATTCTTTCCGGCGTGGCGTCTGTATCGGGACAGACGGGTGGGGAAAATTCTGAAACACCGATCATTCGGATTATCACTGTCGAAGGACAGACGCGAACACGTGAAGCGATCATACGGCGTGAACTTCTCTTCTCCGAAGGTGAATCGCTTGATTCGACACTTGTGGCTGAATCCGCCCGAAATTTACGGCGCCTTTTTTTCCTCGGACAGGTAGATATTCAGGTGAAGGAGGAAAGTCAGGCAGCAGATATACTGGTCAAGGTCGCCGATCTGTACGCCAGAGCCCTCTCCCCGACCCTTTCCGGTAAGTCGGGTGAGCTGAGCTACGGGTTGACGGGTATGGACTTCAACTTTTTAGGCCGGGGACAAGTGGTGCAACTGGCCGTCAACCACGATGCCATTACCGGGAACAGCGTGGCTGGACTCTATCACATCCCCAGACTGGCGGGCACACGGCGGGCACTTACCACCAATGTCGGTATCGGTGCCGAAGGACACAACCTCCGCCTCACAGCTGCTCAACCTTTTTATTCTCTTGCAACCCCCTGGGCATTTGGGGTCTCCTTTTTCTCCGAGGAAGAAATCATCCGCCTCTATGCCAATCAAGCCATTGCTGCCCGGTATACCGACCGAAGTGATGGAGGGGCGGCGTGGGTTGTTCGCTCTTATGGGGATCAGATTAAAATTCGTCCGGGGCTACGACTGGATTTGAGCGACCGACGGTTTACTTCAGATCAGGGCTTTACTTACGCGCCTGGTAATCGCCGCCGGGTGTTACCGTCCCTTGGGTTGACCATATGGAAGCCGCATTTTGAGCGGGTTCAGTATATTAATTTTTTAGGGCGTCAGGAGGATTTATCCATAGGTAGCTTTGTATCAACGCGCCTGGGCCTCTCTCACCAAACCCTGGGATCGGATCGTAATTTTGGTTTCTTTTCGCTACAATTGGCACCCCGATTTAAACCTTATTCCAATGGATACACGTTTATCAGCCTTTTTTTGAGTGGTAGGCGTGAGGCTGGTGCCTTTGGTAACCTGTTCGGCCAGGCGCAACTTAAAACGTATGCGCAGATCAGGCGATTGCACACGATTGCTTTTCGGATACGATGGGATACCATCAGTCGGACGGAAGATACATCTCAACTTCTTTTAGGCGTAGCGAGGGGCTTACGGGGTTATGTACCTCGCAGGTTTGATGGCACGCGCAGATTATTACTTAATCTGGAAGGCCGCCCTACCTTGTCCCGGCACCCTGCATTCGCCCTTGGCGGTGCGGTGTTTATAGATATCGGAACAGCCTGGACACCTGGAATAACCACCCCGCGTTTGAAAACATCCGTAGGTTTTGGGGGTCGACTGGGCTTTACAAAGGTCTACAATAACCCGATCGCACGTGTGGATCTGGCGTATGCATTTCAAGATCAAACCTGGCAGCTCTGGATGGGTTTGGGTCAGTATTTTTGATTTACACAAGCAGGACTGATGACTATATTACAGCGCCCGATTTAATTTCATTCAAATACGCTCACCCATTTAGGTTGTTATATACTTACATAAGGAGTTAATCTGTTGCCGTTCTCATATGATATGAAGAACTTCAAAGGCGATATAACCGGTGGAATTACAGCCGGTATCGTTGCTCTACCGCTGGCGCTGGCCTTCGGCGTTCAGTCAGGCATGGGCGCTATCGCCGGGCTTTATGGTGCCATGGCGTTGGGGATATTCGCAGCCATTTTTGGAGGTACAGCAACGCAAATCAGCGGCCCAACCGGGCCAATGACGGTTATTTCTGCTCTCGTCATTTCTACAGCCATAGAAATGACAGGAAGTCTGGAACAGGGTATGGGCATTATCATCGGTGCATTTATACTTTGCGGCGGCTTTCAGATACTTTTTGGTCTGCTACGATTCGGGCGGTATATCAAATATATACCTTATCCGGTCCTGTCCGGCTTCATGAGCGGCATCGGTATCATTATCATTTTGTATCAATTTTACCCTCTGATGGGCCAGCCATCAGCAAACTCCACCACATCAATCCTTCTTAATATTGCCGAACCGATTTCTAATCTAAATGCCAACGCCTTTCTTCTTGGTTTGATGACTATTGTGATTATTTATCTGTTTCCCAAAATCACCAGAGCGGTCCCAAGCACACTGGTGGCCCTGTTTATATCTTCCTTTGCGGCCTACTTTTTTAAATTAGATGTCCCGCTGATCGGGGATATTCCTTCGGGCTTACCGTCCTTGGTGGTCGGCCAGATCTTCCAGATTGATGCGTCCTACTTCTGGACCATCCTCAATTTCGGTGCCACGCTTGCGGCTCTTGGCATGATCGACTCTCTTCTGACCTCGGTGATTGCGGATAATGTCACCAAAACCAAACACGACAGCAACCGCGAATTATTTGGCCAGGGCATCGGAAATATCGCTGCTGCCGTGATCGGTGGACTACCAGGTGCTGGCGCAACCATGCGTACGATCGTCAACATTAATTCCGGTGGGCGAACGAGGGTCTCCGGCCTGATGCACGGCCTGCTCCTTCTTTTAATCCTGCTCGGCGTAGGAGAATACGCCGCTTACATCCCCCTGACTGTCCTTGCCGGTATTTTGATTACCGTAGGAATTGGGATTATTGATTACAAGGGGTTAAAACACCTGTTTCATGTACCTCGCCCCGATGCGGCGATTATGGTGATTGTGCTCGCTATTACGGTATTCGGCAATCTGATTAACGCGGTGGGTGTGGGTGTGGTTATGTCGTGCATTCTCTTTATGAAGAAGGCGAGCGACCTAGCAGAATCGGCCAGTTCTGTTTCGGCCGTTGGCGCATTACCCGCGGAAATGCCATGGGACGATGAGACGAGTGTTTTAAGTCAGTATCAGAATAAAATCTATATCAAACATCTTTATGGTCCCTTGTTTTTCGGGGCTACAACCAGTTTTCAGGAAATGATCAAAGGGCTTGATCCAAATATCAGGGTACTCATTCTTCGAATGGATCGGGTGCCGCATATCGACCAATCCGGCCTATATACCCTTGAAGAAGCCATCATGGATTTACTTACCAAAGATGTGATTGTCCTGATGACAGGCACGCAGTCTCAGCCCTTAGATATGATGAAACGTATTGATATTGTCCCAGGCGTAATAACTGAATCTCAGATGTTTGATGATTTTCAATCTTGCGAAGTGTGGCTCAGAGATCATTTAGAAGGGGATAAAGGTGGTCTGGAGACCGTTCTCAAAGAACTCCACGAAGTCAAGAAGGCAAAAGTGGCCTATCGGATGTAAAGTCCTGAAGGTAATTTACGAATAGGCCATGATGAGATAAATGCCTAGGAGTACGGCAGACCAGAGGGCGGTCGTCCCGATTGACCAGGGATCGCCCAGAATGCCCTCAGGGCCATGATGGCCGCGAATCCATCCGATGATCCATTCGATAGCACCCAATATCCGTAGCCTGATCCCTTCGACGACGCGTCGTCCTATCTGGGCCATCCACCGCACGCAAATCGGTACTGCTTTACGATATATGATGTCGGTATCTACGTTCAAGGCTTTCAGTTCAGGCGGATACCACCCGTTTCGATACAAGACTGCGAATCCCAACGCTGCAAACAGAACGAGTTGCAACGAGGTGATGATGTGGGAGGCCGTGTAATTCTCCCATACCGTTCCTGAGGCATCGGCCCGCACATCAAATGGCAGAAGGTTGTATAGGGGAGCGGGATACAAACCGATCACCACACACAACCCAGCGGCCATAGTCATGGCGACGATCATATTCCATGGCGCCTCTTTCACGCGATGCCCCCCATCGTGAGCAAAAAAGGCGAAAAATGGGATCTTGATCCCGGAATGATCCACCACACCTGCCGAGGCCACAAGCAAGCCGACAAACAACCAGACCTGATGCGTCTCGAACGCCGCAGACAAGGTCAAGGATTTGGTGACAAACCCAGAAAAAATTGGAAATCCTGATATAGAAAGGGCACCGATGATACAGAACAAGCAGGTCAGGGGCATGGATTTATACAACCCGCCCAATTCTGACGCCTTAATGGTGCCAGTCCTGTACAATACCGCCCCCATCGACATGAACAAGAGACTTTTATAGATTATATGTGCG
>Ga0115002_10007799_pt1 | contig 11984 bp, 9 predicted proteins | sample ArcticOcean_MG_C_8_FD_89576 | JGI IMG/M metagenome (GOLD analysis project Ga0115002, IMG submission 89576) | Marine microbial communities from western Arctic Ocean - ArcticOcean_MG_CB11_86 | ecosystem: Environmental > Aquatic > Marine > Oceanic | place: Arctic Ocean: Canada Basin | collected...
AAATTCAGATGGGGCTGTTTTCAATAAACCACGCAACAAACCCTTTGGAAAACGAACCCGTTCGCCAACAACGTCCGCACCCGCATTGCGCCAAAGCCGGAGTACTTCTTCATCATCGCGAAACTCAATGCCGGTTTCCTGTAAAATTGTATCGGCGTTGGCCTCTATAATTTCGAGCCCTTCTTCGCTACACAATTCCGTAAACGGGATATTTCGAATGATATATGGCTGGGTTATTGCCGATGTTTCTGCGCGTGCTGCCCGCCTTGCATCGCGCCCACGCCTAGCGCCTTTTTCCCTGCCTGCACTCATATCCCAATCCTCCAGGTTCACATATCTTTTGCAGTCTATTCAACCTCCATATCAGGACTAATCCGCGTGCGTCACTTTGTGGTTTATATGCGTCTTAATCCCGTCAAATTTTACCAAATCACTGACGAAATAAACGATGGCGCAAACAAGACAGCCAATGTCGTCATCCACCAAGAACAAGTAACTTTATAAGGGCATGACATTTGTTGAAGACTGGGAATAGAACCGCATAATAAATAACCTAACGGGTTTATTATCACTGTGGTTTAATTGGAGAGGCCTGCCCGATGAAAAGCCATGCACGCGCAGTTGTCATTGGTGGCGGTATCGTTGGTGTTGGAACCCTATACCATCTTGCGAAAAAGGGCTGGACGGATAGTGTTCTGATCGAGCGTAACGAATTAACCTCAGGTTCAACATGGCATGCGGCAGGACTGCTCCCTTTATTCAATATGAGTTACAGCGTCGGTCAGATTCATAAATATTCAGTCAATTTTTATAAAGAACTGGAAGCCGAAACGGGCCAAGACGTCGGCTTTCGTCAGGTCAGTAATATCCGCCTTGCCATGAATCAGGCCCGCATGGACGAATATTACCAATACGCGGGAGTCGCCAGCACCATAGGCGTTAATGTTGAGTTTCTGACACCAGAGCAAATCAAAGAGATTTGGCCGATGTGTAATATAGAGGGTTTGGTAGGGGCTGTGCGGCACCCAGATGACGGCTATATCCAACCCGCAGACTTAACCCAGGCGATGGCCAAAGGGGCACGCTCTATGGGCGCTGAAATCAACCGCTTCACGACGGTGACTGGCATTGAACAGCAAACCAATGGCGAATGGTTGGTCAAAACAAATCAGGGCGATATTACGTGTGAACACGTGATCAGCGCGACCGGAAATTTTGCCCGTCAAACTGGCAAAATGGTTGGCCTTGATTTACCCGTTATTCCTGTCGAGCACCAATATATTGTTACAGAGCCGCACCCCGAAATTCAGGCTCGCCAGGCAAAGGGATTACCCGAAATGGGGGTTCTTCGAGAATCCGATGGGTCGTGGTATTTGCGAGAAGAAAACGGTGGATTTATTTTGGGGCCGTACGAAAAAGGAGCGCCCTGTTGTTATCTGGACGGGCCATCTGATGACAGCGAGTACGAGCTTTTTCAGGAGGATTTAGACCGGCTGGCACCGCACATAGAAGCGGCTATGAACCGGGTCCCGGCGTTTGGCGAAGTTGGCGTGAAACAAGTCTTTAACGGGGCCATTTGTTATACTCCTGACGGCAACCCAATCATCGGACCAGCACCGGGTCTAAAGAATTTTTGGCTCAATGAAGGCCATAGCTTTGGTATTACCGCAGCCGGTGGTGCTGGATGGCAATTGGCGGAATGGATCGTCGAAGGTGAACCCACCATCGATATGTTGGGCGTCATCCCGCACCGCTTTGGCTCCTACGCCAGCAAAGGCTTTTTGCGTACCAAAAATGAAGAGGCCTATGCCAACGTTTTTGTAACCCATTTCCCAGACGAAGAGCGCGAAGCCGCACGCCCACTAAGGACAGCCCCCTGTTACGATCGGATGAAAGAGTTGGGCGCTGTATTTGGCCAAAAATACGGTTGGGAACGCCCAAACTGGTTTGCCCCAAAAGGCATTCCCCAACAAGACGACTGGTCGTTCCGCCGGTCCAAATGGTTTAAATATGTGGGTAATGAATGTAAAAATGTACAGGAAAATGTTGGCATTCTGGACATGACAGCCTTTGCGAAATGTTGCATTTCCGGCCCAGGTGCTGAAGCCTTTCTCAATCATTTGGTTGCAAACCGCATTCCCCAAAAAACTGGCCGGGTCAATTTGTGCCACGCGCTGAATTCCCATGGCGGCGTTCGTTCTGAATTTACTGTTTTGCGAAATCCCGATGGATCATTTTACTTGATTTCGGCAGGTGCCATGGAAAATTTTGATCATGATTATATCAAAAAGAAGATGCCAACAGATGATTCCGTCCGTTACGACCATATCACCACCAAAATGGGTGTATTGGTAGTCGCAGGGCCAAAATCGCGCGAACTGATGAATCGGGTGTCCGATGCTGATTTTTCAAACGAGGCCTTTCCCTGGTTATCCTCGCAACGCATCGATATCGGTTTTGCCGACAGCATTGTTGCGCGGGTCAACTTTGTGGGCGAGCTTGGTTGGGAAATTCACCACCCCATGGAAATGCAAAATCATGTGTTCGATACACTAATGAACGCGGGTGTTGATTTGGGCATAAAACCGTTTGGTATCCGTGCTATGGAGAGCATGCGCCTTGAAAAATCATACCGTTTGGTTGGCGCCGAATTATCGATTGAATATTCGGCCTATGAGTCCGGGCTTCATCGGTTTGTACATCCCAACAAAGGCGACTTCATCGGTCGTAATGCTCTATTGGAATGGAAGGACCGTGGGTTTGAAAACCATTTCGTGACGCTGGAAGTTCATGATGTGACCGATGCCGATGCGCTTGGGAACAATCCAATATACCTTAATAATGAAATCGTAGGTCGAGCCACAGGCGGCGGCTACGGGTTTAGAACAGGGAAATCCCTGGCGCTCGCGATGGTGCGCCCCGACCTGGCAGCCGAAGGGACTGAATTTGAAATGGATATCCTTGGCACTCGACATAAGGTTACGGTGATTCCTGAAAGCCCCTACGATCCTAATAATAAACGGTTACGCGCCTAAAGAGACATTGCAAGTTTCAGCCTAACCCTCCTCCCTTTATCATCCGCGTTCATTTTTAACGAGTTCAACAAAACTTTTTATTTTAAAAGATTTCGCGCCCTAGGTCTTTAAACGCTGAATTCTCGTATGTCGCCTTCCATCTAGAATATGTCCGTATTTGGATAGCCCGTAGAGGAAAATGAAATTATCTGAGAATTGGAATTGTTTTTGATGTCAGCGTCAAATTCGCAGGAGTACGCCATGTCAGAAGATCTACAGGACGAGATCGTTCTTGTCGACTTGTCCGACGATGACCTCGTCGTGCAAATGCATGATGATTTGTACGATGGGTTGGCTGACGAAATTGCAGAAGGCACGCAAATCTTACTTGATCGTGGCTGGACCCCTTATGATGTTTTGACGAAAGTTTTAGTTGAGGGCATGCGGATCGTTGGTATCGATTTTCGTGACGGCATATTGTTCGTCCCGGAAGTTCTGATGTCTGCAAATTCCATGAAAGCCGGCATGGCTATATTGCGTCCCTTGCTTGCTGAAACGGGGGCACCAAAAACCGGAAAGATGGTTATCGGTACGGTTAAAGGCGATATTCATGATATCGGAAAAAATCTGGTTTCTATGATGATGGAAGGTGCCGGGTTTGAAGTCATCGACATTGGCATCAATAATTCTGTCGAAGAATACCTAGCAGCTTTAGAAGAGCATCAACCAGAAATTCTGGGAATGTCGGCACTTTTGACTACCACCATGCCCTATATGAAAGTCGTGATTGATACGATGGAAGAAAAAGGCATCCGTAACGACTATGTGGTTCTGGTTGGTGGTGCCCCCTTAAATCAGGCCTTTGCGGACGCCGTTGGTGCAGATGGATATTGCCGAGATGCCGCGATAGCAGTCGAGATGGCGAAAGAGTTCATGTCCAAACGCCAAGGCATGGAAGGCGCACGCATTGCGTCTTGAGCCGGCTGCGACGATATAAGGAAGACCGCCATGTTCGCCCCTAAACCGACCTTGTTAATCGCCTGTGGTGCATTGGCGAAAGAGATTATTCATCTAATTGAATACAATAACTGGAATGCGTTTGAGGTCGAGTGTTTGCCAGCTAAATTGCACAACAAACCCCAACTGATCCCTGACTTGATGCGCGAGAAAATACGAGCAGCAAAAAAAACCAAAAAATATGGTTGTATTTTAGTCCTTTATGGAGATTGCGGAACGGGCGGTATGTTGGATGCGGTCCTGAAAGAAGAACAGGTCGAGCGCATTCCGGGCGCCCATTGTTATGAGTTTTATGCGACCCCTGCACTTTTTGAAGACCTGACGGAGCAGGAGTTAGGGAGTTTTTATTTGACAGACTATCTGGTGCGTTTCTTTGATCGGCTCATCATTCAAGGGCTGGGGATTAATCGTCACCCGGAACTCAAAGACATCTACTTTGCAAACTACAAACGCGTCGTCTATTTGTCTCAGACTGAAAGCTCGGATTTGGAGGAATCAGCCAAAGCCGCTGCTCAAAAACTTGGCCTTGAATACGTTTTTCAAAAAACTGGTTATGGCGACCTTTCTGAATTCCTTGGAGCGAGAACTGGACAAGGTACGCCATGGCTGGCGTAACCGTTCTATATTGGCGCGATATTCCAGCTCAGGTTAATGCCAAGGCTGGGCGCAAGACGGCGAAACGACAACTGCCAGAGCGTTTTCAAGTAGCCATTGATATGGCCGCAATGCGCTCGAGGGCACATGAAGCCGGTTCCTATCTAGAAGAATGGCGACGCGGTGATCCCGTTGAGTGTGGCAATGATCTGGAAAAAGAAGTCGTCCAAGCCGCAACCCAGATAGAATCTGATTATGACGATGCGCGGCTAATCCAATTGATAAAAGAAGGGGGTGTAGACGATGCCTAATCCCCCTTCCTACATCCCTTCCGAGGCGAACCCGGTTCGTCGACCGGGTGCCAGATATTCGGTACGTTTATGGTCGGTTAGAAATGCACGGTTTCTGGAATGGGTATACACGTCCTTTTCAAACGTTCTGCTGAAGCTCCATTGGTTATGGCAGCTAATCGGCTACCATCGGGTTGAGCGCCCTGTTGTTTTTATTGAAAAAAAAGTAAAAGGATTTTTGTTTGATTGCCGGATGTGTGGGCAATGCGTGTTGTCTAATACCGGCATGTCGTGCCCCATGAATTGTCCAAAATCGCTTCGCAATGGCCCGTGCGGCGGTGTCCGGGAAAATGGCAATTGCGAGGTCGAACCCGACATGCCCTGCGTTTGGGTGCAAGCTTGGGAAGGTAGCCAACGGATGCAGGCAAGCACCAAAATCCACGACATTCAATTGCCTGTAGACCGACGCCTGCAAGGCACTTCCGCGTGGTTACGGGCAACAGCAGAGCGCGCCGCACATGCATGAGATCGACGAAAACCCGAACGACCCAAGCCAACAACTCGCGCAATTGACGGGGCATAGCTCACGCGGCCGATTGGAACGTATATTACGCCGAGGTGAATTCGCGGTAACGGCTGAATTAAACCCGCCCGATTCTGCTGACCCCACAGAAGTCTATGAGCGCGGGGCGGTTTTTGATGGCTGGGTCGATGCGATGAATGCGACGGACGGCTCCGGTGCCAATTGCCATATGTCGAGTGTTAGTATTTGTGCCCTATTGACCCGCTTTGGGTACGCACCTGTTTTGCAAATCAGTTGTCGAGACCGCAACCGGATCGCGATACAAGGCGACGTATTGGGGGCGGCGGCCATGGGTGTAAACAATATTCTTTGCCTAACCGGCGATGGAGTTCAGGCCGGAGATCAGCCCAGTGCAAAACCGGTATTTGAGCTGGATTGCATGTCGTTGTTGGAAACCATTCGTATTATGCGCGATGAAGGCCGGTTTCTTTCAGGTCGCAAAATCTCTGCGCCTCCTCAGGTGTTTTTGGGCGCGGCCATCAATCCGTTTGCCCCGCCACATGATTTCAGACCTCTCAGGCTTAAAAAGAAAATTGAAGCAGGAGCACAATTCGTTCAAAGCCAATATTGTTACGATTTAGAGATACTTAAAGATTACATGCAGCGTGTCACAGATATGGGGTTACATCAAAAATGCTTTATTCTTATTGGAGTTGGGCCATTGGCATCGGCTAAAACGGCACGCTGGATGAGATCCAACGTACCAGGAGTTTATATCCCTGACGCGATCATTGAACGCCTTGAAGGCGCTCAAGACCAAAAGCGCGAAGGCAAACAGATTTGTATCGAAATCATACAGCAGGTTCGTGAGATTATTGGTATTTCCGGCATTCATGTGATGGCTTATCGACAAGAAGAATTCGTATCGGAAATTGTCCATGAATCGGGCGTTCTTTCTGATCGTAAACCATGGCGACGGGAGCCAGACATTGGCGACGAAGTAGCGATTAAAGCGGCTGGAAAGAAGGCGGAAATCGTGGCTGCCGTCCAGAAATAAATTGATGTCGCATTCAAGTTAGAAAAAGCACCCGGAGTTACCTATTAGCTAATGAGGCGTTTATAAATTGGAGATGTTTTGAATGACGCGCACATTCGTTAGCTCCGCAACCCGCGAAATTGCAATAGGTTTTGATGAACCGTTCACGATCATTGGTGAACGCATTAATCCGACCGGTCGGAAATTGCTATCAGCCGAAATGGCAGTTGGCGACTACCGTCGTGTTGAGACGGATACCCTTGCTCAAGTTGCAGCCGGAGCGACCATGCTGGATGTGAACGCGGGCATTCCACTCGCTGACGAACCCAAAATCTTGGCCGAATGTATCGAGCTGGTACAACGTCTGACAGATTTACCGTTATCAATTGATTCGTCTATTGTCGCGGCCCTTGAATCGGGCCTGCGCGTTTATCAGGGCAAAGCTCTAGTCAATTCGGTGACCGGCGAAGAGGAACGGTTGGAGGCTGTATTGCCTTTGGTTAAAAAATACGGCTCAGCCGTGGTTGGCATATCAAACGATGAAACGGGTATTTCAGAAGATCCAGACGTCCGCTTTTCCATCGCTAAAAAAATTGTCGAACGTGCCGAAGATTACGGCATTCCCCGTAGTGATGTCGTTATCGATCCTCTGGTCATGCCGATTGGTGCCTTGGGTGATGCCGGGCGACAAGTTATGCATATCCTGAGGCGGTTGCGGGAAGAATTGAAAGTCAATTCCACTTGCGGGGCATCTAATTTTAGCTTTGGCCTACCCAATCGCCACGGCATGAATTCAGCCTTTCTTTCCATGGCAATTGGTGCCGGGTTAACTTCGGCCATCACCAACCCTCTACACGAGCCCGAAATGGCCGGTATTTTGGGTGCCAATGTAGTAATGGGGTACGACCCAAACTGCAAAGCGTGGATCGAGAAATTCAGAGAACCCTCTCCGGAAGGTGAAGCCACGGATGGCCGGCGAGGCCGTCGCGGGAGTCGCCGTCGGCGAATAGAAAGTTACGGGGTCGGGGCAAAGTGAAGGACCCATTTATTGTATTCCTGCCGTCAGGAAAACGTGGATATTTTCCGGTTGGAACATATATTCTTGATTGTGCGCGAAAGTTGGGTGTCGATGTCGATAGCGTATGTGGTGGGCGTGGTATATGCGGGCGTTGTCAGGTCATTGTAGGCGATGGGGAGTATCCCAAATTTGCGATTAGAAATTCAATTGATAACCTGTCTCCGATTAGCGCACCTGAGAAGAAATATAACGAACGGCGCACATTAAAAACCGGAAGACGGTTAAGTTGCCATGCCCAATTGATGGGCGATGTGGTTATTGATGTGCCGCGCGAAAGCCAGGTCCATAAACAGATCGTGCGCAAACGGGCCGAAGTGCGTGATATCGAATTGGACCCTGCCATTCGCTTGCACTATGTCGAAGTTGAAGAACCAACGCTGGATACACCATCTGGCGATTTGGAGCGGTTATTAGAATCGCTTAAATCTCAATGGAGTTTGAGCGGTTTGGATGAAATTGACATCGGCGCCCTGCAACGTATCCAAAGTTGCCTCAGAAAAGGCGATTGGAAAATCACAGTTGCCGTTCATAGGGGGGTGCGGATAACCGCCGTCTGGCCAGGCTTCCATGACAAAGCCTACGGACTGGCATTTGATATTGGTACAACAACCATTGCCGCGCATTTGTGTGACCTATCGAGTGGAGAGGTTTTGGCATCTGATGGCATGATGAACCCGCAAATTCGCTTTGGTGAAGACCTAATGAGCCGGGTTTCCTATGTGATGATGAACCCCGGCAGCGAAACTGCCATTACTGCGGCTTTGCGAACAGGGATTAATGAACTGGTTCGCGATATCCGGACCGAAGCTGGCGTTGAAAAGGAAAATATCCTAAATGCCACCTTTGTTGGGAATCCGATCATGCATCATCTTCTGCTGGGGATTGATCCAACTGAACTGGGTGGCGCCCCGTTTGCACTTGCGACCAATTCCGGCATGACGCTCTGGGCAACGGAACTAGATCTAACTGAAACAAGCCCAGATGCGCGGGTTTATATTCTACCCTGTATTGCTGGGCACGTTGGTGCAGATACGGCGGGCGTCATATTGTCCGAAACTCCTTTTTTGAATGATGAAATAAGCCTCATTGTTGATGTCGGAACTAATGCCGAAATCGTTCTAGGGAATAAAGACCGGTTACTAACCGCGTCTTCACCCACCGGACCTGCCTTTGAAGGTGCGCAGATTAGTTGTGGGCAACGCGCAGCCGCCGGAGCCATTGAACGCATCCGAATTGATAAAGATACCATGGAGCCGCGCTATAAAGTTATAGGTTGCGATTTGTGGTCAGATGAGCCCAGGTTCGAAGATGCAACCCGATCAACCGGTATTACCGGAATATGCGGGTCAGGGATTATAGAAGCCGTTGGTGAAATGTTTTTGGCCGGAATTTTAACAACCGATGGCGTGATTAATGGAACAGCAGGAGAAAAATCCAACCGCATTAAAAAAGACGGGCGAACGTTCCGATATGTATTGATAGAACGCGAAAACGAGATCTCAATCAATCAAACCGATATCAGATCTATTCAACTGGCGAAAGCCGCCCTTTATGCGAGTGCGAAATTATTAATGGATAAGTTGGGGATTGAAACCGTTGATAAAATTGTCTTGGCAGGGGCCTTTGGTAGTCACATTGACACTAAATATGCTCTTATTCTTGGCATGATCCCCGACTGCGATCCCAAAAATGTCACGTCTGCCGGTAATGCTGCCGGAACCGGGGCACGCATCGCGCTGCTAAATCAAAAAGCCCGCGATGACATTGAAATCATTGTCCGTGGCATCGAAAAGATCGAAACCGCTATTGAGCCTCGCTTTCAACAACATTTTGTAGATGCCATGGCTATTCCACACAAAACGGCCCCGTACACCAAGTTGTCTGAAGCCGTTACACTGCCGGGCCCCAGTCATGTAGATCAATCACCCGGTGCGGGGTCTGATCGTACGAGGCGTCGCCGGCGCAAATCATCAATTGATTTTGGATATTCGAAACCCAATTATCAAAAAAGCTTTAAGCTTCCAATTTAGTTACATTGCGTTCTTGCGAGGGTGTGTGTTTAAAAAATTCGTGGTAACATTTTGAAAAATGCGAGGCGGATACGAACCCGGCAGTTAAGGCAATACTCAGAACCGGCAAGCTGGTTTGGTGAAGTAAAAACCGTGCACGGTTCAAACGCAGTTCTAAATAATAGCGGGTTGGTACGTTATTGAAGTGTTTACGGAACAACCGCTCCAACTGCCTAGTGGATAACCCAACCTGCCTTGCCAATCTGGCGCATGACAGTGGTTCTTCTAGATTTTCTTCCATCAATGCAACAACGGTTAATAACTTGGGATGCGCGATACCCAACCGACTACGCAATTCCATCCGTTGAGATTCGTGGCCATCCCTAATCCGGTGGTGCATCATTTCATCAGCGACATCAGCAGCAACTTTGCTACCTCTAAATAGCGAAATCCAATTCAGCATCATATCCAAGGCGGCTGTGCCGCCAGCACAGGTAAAACGGTGTCTATCGATTTCAAACAATTCCGATGTTATCTCTAAATCAGGGAACTCTTCGGTCAAGGCGATCAGGTTTTGCCAATGGATTGTGCAGCTATAACCATCCAATAGTCCGGCTTTTGCCATAATATGTGTAGCCGTGCACAAACCACCAATTGCTGTGCCATGCGACGCCATATGCCGAAGGCGGTTCATCAGGCCTTTGTCGCAATGCAAATGAACATCTAACCCGGCGCAGATAACAACTGTATGCAAATTTTCGGCATCGGCTAAACTGCCGTCAACATTTACCGTGACCCCATTGGATGCAGTAACTGAGCCACCATCCAGTGAAAAAAGATTCCCATTATACAGCGTTTTACCACTAACTCGGTTTGCTAATCGCAAGGGTTCAACTGCAGATGTGAAGGCTATCATTGAAAAATCGGGGATCAGAATAAATCCATAGCGATGGGTGTCGCTATTGTCGTCGATTCCAAACATTTAGGGTTACTCCACATTGAGCACGACAGCGTGCGCAACACAGATGATCTATGTCGTATTATGGATGATCAATGAAATAGAATTAGAAAGCAACTTGCGTCTGCGGCTCATTCTTTCCTTTTCAAAAAAGGGTTTGAACAAGCCTGATCTACTCAATCAGCCCGGACCACTTTCCCATGACAGGACAGCCCGGTCTGCCGGTTCTGCCGTGCTCCAGTAAATCGAGATAATGTCCGCGGAGCCGGCTCTGATGGGGGTTCGTTCGATGGCGTGGTCCTAACGATGGATCACTCTTGGACCGCCATGTGATCCCACACGACAGGGACCGATTCCGGCCCCCGGAACACCCAGCCGGAAAACCGGGCGGTTTGGCCGGGCGCGAGCCGTAAGCTGGGAAGACGCTGGAACAGTGTCGGCAAAGCCACATCTGCGATCAGAGCGCGGGAGGCCCAGGCACCGGCGCAGAAGTGTGGGCCGGCGCCGAAAGCGATACTGTTGGATGTGTCCCTATCGATATCGAAGCGGTCCGGCGCGTCGAACACCTCCGGGTCTCGGTTGGCGGCGCCGAACAGAAAAAAGACCCGCTGCTCCGGAGCAAAATCGACGCCGTTTCGCTGAAATGGCTGGGCGCAGCGACGAGGCGACATGCCGATGGGCGAAATCCAGCGGGCGTATTCTTCGAACACTTTTAGCCAAGGAACCTCGCCAGAGATGACCCGGGCGAGGTGGCCCGGGTGGGTCAACAGAGCCCAAGCCGCGCCGGCGATGGCGTCCCGGGGTTCGTTTTGCCCGCCGCTAATTGCCAACTTGATATTGGCACGCAGGCTTTCCATCGGCAGATCGGAGCGGAGCAGCATACTAAGCATGCTCTGGTTTGGCGCGGCTTCTAACCTGGGTGCCATATCGTCGATAGCCGCATCGATTTTCGCAGTTGCCTCTTGGCAGTGCGCCTCTATCTCGGGGTCACCGGCGTAGTTGGAGATACCGTCCATCATTGCCTGAGACCAAGCGTCCATCTCGCTATAGGTAATGTTCTCTAGTCCGGTAATTGCCTTTAGCGCTTCGCCGGAAAGTGGCAGCGCAAAATCCTTCACTAGGTCGGCGCTGGCCTTGCCGGCGATGCCGTCGAGTAGGCGGTCAGCATCGGCCTGAAAGCGGTGGCGCCAAGTGTCAGCGACAGTGTCGCGGCTTACAGTCGGATAGATGACATTGCGCTCGGCTCGGTGTTCAAGGCCGTCTTTGCGCATCAGGTTTCGGCCCATCAGCCGGTTCATTAGCCCGCCGGGCTGGTGGGAGCTGAAGACTTTGACCTTACGCTCGCAGGCCGAGATATCCGTATGGCGCGTCATGACGATTCCATCTAACGCGGGAGCATAGGCGATGGGCGCGCGGGCCTGCAGTTCCCGATAGATCGGATATGTATCCTGCTGAATGGTGGTGA
>Ga0115002_10007805_pt1 | contig 11980 bp, 11 predicted proteins | sample ArcticOcean_MG_C_8_FD_89576 | JGI IMG/M metagenome (GOLD analysis project Ga0115002, IMG submission 89576) | Marine microbial communities from western Arctic Ocean - ArcticOcean_MG_CB11_86 | ecosystem: Environmental > Aquatic > Marine > Oceanic | place: Arctic Ocean: Canada Basin | collected...
CTTGCGCGCCAGTTCGTCGTCTGGCTGCCGGATGCCGATCGTCCCCGCCTCCGTTACCACCGGCGAGACGAACCCTGAGTCCCCCCGCACTCGAACCACGGCTGTCAGCGCCCCCGGCCAGTGCAGCGCGACCCGTTCGAGGACCGTCGGATCATCGAGGTACGGCGTAATGTCCTTGATTCGATCGAATAGCACCGCGATCGGCTGATCCGAGTCTCGCCCCTTTAGCTCGACCAGTGCCCTGACTGCAGCCTCATTCGTTGCGAGCACGGTGAGGCCGTAGACGGTGTCTGTAGGTATGCCAGCAACCTCGCCGGAGCGAATCGTCGCGACGAGTTTATCTAGCCGTTCAGGCGGTACGATCTGCAGGTGTGGGCTCCCTCGAGACAGAATAATTACACGCCAGATGGGGCGCGTTGACCGGACTATAAGCGGTGGATACGCTTCTTACTTATCGGACCCCTCCCCCGGAACCCTATGCCTCATGGTGGAACAAATCGACAGCTCTACAGCCGCCGATCAAATTCGCGTTTCCGGTGATACCGAGGCCGCGACCTATCTCGAAATTGCCGAGCACCGCGAACCCGGCCAGATACTCACGCCCGGTCCGAACTCACCCGAAACCGTCGTCGTGCTCGACTATGGTTCGCAGTTCTCCATGCTCATCACCCGCCGCATCCGCGAGGCCAGCGTCTACTCAGAGCTGATTCCGTGGGAAGTGGCGCCGGAGAAACTCAACCACCTCAACGTGAAAGCGTTCGTTCTCTCCGGTGGTCCCGCCTCCGTCTATGACGACGGCGCGCCGCAGCTTCCGGACTGGGTAATCGCCACCGGCCTGCCCATCCTCGGTATCTGCTACGGCATGCAACTGCTCGCCCACAAACTCGGCGGCGCCGTTGAGCCGGCCACGAGCCGCGAGTACGGCCACGCCATCCTCGATGTCGGTGAAACCTCGAACCCGATCTTCCACGCTCTCTCCGGCTCTCTACCTGTCTGGATGTCGCATGGCGACAAGATCACGAAACTACCACCCGGCTTCGAATCGATCGCCGAGTCCGAGAACGCGCCCGTCGCGGCCATGTCAGACAGCTCCGGTCACTACGGCATCCAGTTCCACCCGGAGGTCGCGCACACCCCACAGGGCGATCAGGTCATCCAGAATTTCCTCTTCCGTGTCGCTGGCTGCACTGGAGACTGGACCGCCGCCTCCTTCGTCGAAGAGTCCGTCGAGACGATTCGCAAGACTGTCGGTGAGGGCAAGGTGATCTGCGCCCTGTCCGGCGGAGTCGACTCGGCCGTCGCCGCTGCCCTAGTGCACCGGGCCATCGGCGACCAGCTTACCTGCATCTTCGTCGACAACGCGCTCCTCCGATTGGGCGAACCCGAGCGCGTGATCTCTACGTTCCGAGGCCACATGTCTATCAACCTGCTCCATGTCGACGCCGTCGACCGGTTCATGGGCCAACTGGCCGAGGTAACCGACCCGGAGACAAAGCGCATGCGCATCGGCGAGACCTTCATCAGGGTCTTCGAGGAAGAGGCACAGAAACTCGGCACCGTCGACTTCATCGCTCAAGGCACCACCTACCCCGATGTGATCGAGTCCGCCTCTACCGGTAGCAACGCCGCTGTGAAAATCAAGTCACATCACAACGTCGGCGGCCTTCCCGAGGACATGAAATTCACCCTGATTGAGCCACTCCGTAACCTCTTCAAGGATGAGGTTCGCCGAGTTGGCAAAGAGCTCGACCTCCCCGACGAAATGGTCTATCGCCAGCCCTTTCCCGGTCCCGGCCTCGCGATCCGGGTAATCGGTGACGTCACTGCCGAGAAACTGGACATCCTTCGACGTGCCGATTGGATCGTTATGGATGAGATCAAGAGTGCCGACGTGTACTACGACGTCTGGCAGTCCTTCGCCGTCCTCACCGGTATCAAGACCGTCGGCGTCCAGGGTGACTTCCGGACCTACGGCGAGTGCATCGCCATCCGCTGCGTCAACGCTGATGATGCCATGACGGCCGATTGGTCCAAGTTGCCCTACGATCTGCTCGGGAAGATATCCAGCCGCATCGTCAACGAGGTACCCGAGGTGAATCGTGTCGTCTACGACATTACCTCCAAGCCCCCGGGCACGATCGAGTGGGAGTGAAGAGATGAACGTGCTCTTGCTCGGCAGCGGCGGACGCGAGCACGCAATCGCCTGGAATCTCGCGCAGTCACCGAAACTCTCGAAACTTTGGATCGCCCCTGGCAACGCGGGCATGGAGCAACTCGGCGAACTCGTCGATGTCAAAGCGATGGATCTTGATGGCGTCGTCGCCCTCGCACAACGCACCCATGCCGACCTCGTGATCGTCGGTCCCGAGGACCCACTCTCTGCCGGCATCACCGACCGTCTGACCGATGCTGGCTTACGGGTCTTCGGGCCCACCGCCGCCGCCGCCCGCCTCGAGGGATCCAAGGACTTTGCCAACCAACTCATGGCCAACGCAGGCATCGCCACTTCGCGCTCGCAGACATTTGATGACCCAGATGCTGCGAAGCGCTACGTCCGCGACTGCGACTATCAGGTGGTGATCAAGGCAGACGGCCTCGCCGGCGGCAAAGGCGTCACCGTCTGCGATGACGCCACCGATGCTGAAGCCGCCATCGACCGCATTATGGTCGACCGCGCGTTTGGCGATGCTGGTCTACGCATCGTTGTTGAGGAGCGCATGTACGGTCCCGAGGTCTCCGCGCATGCGTTCACGGACGGCGTCACCGACTGCCACATGCCCTTCTCCTGTGATCACAAGCCTGTTTTCGACGGTAATATCGGACCTAATGCTGGTGGCATGGGTGCCGACTCGCCCCCAATCTGGCTCGATGACACCATCGCTGAATCGATTCGCACCGACGTCACGGAGCGCACCGTGCGTGCGATGGCCGACTCCGGTAGCCCCTACGCAGGTGTGATTTATCCCGGCATGATGGTTACCGCCAACGGCCCTCGCGTAATCGAGTTCAACGGTCGCTTCGGCGACCCCGAGACTGAAGTGCTCTTGCCGAAGCTACGCACCGATCTCCTCGAAATATGCGACGCCGTCGCCGACGGTCGCCTTTCCGAAGTGCCAGTCGAATGGGATAACGTCGCCACCGTCGGCGTGATCATGGCCTCTGGCGGCTACCCTGAGGTCTACGAAACTGGCAAGCGGATCAGCGGTCTCGACGCCGTCGACGAAGATGTTCAGGTTTTCATCGCCGGCGCGAAGCGAGACTCCGAAGGCCGCATGGTCACCTCCGGCGGTCGGGTGCTCTGTGTCGTCGGGCGTGGCTCTTCCATGGACGAAGCGCGCACCCGTGCCTACGACAATGTGGCACGCATCTCTTTCGAGGGCGCACACTACCGCACCGACATCGGTGCGGCTGCGTACGATCCACTAGACGCGATCGTACGATGACCGGCCCTTTCACCGTTAACGATCCAGAGATGATCCCGCCAGTACGGGAGGAGTCTGTGAATGATTGAGCGCTACAGCGTTCCGGAGCTGACCGCGATCTGGTCCGACGAGCACAAATTCGAGACTTGGCTGCGTGTTGAGATCGCGGTCATTGAAGCTTGGGGTGACGAAGGCATCATCCCTGCTGAGGACGTCGCTGCCATCACCTTAAAGGCGACGGTTAACGTGCCCGATGTGATGCGCTATATCGATGAGACGCACCATGATGTCACCGCGTTCCTGCGCTCCGTCGCGGACTCGCTCGGTGACGAATCACGCTGGGTTCACTACGGCCTCACCAGCAACGATGTCTGGGACACTGCTACCTGCCTTCAGTGGCTCGACGCGATCGACTTTCTCGCCGCTCAGGTCGGTGAGCTGCGCGAGGTAGTGATCCGACGCGCTCTCGAACACCGTATGACCGTCTGTATCGGACGGACACACGGCGTTCACGCTGAGCCCACCACCTTCGGGCTCAAGCTACTCGTCTGGATCGACGAACTCAGCCGCCACGAGCAGCGACTTGCCCTCGCTCGCGAACACCTCGCCGTTGGCCAGATGTCCGGACCGGTCGGCACGCACGCCTCGGTACCGCCGTCGGTCGAGGCGAATGCTTGCGAGCGACTCGGTCTCGCCGTCGCGCCGGTTACGACCCAGATCATCCAGCGCGATCGCCACGCGTTCGTGCTGAGCGTCCTCGCCGGCGTGGGTTCATCGCTCGAGAAGTACGCCACCGAGATCCGCGCGCTCCAACGCACCGAGGTGCGCGAGGCGGAGGAGCCGTTTACCGAGGGCGCCCAAACCGGATCCTCCTCGATGCCGCACAAGCGGAACCCCGAACTGTGCGAACGGGTCTGTGGCCTCGCTCGTACACTGCGCGGTTACTCGATCGTTGGATTCGAGAACGTCGCCCTCTGGCACGAGCGCGACATCTCGCACTCCGGTGCGGAACGGATCGCCTTCCCTGACTCCACAGGTCTGCTCTCCTACATGCTGAAAATATTCACCGGAGTGATGGACGGTCTCGTCGTCTACCCGGAGCGTATGCAAGCGAACCTGGAGAAGACGCGCGGCCTGATCTTTTCCGCCAAGATGCTCAACGCTCTGCTCGCCTCGGGCCTGACCCGTGAAATCGCCTACAAAATCGTCCAAGGCCACGCCATGCACGCCTGGCACGACGACCTCGACTACCGCGAACTGCTCGAATCTGATCCCGAGGTCACCTCGCGACTCTCGACGCAGCAACTCGATGAACTGTTCGATGTGAACGCTTACCTTGTCCACGTGGATGATTCGTTCCACCGCCTCGGACTGTTGGAGTCGAACGCGTGAGCCTGGCCGCCTCGCCGATGATGGTGACGAACCTGCCCGCCCTCGAGCGAATCCACCAGGGCAAGGTGCGCGACATCTACGCGCTGCCCAATGACCGATTATTGCTCGTCGCTACCGACCGAGCCTCAGCCTTTGATGTGGTTCTGCCTACCGGTGTGCGACGTAAAGGAGAGGTGCTCACCCGCATCTCCGCCTTCTGGTTAGAACGCACCTCCGCGGTCGTCCCCAACGCCTTCATCGCCGTTCTCGATGCAGACAACGCCACAGTGCTCGGCGTCGACTGTGACCCAGATTACTACGGCCGCTCGATGGTGATGAAACGTGCCGAGGTGCTGAAGGTGGAGGCAATCGTTCGCGGCTACCTTTCCGGCTCCGGCTGGGCCGAGTACCAGCAGACGGGTCTCGTCTGTGGCAACCCGTTGCCCGCGGGTTTGCTCAAGAGCATGCAATTGCTGGAACCGATTTTCACACCCAGTACCAAGGCTGAGCCCCCAGGGCACGATGAGCCCATGACCTACGAGGAAGTGGAATCGCTGGTCGGACCGGAGCAGGCCAACGCTGTAAAACTGCGAGCCCTAGCCATGTATCGTTACGGTTCACACCACGCAGCCCAGCGCGGCATCCTCGTCGCCGATACCAAGTTCGAGTTCGGCGTCATCGATGGGGAGGTCACGCTGATCGACGAAGTAATGACTCCCGATTCGTCGCGATTCTGGCCCATGGCCAAATACTTTCCCGGCAAGGACCAGCCGTCGTTTGATAAGCAGCCGCTACGCGACTACCTCGATAATCTCGACTGGAATAAGCAGGCGCCTGGCCCCGAATTACCGGACGAGGTGGTGGAGGCAATGTCCGACCGCTACCTCGAGGCCTATCGGCTAATCACCGACAGCGAGTTGCCGAGCTAGTCTCGGCCGAACAGAACGGACCAACTATGGCCACCTACCTCGCAAGCATCGACGTGATGCTGAAGCCGCTGGTTAACGATCCCCAGGGCCTCGCGGTCCGCGACGGCCTCGGCCACCTCGGCTTCGATGGTGTGCATTCCGTCCGCGTCGGCAAACGCATCGAAGTCACCATCGAAGCCACTGACAGTTCCGCCGCCGAGTCCTCGGTAACCGAGATCTGCCAGAAGCTGCTTGCCAACCCCATAATCGAGGACTTCACCTTCGAACTCGCCCACGCCGGCACCTGACCCCGAATGAAATTCGAAACCTACGAGGTCTGTTGTAGCCCCTGCAGCACCGCGTCGTGCAGCGCACCATTCGTCGTGATAGAGTGCCCCGCGTCGATCGTCGCGACTCCGTGGTTGTCCGTCAGCCGTCCCCCCGACTCCTCGACGATCACGATTAGCGCACCGATGTCCCACGGGGAAATCGCACCTTCGAGCATCGCTTCAGCTGATCCATCGGCGACTAGGCAATGCCCCCAAAAATCACCGAGGCCGCGCGTCCGCCACGCTCGCCGGAAAAGCGCATCCGTTCCCGGCCACGAGTCGATCGTTAACTTGTAGCTCCCGTAGAGGATCTGTGCCTCCTCGATCGTCGCGACGTCCGAGACGTGAATCCGTGTCCCCGCGTGTCCCCGCGCTGGCAAATCCGCACGATACGCACCGAGCCCTCGCCCGGACCACCAACGAGTCCCTAGCGCCGGTGCCGAGGCCACCCCGACCTCGACTACCCCGTCGCGCTCTAGCGCGATCAGCGTCGCCCACACGGGTAACGCCCGCGCAAACCCGTGAGTTCCGTCGATCGGGTCAAGCACCCAACGTACCGAACCTCCCTCGCGGGTCAGCCCTTCCTCCTCGCCAAGGATCTCGTGCTCCGGGAAGCGTCCTTCGATCCGAGCGCGTAGATGCGCTTCCACCTCTTTGTCCGCCAGCGTCACCAGCGATCCATCGATCTTCTGCTCGGTCCCCAGTTCACCTCGGTAGTAGCGCATCGAAATCTCATCGGCCTCATCCGCCAAATCGAGGGCGAACTGCAGCATCGATGCAGTGTTTGACTCAGTCACGCTTGCACCGTCCTCACCCGCGCGTCCACAAGCTCCCGCACCCCAGCGATCGCAGCCCTTACCCCGGTGATTTGCGTCTCAAGTGACATCGATGGTGTGCCCGGTGATTTGTCAGCGACCTGCTGGGGCAGGTACGGCAGATGGATAAAACCGCTCGGCATGTCGACTCCCATGGTCTCCAAATGATGCTGGACCATGTACAGAATTTCGTTGCAGTAGTAAGTCCCCGCGGTGTTTGAAACCGTCGTCGGTGCACCTGCTGCGCGCATCTGTTGCGCCAGCCGTGCCTGCGGTAGTCGCGAGAAATACCCCGCAGGTCCGCCTTCGACGATCGCCTGCTCCACACGCTGCTCCAGCGGCCGCGCGGCATCAACGAACACGTTGATGCCGATTCGCTCCACCGAGAGCTGCGCCCGGCCCCCCGCCTCGCCGAGCCCCAACCACGCATCGAATGGCTCTGCGAGCAACACTGGTAGCAAATGCTCTACCCCTGAGTTGAATTGCACCGGGAGCACTCGCACCATCAACTCTACGCCGGGTGGTGGGTCGGATTCGATTACGCGAACCGCCGCTTCCGATGGATTTACGATCTCCCCGCCGAACGACTCGAATCCAGTCAAGAGCAGGCGCATTGCTGCCTCCTTGGGTGAGACGTTATGTAGTTAAAGTTTCTTTGGTTGACGGCACCTGCCCGGAGATTCGCTCATCCAGTCGCGTGGCAGCGTCGAGCGCACGGCCGAGCGCCTTCATCGTGGCTTCGGCGATGTGGTGGTTGTTCGAACCCGCGATCTGTCGAACGTGCAGCGTTAACTTGCCTGCCGTCGCCATCGAATTGAGCACGTGCGACACCATCTCAGTCGGTGCCTCTCCAACGCGATCGCCGACGAAATCCAGGCTGATCGCCGAGGATGGTCGTCCTGAAATATCCACGGCCACCTGAATCAGCGCTTCGTCGAGCGGTACCAGCGCGTCGCCCATTCGCACGATGCCCGCGCGGTCACCGAGGGCGGCATCCAGTGCCTGTCCCACGGCCAGTGCGACGTCTTCCATGGTGTGGTGCTCGTCGATGTGGAGGTCGCCCGCGGCCTCGACCTTGAGGTCGAATCGGCCGTGTCGCGCAAATGCCGTCAGCATGTGGTCGTAGAACCCGATGCCCGTCGAAATCTCCGCATGGCCAGTGCCATCGACGCTCAGCTCCACGTGAATGCGTGTCTCGGTGGTCTTGCGATCCACCGTCGCCGTACGATCAGCCACTGGTTGCTCCCAACTCTCCCGCGCTCAGTTCGTTGCCAATTTCGGCCAGCGCCGCGATTACTCGGTCGTTCTGTTCCGGTGTGCCCATCGAGATGCGAATGCAGTCGCGGAGCTGTTCGTTGCCATAGGTGCGGATGAAGATGCCGCGACGACGCAAAGCCTCGTTTACCTCTGCCGCCTCGCACCCGGTGGCACGCACGAGTAGGAAATTGGTCTCCGAGGGGAATGGCTCCAGCCACTCCTGCTGACGCAGTATCGATCTCATCCGCTCGCACTCTGTTCGCAGAATCGCTGCGCGTCGGTCCAGTTCCTCGACGTCGTTCAGCGAGGCAATTGCGGCAGCCTCGCTCGCTGATCCCGTGTTGTATGGCTGCTTTGCACGCATCACCGCGTTGATCGTCTCTGCGGCGGCGACGCCATAGCCGATCCGCAGTCCCGCGAGGCCCGCCCATTTGCTGAAGGTGCGCAACACAATCAGCGCTGGCTCCGAGGCCGCGCGAGCAGCCAGCGACTCCGTCTCGGCAAATTCGATGTACGCCTCGTCCATCACGATCAGCGCGCCGCTGTCTAGCAGCGGCTCCACTAGATCGGGCTGCAGCGAGTTTCCTGTCGGATTGTTCGGAGTCGCCAAGAAAACCACTTTCGCGTTTCGCGCGGCCTTGAGCAGTGCCGGTCCGTCTACGTTCCAGTCATCTAGTCGAGGCACGTCGACGAACTTCGCTTCGTGCAGCCCCGCATCGAACGCGTACATGCCGAAGGTAGGGCCGCAGGTAACCACGCGGTCGCCCGGCGCCACCCACATTCGGAAGATCTGATCGATCAACTCGTCCGAACCCGCCCCGCCAACGATGCACTCTGCCGGCACGCCGAGGTGAGCACCTAGTGCAGCGCGGAGCCGACCCTGAGTAGCGTCTGAGTAGCGTTCTGCCGCGTACTCTCCGCGAAGCGCCTTCAGCGCCTTCGGTGAGGGCCCGTACGGATTTTCGTTGCCATCGAGCTGGAGCACTTGGTCTGCCGGCACGCCGTGCTTCGCGGCAATCGCGAATGCGTCGGCCAACACCTCGTACGGCGGAAGACTGCGGATGTGTGGCCGCAGTGACGCGATCGGATCAAATCGAACCATCACTTGCCCTCGATCCGGCGCTCTATGCTGCTCGCGTGCGCGGTGAGGCCTTCGGCGCGTGCCAGCAGCGCCGCGTACGGCCCCTGTCGCTCTAGTTCGTGTTCGTCGAATCGCACCATCGATGTAATCTTGAGAAAATCGAGTACCGACAGCGGTGACGCGAATCGCGCCGCCCCACCCGTCGGCATCACGTGACTCGGTCCCGCCGTGTAGTCACCCAGCACCTCTGGCGAGGACTCGCCCACGAATATTCCGCCCGCGTGGCGGATCTTGGGCAGTAACTCATCCGGCTTTCGCACCAGTATGCAGAGGTGCTCCGGTGCGAATTCATCCGCCAGTTCCACAGCCTCGTCCAGAGTCGCTACCACCACCGCACCCCCACGCTCGATCGCCGCCCGAGCAATCTCGCCGCGCTCCAACGTTGCGAGATGTACCTCGATTTCCACCGCCACCGCCTCCGCCAACTTGCGACTGTTCGTGATCAACACGGATGTCGCCAGACGGTCGTGCTCTGCCTGCGCCAACAGGTCCGCTGCCACCAGATCAATCCGCGCGGAGTCGTCCGCAATCACCAGCGTCTCCGTCGGCCCGTACACTGCATCGATTCCCACCCGGCCGTACAGCTGCTGCTTCGCCAGTGTCACGAAGATGTTGCCCGGCCCGTAGATCTTGTCTACCCGGGGAATCGTCTCTGTCCCGAACGCCAACGCCGCGATTGCCTGCGCCCCGGAGGCCCGGAAAATCCGCTGCACCCCGGACAGCTTCGCCGCTACCAGCTTCAGTGGGTTTACACGTCCGTCCGCTTGCGCCGCCGTCACACCAATTACCTCGTCCACTCCGGCCACCACGCCGGGCACCGTCGTGTGAATCACCGAGGACGGCAGTGCGGCGTCCGATCCGGTCATGTATATCCCTACCTTCTGCAGCGGGCGTACGATCATCCCTGTCCCCCGCGTGTGGAATGATTGCGGCGCGTGCCGCATCTGTTCGCGGTGATACTGCCGCACCCGGTTCGCCGCAAACTCCACTGCGTCGATCTGCTCTTGCGGCACCGTCGCGAACGCCGCGGATATCTCGTCCTGCGTCACCTCGATCGTCTCATACGAAGAGCCGTCGAACCGCTGCGAGTAGCGTGCAACTGCGGAGTCGCCCTCCTTCGCTACATCTGCCACAATCCGCGCCACGTGCTCCGCAGCGCCCAACGGTTCACCCCATAGCTCGGCGATGCTTGCCTGCAGCGCCTCCGGTAACTCGATTTCGCCAAACGGCTGCCGCGCGATCACCTCGGCGCGTGCAGCATCCGAACCCTCGACGATTCGTAGCGAGGCTGTGTTGGTCGTCGTACCTGAAGTCACCGCAAATACCGCCTGACTCGTTCTTGCATGATCTCCTCGGCATGCGCCCAGAAGCGGTCGACCCGTTTCTGTGACACTATTCCGAGCGCTTCTTTCACAATGTCGCGCGGATCCGCACAGCAAGCGTCGATGTAATTCTCGCTGAACCCGGCACCTTCCAGGTGACGCACCATCATCGGTCGGAACCGTGAATAATCTGGTTCCAGTGCAGCCACCTCGTTAATCATTTCGAACCACTGCACAAGATTCTTGTTCTCGATGAACGGCACACCAGGCGGTGGTGCGCTGTCGGCAAGCGCCCCCTGAAGGTCGACTCGGATCTGATTATCCAACCGGTCGATCCGGTCCAACTCGTACTGGAGTACCCGATCCCAGACGTTGCTACGCGGGTCTGCATCGATCTCTGAATAGATTCCGAACGTTGGCCGGTAGATCTCTTCCACCCACGCTTCGTCTAGCACTAGGTGCGTGATGAAACCAGCGATGAAGGCCGTCGTGGCGGCGTCCAATCCGGCGGGCTTCCGCAGTTCCGGGTGCGATTCGAGCATGAGCTCCACCGAATCCTGCCGCTCGAGGTTGTCGAGGTCGAAGAAGTGGGTATCGGCGCGATCTCCACGCGTAATGACACGGATGTCTGGCGCGGTCGATCCGAGGTAGAAGGCTCCGCGATCCGCATCGATCTCCGGCAGACGGATGATCGCCGCCAACCGGCTGGCGCGGACCATGTGTGACCCGAGCGACGGCATCTCAGAACGCCCCTACTCCGCGTCATCCGCACCACCGCGCAGTCGTGTGACGAACTCGTCTCGGAGTTCGCCCCGGCGGCCTGGTGGACGTACCCGGTGACCGATGGCGCAGTTGGTGGAGTTCATCATGACGTCCAGCATACGCAGTCCGTTCGCCCGCAAGGTTTCCCCGGTCTCTGTTCCTTCGATAAGAATCTCCGCGTCTTCGGGGACGAACCCTTCCGAGGCCCCCGATAGCGGGATTACGTGATAACGACCCAGGTGGTTGTCCCGCGCGTACTGGTCCGCCAGCGACGCGTACTCAGAGGCGAGGCGGATCGTCCGATTCGGGTCGTCCTTCCGCCAGTAAGCGACCGCTTCGTCGATCGTCTCCGCCGGCAGGTCATTCGGGACCACGGCGCCCAGTTCGTAGTTGGAGCGGCGCAGGTCACAGAGCTGATCAATCGGTGCGGACGGGAACGACGAACGGAACACACCCAGCCAATCCTGCCCGGTCAACGCCAAATCGAACCCGCCGAGCGCGACGGCACGTGGCATATCCTGCGGCCGCATCACCTTTACTTCAACTCCCTCGATCGAGGAGCGTGGGCGTCGGTCAGCGCGCTTCTCCTCATAGCCCTCGAATTCAATCCCGGCGTCGGCCAGCGCGGCTACCGTGTGGCGTTGCGCGTGCCC
>Ga0115002_10007806_pt1 | contig 11979 bp, 10 predicted proteins | sample ArcticOcean_MG_C_8_FD_89576 | JGI IMG/M metagenome (GOLD analysis project Ga0115002, IMG submission 89576) | Marine microbial communities from western Arctic Ocean - ArcticOcean_MG_CB11_86 | ecosystem: Environmental > Aquatic > Marine > Oceanic | place: Arctic Ocean: Canada Basin | collected...
AGGGTGCGAGGATCGGTGTCGGGGTGTTCTCTGAGAATCGGACGGCATCGCCTTGTGGGTCCAGCACAACAGGGTGAACGGGGGCTGGCTATGTCGAGAGTCGTGCTGCAGGTAGGGGAACCGCCATCCTTGGCGCGATGCTCACAAAAGTCGCCGCCTGTCTTTGGCCGCACAACCGCTACAACCGGCACGACAAGCCGTCTGCAGGCGGTTCGCGTACTGAAGACTCCAAACCGGCACCGTTCTCGGCTACGATGACGGACCATCGTTGTCGTCCCAATGTGACTGAAGGAAGGCCGGTACGCTCATGACCCTGTCGCCACTCCCGATCGATCGCCGCCGATTTCTGGCCACGACGACCGCCACGGTCGGTTCGTTGGCCATCCCTACAGCACTCGTGACAGGCCTCGTCCCGGTAGGGACTGCGACGGCCGAGGACATGCAGCCCGTGATTCCCATCGTCGACACCCACCAGCACCTCTGGGATCTCAAGAAACTCAACCTGCCGTGGCTGAAGAACGAGGGAGTCAAGTCGATCAATCGCGACTTCCTGATGTCCGATTATCTCGAAGCCACCAAGGGCCTGGGCGTGACCAAGACGGTTTACATGGAGGTGAATGTGCGGCAGGAGGATCAGAAATTGGAGGCCGAGTGGGTGACCGGGTTGTGTCGGGACAAGTCGAACCCGATGCAGGCTGCGGTGATCGGTGGTTATCCTCACGATCGCAACTTCAAGAAGTACATCAGGCAGTACGAGGAGAGTGACTACGTGCGAGGTGTGCGTACGGTGCTGCACGATGACGATCGGCCCGCGGGTCTGTGTCTGGAGAACCGGTTTGTCAGGAATGTGCGGCTGCTGGGGAAGTTGGGAATGAGTTTCGACCTGTGTATGCGTCCTGGCGAATTGACCGACGCAGCGCGGCTGGTCGAGAAGTGTCCCGGGACGCGGTTTGTCGTGGACCACTGCGGTAACATGCCGGTCGGATCCGACGACAAGCCACTCAGAAAGAAGTGGATGACGGGTATGAAGGCTCTGGCGTCGCACGAGAATGTGATTTGCAAGATTTCGGGAATCGTTGTCACGGCACCTGAGGGTTGGAAGGCGTCGGACCTGGCTCCCAACATGATCTTCTGCATTGATACGTTTGGTGAGGATCGAGCCTGCTTTGCGGGCGACTGGCCCGTGTGTCGGCTGAAGGCCACGTTTGCCGAGTGGGTCGCCGCCTTGAAGACAATCGTCAAGGACCGACCGCTGGCCGCTCAGAAGAAACTGTTTGCCGAGAACGCCGAGAGATTTTACCGGATCTAGGGCGTCCGATCCCGATATTGGCGAGATTGGCACGGCATCTGCGGTTTCTGACCCGACACTACGAACACTGCGGTTCTTTGCGGTTCTCGGCGACACGACTGCCGACCAAGGATGGTCTGCTTGTAAAGTCGCCAATCTCCATTCGGTGATCGTGGTCAACCTTACAATTCGCTCGCTGATAGCCAGGGATGGTCTGATGCGCGACGCGACGGTGCGGGCCTGTTTTCGCAAGCTCCTCAGGATTCTCGACTCGTCTTCTTGTTCCCGCAGCCAGCTTGGGTTTCGGCCCGGCCTTCGGCTCGGCACCGGTCTCGGAAACCGGGCGGCAACAAGCCAATCGAGTCTGTCATGGGCACTGGGTATTGTGTTGGCTTTGGGGGCGATGGACCCGGGAGTCGCGCGAGCCGGCGAGGTGCTCGAGTTCTCTGGTCCGGGTTGTCTGGCGTGTCAGCGGATGAGTCCGCTGGTGGAGAAGTTGAAGCGGCAGGGGTACCCGATCCGCGTGATTGACATCCAGCGAGCACCTCGTCTGGCCCGTCAGTTGGACATCAAGTTGCTGCCAACGTTTGTGCTGATCGAGTCGGGTCGAGCGGTGAAGAAGATTGTCGGCGTGACGTCCGAGCGGCAATTGCGGTCCTTGGCCGAGGCGGCCCGAGCGGATTCACTCAAGCAGCCGGTAGCCAAGCCGGTAGCCAAGCCGGTAGCTGATCCCGGCCCATCCGTATCGGCTCGTTTGACCGAGTACACCGATTCGGCTCGATTCAAGGATCTGTCGCAGAAGTTTCGGAACCCGGCGGCGGGTCGCGCGGCCCCGGTCGTGCGTGCCAAGGGGGCCGGTCCGCGGGCAACTACGGATGCAGGGGCAGGGGCAGGGGCAGGTTTGGAGTCCAGTTGTGTGCGATTGCGTCTCGAGCAGTCCGACGGTCATGAGTTTGCATCGGGTACGATCATCGACAGTCGGGCGGATCGCAGCATCATTCTGACGTGTGGTCATTTGTTCCGAAACTATCAGCCAGGCGAGCGACTGCAGGTGGGGGCGAAAAGTGCAGTTGGTATGACGGGGTCGGGCGTGCGGTTGATCGTGGATGTTTTTGACGGTCGTCGTTCGACCTCGTATGCCGGCCGTCTTCTGGGTCACGATCTGGAATCGGACGTGGGTTTGGTCGAGATATCGACGCGTGGTGTTTTGCCGGTGGCTGTTGTTGCGGACCCCGGTTCGGGGATATCTGCGGGTGAGCGACTGATCAGTTTCGGTTGCAACGGTGGCGACCGGCCGACTCGAGAACTGGTCGCCGTGACTCGTTTGAATCGTTACCTGGGTCCGGACAACGTCGAGTGCACGGGTGTGCCGTTGCAGGGTCGCAGTGGTGGCGGATTGTTCGACAGTGCCGGCCGGGTGGTGGGAGTCTGTTTTGCGGCCGATCCGACATACCAGCGGGGCCTGTATGCCGGCCTGCAACCGATTCACGACCTGCTGACGCGTTGCCATTTGACCTCGTTGATTGCCAATCGAGACCAACCCGGCCCAGGACGAGACGCAATGCTGACAGCCGCTCGGTCTCCGGTCACGTCAAACCGATCACTCGACAACGTCGCGTCGTTTCCCTCTCAACCGTCGCCCCAACCGTCGCCCCAACCGTCGCATCGGTTGGCTTCCACCACCCCCACCGTGCCCACCGTGCCACCGCGTTCGACCAGCAGCCACCACTCCACAGGAGTATCCCGATCGGTTTCCGAAGTGGCCGAGATCCAGGCGGCGTTGTCTGCGGCGGCGGGTGCCGAGGTGGTTTGCATCATTCGATCGACGTCTGATCCACGAGCGGCCAGTCGGGTGGTGATCATCAACCGTGCCAGCCGCAAGTTCGTTGCGGATTTGTTGGGCGAGGTGGAAGGCAGCGCTCGTCGGACTTCGAGCTTTGAGGTTCGCGGTTCGAGTGGTTCTGGTGTGTCGGTCACGTCGCCAGCGACCGCGGCGACACGGATGCAGCTGCCGGTGATCCGCGGAGCGGGTTTTTCGGTCCGACCTGGCGTCGCTCGCTAGAGTGTTTCTGGTTGCGGCTGCTGTGACTGCGGAATCAGTGACGATTGCCCGACGCGTGGCCGTGGCACATAATGGCGTTTCGAGAATCCACACGACGAACTTCTGAGCAGGAATCACTCATGGCCATCTTCAACGACAACTCGCTATCGATCGGTCGCACTCCACTGGTGCGGATCAACCGGCTGACCGAGGGTCTTGGTGCGACGGTGCTTGCCAAGATCGAGGGGCGGAACCCGGCCTACAGTGTGAAGTGTCGTATTGGTGCGGCGATGATCTGGGATGCCGAGCAGTCGGGATCTTTGACGAGCGGCATGACGGTGGTCGAGCCGACGAGTGGCAACACGGGTATCGCGTTGGCGTATGTGTGTGCGGCTCGAGGCTACAAGCTGATGCTGACGATGCCCGACACGATGTCGGTCGAGCGTCGCATGATGTTGAGGGCATTCGGCGCCGACCTGATCTTGACTCCGGGATCCGACGGCATGGGTGGAGCGATTCGCAAGGCGACCGAGATGGCCGAGGCCGATGATCACTTCATGCCTCAGCAATTCCAAAACCCGGCCAACCCCCAGGTACACTTCGACACGACCGGTCCGGAGATCTGGGAAGACACCGGCGGCAACGTTGACTACTTCGTGTCGGGCATCGGCACGGGCGGCACGATCACCGGTGTGTCGAGGTATCTGAAGAGCGAACGGGGGCACGCGGTGCAATCGGTGGCGGTCGAACCGGTCGAGAGTCCGGTGCTGTCTGGCGGCGACCCGGGGCCTCACAAGATCCAGGGCATCGGGGCCGGCTTCATACCCGATATTCTCGACATGGACCTTGTCGATGAAGTCGTGCAGGTGTCGAGTGAGGAGTCGTTCGAGATGGCTCCGAGGATCACTCAGGAAGAAGGCATCATTTGCGGGATCAGTTCCGGAGCGGCGATGGTGGCCGCGTTGAAGATTGCCGCTCGGCCTGAAGCCGAGGGCAAGACGATCGTCGTCGTGTTACCGGATTCGGGCGAACGTTACCTGTCGACAGCTCTGTTTGAATACGCCAAGCAGGACGATTGAGCCGGGCCTCTAGATCGAACCCAACGCTTTGGCGAATGCTTGTTCGAGTATTTCGATCGGTTCCAACCCGGCGGACACGCGGATCAGGTGTCTCGACACGCCGCATTGTTCGGCCCAGTCCAGTTCGTGGTAGTGGGCCAGGATGGTGAACGGGCAGGCGAGCGTGTAGTTGGTGCCGAGGTTGGGGCCCTTGTCGATGGGCAGGGCGTCATAGAAGGACGGCGTGGTGGCGTGGGCATTCTTGAGCAGGATCGAGAACAGCGGGCCGCGGCCGGCTGTTGGACGTGCGAACGCGTCGTATCGTGATGCGTGGCCGTGGTCGCCGGTAGGGTTGAGGTCGTCGGGATAGTAGATGGCTTCGACGGCAGGCTGTCGGCGGAGGAACTCGACCAGTCGGCCGGCATTCGCGCAGGTGACGGCGAGTCGTTCGATGTAGTCCTGCGAGTTCGATTCGAGCACCACGGCGTCGGCCGCGTAGAGTCCGGGGGGTGGCGAGGTATTGAGTGCTTTGGCCAGTGGTTCGGCGAAGCGGCTGTCGGGGTTGACGACGATCGATCCGCCGGTGACGTCGCCGACGCCCGAGAAGGACTTGGTGAGACTGCCCCAGATCACGTCGGCGGCTTTCAGTACATCGACGTTGCCCAGCCCGGCGATCGTCTCGTCGACAACCAAGGGCAGGTTGTGAACGTGACAGAGTTCGGAGAGTCGGGTGAGATCGGGAACGGCGAGCAGCGGGTTGCTGGGGAATTCGGTGAAGACTCCGCAGGAGTGGAGCCCCGATTCGAGAGCCTGTTGCAGTTGGTCCAGTTCCGAGCGGTCTCCCGTAGGCAAGAACCAGCAGTCGGACGATCCGCAGAGTTGCAGGACCTTGAGCGAATCGACGTAGGGGAAACCGAACTGGATGCTGTCGAAGCCTGGCGACAGGTTTTCCAGAGCCCGATGCACCGCCGCAAAACCACTCATGCCACACGACGCCAACCAGGTGAACTGGGTTGGAACCTCGGCCAAGTCCGCGATCGTCTGCTGGATCCGAATTGCGGCTGCGGCGTCGTTGTCGGTCGGCAGCCCGGAAAGATGGTTTTCGGCCTGTCGTGACGAGATGCCTTCACCCATGTGTTGCCAGGCATCGTGAGCGGCCTGAGCGTGTTCGGTTGGGAAGACAACGGCGTGCAGAGTGTCGTGTTCGGTCACATGGGCCACGTCGTCATCGACTCGGTCGTTGACGAACCCGGCCGCACGTCGGGCTGCAGATTTGGTCGGAAAGACCAGGCACTGCTGGTGGTCGTCTGTCAGCTGGCGACCGACCTGCTGGAACAGTTGTCGGCAGAAGCGGTTGTAGACGAATCGCGGGTACCCGGTCGTCAGTTTCTGCTGAACCCGCGGGTCACCTTCTTCGTAGCAGATGTTGTCGTCCCAGGTCGGCAGGCAGGCTGAGACAGCGTGCGGGCTGTCGGGGATCGGCTGGCCGAGGTGTTCGGGCAGGTGGAGTGGCTGGGATGCCATGGTGCGTGGGAGTGTGGGAGTGTGGGCGGGAGTATTCAACAGGCTGCTAGGTTAGCGAAACCGGGAGTGGTGTTGGAGTGGAGCGGCTTCAGGATCGGCGTGAGGTTGCCTAGACTGTTTGGTTCTTCACTTGAATCTTTCGAACGGGAACCGGACCGATGGAATTCCAGACACGGTGTGTGCACGTCGGAGTCGACAAGGATTCGGCCTATCAGAGTGCAACGACACCGATCTATCCGACCTCGACATTTCGTTGGGACGATCTCGAGAACAATCGGGGTTACGACTACACGCGTAGCGGCAACCCGACGCGTCGGGCCTTGGAAGAGAACATTGCCTCGTTGGAGGGTGGGATCGACTGTCGGGCGACCTCGACGGGCATGTCGGCGATCACGGCAGCGGCCTACTTGTTCGAGACGGGGGATCACATCATTGCCGGCAAGGACATATACGGAGGCACCTACCGATTGTTCGCCGACATTTTGGGTCACCAGCATCTCGAGTTCACCTTTGTCGACATGTTGGATCTTGATGCGATCCGTGCTGCGGTGCGTCCCGAGACGAAGGGGATCTGGATCGAAACGCCGAGCAACCCGTTACTGCACGTCACCGACATCGGAGCGGTGTGCGAGATTGCCGGCGAGGCGGGTGCGATCACGATCGCCGACAACACGTTCTGTTCGCCCTACCTGCAGCGGCCTCTGGAGCACGGTGTCGATGTCGTGATGCATTCAACCACCAAGTATCTCAACGGTCACTCGGACGTGGTCGGTGGCTGCTTGGTGAGCAAGCACGAGCGGCATGCCGAGCGGATTTCCTACATCACCAACGCGCTGGGATTGGCCTGTTCGCCGTTCGATGCGTGGTTGGTGCTGCGAGGGATCAAGACGTTGGGGCCGAGGATGGACGCTCACCAGCGAGCCGCCGGAGCTGTGGCCAAGATGCTCGAGTCGCATTCGAAGGTGACTCGAGTCTACTATCCCGGCCTGGCCAGTCATCCCGGTCACCAACTGGCCAGTCGACAGCAGGATGGGTTTGGAGCGATGTTGAGTTTTGATGTGTCGGGTGGTCGGGAGATGGCCGAGCGGGTGTTGACCGGGACGAAGTTGTTCCAGTTGGCCGAGTCGCTTGGTGGAGTGGAATCGCTGATTTCCTATCCCGAGACGATGAGTCATGCGTCGATGGACGAATCGGCTCGACGGGCGGCGGGGATTACCGAGGGGACGATACGAGTCAGTTGTGGGATCGAGCACCCCGAGGATCTCTGTGCCGATTTGGCCGACGCGTTGGGAGCTTGATGGACGAGTTGGAGATCTGACCGGTTTGAATTCTGCATCACTGGCGCGGTACTCTGGGAGGCTCGAAGACGTGCTTCCTCGACTCGTGGAGATCTTGAACATGAAACTCGTTCCCCTACTGGCCGCCGCAGCGATGCTGGCCATCACCTTCCAGTCGGCTCGTGCAGCCGATGCAGTGATGCTCAAGGCTGGCGACAAAGCCCCCGCGTTTACACTCAAGGGAAGCGACGGCAAGACCTACAAGCTGTCGCAATTCCAAGGCAAGAAGGCGGTCGTGGTGGCGTGGTTCCCCAAGGCCTTCACCGGTGGCTGAACCAAGCAGTGCCAGTCGTTCGGTTCGAACGGCAAAGCTCTCGGCAAGTTCAACGTCGCCTACTTCACCGCCAGTTGTGACACGGTGGAACTGAACACCAAGTTCGCCAAGTCACTCGAAGTCGATTATCCGATTCTCAGCGATCCGGGCAAGAAGGTGGCTCGAGCCTACGGCGTGGTCACGGCTCAGCGATCGGTTCCGTACCGTTGGACCTTCTACATTGGCAAGGATGGCAAGATCCTGAAGGTCGACCGCAAGGTCAAGGCCGCGACCGACGGCGAGACGGCCGCCGCCACATTGAAGGCACTGGGAGTCGAAGCGGCCAAGTAGTTCAAGCGGTTGTCTGAGCTGCCACTGCCACTGCCACGAACCACCGATCTCCGATCCGGACCAGGCCCATTGCCGGTCGTCCGGTTCGGCTGATCGGTGTTTTTTTATGCGTTCGCACTCTCCGGCTCTCGACATTCCGTCGACCAACGCGATAGAATCCGTGCAGACAGGCAGCCGTGTGGCTGCCGAATCCCGCATAGGCACGATGGAGGAACGACGAGATGAACCGAGTATTGGTTTCGTCTGCTGCGTTGTTGATCGTGGCGGCGGCCGTATCAGAAGCAGCAGATGTGAAGTCCGGATTGCGTCCGGGCCAGGGTGTTCAGGCGTTTAACGTCCAGGACATCACCGGTCCTCACGCGGGCAAGAAACTCTGCTATCGCTGACTGTATGGCAACCGTCCCGTGGTCGGCATTTTCACCCGCACGATCACGGACAACTTGGCCAGTCTGGTCAAGCAAGTCGACACAGCAGTTGGTAAGAACAAGTCCAGTCAGTTGAAGGCGTTCGTCGTTGTTCTCAGCGACGATCCCGATGCCGATGAGCCCAAGCTCAAGGCACTGGCTAGCAAGCTTCGTCTTCGGAACGTTCCGCTGACCATCTTTGATGGCATCAGTGGTCCGCCCCCCTACAAGATCAGTCAGGGTGCGGAAACGACAGTTCTGATGTGGAAGCGAGGAAAGGTGGCGTCAAACAAGGGCTTCGCAAAGGGCAAGCTTGACAAGGCTGCTCTGAAGACCTTGGCCGGCGACACTGCCGGGTTGCTCAACTGATCGGCGATTCACGTTTGTGAGTCTTGATCTCGAGCGACTCGTGATCCGAGTGATCACAACAAGAGACCCGCTGACCGGTTCGCCGGTGAGCGGGTTCTTTTTTTGTCCCGAGCAGGTGTGTGGTCGAATCAGTTGCTGGTCAGCGATCCGATGGCCTGATCGACCGACACCACGTCGGCGAATCGGGCCTGGATATCGAAGAGTGTGAAGACGTGAGCTGCGGCGACGCGATCGCCACAGCAGTCACCAACCAGGATCGGCTTCAGTCTCAGGCTCTTCGCATCCGTGGCTGTCGCCCGGATGCAGGCACTGGTGCTGCACCCGGTGATCAGCACGCTGTCACATTCGAGGCTGATCAGGTAGCCGGTCAGGTGAGTTTCGAAGAACGCGCTGGCACTTTCCTTTTCGATCACAAGGTCTTCGGCCCGAGGTTCCAGTCGACTGTCGATTTGGCAGGCGTGTTCGTCCCACGGCCGAAACGTCTCGGGCACTTCGGACACATCAGCGGCCGACTTGAACATCTGGTCGGCGGTCAGTGGCCGCCAGGGGCTGGTCGTGTAGACGATCGGCACATCGTGTTCTCGTCCGGCAGCCAGTAGTTTGGCGGTGTTGTCGACCGGCCCATCCAGCCTGCGGCTGCCTCCGGCATACGCGTCATCGGTCCAGCCGTTGGCGAAGTCGACGACCAGGATCACTGGCCGCTTTCCAAACCCGAATCGGTCTCCAAAGATCCCTCGCGAGCGGTAGTAGGATTCGATCGTCGCCATCGCCCCGGTCAGTTGTTCTTCGGCAGCGTGGTCGGTATTGGTCGTCTTCAGGTCGATGTGGGTCATGTCTGGTGTATTCCTATTTCAAGGTGTGTGTGAGCGGTGTGTGAGCGGTGTGTGAGCGAATGCAGTGTGCAAGTGTGTCGGGATCGATTATTCTCGGCATTGGAGACCCGGTCAAACAGACGTCCCCTTTGGACCTGTCCCGTGACGTGTTTGAGACGAACGTCGGCTGAGTATGCGGTGGTTCTGGCCGCCGTGCTTTCTCTGGTCGTTCCATCACAGCTGGTCGCTCAGGTCAGGATCCAGATCCCCCCCTTTGCTCGTCTGCCGAGCATCGATGGGCGTTCGCGGATGGTGCATGTGACCGACCGTCGTCTGGTGCAGCGACTGCTGAAGGCTCGCGATCTGATGACTCAGAACCAGGTGCAACCGGCGATCCGGTTGTTGCAGAGCCTGATCGATCATAAGGAGGACGTTTTTTTCCGCGAGTTGTCTTCGGACGGGAGCGGACTTCCGACGTCTCCGTTCTTGAGCCTGAAGTTGGCCGCATCGCGTCTGTTGGGCAGTCTGGGTCAGCGAGGTCGCAGCGGCTATGAGCTCGAATACGGCACGATTGCCAGGGGGATGTACGAGCGGGCCCGCGAGGCGGGTGGCAGCGAGTGGCCCGAGCGGCTCGAGGAGATTGCTCGGCGGTACCTGCACTGCCGAGCCGGTCGTCAGGCGGCGTATGCATTGGGCAACCGTCGACTGGACCAGGGCCAGACGTTGATGGCTGCGATGCGGTACGAGCAGTTGAAGCGACTGGGTGCCGAGGAATTCGAACCCTTGTTATCGATCCGCACGGCTTTGGCCTGGGCCCGCCTTGGGCAGACTGCTCGTGCGGCCAGGATCCTGCTGGCGATGTCGGCGTCGGATCGCCGGAAGGTGATCACTCGAGGCGGACCACTGGGCAGGGCCCTGGCAAACCCGTCGCAGGACGCCGTGGTCGGTGCGTTGTCGGAACTCATGCAAGACCCCGACCACTCGTCGGCTGGCGGTTCACCGGGTGGCAGTTGGGTGCTATGGCGAGGACGTCACGATCGGTTGGGGCAGGCCGATCCGGCGGTCCCCGGTGCCAGGCCGCAGTGGTCGTTCTCGACGTTTCACCGTGAACTCGACGACCCCAAGCGGCAGGATCGTCTTGATGAAGTGCGCGGTGAACTGGGCGATCTGGAAGCCAGTGAGCGGGCTCGAGACGATCTGTTGCTGCCGGCTGTCGACCCGTTGGTGATCGGCAACGTCGTCGTTTTCCGCAGTCTCTTTGACATCAAGGCTGTCGATCTGTCGACCGGTCGTCACCTGTGGGACAGCATCACGGTGGATCCCGCTTTTGAGAGAGTGCTCGAAGGCAAGGTTCCCAGCTACTCGGTGGCCGGCCGCAGCACACGGCAGTCATTGACAAGGTTGTTCCTGGGCCAGCGTGCCTGGCACGACCGCACGATCGGCTCGCTGTCGAGTGATGGTCGGCACGTCTATGCGGTGGACTGGGTTGGAGTTCTGGGTTTGCAGGTCTTTACCGGTCAGGCGTTTGGTGGCCGGGGTACTGGCAGCCAGCCCGATTTGGCGGCACCCTGGGTGCCTCGGGCACACAACCGCCTGTTGGCCTTCGACCTGGCCAGCCAGGGCATGCTGTTATGGGAGTTGGGAGGTCCTCGAGGCGACGGCGAGCACGAGGTCGACGGCACGTTTTTTCTCGGACCACCGCTGCCGCTGGGCGGGAGGTTGTACTGTTTGGGCGAGCGGGATGGTGAGATTCGGCTGCTGGCGATTCGACCCGATGCGGGCCATCATGCGGCCGGTCGTGGGGCTGGTCCTCCAGACGGGCAGGACGGCGGCGCCATCGAGTGGTCGCAGGGGATCGCTCAGCCGGAATACAACGTCCTGACTCACCCCGGTCGCCGCTTGGCTGGCCTGAGTCCCAGTTACAGCGATGGTGTGCTGGTGTGCCCGACCGAGGCGGGGCTGATTGTGGGCATCGACGTGGCCCGCAGAACGTTGTTGTGGTCGTACTCGTACCTGACCACCAACCACCAACGGGGCCCCAACGCTCAGCAGGCCATGCGGCGAGTGCTGATGTCGAACCGGATCGCCCGGCTGCCTCAAAACTCGGGCTGGTTCGATCCGGTCCCGCTGCTGGCAGCGGGCTCCGTCATCCTGACGCCACGCGACTCCGATCAACTCCACTGCTTGGACCTCGAAACCGGTCGTCTTCGCTGGAGTCGATCTCGCGGACAGGCTCGGTTCGTCGCCACAGTGCACCAAGACACGGTGGTCGTCGTCCAACGGTCTCGCGTGCAGGCCTATCGACTGGCCGATGGTCAACCCGCCTGGTCGATGCCGACGGCGATTCCTCGCCCAAGCGGAGTTGGTGTGAGGATTGGGGGACTGTATCACCTGCCGGTCGAAGCACGCGATGCCGGGGGCGGTTCGGCGACTGGCGGAGTGCGACGCGGGGCCATCGTAACGATCGACCTGGCAACTGGGCGATTGTTGGCGAGGACCGAGTTGGCCGAGGGGCGATTGGTTGGGCATTTGGTCGGAGCCG
>Ga0115002_10007807_pt1 | contig 11978 bp, 5 predicted proteins | sample ArcticOcean_MG_C_8_FD_89576 | JGI IMG/M metagenome (GOLD analysis project Ga0115002, IMG submission 89576) | Marine microbial communities from western Arctic Ocean - ArcticOcean_MG_CB11_86 | ecosystem: Environmental > Aquatic > Marine > Oceanic | place: Arctic Ocean: Canada Basin | collected...
AACTTCGTCTGCCACCTGAAGGGCGAGGCCAGTCACCGGATAGTCGAGTTGGGGCTCGGAGCCCTCTGCCGGATGCAGCACAGGGGCGCCCTCGGAGCCGAGGAGAACACCGGTGATGGAGCGGGCATCCTGCTTCAGGTTCCCGACGGCTTCTATCGCCAGGTCGTGCCGTTCGATCTGCCCGAGGTGGGGTCCTACGCCACGGGCATCGCCTTCCTTCCGGGCCCGCCGGAACTGGCCGACCGGGCCGCCGGGATGGTCGACGAGATCATCCGCCAGGAGGGCCTGGAGGTACTCGGCTGGCGGGAGCTACCTATCGACGATTCGATGATCGGTGACGCCGCACGTGCGGCGGAGCCGACCTTTCGCCAGGTGTTCCTGGCCGGCGTCCAGGGCACCGACGGTCGACCTTCGGGCATCGTCCTGGATCGACTGGCGTACGTGGTCCGCAAGCGGGTGGAGCACGAGCTCCGGTCGGGCGAGGAGGGCTCCACATCGACGTCCCCGAGCGTCTACTTCCCGTCGCTCTCGGCCCGGACGATCATCTACAAGGGGATGCTCACCAACCTCCAGTTGGCAGAGTTCTTCACCGACCTCACCGACCAGCGCCTGGAGAGCGCACTGGTGCTGGTGCACTCCAGGTTCTCCACGAACACCTTCCCCTCCTGGCCGCTCGCCCACCCGTACCGGATGGTTGCGCACAACGGCGAGATCAACACGGTGCAGGGAAACAGGAACTGGATGCGTGCCCGCGAGGCCCTGATGGCAACCGACCTGATCCCCGGAGACATCCAGAGACTCTTTCCGATCTGCACGCCGGGGGCCAGCGACACAGCGGGCTTCGACGAGGCACTCGAGCTCCTGACCCTGTGCGGCTACCCGCTGTCCGAAGCCGTCCTGATGATGATCCCGGAACCGTGGGAGAACCATGCGGAGATGTCCGACGAGCGCCGGGCCTTCTACCAGTACCACGCATCGCTCATGGAGCCCTGGGACGGGCCGGCCTCGATCGCCTTCACGGATGGCACGGTCATCGGTGCGGTCCTGGACCGCAACGGACTGCGCCCCAGCCGCTACTGGGTGACCGCCGACGACCTGGTCGTGATGGCCAGCGAGGTCGGCGTCGTGGACGTCCCCAGCAGCCAGGTCGTCGAGAAGGGGCGCCTGCAACCGGGCCGGATGTTCCTCATCGACACCAGCGAGGGGCGGATCATCCGGGACGACGAGATCAAGGCCGGCCTGGCATCGGCCCGTCCCTATCGGGAGTGGTTGGACGCCAACCTCGTGCAACTGGACGACCTGCCGCCCGGCGACCCGACCCCGACCGACGAGGACACGCTCGTCCAGTGCCAGCAGGCCTTCGGATACACCCACGAGGCACTCAAGGTGCTCCTGGCCCCGATGGTCCGCGACGGCAAGGGGGCGATCGGCTCCATGGGAACGGACACTCCGATCGCGGTTCTCTCGTACATGAACCGACCCCTCTACGACTACTTCCAGCAACTGTTCGCCCAGGTCACCAACCCTCCGTTGGATGCCATTCGCGAGGAGCTCATCACCGCCGTGTGCACCACGGTGGGTCCAGAGGGAAACCTGCTGGATCCCGAGCCGGGCAGTTGCCGACAGATCCACCTGCCCCATCCGGTCCTGACCGAGGCGCAGCTCGCATCCATCGTCGGGCTGGATGGAGAGGGCGCCCCGGGCGGCTTCACCAGCCGCGTCCTGGATGCCCGCTACGAGGTGGCGCGTGGCGGTGAGGGCCTTGCCCATGCGCTGGACAGGCTCCGCCGGGATGCGTCCGCCGCCGTCGCCGACGGTGTCGACATCCTGGTCATCAGCGACCGCAGCCCAACTCCGAGCCTGGCCCACATTCCGTCACTCCTGGCGACCGGTGCGGTCCACCACCACCTCATCCGGGAGAAGACCCGGACCCGGGTCGGCCTGCTCGTCGAGAGCGGGGATGCCCGTGAGGTCCATCACGTGGCCCTCCTGCTCGGGTACGGGGCCTCGGCCGTCTGCCCGTACCTCGCCTTCGCCTCGGTGGACGCCATGGTGGCGGCCGGACACCACGGCCTGTCCACGTCGATGACGCCTGGGAAGGCACGTCGGAACATGGTGAAGGCGTTCGACCAGGGCCTCCTGAAGATCATGTCCAAGATGGGCATCTCGACGGTGGCCTCCTACACCGGCGCCCAGATCTTCGAGGCAATAGGCATCGGGGACGAGGTGGTGGAGGACTGCTTCACCGGGACCGTCAGCCGACTGGGCGGGGTGGGGCTGGACGTCCTCGCCACCGAGGTGGCCGCCCACCATGCCATGGCCTTCCCGGAGAACCCTGAGGAGCGGGCACATCGCACCCTCGAGGAGGGAGGGGAGTACCGGTGGAGGAGCGACGGCGAGTACCACCTCTTCAACCCGGAGACGGTCTTCAAACTCCAGCACGCCACCCGGGAGGGGCGCTACGACGTCTTCAAGGAGTACACGCGCCTGGTCGACGACCAGTCCCGGCGGCTGGCCACCCTGCGTGGCCTCTTCGAGTTCCGGGAGGGCGTGAGGGAGCCGGTGCCGATCCGGGAGGTGGAGTCGATCGATGCGATCATCAGCCGCTTCTCCACGGGTGCCATGTCCTACGGTTCGATCAGCGCCGAGGCCCATGAGACCCTGGCCATCGCCATGAACCGGATCGGTGGCAGGTCCAACACGGGCGAGGGAGGCGAGGACCCCGACAGGTTCACGCCCGAGGCGAACGGAGACCTCCGGCGGTCCGCCGTCAAGCAGGTGGCCTCAGGACGGTTCGGCGTCACCAGCGAGTACCTGGTGAACAGCGACGACCTGCAGATCAAGATGGCCCAGGGGGCCAAGCCCGGCGAGGGCGGGCAGCTGCCGGGCCACAAGGTGTATCCGTGGATCGCCAGGACCCGCCATTCGACCCCGGGCGTGGGCCTGATCTCACCGCCTCCCCACCACGACATCTACTCCATCGAGGACCTGGCCCAGCTCATCTACGACCTCAAGAACTCCAACCCGGTGAGTCGCATACACGTGAAGCTCGTGTCCGAGGTGGGGGTTGGCACCGTGGCCGCCGGTGTCTCCAAGGCCCATGCGGACGTGGTCCTCATCTCCGGCCATGATGGCGGAACCGGTGCCTCGCCGCTCACCTCCATCAAGCACGCCGGGGCGCCCTGGGAGCTGGGACTGGCAGAGACCCAGCAGACCCTGCTCCTGAACGACCTGCGGGACAGGATTGTGGTGCAGGTGGACGGCCAGCTCAAGACGGGCCGCGACGTGGTGATCGCCGCACTTCTGGGTGGTGACGAGTTTGGCTTCGCCACCGCCCCACTGGTCGTCTCCGGCTGCGTGATGATGCGGGTCTGCCACCTGGACACCTGTCCGGTCGGGGTGGCGACGCAGAACCCGGAACTCCGGAAGAAGTTCACAGGACGACCGGAGTTCGTCGTGAACTTCTTCGAGTACATCGCCGAGGAGGTACGCGAGATCCTGGCGGCCCTCGGCTTCAGGAGCATCGAGGAGGCAATCGGCCAGACGGAGACACTGGACGTCCGGAGTGCCGTGGGGCACTGGAAGGCCCGAGGCCTGGACCTGACACCCATTCTCCACGTTCCCGACGTCGGTGACGCCGACCGGAGGAACACGAAGGGCCAGAACCACGGCCTCGAGGACATCCTGGACCGACGGCTGATCGAGGTGTCCGAGCCGGCCCTGGAGAGGGCGGAACACGTCAGGTTCGCCACCCCCATCACGAACGTGGATCGCTCGGTGGGGACCATGCTCGGGTACGAGTTGACGCGTCGCCACGGCGGGGCCGGGCTTCCCGATGGCACCATCGAGGTGGACCTGGTGGGTTCGGCAGGCAACAGCTTCGGAGCCTTCGTGCCCCGTGGAATCACCCTCCGCCTGGCCGGCGACGCCAACGACTATGTCGGCAAGGGGCTCTCAGGAGGCCGTATAGCGATCTGGCCCCCGGCCGATTCGCCGTTCGTGGCCGAGGAGCAGATTATCGCCGGCAACGTCCTGCTCTACGGCGCCACCTCCGGCGAGGCCTTCTTCCGGGGTCGGGTGGGCGAACGCTTCTGTGTGCGCAACTCGGGGGCGACGGCCGTGGTGGAGGGGATCGGCGACCACGGGTGCGAGTACATGACGGGTGGCAGGGCCGTGATCCTTGGCCCCACAGGTCGGAACTTCGCAGCCGGCATGTCCGGCGGAATCGCCTTCGTGCACGACCCCGAGGGCTCCTTCCCGGCCCGGGTGAACCCGGAGATGGTCCTGGTCGAGGCTCCCGACGAGGATGACGTGGCGTGGTTGGGCGACATGGTGGAACTGCACCGCCTGGAGACCGGGTCCACGGTCGCCGAGAGGCTGCTGGCCTCCTGGGCAATCGAATCGAAGCGCTTCGTGAAGGTGATGCCGACCGACTACAAGCGGGTGATGGAGGCGGCGGCAGCGGCGAGGGCCTCCGGACGTGACGAGGTGGAGGCGGTCATGGCCTCCTCCCGGACCTAGGAAGCCGACATGGGCGACGCACGGGGCTTCCTGAAGCACGACAGGCAGTTGCCGGACCGGCGATCGGTGCCGGTGCGCCTACGCGACTGGCGCGAGGTCTACGAGCCCTTCCCGGAGGAGACCCTCCGGCACCAGGCCGGCCGCTGCATGGACTGCGGCATCCCGTTCTGCAATGACGGCTGTCCCCTCGGCAACCTCATACCCGACTGGAACGACCTCGTCTACCAGGACCACTGGCGGGACGCCAGCGATCGACTCCACGCCACGAACAACTTCCCCGAGTTCACCGGTCGCCTCTGCCCGGCGCCCTGCGAGGGGTCCTGCGTACTCGGCATAAACGAACCGCCGGTGACCATCAAGCAGGTCGAGGTGAGCATCGTGGACAGGGCCTGGGCCGAGGGTTGGATCACCCCACTGGTCCCGGCCGAGAACACCGGGCGCCGGGTGGCCGTAGTCGGCTCAGGCCCGGCCGGCCTCGCTGCGGCCCAGCAACTCACCAGGGCAGGACACGGCGTGGTGGTGTTCGAGCGGGCGGACCGCATCGGGGGCCTGTTGCGGTACGGGATCCCCGAGTTCAAGATGGAGAAGCGTCACCTCGACCGCCGTCTGGCGCAGATGGAAGCCGAGGGCACGGAGTTCCGGACCAACACGACGGTGGGGGTGGACCTCCCGGTGGAGCAACTCCGAGCCGACTACGACGCCGTGGTACTGGCCTGCGGTGCCACCCAGAGTCGGGACCTGCCCATACCCGGCCGCGACCTGGCCGGCGTGCACCAGGCCATGGACTACCTGCCCGGCTCGAACCGGGTCCAGGAGGGTGACGAGGTCAAGGCCCCCATCGACGCAGAGGGCTGTGACGTGGTCATCATCGGCGGAGGCGACACCGGCGCCGACTGCTTGGGCACGGCCCTCAGGCAGGGAGCACGCACCGTCCACCAGTTCGAGATCATGTCGCGTCCCCCGGATGAACGTGGCGACGGCAACCCCTGGCCCACCTGGCCAATGGTCTACCGGGTCTCGTCGGCCCACGAGGAGGGTGGCGAAAGGGTCTTCGCCATAGAGACCTCCGAGTTCATCGGTAGCGACGGCCGGGTAACGACCCTGCGGACCCACAGCGTGGAGCAGGTGTTCGTGGACGGGCGCATGTCCTTCAACCCCGTCGACGGTTCCGTCCAGGACTTCCCCGCCGACCTCGTGCTCCTCGCCATGGGATTCACCGGCCCGGAGCGCAACGAGCTCCTGGAGGGACTCGGGGTGGAGCTGGACCAGCGGGGCAACGTGAAGCGCGACGAGGGCTTCCGCAGCACGGTCGAGGACGTGTTCGTATGCGGGGACATGGGTCGGGGCCAGTCCCTGATCGTCTGGGCGATCGCCGAGGGCCGGTCCTGTGCCGCAGCGGTGGACCGTCTCCTGAGCGGGAGTACACAACTTCCTGCTCCGGTCACCCCGACCTCGGCTCCGCTCCGCTGAGGTGGGAATTGCCGACGGCCGCCCACCTCGTCGTCGTGCACCGCAACAGGGGAGCCGTCTGTCGACGGACCGTGGAACGGTTCCTGGCCCAGGCGGACCTCACCGTCACAGTGGTCGACAACGGCTCGGAGCCCGACGAGCTTGCAGACCTGCGTGACGGCCTCTCCGGAGACGTCGAGGTCGTCGAGGCGGGTTCGAACCTGGGGTTCGGGCCGGGGGCCAACGTCGGACTGGAACGCTGGTTGGCCGGGCCGCACGAGATCTGCCTTCTCGCACCACACGATGCACGGCCACTGGATGGAACGGTCCGGCGGCTCCTGGAGGAGATGCGGGACCACCCTTCAGCCGGCCTGGCATGCGCCGACGTGGGTGACGGTGAGGTGCCGAGGATCCAGCCCTTCCTGGGTCCCATTGGCGAGCCGGCCGGTGTAGCGGAAGGCTGGGAGGTCGCCGACTACCCGCACGGGACCCTCATGGCGCTCCGCCGGGAATGCGTGACGGACGTGGGCCTTTTCGACGAGCGGTACTTCGCCTACTGCGAGGAGGCGGACCTCGGCATCCGTGCCACGCGCGCCGGATGGCAGGTCGGCCTCGTGCGTGGTGCCCTGGTCGAGAACCCCGAGAGCGGGTCTGAGGCAGCCACCATCGACTATCTCATGGTCCGCAACACCCTGCTTCTCCTGGGAACCCACTTCGGCATGAGGAATGCCGCCTTCCGGGCCACGGTGGTCCTCGTGGAGTCGGCGGTCGGGTGGTGGCGTCCCGAGGTGCGTGGTCCGTACCACACGGGCAGGTCACGGTTCATGGCGGTGGCGCACGCTGCAACCGGTCGATTCGGACCACCCTGAGCACTGCTCAGAAGGGTTGCGCATCCAGAAACCCCAGGGCCGCATCGATGAACCCGAAGTCACGTGGCGTGGCGAAGTGGTCGACGCCGCGCAGCGTCACGTGCGTAGCGTCGGGTAGAGCCTCGACGAGTAGGTCCGCAGGAGCGGCGAAGTCCCTGTCGCCCAGCACCACCTGCACCGGAACCGTCACGCCGGCCAGCAACTCGGCTGAGAAGACACGCCGGTCGGGTCGTTGCAGGAAGGCCGTGAGTGCGGCCCGATCAGCGCCAGCGGCCTCCGGTAGATCGGCGAAATAGCGGAGTTCGGGGTTGGATGCCTCTCCGGTCCGCACCGCCTCGACGACAGCGGCACCCCTTGCCGGATCCGACTCGAACAGGTTCCTGCCCACGCCGGCGACCACGATTCGGCGGAATCTCCCCGGGTGGTGGGCTGCGAGCCAGAGTATGGCCATCGCCCCGGCGGAGAACCCGATCGCGTCGACCGGCTCGTCCGGAGGCTGTCCAGGATCCGGTCCTCGAGGTCGCGGTAGTCCTCCGGGTTCGACGGCTTGGGAGCCTCGCCGTGACCGAGCAGGTCCACCCCGATGACGGTCCTACCTGCATCTCCGAGGAGGTCCACCCAGCCGTTGCCCAACCAGGTGGCGGCGAAGGAGGTTCCGAAGCCATGCACCATGAGCACGTCGGGACCGGCCATCCGGGGAACATATCCCTGGGTCGGTTCCCCGACCGGGTCGGGGCGTTCCTGCCGGTGGCACCCGGTGTTGTCGGGGTCCCGATGGTGGCCGTGGGCGCGTCAGTGGTGACCTGGCTGTGGACGGGGGCCAACACGGATTTGGGTGAACCCGGGCCTCAGGTCGACCGTCGCTCCACCAGGGCCTGCAGCGCACCGGCGGCCAGGAACAGGATGGCCAGCACGCCCAGTACGTGGTATCCCTCGAAGAAGAGCGGCCAGACGAAGTCCCGGGGGTGACGGAAGCGGATCTGCTCGATGGCGATGAGGGCGGTGGCTGACCCCATGGCAAGGACGGCCAGCACCGTCGTGGTCCGCCGTGGGATCCAGCCGCGCAGGGCAGCGGCGGCGGCGAGTCCGATCAGGGCCCCGACGATGTGCAGCGAAGGCAGGTTCACGATCGAGAATGCCGCCACCACCAGGCCCACGAGGGCAGCCCGGAGAGTCGACAGCTCCCGTCGGCGACCACGGGGATCCTCGAACACCGGCTGACCGGGTGCCACCGGTCCGATGTCACCACGACCCCGGACGGCAACCAGGAGGCACACCAGTGCAGCCATCAGGGAGGCTCCCAGGCCCATCCAGACCAACCGTTGCGGCTCCCAGACGAGGCTGAACGAGGAGGTCCCGGTGTCTCCCGGCGTGACCAGCCACCCGTTGGCGAAGCCGTCGACCAGACGGGGTGGTCCGTAGTCCAGCCCGAGGTCGTCCTGGAGGTGCCAGCCGGAGCTGAGGCTCTGTCCCAGCACCAGCCAGTAGGGCGCCGGAACGCCATCCGCCTCCACCTCGAGGTGTATCTGCGTCCTTCCCATGCCCAGGACCCTCAGTGAGGGCATTTCGGCCCGGGTGTCAGGGTTCGAGGAAGGGGAGGCGAGCACCAGGCGGTCCAGGTCGAAGGCCGTGTCGGCGCCGGCGGCGGCCACGATCCTGTGTTCTCCGGCAGCCAGGTCCAGATCGGGACCGCATGCCGTAGCGGCGAGGGGTCGTCTGGCGAACGCATCAGCGGTGGACCCGGTGATGCGTACCGGTACGGGCCGGCCGTCCACCCGGAGGAGGTCCTCACGGCAACCCGTGTCGATCTGCTGGGAGCGCTCCGGAAAGTCGAATCCGTCAGAGATGTCGACAATGGCCACCGGTAGGACATCGGGTAGGCCGGAGTACCAGTTCATGGTCCGACGTTCGACCACCGCGTCGATGCGGAGCGTCAGGGAGCGCCCCGAGGCATCGGGCAGGTCGAGGTCGACGCTCACGATGTCCCCGGGGGCCCGAATCGTTCCGGGGAGGCTGGCGCGCCCGATGGCCACCCCGTCGACCAGGACCGTGACGGCGCTCGGCGCCGAGTGCAGTCCATCGGCCCGGTAGGTGAGCGCCAGGTTCCTGAAGGCACGTGGCTCGGGGTGCGTGATCGTCACCGCCTGTCCGTCCTGTGGACCGATCGGCGGCTGCCAGGCTGTGGCCGGATCATCGTCGAACGCAGAGCGTCCCCGGGAGCGGAGGTCACCGGCGAGGCTGGCGGTGGCGCTTGCCATCGGCGCACCGGGGTCGTCCATGAGGTGGTCGTCGGCGTGGGCAGACCAGCGGGCCTCGCCACGCAGTTCGAACGTGCGCGCCCATGGCAGGTGCAGGGTCCGGTCCATCGCCCGTTCGGGTTCAGCGCGAATGGGGTCTCGTGGGTCCGATCGCTGCCTGGTGAGGAGGACCACCAACTCGGCTCCGGTGTCGTCGCCCAGGAGGCTTGTGAGGTCGGTGGGAAGCAGGATCGTCTCGTCAGCGACCACACCGGCCAGGTCCACATCGGCGAAGCCGACGCCCGTCACCCCTGCGTAGTGGTCCAGTCGCCCGACGTCGGTACCGCGCACCTCGAGGACCACCACCTGGACGGTGGCGCCGGAGAGGTCGACCACCTGTCCGGGCGGAGTACGTGATGCGGCATCAAGGACCACGTCCAGGGTCCGGTCGTCAAGGTGGACCCGCAGCTCGGTGATCCACCTGTTCTGTCCCTGTGACCTGGCCTGCACGAGGGTGAGGTGGTCCACCGGCACAGGCTCGTCGAGCGTCAGGGTGAGGTGTTCGCCGACCACGTCGTCGAACGCACCGACCGTCCAGGCCGTGTCCAAGCGGCCGTCGACAGCATGGAAGGGACGATCACCCGCCGTGAAGGTCACCGGGTTGCCATAGCCCGAGGCGTCGACGCGGATGCCGGTCTGACGTGCCACGGTGAGCGTCCCGGCCCGTACGGGCAGCACGTCGAGGCGCTGGTCTGAGAGGTCGCCCCCGTCCGCATCCTCGTCCCAACGCTCCGTGTAGCCGGTCGTCTCCCTGATGGTGCCCCAGCGCCGTCCCTGCAGGCGATTGGTGTCGGTGATGATCAGACGGGCGTTGCTCCCCAGGGATAATGCCCGCAGTTCGGGGTCGTCCAGGATGGAAGCGCTGAACAGGACGGGCCTGCCGGCTTCGAGGAGGCCCTCACCCGCTGCGGCCACGAGGCCGTCTGCATCACCGGATAGCACGATGCTCCTGGCGGGATCTGCGATCCGCAGGATCGGTTGGGCATCCGCTACGGGAAGGACGATGGCCGGCGCCGGGTGCTGGGATCCGATCGGCCTGGAGAGCGTGTGCTGGTCCAGCAGCGGCCTCTCCGGGCCCGCCACGTTGGCTGCGGGAGTGCCGAAGGAGACCGCGGGTCCGAAACCGGGTGCGTCACGCAGGTCCGCCCACAGGTCGTCCGGTCGGGGCGTCCGGAAACGCTCGAACTGGAGGTCCGACCGCAGCACGACGTCGCCCACCCCCATCAGGCGTGCCAGCGGGGCGAGGCCATCCGGGTCCAGCCTGCCCTCCTGGACCTCTGTGTCCAGGGCCACCAGCAGGGCGGCCGAGGCGGGCGAACCCTGGGGGATCAGCTCCCGTGCCACGTAGGGACGGTCCATTAGGCCCGGGAGCACCGGATCACCTGAGTTGCCCCAGCGGTAGGCGGCGAAGTCGGACCCGGGCAGCTCCAGGACGCGTGTCCCCGGGCCGCCGGCCTCGAGGTACCCGGCAGCCTCGTGCCAGTAGCCGGGGACGTCCTCGGGCCTCTGGACGAGGCTGCCCAGGATCTCCCCCTGCCAGAGAGGCGAGAGGTTCGCTACCACGAGGACGCAGAGCAACGCTGCGACGGGCTGCTCCCAGCGGGGACGCCAGCGAGCCATCGCAGCCACCCCGGCTCCCAGGAGCATCGAGGTGCCGAGGATGGACAGGGGGAGCGCCCGGGGGGTACTCCGCAGGGCCAGGCCTGCATCCGTCAGGGTGAGTTCCCGGAAGAGGCGGCCCAGCGGCGAGGGACCGTCGTAGGGGTGGGCGCCTATCCCAACCAGGAGACCCAGCACGATCAGCATCAGGGCATGGCCACGGTGTCGGAAACGCACGACCGCCGCTACCAGCAGCGCCAGGAGCGGCAGGGCGAAGGACAGCGGCAGGGCCCACCGCGTATAGGAGGTGGCCGGCTCGATCCATGCTCCGAGGCGTCCCTGTCCGTAGAAGTACCAGTAGCCGAGACCCCTGAACAGCTCGGGTGCGGTGGCGGCATCCGAAACCACCTTGTAATTCTCGGTTAGGTGCAGCGTCGGAAGCCCGTACCGGCCCTGGATGCCGAGGCCGACCATCCACCAGATTCCGGTGGCGGCGAACGCCGCTCCGATCCGTGCCGCTGTTCCCACGACCCGCCGCCATGGGGCCGAGCCCTCCATGGCGCACCACACCAGCCACGCCACCGGCCCGATGCCGACCAGCAGCAGTGAGCTGGCGTTCACGCCGCCGACCGTCAGGGTGACGAGTCCGAAAATCGCCGCATGGCGCCACCCGGGCGTCCGGAGCGCCCTCACCGTAAGGCCCATCAGCCACGGCAGCCCGGCCCACGGAAGCAGGATCACCGAGTGCCGGTCCGCGTAGTTGAGGAGGTAGGGGCTGAGCATGTAGGCCAGCGATGAGACGAGCAGAGCGGCGCCGCGCCAGCCGAGCGTTCGCAGGAACCAGCGCATTCCGAGGCCGGCGGCCAGGAGCACGGAACCCAACCAGAGCCGCTGCGTGATCCAGTCGGGCAGGCCGATGGCCTCTCCCAACCAGAAGAACGGGCCCACCGGCCACAGGTAGCCGATGTTCTGGTGGGTGACCGTTCCCATCGCCACCTCGGGCTGCCACATGTAGGAAGCACGTGCCAGGAGCCGTCCGGGATCCAGGTACAGGTAGGCCTTCGTGTCGGCGGCCACGCGACCCACGTCGTTGGCCAGGAGGGGCAGGTACGCCACCGCCGCCAGCACCATGGTCTGTACCCGGTCTCGCCCGAGCGTGCCGGCCCCCCGCCTCATCGGCCCGGGACCGTGGACGCAAGCACCCGGAACGCCTCGGTGGCCGTTCGGTCCCAGTCGAAGCGTG
>Ga0115002_10007811_pt1 | contig 11974 bp, 12 predicted proteins | sample ArcticOcean_MG_C_8_FD_89576 | JGI IMG/M metagenome (GOLD analysis project Ga0115002, IMG submission 89576) | Marine microbial communities from western Arctic Ocean - ArcticOcean_MG_CB11_86 | ecosystem: Environmental > Aquatic > Marine > Oceanic | place: Arctic Ocean: Canada Basin | collected...
CCAATCGGGGTATGAGAGTGCCCGTGGCATTCATCTAGGTCGTCATTACTCAACTCTTTCCCACCAATCCCTTTGTATCCGTAGATTCCGAACCCGTCACGGATATAGCCCACCAATCCTGAATGTCCATCCTCCAGAGAAGGTACTCCATCGAGTCTCCATGGAACGAAATGGTAGTGGTAGTCTGACCGTGCTGGATGTCCACCATACACGTCCACAATCTCGTGGGCGAGCGCGTCGTTTCCACGGCCGTCCACTGCGTCATAGAACACAACGCCGTTGAGTGTCATACCGATTGGACCAAGAGAGACACAAGATGGGGTCGCAGCTTCAGTGGGATTAAGCTGAAGAGTGAAACGAAAATTATTTTCGGCTGGAATCCCAGGGTTCCTGTCGATAGCAGTGAGAGCAGGATAATCAGTCATCGGCCAGTCTCCGATCTTACCATCGACCGGTAAATTGTTCCCGGCAATTGTGCGATTTGATCCCGATTCTATAACGCTTGAAGTGCCGATAGGTGGGGAGAACGACCCCTCTGGAAGAAAGGGTTTCACTAACAGGTTCCACGTGCTGTTAGTCTCATCAATCCAAGTAATTTTACTCCGGTTACTTCCCGGTGCCCCTGGGTTCCCTGGCATGCAGGCATAAAGCTTCCCCCGTTCTGGAGCCAGGGTGGTCAGTTGTGAATCGCCTAAACGAAGCTGGGTACAATCAGGACCCACGTCATCCTTACAGATCTCGGGGTTGATGAAATACTCCGAGAGATCGGCGGAATCCTGGTTGGGGGATTCGGAATCCATGCTGAGGGATTCGCTACATCCGATGATAAACAGTAGCAAGACAAAAATGTGGGTTGCGGAGCCAGAACAAGTAGCTCTTTTCAACCTCAGCTTCAGCATAATATCGGCTCTCTCATAGGGCTTTCCCGATCACATTTTACAGATGCTAAACCAGGTCATTCTTTTAAACGATCCGCATGAGCAGCTTAATCTCAGAGTTCCGCAACTCAGGACGCGCAGAACCCTGTCGGTAGGTGCGCTAGGAGTGCCGCCCCGGTAGTTGTTCTCTTGGCTGGCGGAAGGATGCCGGGAGCCTGGCCTGTGCGTTGATTAGAAGACTCTCTCCCCCCCGGTGCCGCCATCCTGCCGGATTACTTCGGCAATGTGTTCAGGCAGGTCATCCAGTGAGTTGAAGAAGTGCTCTTGCTGGACCAGGGTGTCTTCTCGATAGGCGAAGACAAACGCCGCGCCGCCGCCTTCGTCGTCCATCTCCCACCTGACGCTGTGGAGACTATCTAGCTCCGTCATTCCAATCTCTACCGATAGTGTCCGGAAACTCCTTAGCGAGTTGGTCGAACAGGGATGACTGCTAGAGCGAGTACGAATAGCAGGGTTTTCTTCATGCCCTCATTCTGCCCCGCCCCACTCAGGACCGCAACTCAGGACGCGCAAAACACTGTTAATTAGTGGAGGGGATACGGCAGTGAAAAAGGGGGGGCGGGGGTACTGGGGGGCTAGTTGCCCGGCGATCCTTCCTCTCTAATTCAAGATCTCGCATAGACCTGTTCTAACAACCTCTAAGTCGCCATCAGCAGCTTCGTAATGGTAACGGAAACCGAGTCCAAGACACCTCTGATGATCAGGTTCGGGGGCTCGAGATTCAGCTCTTCGTTGCAGGGACGCAGAGCCTTGTGGCCAGTGCTGTCACCGACGCCAACGGAGCCTTCGTGCTGGACGGCGTCCCTCTCGGTCGCCTCCGGCTCGAAGCGGACAGCGCTTATCTCGGAGACTCGCTCGCGGTGTTCGACTTCGATGACACAGAGTTGACCCTCCGTGCGGGCGATACTCTGAGTGTGAGCATGGGGTTGACGTTCCCCTCGTTCACGCTTGCCGAGGCCCGGAGCTTGCCGAACGGGAGGAAGGGGTTCACAGCAGGAATCGTCCTTAATTCCGGAGACGCCTTCGCCGACGGATCCATGTTCCTGCAGGATGGCGACACCTATTTGCGCGTGATCGGTACTCCCCGTTCGGCTCTATTCCCGGGCGACAGTGCGAGGATCCTCGGGCGGACAGCCCGGGCGCAAGGGCAGCCGGTTCTCGCGGAGGGACAGCCCTTCCTGGTGGCTTCCCAAGTGGTCCTCCCGCTGCCGCTGGAATTCACCACCGCAATGGCTACGACCGCTGATGACTGGCTCGAAGATGCCGCACTCGTGCGAATTCGCGATGCCGACATCGTGGATACGGCCACGGTCACGAGTTTGCTCGGCCGCGACTTACACGTGACCGTCGACGATGGCTCCGGCCCGCTGGACATGATTCTTCTAGAGCTGGGAGATTATGATCTCGGACGGATCCACCCGGACTCCTTCTCGATTCGCGAGGCTACGGGTGTGCTGGTTCCCATCCTAACGGCTCCAGGCCTCGTGACGTGGCGATTTATCCCCAGATCCACCGCAGACTTGACGGTGGACCCGATTCCTCTCCCTGGCCAGGTGACCGATCTCTCGGTGGTGCAGGCGACCGCCACGACGCTCACGCTGAACTGGACGGAGGTGGACGACGGTTTTGGGAGCCCGTCGAGGTATACCGCTCGGTTCCGCCCCAGTACCACCTTGGCCTGGACCGATATCACCACGGGAATGTGTACGGCCCCGATCGCGGGATCGATGATCGGCGAAGTGCTCAGTTGTGTGGTGGATGGCCTGGTAAACGGAACCGTCTACTTTTTCGAAGTGACGCCGTTCAGGGGCACGGTCGGCGTGGACGCGTTGTTCGGACCTCGATCCAATACTGCCGGCGGGGCCACGCTTCCGTAGGGGCGGCCATCCGTTAGCCATCCCGTCATCCAAAGCTCTTAACCCCCGGTGGAGACTGGCGCAGTGCCGTCAGATAACGAAAAGGCGCCCGCGGCGCCTGCTCCGCCTCGCCCCACCCTCCCTCGCTCCCCAGCAGGGCAGGGGGCAGCGTCTCCAATTGCCCACCCTGTACAGGCTGCCCCCCCCGAACCCGCCGCCCCTCCCCAACCCGAACCGCCTTCACGGTTTGCGCGATCACATTCATGGTCAGCCCATCTTTCTGAAGCCGTCCACGAACCAAAAGGAACGGTTCCATCCGCACAGTGGTCCGACACTTCTCGTAGAGCTTCGGCTTCACGATCACGTTGATGGGCCCGGACTCGTCCTCCATCAAAACAAAAACGAACCCGTTTGCGGTCGAAGGACGTTGTCGAGCCACGACAATGCCGGCGACCGTCACGGTGGAGTGATTCGGAAGATCCGAAAAACGATCGCCAGTCACAGTCTCAGCAGGCAGTTCATCCCGAAGCAGGGAGAGGGGATGAAGATCCGTGGAGAAGCGGAGCATGCGGTACTCTGCTACCATCCGCTCCGAATCATCGAGATCGGAGAATTGGATCCGCTCGTACGGGTCCTCCAACCCGAGTTCGGTCTGGGGGTGGTCGTCCCGGCCGCCGCTCCGCGTGGCGTCGTCTTCGGGGCCCAACCAGAGCCCGGCTTGCCAAAGCAACTCTCTTCGAGTCAGGCCGAAGCTCTCGAATCCACCCACCCAGATCAGGTTTTCGATCACGGGCCTTTTCAGAGACGCGGGTGTTCTCCGGAGAAAGTCGGAGAGGGAGACGAACAATCCATGTCGCTTTCGTTCCTCCACCACACGTTCGGCGATGTCGGTTCCCCAGCCCCGCACGAACCCGAGGCCGATCCGCAGGTCGGACCCTTCGGGTGTGCACTTCACCCGGCTCCGGTTGACATCGGGTAGGAGCGTGTTGATTCCACGACGGCGGGCGTCCCTGCCCAGAGCGTCCAACCCGTAGAAACCCATCGGTTGATTGTTGAAGAGCGCCACGTAGAACTCGGTGCCGTGGTAATAACGCAGCCAGACGGATTGGTAGGCGAGCAGGCCGAAAGCGGCGGCGTGGGACTTCGGAAACCCGAACTCGCTGAAAGCGGTCACTTGTTGAAAGACCTTCTGGGCCGTGGTCTCGTCGACGCCACGTTGCCCAGCACCTTCACGGAAGGCTTCCCAGTGTGTGTCCATCGCCTCCTTGGAGCGTTTTCGGCTCATGGCGCGCCGGAGGCTCTCCGCTTGACCGTCCGAAAATCCGGCGAGGGCCTGGCACACCTGGAGCACCTGATCCTGGAAAATGATGACGCCCAGCGTCTCTCCCAGAGCCTCCTCCAGAAGGGGATGGTCGTATGGGACCCGGAAATTCGGATCCTCACGCAGGAGCTCACGTCGGCGCACGTAAGGGTTGACGGCGCCTCCCACGATGGGGCCGGGCCGGACGATGGCCACTTGGACCGCCAAGTCCTCCAGATTCCGAGGCTGGACGCGCCGAAGCATCTGGATCTGGGCCCGGCTCTCCACTTGGAACGTGCCGATCGTGTCGCCCGTGCAGATGTGTTCGTACAGCGCCTCGTCGGCGAAGTTGATACGAGAGAGGTCTGGCGGCCGGCCCTCTCGCTCCGAAATCAGGTCTACGGCCTCTTCCACCAGGGAGAGCATACCCAACGCGAGAAAGTCGATCTTGATGAACCCCGCGTCGTCGCAGGAGTCCTTGTCCCACTGGCACAGCACCCGGCCCTCCCAGGCCGCGGGCTCCAGCGGCACGATCTCTACCAGGGGACGACTCGAGATGATCATGCCCCCCACGTGCTGCGAGATGTGGCGGGGAAGGCCCTTGATGTCGTCGGCCAACTCGCAGAGCGCTCGCCACAGCGGTGAGCCGGCTTTTTCACGGAACTCCGGCATACGCTCGAGTTCCGCGAGCAGGCCTCCCCCCGAGCGGTGCTCCACCAACTTGGAGAGCTTCTCCATATCTCCCATCGGCAGGTCGAGGGCCTTCCCGATTTCACGAAGCGTCGATTTCAAACGGTACGTGGGGAATGTGCACACCAATCCCGTGTGCTCGCTCCCGTATCGTTCGTAGACCCGGAGGATCAACTTTTCCCGGATGTCCCGTGGGAAGTCGAGGTCGATGTCCGGGACGCTTCGCATGGCTTCGTTCAAGAAGCGGCCCAGAAAAAGATTCGTTTTGATGGGATCGACATGTGAGAGGCCGATCAAATAACAGATGATCGACGACACCGAGGAGCCCCGCCCCCGCCCCGGAGGCAGGCCGGCGTGGGCCCTCGGGGTGCCGCCTCGGATTTCGGCGGCGACATCCCGGGCCAGCTCCATGATGTCCCGGTAGACCAGGAAAAACCCTGCAAGACCGTGGCGGTCCACCAGCCCGAGTTCCTGGTGGAGGCGTTCGCGGGCTTCGGTTTCCAGCTTGGAGTCTCGGTAGCGCTCGTCCAACTTGGCGAGACAGACGGCTTTCAGCGTTTCGATCGCTCCACCCCGGTCGCTCCCGTCGAAGTCCGGAAACGTGTATCCCAGATCCTGGGTCAAGTCGAAAGCAGCGCACCGTTCGGCGATCTCCAGGGTGTGGGCTGTTGCGTCCGGGCGGCTCTGGAACCGATGAGCCATTTCATCGGGCGCGGCTAAATAAAACCGTGCGTTGGCGCGGCGGTGCTCGTGTGAGCCATTCAGAGTGGTCCGATTCCGGATGGCCACCAGCACGTCTTGAAGACGGTGCCGTTCAGGTCGGTGGTAATGCACGTTTCCGGTCGCCACCACGGGAATGCCGAGCCGGTCGGCGAGCCGGCCGAGGCCCCGGTTCCGGTAGCCGTCCCCCTTCCGCTCGTTGTCCTGAAGTTCGACGAAAAGCCCACGGGGGCCGAAAGCGGCGTGCAGGCGCCGTGCAAGGAACTCGGCGGTGGTTACGCTGTCTTCCAGAGCCATCGACAACGGGCCACGTCGGCACCCGGTGAGGGCGATGAGGCCCTCCGTGCGTGCGAGGAGAGACGAAAGGCGAAGGGTGGGTCGGCCGCGCTCACTCAACAGATGCGACTCACTCACGAGCCGGCAAAGGTTGGCGTAACCGGTCGGGGTTTCGGCCAGGAGGGTCATATGGCAGCCCCGGGCCAGCGGATCGCCGTCACCGACCGAATCTCTCACGTTCAATCCATCCAAGCCCTCAGGGATCCCCGGAATGTCCAAGGCCACCGTAACCTCGACGCCGGTGATGGGCTGAAGTCCCTCGTTTCGGGCCGCTTGGGCGAATTCCATGGACCCGTACAAACCGTTGTGATCCGTGAGCGCCAGGGCGGGATAACCCAACTCGAGGGCTCGAAGGACCAACTCTTCCGGATGAGAGGCACCATCCAGGAAAGAAAAGCCGGAGTGACAGTGGAGCTCGATGTAGGGAGGTGTGGACACGTTTAAAAATGAACGGGGGCTTAAGGGTACTACACAAAACCGAAGATAAACCGAATATTGATTGTTTACAATCGGAGAGTCGTGTGGACCTTCCCTATAGGATCCTGCTCCACGGTACGGCGAGGACTCGATCCGTGAGCCAATAGGCGTCTTCGCCACCGTAGATCAGGAGTCCAGCCGAAGCCCTCTCGGGATACTCACGGATGAACGTTTTCAGGTGTCGCGCATCCTCGGTTCGCACGGAAGAGGAGCTCTTCACTTCAATGGGCAGCAAATTCGTTGCCGTCTCCACCACGAAGTCGACCTCCTGACCCTTGCTGGTACGCCAGTACAGAATGTTCGGGCGGCGGGTTTGAGTCTCTCGCCATGCAAGCAAGTCCGTCACGATGAGGTTTTCCAGATGAGCACCACGGGCTGTCTCTTCTGCTGTGAGGTGTAGGGCGAGACCCAGCGCCATCGCCGAGGCCGTGAGGAGACCCGTGAGGAGACGTCGGCACTCAGCCGAACGTCGGGTACGTTTCACTGTCGCATTTTTTCTGAGCGAAACCGGACCGTGAACTCCTCTTTTTGAGCTACAAAGCTTCCCTTGCCGCTGTCTCGGCCTCCTCCATCCCGATACGGATAACGTCCGGCCCAAATCCGCGGCGGCTCAAGAACGCATGGAGGCGCTGACGGGCCCGCTCCCGCTCTTTCGATCGGTCCGCGCTGGCCAGGCTCTCCGCAAGCTTCGAGCCTTGGCGAATAAGCCAACCACGAGCAGCCTCGCACGCCAGGGCTCGCTCGGATGTTTCCTCGTCCTCGAAGGATTCAGCGATGGCTTGTTCTGTTACTTCGGCCGACACTCCTTTTTGGCGAAGCTCTTGGGCCAAACGGAAACGTCCTCTCGGCCTGAGGCGGATCCTACTACGCACGAAAGCCGATGCGAACGCATGATCGTCGATGAGTCCCTGTTCTTCGAGAACCCGGAGGCACCACTCGACGAGTGCCGGAGGGAACTCCCTGGAACGCAGGCGGCTCCGGAGTTCCTGTTCCGCTCGTGGTCGATATGAAAGAAGATGAAGGGCAGCCTGACGAATACGCCATTTGGCGTCGTCTTCCTCCAGCTGCGCGAGATCCTTGGTGGTCACGTCCACTCCGACGTGAATGCCGGAGCGTTCGACGACGTCCAGGGCGACCTCGATGGGCTCGATGCCCTCTAGATGTACGAGGACTCGGTTCTTCTTGCGTGGTGCGAGTTGGACCCTGAGGACTCTCATTGCCCGTACCACCCTCCGGTCGTGAGATCCCGAAAGAGGGTGAGCGGCCGGCCGTCCTCTAATACCAGAGCGAAGTACTCTCTGGAAATCGGATCACGCCACCACTCGTCGTCGATCCTCCAGCGCTCTCGAACCGCCTCCACACGAAGTCTCTTTCCCCTCTGGTGGAGGATGGCTGGCGAGCCTTCTTTGTCTGTTTGAACGCGGACTGAGGACGGGGACTTCAAAGGCCGCAGCCTCTGTCGCTGGAGGCTGCCAGGGCGCCCGTGTTCGGCGCGGTTTGTCAGTGGGACGCTGGGATGCATTCGAGTCGGGTTTAAGAGTCAAAACCGAAGATAAACCGAATACTTGGGCGATGCAATCCCGAATCGAGCTATGCAGAATCACCAAGTCCGCTATGCAGGGTCACCAGGGCCATAGACGGCGGAACGCCGACTCGGATCGGCGGGCCGCTGGTGCCAACACCCGAGCTGACGAGCAGGTGTGAATTGCCCACCTGGTAATGCCCACGCACATATTTCGTGAGCAGGCGTACGGGTGTCAGGTCTCTCCATGGAAGTGCGATCTGCCCGCCGTGGGTGTGACCCGAGAGAGTCAGCGGGATTCCATGTCTTGCTGCAGCCTCGAACGCGGCTGGGCGGTGGGCTAGGAGAATCGGGAAGAGTCCACCCGGTGCGCGAGACGCCACTGCCGCGACCGCTTCGTCCTGAGAGGTGTGGACTCGCGGATCGTCCACACCGAGAAGGGCCAGACCACCGTCCGAGCCTTGGATGACGTGATGCTCGTTGCGCAGGAGGACTGTACTCGACCCGTGGAGTTCCTCGACCAAGGTCTCGATGCCAGAAGCGTGATCGTGATTACCCGGCACTGCCACGACTCCATGGGCGGATTTCAAATCTCGAAAGGCGTGAGCGAAGCTGCGCGTATCCGCGGCTGAGGCCCCCCGTCGACCATGTCACCGGCTATGACGATGAGGTCGGCTCCGAGGGAGTTGACGAATCCGACCACCTCCGACATCCGATGACCGTCCATGTCGGCACCGGCGTGCACGTCCGACAGGAGGAGGATACGAAAACCGTCGAACCCTGCCGGCAGAGACTCGAGTCGGAACACGTGGGTTTCGACGCGCAGCGCCCAACGACCGGTGCGCCACCCAGCGAGCCCTAATGTGGCACCCGCAACGGCACTACTCAGCACGAATCGCACGAAGCGACGTCTCGTAGCCCTCACACTTTTGCTCTGGATTGGGGGATTGTCCATCAGATCCAAGATCTCGTCCTCGTGATATCCAAGATCTTGCTCTCGTGATTCAGATAGCAAGGATCCCGTTCGGGGCGACCCGTGAGGACCACGATCTTTGCGCGACCCAGGCCAATGTGACTCGTTCAGTCGGGTACGTCGCTTGCAGGAGGGAGGCTTCGCCGTGGAAGGGAGGGCTTTGCGGTGGAGCGGAACTGTGCGAGAAGCTCTGCCGTTACAGAGCGTGAAGATCTGCCGTTACAGAGGTCTCAATCTGGAGAACTCAAAAGCCTGTTCGTCTCAGAAAGTCTCCGGTTTGGTACCGCTGACGCATTGGAGAATACTCGTAGAGCAGCGCGTTGGGGTCGGACCACAGTCCCTTCTCCAGAATGAGAGCCGGCTCCCGACGTACGAACCTTCGTTGGCTGGCGAGGAAGGCAGGTTTGGGAAACGGAGGATCGGAAACGACGATGGGCGCCAACTCCACTTCGACCGTAGCGTCTCCGAACGTCGGAGACCACGCGACGACCGCAAGGACGACGGCCATGCCCACGGCGGTCAGCGCTGGAACGGCCGAAGCTGCCGCGGTCCGGACCAGTGCATTCTCTTCTTCCAAATGCAACAAACGGTGCTCCAAAGTGGAGCGGAAGCTGTCAGACGGTTGGATCCGAGGCAACGTTTGTAGCAGTGCAGCCCCATTCGCGACGGCCCGTTCGTAGCGCGCACACTTCTCACACTCCTCGACGTGTGCCTCTATTTGTCGCCGAAGCTGTGATTCCGCCGGTGCATCATAGAACTCGGAAAACCGGCTCAGAAATTCCGAACAATCCACGTGCGACATCACTCCTGTTCCGTGTTGCTTGCCCCCACTCCGTGTGGCGGCAAGTTCCATTACTACTTGGTCCGGCGGGGCGGTGTTCCCGTGGTTTTTTGATTGGGGTGAACGAACCTGGATTCCTCACGTAACTCATGGATCGAAGTTCAACAACGCGTGTCGTCGCTCCGGGATCCTGGACCAGGGATCGATCTCTACGACGCGATAGAGCGGGGAGAACCCCAGCTTCAGCTTCAACTCGGTCACGGCTTCCCGGAGAGCGGACGGGATGGTCCCCTCGGACAACTCCCGTCCGCTCTCCTCTCTGCCGCTGGCTTCGGCGCGACCGAAGAGGTCGTTCTGGGATGTCGCCGGACCGAATTGGAAAAACTCCACCATGAGAGCCTCGACCGCCCGCAGGGGAGGGGAGAGGGCCATGCGGCTTCGGACAGTGAAAGCGATCCGACCCCGCTCCGACGTGGGCTCTCGAAGGATTGTCTCCAGGACCCACGACCCCCCGCTTTCCAGACGCGCCCCGAGGCGCACCCCCTGGATGCTCCGGCCTTTGCGCTCCAGGCGGGCCAGCGCCCGCTCCAAGAGCCGGTCGAGAGCGCCGTGGAGTGTATCCATTTGACCCACGGGGGTATGAAATTCCATCGAGGCACGGATCGGTTGAGGACGGTAGTACGGCTGGACGGCATCGATGCACTCACCCATGGCCCACGCTCTGGCTTTACGTCCGTCGGGGCCGAACTGTCCGACCAGGGCAGGGGTCGGAAGGCGGATCAAGTCGCCCAGGGTCTGGATCCCGAGTCGTTCGAGCCGCTCCGTCACGACCGCATCCACCGGGAGGACGGAAACGGGACACGGGCTCAGGAATGCCGACAATTCCTGGTCCGGAACGATCACGGGCCGACCCGGGCCTGCGCCGGCTGCGGCCACCCAGGCCCCGAATTTTCCAGGAGCCCATCCGATTCTTGTGGCGGCCACTAGCGGGCGAGGAAAAATTTTCAGGAGCGTGTGCAGAACCCGCTCCACTTGGCGCGACGGTGAGCCGTACAGCCGACCGAGCCCATCCATGCCGATGAAAATCCGCCCACGGCCGGCGGGCTCCACGATGGGACTCAGGCCCGACAGGGTTTCCAGGAGCTCTTCTTGCGCAGCGTCGTAATGGGCCGGATCGGGCTCCAAGAGGGTGAGGGAAGGGCAGAGAGCGACGGCCTGCGAAATGAGTTGCCCTGGCTGTACGCCTGCGATCGAGGCGCGTTCGGAGACCTGCCATATCGTTCTCCTGGTGTTTTCTCCCGGGGAGAGAAGAGCTACGGACGTGCTGTCCAACTCCGGGGTTCGAACCAGTTCCAGCCGAAGCTCGAACGTGGGCAGCCAAGCACACAACGCTTGGCGACTTCCACGCTGCGGAGTGGTGATCGAGCCTTTGTTCTCCCACCCCCGAACGATGGGGTGGGTGGGAACACCATACATACGTGAACGGGGCTTCGACATGGTCGGATGAGCCAATCGAATGAGGTAGGACGAATACCGAATAAAAACCGAAAGTCGAAGATAAATCGAGAAACCCGGAGGGGCAAGCAATAGCAGTCACCCAGGCTCGTTATGCCATGTACGCGCCCTCGAGTTGGCCGCTGTTCGCCCATGTTCTGATGGTGCCGGGTGAGCGACCCACGATATCGCCGGCTTCTTGCAGGGTGAGTAGCCGACCCACCCCTGGCCCAGTCCCCTCAGCTTCGATGAGTTGAGACAGAAACGCAACGGGGAGCTGCACGGACCCGTCCTGGGGCATCCCCTCGGATGGCCTTCATGCGGTCTATTAAGCCCACTGCAAGCCGTCTCCCGCTCGTGAGGCGGTAGGTCTCGCGCATACTACATGGGTTGTTGGCTCGTCAGTGACGGCATCAGTGCCAACGGAGGCTATCCTTGAGCATTTTTCTGGGAGGACGAGTGGATTCATTCGCCTAGAATCCGTACCGGCAGAGGATAGGAAAACCAAAAGCCCTTTGGCGGGTCGGGAGGACGTGCGGGCCAGGCCTAACCCGGTCAATTTGCGGCGGCCCGGGAGCGGTGCGGAGGCAGTCTGGCGGCGAGCGTCTCGGCGATGCTCGAAAGGGACGAAGGGATGTGTGGATGGGCGGCGCTGGTGAAGCGCCGGCGGCTGAGCGAGGCTAGACCCTCAACCCAGTGGGAATGTGGGACGCCGCCTAGGGAGCGGCAGGCTCAGTCGAGCCGGGACTGATCGAAGTCGAAGTCGGGGATGGACTCCGGAGGACTGATCGAACGCGAGCTCGCCCTGGGGTGGTGCGCGGGCGGGACTGAGAGACGCCGGCGGAGTTCGTTGGTTTGCCGGGCCCCGGTCGCTCCCATAGCTTCGA
>Ga0115002_10007814_pt1 | contig 11971 bp, 7 predicted proteins | sample ArcticOcean_MG_C_8_FD_89576 | JGI IMG/M metagenome (GOLD analysis project Ga0115002, IMG submission 89576) | Marine microbial communities from western Arctic Ocean - ArcticOcean_MG_CB11_86 | ecosystem: Environmental > Aquatic > Marine > Oceanic | place: Arctic Ocean: Canada Basin | collected...
AAATTAATAATTAAAAAAAAAAAAAATTTAAAAAAAAAAATAAATTATTTTTTTAAAAAAAAAATTATATATATTAAATTTGGTTTAAAAAAAAAAAAAAATAAATAAATTTGGTTTAATTAAAAAAAATATTACAATTAACTAATTAAGAATATAAATTTAAATTAATAGGAATATTTTGATTTTGATTTTGATTTTCTTTTTTAAAAAGTTTAAATCTTTCAAAACCTTGCTTAAGATCTATCTCATTAATTTGTTTTTTAATACAATTATCATTATTTAAAATTCTTAAACTATGGGATGTTTTAACTTCTTTTAATAAATTTTCACAACTACCTCCAGCATATTTGAATAATTTAATATTTTTTTTAAAAAAAGATAAAGAAATATTTTGTAAATTTTGATCAAAAGTCCAATTAACATCTTTAATTTTTTTAAGAAAAATATCTCTTAATTCAATAGGTTTATATTTATCAATATGGTATCTATTTGGGAATCTTCTATCTAATCCTTTATTTAATGAAAAAAAACATTTATTTAATTCTTCTTTATATCCAGCAATAATAACTATTAAATCTTGTTTATTTTCAGAGAGAAAATTAACAAGTAAATCAATCATTTCTTTTGCATATGAATCTGTTTTTCCATTACTTCCTGAACCTAATGAATAGGCTTCATCAATAAATAAAACACCACCTAAAGATTCTTCTAGTACTTTTGTAGTTTTAATAGCAGTTTGACCTAAAAATGCTCCAATTAAATCATTTCTTTTAACTATTTTAAATGTACCTTTACTCAAAATACCAAGTTTTGTATATATAGTTGATAAAATTTTAGCTAACAATGTTTTACCAACACCTGGATGACCTGTAATACTAGTATGTAAATAATCTTGATTTTTGTTGTCTAAATGTTGTAAATAATAAACAATTTGTTCAAAAATTTGAGTTTTTATATGTTTTAAACCAATTAGATTTTGAAGTAGTGTTAATGATGGGACTAAATTATGAATTAATTTAACATCTATATTATAATTATTATCATTTTTATATTTTTGTTCATATAAATTACCAAGTTTAATTAAATCATTTAAATTATTAATTTTTTCATCAATTCTAATAATTTTTTTATGTTGTTTTTGCTCTTCTTCATTTTTAGATATTTTTTCGGTAATTTCTTGAATATCAAAAGTATTTTTATTTTTAATTTGATTTTTACTCATATCTGATAATAAGTTTCTCAACATTAGCCTTTTTAAAACATTTAATGCATTTAGTTTAACTTCATCATCTTTTTTTTCATTATCTTTTTTTTCATTATCTTTTTTTTCATTATCTTTTTTTTGATCGTTTTTAATAATTTGTAAATTTTTTTTAGATTGTTTATTTTCATATTTTTTAAGCATTTCATTTTCTTTTTGCTTTTGTTCATTTTCTAAAATATTTTTTTTAATTTGTTTTTTATACAAGTTATATTTATTATTATTAGAATATTTAAAAATATGTTTATTATTATTATTATTATATCTATTATATTTATTATATTTAGAATGTCCTCTATAATATGAATATGAAAAGCTTCTGTTGGGAATATAATAAGGTTGATATGAATAAGTAGAATGAAATTTATAATCAAAATAGTATTTTCTTTTTTTGTTATTATAATTGGTATGTGTAAATTTTTTAGACATAATATATTGAAATATATTTTTTTTAAATTATAATTTAAAAAAAATTTGATAATTATTTAAAATTAAACTTATTTTTTTATTAAATATGAATTTTGATTGGAAAATAAAAACTTGGGATGTAATTGAAGCCTATTTTAAAAAAAATAAAAAATATTTAGTAACTCATCAACAATCTTCATATGAACAATTTATAAAATATTATGTACCAATGATTATTAAACAATATAATCCTTTAAAATTATGTTGGAATCCAATAATAAATAATACACAAAATCAATATTCATTAACTTTAAATTTTGAAAAAATTTATTATACAAAACCAATAATTCATGAAAATAACGGTTCAACAAAATTAATGTTTCCAAATGAAGCAAGATTACGAAATTTTAGCTATAATATACCTTTATTAGTAGATATAACAAGTATAACATATGAAAGAGATGTAGAAACAGGAAAAATAATAAAATATAAAAAAACAGAATTAAAAAAAATATCAATTGGTAAATTACCAATAATGTTACAATCATCTTGTTGTGTATTAAGTAGTAAACATATTAACAAGAAAGATTATAATGAATGTAATTTTGATGAAGGAGGTTATTTTATAGTAAATGGGAATGAAAAAGTAATTATATCACAAGAACGAACAGCAGAAAATAAAGTATATATTTTTAAAACTAATAAACAAAGTAAATATAAAATAATAGCTGATATAAAATCAGTAAGTTATAAAACATATAATATAATTAGAAGTGTTCAAATAAAATTAACATCAAGGAATGGTATAAGAAAGTCAACATTAAAAGTTACTATTCCACATATTAAACATGATATACCAATTTTTGTGTTATTTAGAGCATTAGGTTATGAATCAGATAAAATAATCATAGATTTCATATTAATAAATATAGATAAAGAAGACCATGAAACAATTGAACATTTATTGTATGATTCATTAGAAGAAGCAAGAGAAATACAAACGGAACAAGATGGTATAAAATATTTATTAAGATATATTGGAAGTAATAATTATTGGAAAGAAGTATCAAAAGAAAAAAAATTTAAATATATAACAGATTTAATAGATAAAGATTTACTACCACATATAGGTAAAAGCAAGTATAAGAAATGTTTATATTTAGGATATATGATAAGTAAATTGTTGTTGGTATTTTTAAAAAAAATAGATTACGATGACAGAGATTCATATATAAATAAAAAAATTGATACACCTGGAATTTTATTAGGAAATTTATTTAAGATGCTTTTTAATAAAGTAATCAAAGATATGAAAAATGCTATAAATAAAGAATTTAATAATGGTTCTTGGAAAGCTACTAAAAATTTTAATAATTTTATAACAAAAACAAATATATATAAATTAATAAAATCAACAATCATAGAAACAGGAATGAAATATTCTTTAGCAACAGGAAATTGGGGTTCTCAAAAAGTAACAAATAAACAAGGAATAGCTCAAGTTTTAAATAGATTAAGTTATAATAGTACATTATCACATCTTAGAAGAGTTAATACACCAATTGAAAAAAGTGGAAAATTAATAGCACCTCGTAAATTACATTCTACAGCAATATTTTGTATATGCCCCGCAGAGACCCCTGAGGGGGCCCCTGTAGGTGTAGTAAAGAATTTAGCATTAACTTGTTTAATATCAACTTATTGTAATCCTGCGCCTATATTATTATTATTAGAAAAACATCATTTTATAAAAATAGATTCTGCGAAAATAAAGGATTTATATAAAATAAGAACTAAAATTATTATTAATGGTGATTGGATAGGAATTACAAATGAACCATTATTACAATTTAATAATTTAAAAAGTTTAAAACGACAAGGAATTATAAATATATTTACATCAATAATATGGGAGATTAATTTAAATATGTTAGAAATAAATACAAGTTCCGGAAGATGTGTAAGACCTTTATATATTTTAGATAATAATAAATTTAGAATAACAAATAAAATGGTAAATGATATTAAAAATAACAAAATAAATTGGAATCATTTAATAATGCCATTAGTTGAAAATAATTCAGAAATTAAAGAAGGTGTAATTGAATTTTTAGATATTGCCGAAGTGAATCAATATTTAATTGCTATGAACCCAACATTTTTAAAAAATGCAACAAATAGTAATTATAGTTATTGTGAATTACATCCATCTTGTATGTTAGGTGTATTGGCTTCTGTAATTCCATTTTCAAATCATAATCAAGCACCTAGAAATACTTATCAATGTTTAGAATTAAATACCCCTGTTATGATGGCTGATGAAACTTTAAAATCCATTAAAGATGTTAAAATTGGAGATAAAGTGATTACATTTAATCCAAAAACAATGGAAGAAAGTATTACTACTGTAATACATCAATATGTAAGAGAAACTGATAAAGATATGTATGAAATTGAAACATTATCTGGAAGAAAAATTAAAGCAACCTCTGATCATAATTTTATGACTTCAGAAGGATGGAAAGCAGTTGAAGATTTTGATGAAAATACTCTTATTGGTGTATCATTAAAAACTAAACCAATTTCCAATAAAGTTGATGAATATTTAATATTAGATAAAAAATTATTTACTGAAAAATTAAAAGAATATAAAATGAGTGATTCTTTAATTAATCATCATTATAAACAATTAGAAAAAGTGGGTTTAATGCCATTATATAGTACAAATAAAAAATTACCTATTATTTCAAGAATGACTGGTTTTGTCTTAACAGATGGAGCTTTAAATGTATATAATAAAAAACATGGAGGATGGACACCTCAATGTCAATTTAATTTTAGTTGTCCATATAGTGCTAAATTATTTGAAGATGATATTAAAAATTTAAATATTAGAAAAGTTCAAATTATTGAACAAAACAGATTAATTAAAAGAGGTAATCATTCTTATAGACTTCATACTTGGAAAGTAGGACATAATGGATGTTTACCTTCATTATTAATTGCTCTTGATATAAGTACTGGTAATAAAACAGAAACTCCATTTAAACCTGTTCCTAAATGGATAATGAATGGTTCAAAATTAGTTAAAAGAGAATTTTTAGCAGGATTTCAAGGTGGTGATGGTTGTAAAATAAATCATTATACTAATTTTGGACCAACACAAAAAACAATGTGTAAAAAATATTTAGATACGTTAATGTATTTTATGAAACAAATATCAATATTGTTTAAAGAGTTAGGAATTAAAATAACAAGTCTTTATAATAAAAAAAAAAAATATGGTAAATATTTAGTAAGTCTACAAATATCATCAGAAAATAAAAATATTATAAAATATTTTGATACAATTGGTTATAGATATGATGTTATAAAGTTAAGAAATAGTGGTATTATGGTAGAATATTTAAAATATAAATTCAGTAACAACAATCAGTTAATGTCTGTAGATGATTGGAAAAATAAAATTAAAATAAAAGCAGGAAGTAGTTTATTTGTTCCTATTAAAAAAATTAAAAAAATAGAAAAAACATTAATTTCAGATATTACAGTTGAATCAGAAAACCACTCCTTTATTGCTGGTGATGATCACTTCACCAGTTCAAACTGTGCCATGGGCAAGCAAGCTATGAGCTTATATGCTACAAATTTTTTAAATAGATTAGATACTTTAGCACATGTTTTAAATTATCCACAAATTCCAATTGTAAATAGTAGGTTATTAAATTTATTACCATCAAAAGATATGCCATCAGGAATAAATGTAATTGTTGCAATAGCATCTTATAGTGGATATAATCAAGAAGATTCTATTATTATGAATCAATCTTCAATAGAAAGAGGATTATTTAAATCAACATTTTATAGAACATATAAAGATGATGAAAAAAGAAGTCAAGTAAGTGGAGAAGATGAGAAATTTTGTAAACCTGATAAAAAAAATACGAGAGGATTAAAGTATGGTAATTATAGTAAATTAGATGAAAGAGGTCTTATACAAGAAAATATGTTTGTAACAGGTAATGATGTAATTATAGGTAAAGTAATTCCAATAAAGTCAAAAGATATATTAGGTAATCTAAAAACATATAGAGATAATAGTACTTTAATAAGATCAAATGAATCAGGATATATTGATAAAGTTTATTTATCAAGAAATTCAGATGGTTATAGATTTACAAAAATAAGAACAAGATCATTGCGAGTACCTGAAATGGGTGATAAATTCAGTTCAAGACATGGACAAAAAGGAACAGTTGGAATTACCTATAAAGAAGAAGATATGCCATTTTCAAAAAATGGTATTATACCTGATATTATTATGAATCCTCATGCTGTTCCTTCAAGAATGACTATTGGACAATTAATGGAATGTTTAACAGGCAAAGCAGGTTGTCTTACAGGAAGATTAGGAGATGGTACTCCATTCTCAGATTTATCAACAGAAGATGTTACAAAAATATTAGAATCAAGAGGTATGGAAAAATATGGAAATGAAGTATTATATAATGGAAGAACAGGAAAACAATTAAATGTTTCAATATTTATCGGTCCTACTTATTATCAAAGACTTAAACATATGGTGGCTGATAAAATACACGGCAGGAGTTTGGGGCCCAACGTGGTCCTTACTAGACAATGTACGGAAGGTAGGGCTCGTGATGGTGGGTTGCGTTTTGGCGAGATTAATTTTGGTCTCAGTAAGCATTTCAACTGCTTGCTAGTCTGTCTATGGCAGGCGACATTTTCAAATTGCGGGGATATCCAGAACAATATTATAATGATATTGTGCAGTTTGTTGCTACCAAACATAATTAGTAATAATTATGTGGCAAATGTTAATCACATTTGGTATGGTAAAAATGCAACAAATAATTGATGGACAATCCGCAGCCAAGTTTCCTTTAATGATTTGATTAATTAAAGGAAAAAGGTTCAACGAATACATGTTAATGGGGTGTTGATGATGGTTTAATCAACCTGAAACGCCTTAAGGTTTATTCTAGTCCTGCTGGAGACAGCATTTCTATGTAGGTATAATAATCCCATATTATGATGATTATACTGAATTAGAAAGACCATTGATCAAGGAAGAAATACCTTGATGTAATAAGTTTTCAAACAAAAAATTTATGGTCGGTAAATCGGGAGCGTGACTGTATGGCAGCACATGGAGCAGCATCATTTTTAAAAGAAACATTCTTAAACAGAGCAGATTCATTTATTGTCCATATATGTAATAAATGTGGTTATATATGCCCTTGTAATCCTAAAAGAAATATTTATCAATGTAAATATTGTCAGAATTTTACAAAGTTTAATGCAGTAAATATTCCATATGCATTTAAGTTATTTACTCAAGAGATAAAATCTATGTCTATATCTACAAAATTTATTACTTAAATTAAATTTCTAATATAAAAAATTTAAAATATAATCACGATACATACATAGTTTTAGTTTTGTTTTTAAAGACGTCTTCTTAATGTTTTAAAGTATAGTTTGACTTAATGTTTTGATTTAAGTATATTTTTGCTTATATTTTTTTAAGTATATTTTGACTTAATGTTTTTTTTAAGTATATATTGTTTTTTGACTTAATGTTATTTAAAAATAAAAGAATCATTATAATTAATAATAAAAAATGTTTTATCCTTTAAAAATTAATCCAAAATTCTATGAAATCTCTTATGATGGAGTTATAAGAAATATTCTTAAAAATAGGATTTTAAAACCAAACAAAACCCGTTCAAATTACTATCGTATTAAATTATCAACAACAACAAAACAAAAAACATTTAGTATCCATCGTTTAGTAGCAATGAATTTTTTGCCAAATTTTGAAAATAAACCAGAAATAGACCATAAAAATCGGAACAAGTTAGATAATAATTTATTTAATTTACGTTGGGCTACTCGTAAAGAACAAGTTAAAAATCAAAAAACACCAAAACTTAATAATTTAAAATCAAAAAAAGTAATTGCTATCCATCTTGAAACAGGCAAAAAATATGAATTTTTATCACAATCTGATGCTGCAAGGAAATTAAATTGTTGTAGAACAATCATATTAGAATGTTGTAAAAATAAATATAATAAAAAAAAAAATGTATATAATGGTTATAAATTTATTTTAAATAATAATTTTAAAAAAATAGAAGGTGAAATTTGGAAAAAGATTCCAGTTTCATTAATAGGTGGAAAAGAAAATAAAAGAGAAATTTCAAATTTTGGGAGAACAAAAGATAGATTTGGTGTTGTTTCATATGGTGCTAATCAAAAAGTTGATAAACGGGTAGGAGTAAATGGTAAAAAATATTATATGTCATATCTTGTTTGTTCAATTTTTAATGGTTTTAAGCCAACTAAAAAACATGAAGTTAATCACATTGATGAAGACCCAACAAACAATTCTGCCTCTAATTTAGAGTGGTTAACTCATAAGGAAAATGTGATACATAGTTGTGGATATATTATTGATAAATATAATATAAAAACTAAAAAATTTATAGAAAGATATAAAACATTAACAGAGGCAGGAAAAAGTGTAAATAAAAAACAACCTCATTATTTAAGTAAAAAATTAAAAAAAAACAAAGGTTCTTGTGAAATATATGGATTTTTATGGAAATTAATAAAAAAACCATTAAAAAAATGATAAAAAAAAAATATTTTCAAATTATTTGATAATAAATATTAGAGTTTTAAGATTCTGAAGAAGAAGAACTAAAATTATTAGCAAAAAATAATATGTTTAAGAACAAATAAAAAATTTGATTTAAAATAAATTTAATATTTAATAAATATAAAAATGAGTTTGAAAAAAAATGACATCATAATTAAGAATAAATCTCCATTAAGATATCCTGGTGGTAAAACCAGAGCATGTAAATATTTAGATTTAATTTTAAATAATAATTTTAATCTTGAAAAATATAAAAATATAGTTTCTCCTTTTTTCGGTGGTGGTTCATTTGAATTTTATTTACAAAATAAATATAATCTAAAAATTATTGCTAATGATAAATTTAAACCATTATATACTTTTTGGAATACTTGTAAATCTCCAAAAAAAAAAATGTTATTATGTTCAGAATTATATGAATGTTTAGGTAATATTAATAAAGAAATATTTACTAAATTTAGAAAAATAATTATAAATGAAAAAATTGATTTTATTCAGGCTAAAATGTATTTCATAATAAACCGTTGTTCTTTTAGTGGTTCTACTTTATCTGGTGGATTTTCACTAGAATCATCGAAAAAACGATTTACAGAATCATCTATAAATAGAGTTAAATCATTAAACCTTATTAATTTTGAAATTTATAATTTTGATTTTAAAGAATTTATTGATAAAAATAAAGACGATGTCAATTTATTATTCTTAGATCCACCTTATTATTTAAAAAAAAAATCTAAATTATATGGAAATAATGGTGATATGCATGAAAACTTTGATCACACTAAATTATATAATTGTGTTTGTAACAAAAAAAATTGGTTAATGACATACAATAATTGTGAATTTATTAGAAATTTATATAAAGATTTTATAATTATAGATACTCAATGGAGTTATGGAATGAATAAATCTAAAAAATCATCGGAAATAGTAATTGTAAGTCTTAAAAAGAATTAAGAATTATAAATAAGATTTTTTGGAAGTTTGTTTTTATTGTCTAAAGAATATGGGGATTTGATCAGTAATTTTATGTTTTTTGGTTGAGGAGATATAATTACAGATAAATTACAAAATCCTTGTTTATTCTTTCTTTTATGTATTTTTGTTCTAATCCTTATTTTTTGTTCTATATTAAATTCTGGTACATTAAACTTACATATATCATTACCTAAATTATATAATCCATAATTACTTATTTGTATATATTGACAATTTTTTAAACTATATAATTTTTTTATTGTATCATTAGGTATATCAAAATAAGAATCATTCCATAAATCTGTATTTTGTTTAATTATGACCCATTCATTATGTGTTAATTTTTTTTTCATAAAAGGTGGTATATTACCTTTAAATAATTTTTTACCATTTAGAAATTTTGTAAATAAGTCTCTGCATTTCTTAGGTATTTTACATTTTTTTGACGTTTCCCATATTTTTAAATTTTCATTATATTTTATACTACACTGCATCCAATCGGGTGTATTATATTTTTTAATTTCAATACCTATATCTTGTTCCTTTATAAAATTACATTGTATATCATTTATTGAAGTTGAACCTCCAAGATCTTCTATATTTTGAGTATTAAATATTTGACCATTTAAACTACAATTTTTTATTATATTATAATTTTGTTGTTCATATTTTCTTCCATTTACAGAACATACATGACCTTTTGGTGGATACATTAATTGGTCAATACTCTTAATAAGAAGCTGCTTCTTAATAGATAAAAACTTTTCTAAAATTTTATTAATTTTATTAATTTTATTTATATTTGTTTTAAATTCATAATTTTTCATATATATTAATTGATCAATACTCTTATTAATAAGCAGCTTCTCAATAGATAAAAACTTTTCTAAAATTTTATTTATATCTGTTTTAAATTCATAATTTTTCATATTTTTTTTATTTATAAATTTCCTTTTTAAAAATAACTTATCTCCTGTATTTTTTAAAAAATCTTTAATTTTTATATTTTTTTGTTTTATAATACTGTATGTTATTAGATAAATTTTTTGTGGTGTAATTAATAATAAATCAGTAAAATCAGATTTTGTATTTTGATTATTAGAATTATGTAATTTAATATTTCCACAACTACTATATTTAATAGATAATTTTTTATAATTTTTTATATCGTATATAGAATTTGGTAAAAAATTAACAGTAAAATTAGATTTAAATATTAAATCTGCTATTGTATATTCTATACAATTCCCTATTGTAAATCTATTACAACATGGTTTATTACCAAATTTTTTTAATATATATTTTACATAATTTTCAAAATCTAAATCTATTTTATATTTAGAATTTTTTAGTTTTTCAAAAAAATCATTATCTGTTGTTGGTTCAATCCATATTATTCTTTTAATTTTTCCATTTTTTTCATAATTTAAAAAATATTTATTTTTTATAATTTTTTCAATTTTTGCTTTATAAAAAATATTATTATCTTTAATTTTAAATGTTCTTTTTATCATTTTTTTAAATGTTTTTATCATTTTTTTTAATATTTTAATTCTATTCTTAACTTTTTTTATCAAATTTTTATAAAAAAAAATTAAAATTTAAATTATAATTATACAAAATTATATTTTTTTATATTTTTTTAAAATAATTAAAATTAAAACACTAACTAAACTTATAAATAAAGATGTTATCAAAATATAATATTTAATATTTGTGTTATTATCTGTTGGAGTATTTTGGGAATCATTTTCATATTCATTTTCATATTCATTATTACAAATTAATTTTGTTCCAAAATTTCTAGTTTTGCTTATATTATCATTTAAATTATAGAAAACGATTATTTCATTTAAATTTTTAGTTCTAAGAGAATTAAGAGGGATTTTATTTTTAAAATTATTTAAAATGTCAGTTTGTATAAAAATATTTTTATCAAAAATAATCCATTTTACATTTTCTGTACAAGGATGTGTTAACAAAGAACCTTGGTATGTATAAAAAGATTTATTAATTGGTAATAAATCATAAATATTAATTTTATCTTCAATTTCAAGTTCAATATCTTTAACTTCAGGAATAGAATTAACCAAATTTTTTAAAATAGTTTGTTTTGGTCCTTTAACATCATTCTTCTCTTTAATTAAAACAGATATAATTAAAATTTTAGTTTTAACTGAGTCAATTGATTTATGATAAAGGAGTAATTCTGCTGAATTACTTTTATCATCTATTTTATGAACACTTGGGATATTAAAAGAAAATTTTTCAAAATTAAAAACTTCCCCATTAAATATAATATAACTTCCTTTTTCATAAATAAATATATTTTGATTATCTATATTTTGTATAATATAAGGACTGTTTCTATAATAAAACATTAATTCACAATCCATAGTACATCTTTTTGCAATGTTTGAATCAATATTAATAGGAGATAAATTTTCACCATTATTACAAATATTATTACTCATTTTTTTATAATATATATATATATTATATTATTTAAAATGAAATATTTATTAATTATTTTTTTAATAATTGTATTATGTCTTTTATTTTTTTTTACTATTACTAATACAAAAAATGATAATAAAATAAAAGTAATTAAAGAAAAATTTATTAATTTCAAAAAAAAG
>Ga0115002_10007815_pt1 | contig 11971 bp, 7 predicted proteins | sample ArcticOcean_MG_C_8_FD_89576 | JGI IMG/M metagenome (GOLD analysis project Ga0115002, IMG submission 89576) | Marine microbial communities from western Arctic Ocean - ArcticOcean_MG_CB11_86 | ecosystem: Environmental > Aquatic > Marine > Oceanic | place: Arctic Ocean: Canada Basin | collected...
GACCGTGCCGTTCAGCGCAATAGAGCGCCGCAAGAACTCACGCGCGTCGTCCCGCTGACCGGTACGCTGGTACCAGGCAGCGAGCCGCTCAACGAGCGCCAGATAGCCAGGCTCGTCCATGCCGTTACTCTCTGCGAGCAGGCGGACGAGGCCCATCCGCTGGTTTGCTGCGAGGACACCGCCTGCTGCCATCTCGACCTCGACCAGGGCCTCCACCAGCTCAAGCTGGTCCATTGCGCGAACGCCATGATGACGGTGGACGATAGTCTGCGCCCGCTGCAGGTTCGAGCGCGCCTCATCCAACTCGCCGAGTCGCAGACGGGTCAGCCCCATCTCCTGAAGCGGCGGCACCAGCGTCTCGTCAAACTGCCCCTCGGCTGCTTCAATCGCTTTAACCTCGTTGTGAAGGCGAAGCAGGCTGTCTTCATCCTCCGCTTGTCGTACAGATGCTGACTGCGTCTCGATTGGCAAAAATACGACGACAAACATTATTGACAGCCACGGGAGCCGCAACGAACGGAGTCCAGACGGCCCCACGCACCTCATGATGGGAAACGCTCGCGATGCGCGACCGCGTCCAGACGCTGATGTTTCATCGCTGGAGGCCGACGCGGATCACATGCACGCGCGCCTCGTCGGTATGACGCAGGCCGCGCAATGCGCGTATTTGTGCTGGCAACGTTGCTCATGACGAATCCCCGCGCCGTTCGACTTCGATGATGGAATGAGTCCCATCTGAAGCCTGATCAAAACGCGCAACACGCCAGCAAACAAGCGAAAGTTATCGAAATCACATTCAGGCACCCGACGTCACCGAATTTTAAAGAAGCATCCCAGGCGTGCACCACGGGACGGGCGTTCGCTGTCGAACATTCAACGTTGTACTGATTAATCACGGGTGACTAGTTTTGGGGGGCGCAGGTGTAGCCGGTGTCAGGTCAACGCGTGCCACTACGCTGCGCCCGCGCGCGACATGCAATGAACCCGGTTAAGCAAAGCCGCGCGTCTGGCTCGCACCAGACGCTGTGGTTTCCCAAGAAGCTGCGGGCATGGGACGTTTTTGGAAGACGGACACCTAGCGTGTACTGGAAGGCAGGCGCGCTGGCAAGGGAGCGAGCCTGACCTTGGTCGCTCAAGGAGTCATCGCTCGCCTCCTCTTTGGCCCAGCGATAGTCGGCTCCCCGAGCGGGAAATCGGCGAAGCACCGGGTGCGCTCATTCAGTTGCTGGTAGCCGACCCTCGATCACGAAAAACGATGGCGTCCGGGTGGGCATTATTCCTCAACGGCCTCGTCGATTGTAGCCATATTCATGCCCGCCATCCCTTCTCGTATTCCGAAAAGGCACCGGTTAGGTGGGTGTTACCGCAGGTATCGGTGATGCGGCGGGGCATCAAAGGCCTCTTTTGGGGGGAGGGGGTCATCACTGAGTACATCTGATGGCTCAGGAAGACGTTGGATGATTCACGGCCGATCTGCGGGCGAGACACGGGCGATTTGTAAAAAGCCGAGAGTTGGGCGACCCTCTGTCGCGAAATTTTCGGTTGTTCCGCCGCGACCGATGTTCGAACGAGCGGAGCTTTTTGCAGGATCTCTTTTTCAGAGTCACTGCAGGTCTAAGGAGAAAAATCAAATGCCTCATGAACTCATTATTTCGGGCGGAACCGTCATTGACGGGACCGGCACGCAGGGCAAGCAAGCGGACGTCGCGGTCGACAATGGTCGCATCACGCGGGTTGGCAATCTCGCTGGGGAAACCGCGGGCGAGACGATCGATGCCACAGGCAAGCTGGTCACCCCGGGGTTTGTCGATCTGCACACGCACCTCGACGCGCAGATTGGCTGGGACCCGGAGATGAAACCCAGTTCCTATCATGGCGTGACGACCGCACTGATCGGCAATTGTGGTGTCACCTTCGCCCCGGTTGGGGAAGGCAAGGCGCGATACCTGGCCGAGCTGATGGAAGCGGTCGAGGACATCGCGGCAGACGCGATCATGGATGGCCTGCCGTGGAACTGGAACAGTTTTGGTGAGTATCTGGACACGGTGCAGTCACTTGACCCCACGCTCAACGTCGTCGGGCTCGCAGGGCATTCTGCTATCCGCTTCGAGGCGATGGGCGACAAGGCTTGCGACAAAGATGTGCAGGCGGACGACAAGGAGCTTGCGCGGATTGTTGAACTGGTGAAGGAATCGGTGGCAGAAGGCGCAGTCGGGTTCTCAACATCTCGGTTCCTCGGGCACAAAGTTCCTGACGGGCGACTCACGCCCGGCACCTGGGCCGACCCGCGGGAGACCACTGCAATTCAGCAGGCGGTTGTGGACGCAGGTGGACGTGGCGGACTGTTCCAGGTTGCGCCGGATATGGCGACGCGTGGGAAGATCGAGCGCGAAATGTTCGAACGTGGCGCAGAGCTTGGTTGTCAGGTTCTGTTCTCCGAGGAAGTTGGCAACCAGGAGGGGCTCGATAGTTGGACCGAGTATCTGCAGCGCAACAATGAAGCTGGCAACTGCATAACCTCGGTCTGCCACACGCGCCCCAGTGGCTCGTTCTTTGGCCTGGCGCAGCAAGCGTATCTCGCAACCCCGGCGTGGCGAGAGATGATGAAACTGCCGACCACGGCCGATCGAGTTGCCGCGCTGCGCGCTGATCGCAACAAGTTGATCAACGAGGCCAAAGAAGCCGGCGGCTTCGGACAGGTCGCGCGGATGCTGCACCCGCTTGGGACCGACGCGCATCCGGACTTCGATCTAGACCGCAAGCGCAGCTTGCAGCAGTTGGCAGATGACTCCGGCAAAGACCCGGTTGAGGTCTACGTCGACCGATTGTTGGCATCGGAAGGGCTGGAACTGTGGAACCTGTGGACCCACGGCGGCAACCTGGAATTCCAGTGGCAATACATGCAGTTGCCCAATGTCATCCCAATGCTGGGTGATGCTGGCGCCCATGTCGGCCTGTTCACGGATGCGGATTCACCAACCTTCCTGCTGGGCAAGCTCACACGTGATCGGGGAATCCATACGCTCGAGGAAGCAATCCACAAGATCACGCAACAGTCTGCGGATGTTATTGGGATCAAGGAGCGCGGTTCAGTCAAAGAAGGCTGGCACGCGGACCTCAATGTCATCGATTACGCGGAACTGGATTCCTGCCATCCCGAGTACGTACGGGACTTCCCCCACAATGGCGGCCGATTCGTCGTCAAGAGCAAGGGCTACGATGCTACCATCGTCGGCGGTCAGATCGTAATCCAAAATGGCATCTACACCGGCAACCGCCCGGGACAGGTGATACGCGACTTCATCCGAGCGTAGCGCCATTTTCAGCCTCTGGCTTTTTTCGGCGACCCCGGATCCGTAATTCACCTTGACTTCCTTTTGCTGCGATAGGCTTCCTTTTGTGGGGTTTCCTTCTGTGGGGCTTCCTTTTGTGACGACACACACCGAATCCGTCCTACAGTTGGCAGCGGGTTTCCTACAGCCCACGCAGAGATTGCTTACGGCATTTTCAGCCGTTAGCTGATACCCGCCCGAACGTAAATTGGCAAGACTGTGCCAATGCCGACCGCACGTTCCATCCTCGTCGATGACGAGATACCACTCCACTATCACCTGGTCTCGAGGTGCGTCAGGCGGAGCTGGCTGTGTGGAAGAGACCCCTATACGAAGAAATGTTACGACTACCGAAGAGATTGGATAAAGCAGCGTCTCTACCACCTGGCCCGTAGTTTTGCGATCGAGGTAACCGCCTATTCAATCATGAGTGATCATTTCCACATCGCGGTCTACTTCGATCCACTCGAATCGCAACGCTGGGATGAATCTGAAGTCGCCGACCGTTGGCTCGCTGCATTTCCTCCAAAGTCGGTGCTCAAGAAGGAATTCGCCGAAGTTGTGGCGCTGCACAAAGAGATCTTGCTGGAGAACCCGAAACGTATCAATCACGCGCGACAGACGCTGGGCTCGATGTCCAAATTCATGCAATACCTGAAGCAGCCGATCGCCCGCCGAGCCAACGTCGAGGACGCGTGTACTGGTCACTTCTTTGAGGGGCGATTCTATTCAGGCGCACTACTCAACGAAGACGCGATCGTGGCAGCAATGGCCTACGTGGATTTAAATGAAATCCGGGCAGAAATCGTCGACTCCATTGAGCAGATCTCTGATGCCTCCATCCATGATCGCCTCGCCAACATCAATAACTCGGCCGTGCGCCTTGAGGCCGCAATCGCGCCGTTGGTGTCTGGAATAACAAGCGTCGAATCTAAAGAGACAGGCCCATCGAATCGGATCGCGATCACGCTCGACCACTACTGTGAGCGGTTGGTCTCCCTCGCCCTTGAGTACCGAATGGACATTCGGACCCAAGACCGTTCTGGCAGCGCAAGTTGCCGCGATTGGTAAACGCCAGCGTGCCTATGGGTCCGACGACGCACTCGACGGCTGGGCAAAGCGTCACGGTTGGCGCCGCAAAGCAAAGGGACTGCCCTGACCATCGGCCTCACCCGTCCGCATCCCCAGCTGATCCCCATTCAGCGACCCTCTGCGCATTAACCGTGCCAATCCACCTTGTTGAGATCAACTGAGCCGAAAAACGTCGCTACCCGCACGCGTTCGGTGTTCATCTGTGAAACTCCAGGACCCGTCAACGACGAAAGCATCGCCCGCGGGGAAAATCGCACTCAATGTAGGCCCACTTTTATGTGTGTCTTTGTTCCGTGGTCGTTGTTTCCGAAGCGAGCCTCTTTTCGTGTGTGTCGTTTGGCTACTGGCTTCCTTTAGCTACTGGCCCGTCAACGACGGAAACATCGGCCACGGGCGAAGTCGCACTCAATGTAAGCCCATTTGTGTGTGTGTGTCGTTGGTCCGGTGGTCTCGATGTAAGCCATCTTTCGTGTGTGTCGTTGGGCGGGTGGTCGAGAACTGCGGCGCCGCGTGGACGAGTCATTCGTCAGTGAGTTCAGCGATTCCAGCTTCAACCCGAGCCGCTTTCTCTTCGTCGAACCACCACGTGTCCAGCCACACCGGGCGCAGCAGCCGCGGTCGGCCCTCCGGTCTGCCAAAGCGGTCCCAGTGCACCAGGCGGTACCCCGGCGCAGCAAGCCCAGGGATGTAGTAAAAATTCCAGAGCAGTATGCGATCCAGCGCCCGCGTCGCTGCGTAGAGATCCTCGGGCGTCCTCGCGGCCATCACGTGGTCGATCATGGTGTCCACCGCGGGATTCCGAACTCGATTCCAATTCTGGCCACCCGGTGAACCTGCGCTTGCGCTTCCCAGCCGATTTCGCAACATGATCCCGGGAATATTGCTCGGCGTGAACCCGTATTGGCCCCCCTCAAACTTGCCGTTACGCATCCGATAGAGCCAATTCGACACTTCATGCGTCCGTGCGGTCGTTTCGATACCAACGAGATTCAGCATAGCCATGAACGGTTTCTCCTGGCGCAGCCCGAAAGGCGAGCCAAAGCGAAAATCGATAGCCACCCGCTTGCCGGTCTTTTCATCAACCATCACACCGTCACGTACCACCCATCCGGCTGCGGCAAACAACTTGATTGCTCGCTTCACGTTCTCCCGACTGTAGCCATACCCGGACGTCTCGTTTCCGACCCACTCGTGGGTATACACCCGATCCGGTATCTGGCCGCGCAGCGGCTCAAGCAACGCAAGTTCAAGCGCCGACGGCAAACCTGACGACGCCATCTTGGAGTTGTAGAAGTAACTCTTCGCGTAGTTGTAAAAGCCGTACATCAACACCCGATTGGTGTACCGGAATTCGGACAACAACCAAAGCCCTTCACGCCGCCGGATATCCTGAAACTTGGGGTTATCAAGATTCCACATGACCGGCGCCCACAGTCCCCAGGGCAGCGACAGGTCAACCAGTTCTTTCTTGAAGATTCCGGCCTTGACCGCGGGAAAGTCGTAGCCAGTGACCCAGTTCTTGGACACCGTCTCTGTCCGGATGTCGATCACGTTCCCTTTTTGCGCCTCGAGCATGACGGACTCGTCGCGAAAGTAATCAAACTTGATGCGATCAAAATTGTGGCGACCCCGGTTCACCGGCAAGTCATCACCCCAATAGTCGTCCACGCGCTGATAGATAACATTGCGCCCAAGATCAAAGGACTCGATCCGATACGGTCCACTCGACAGCGGCGGCTCAAGCGTCGTCTCGGTAATGTCACGTGTCGACCAGTAATGCTTTGGCAATATCGAATAGGAAGCAACGATGAAGACCAGATCAGGATTACTGATCGAGTCCGCCTTCGTTGTAAACAGCACCTCGTCATCGCTCAGCCGCTCGATACTCCCCAGCTCCAACAGTGCCGCCCGCACCCCCACTGCACCATGATCCCGCAATGTCTCGAACGTGAAGATCACATCATCCACGGTCACGGGCTCGCCGTCGTGCCAGTACGCACCCTCTCGAATCCGGAATGCGAATTTACGGAAGTCATCCGAAACCCAGACACCCGATGCCAGTCGACCGTAATAACTCGCCGACTCATCGACCGCCTGTTCCAGCAACCGGTCATAGACAAGCGCGCCAAGCCCCCGTCGCCCAAACCCATTGGCGATCCGGCCCTTGTCCAGAATGCCATTGAAACTGTCAAAGGTGCCCATTTCTGCAGCACGCACGAAGCCGCCACGGGGGGCATTCGGATCTATATAGTCAAAGTGTTTGAAGTCAGGCCCGTACTTTAAAGGCTCAAGATAGGACGCGCCGTGCTCATACGGGACCGGTCGAGGTACCTCCGCGCCACCGGCGGCACCCAGCCAGAACATCACTACCGCCAACAAGCAAGCCGACGAGAGCCGCATTAGCGACGGGACCACACCAACGTGCCGGCCGGCCTTGAGGTCATACACCAACAGATCTTCCAATGTCCCGACGAGGGCCATCAGCACCGTCTTTCCTTGTTCACTCAGGAATGTCCTCCTAAAACCATCAGCCTGCACCGACGGTTACCGCAAATCGACGCCGCAGACACAAGACGCCTTACACACAACCGTCCACGTCGACATCCACCTAAGTCCGCGTACCGCTAGAAGAGTATGTCACGTCGCAGTCGCGGCAACATTGCCCGGGTGTGCCTTGATGCCGCTTATCCGCGGACTCATATTTGGCCTCCAACGGCTCGTCGCAGCCAAAAGAGCGACCTTCAGCCGCGCGTCAGGCTCAGGCGCGGGCGCGGGCGCGGGGAACCGGCAGACCACGTCGGCAGCTTTCAGTGCGTGCTCGAAAAATGAAAGCCAGGGACCAATCGCCGCCCCGAAATTGCGGACCAAAGCGCGCGGACCAAACAGAGTCCATCTGTCACCGCCCCGCGAGGGGACAATCCAAGCTCCGCTACCGAGAGCCTCCTTGTGTCACCAACCTTGGGCTGGCAGTCAAAGCGCGGCGATCCACATTCCGTTTTCCAGAACGCAGGAAGACCGCCTTGCATCCGGCGGATTCGATGCGACGCGTTACTCGGGACCGCTTAATCTCAACGTAGATTCGCTCTCTTCAAACACCTGGACCAGGGCGCCGAACGAATCCTTCGGATGCAGATAGAAATGCTTGAAAGCAGGACTGCGGTCGTCGAAGCCGAGAATACGCAGTCCCTTCGACTCGAAGTACTCGCGCGCCTCATCGAGGTTCTCTACGGCGCAGGATATGTGATGAAAGCCCTCGCCATTTTTCGCAATGTACTGCCCGATGCCGCCCTCGCCCACCACCTGCGGCGTGACCAGTTCCATCTTCTTGCCGCCCAGCATGAATGTCATCCAGTCGAAACCCGCTGCGTCAGACTGGCCCGCGTCGGGCAGGACCTCGCCGCCCAGGATATCCACAAACAACTCGCGGGCCTTGTCCATGTCCAGGACACCAATCGACACATGATCCAATCGTTTTAACATCGCCACGCTCCTGCTACCCCGTCAAAATATCCTGCCCGTTCACTCACCACCGAACAGGTACGGGTCAAGCGACCCCTGGGCGGCGATGCGATACTTGTGCCATTGGCCGCCGCCGTAATAAGCAAGACTGCCGGGTTCCGCTTCCCCATGCCCGTTGTAGTAAGAGACGCAGTCCCGCAGCGGGCGCGATGCCACGTCCGCGTCCCGACAGTGTTTCGCATATGCATCCTCGTCCTCTTTACGAATGTCGACGGTGCTTGCACCGCGTTCGCGCATGGTCTGCAGCATCCACACGATATAGTCACCATGCTCTTCGATCGCATTGGTGAAGTTAAAACTGCCACCACCCCCCTGCGGTCCCGTCATAATGAAGAGGTTGGGGAAACCCTTGCTATGCAGGCCAAGAAAGGTCCGCGTGCCCTCAGACTGCCACTTCTCCCGCATCGTTTGGCCACTGCGCCCGGTGATCATGTTGAAGGTCGATGTCGCCATCCACTGGAACCCGGTCGCGTAGATCAACACATCGACGGGATACTCCACGCCATCATGCACAACCCCGCGTTCGCTGATCCGGTTCACGCCACGGGGCGCGGTGTCGACCAGGGTCACATGGGGCTTATTGAAGACCGGCAGGTATTCGTCGTGAAAGGTCGGGCGCTTGCAGCCGTATGGATACCACGGCTTTAAAGCCGCGGCAGTAACCGGGTTGTCAACGATCGCGTCGACCCGTGCCCGAATCTGCTCCATGATGCGAAAGTTGGAGTCCAGCTGTTTTTGCATCAGCTCGTCTGGCGAAAGTTCTCTCGCGTGCTGCTTGCGCTCTTTGAAGTCAGCAACCTTGCCCGCCAGATAGTCGTCGTTAGCTTTCATCGCCGTCCGGCCTGCCGAGATGCGCGCAAAACGGGCCCTGCGCGCCTTCGCCCAACCCGGCTCACTGGCCCAGGCGGCAACCTCTTCCTGCGAGGTCTCGCGTTGATCGCGCACGTCGATTGACGACGGCGTGCGCTGGAAGACATAGAGTTTGTCTACCACCTTTGCGATCTCGGGGATCACCTGCACCGCCGTCGCCCCGGTGCCAATGACGCCAACCCTCTTGCCTTCAAGATCGATGTTGTAGTCCCAGCGGGACGTGTGGAACGAATCGCCCTTGAAACTCGCCATGCCATCGATCCGCGCCAGCTTCGGTGTGGTCAGAATGCCATTGGCAAGAATGACGAAGCGCGCCCGCATCCGATCCCCTCGGTCCGTCGTCACGGTCCATCGTGCGTCGTCCTCGCTCCATTCGGTCTCCTCCACGGTCGTGTGAAACAGGCAGTGGTCATAAAACCCGAACTTCTCTGCCATTTTCTGGCAGTACTCCATAATCTCGAAGCCAGCGGCGAACTTCATCGTGGGCACATAGCCCATCTCTTCAAGCAACGGCAAATAACTGTATGACTCGACGTCACAAGCGATGCCGGGATAGCGATTCCAATACCACGTGCCACCAACATCGCCGCCTTTCTCGCAGAACCGAACATCGGTAAACCCTGCCTCGCGCAGCTTGTGCCAGAGCAGCAGTCCACCAAAGCCGGCGCCAACCACCAGAATCTCGCATTCGTCGGTCAGGGCGTCACGCGCAACGGGATCGGCGGAATACACATCCTCAAGATAACGACTGAACTCCCCCTCCATCGCCATGTAATCGGCAGCGCCCGCACGCGCTTCCTTGAATGCGCGATACCTCGCCTGCTCTTCGGCATTGAAAACGGCGCCAGCAGGTGGCTCCGGCAGGGTGGTCAATGCCGCGTCGGACACCGGCGCGTAGCCATGCCCCCGGATCTTGTCGTTTGCCTGTGCGGCACGCGTGGCGAATATTTTCGTCCCCGACTGCGGATCGGTCCTGATTGCTTCTTGTGACATAGTGATACTCAATTTGCCGTTAATGTGGAGGCTGAGAAAGGCGTGAAACGTATGAAAGTGTGAAAAAGGTGTGATGAGCGACCGCAGCCTGACCTGAGCGGGCACAGCCCATTCGCGCGATCCGCCATTTTGCGCGTTTAGCCGGTCCTTCGTACAGGGCCTTTCCAGCGCGCTGCACGAGGCCTGCTCTCTGGGACCGGGCGGCCTGCACGTGGATCTGCCGTAAGACTCCCGCATGTTGTGATCCGGTTCCAATGGCTTACCCTTCCCATCGGGCGCCACACGAATTCAGGCCAATGTGCGATAACGCCACCGTTAGTTTCGCTCGGCTTACTTTGCACGACCTTCGCACGACGTCCTTTTGCGTCAACACCAAAGTAGCTGACACCAAAGGTAGTCAACGCAAAAAAATTAGCACCAACCCACGCAGGCTCCGTCACCCCACGACGGGCAAGCCTTCCTGACGATTAGCGGACTGCGGCTGCCAGCACCCGCACCGGAGAGCCCGCAAGATACGCGTCGATCGCCTCGAGGGCGCCCCCGTAGAAGAGCGCGTACGTCTCTTGGGTCACATAACCGATATGGGGCGTGACCAGGGTATTTGGCAACGACCGCAACGCGTGTGCGGGAGGTAGCGGTTCAACATCGTAGACATCGAGCCCGGCGCCAGCTATCGCACCGGTCGTCAGGGCATCGATGAGCGCTGACTCATCGACAATCGGTCCGCGCGAGGTATTGATGAGAACCGCAGTTTTCTTCATGCGGGCGAGTTCTGATCCGCCAAGCAGCCCCCGCGTGCGCTGACTCAATACGAGATGAATGCTGAGAACATCAGATTCCTGCAGCAGCGCATCCTGGGTCACGAGCGTCGCGCCTGCTGCCAGTGCCTTGTCAGCGGTCAGATTCTGACTCCACGCAATCACCCGCATGCCGAACGCACTGCCAACTCGCGCGACCTGAGACCCGAGTCGGCCGAGTCCCAACACACCAAGCGTCTTGCCCGCAACGCCCGTACCCACGCTGACCTGCCAATCGCCAGCACGCGTTGCCGCATCCTCAGCCGGCACGTGCCGCAGCAGCCCAAGAATCAGCGCCCAGGTCAACTCCGCAGTCGCGTGCGGCTCACCCGACGTGCCACAGACGGTGATGCCACACTCAATCGCAGCGTTGATATCAATCGACGCGTTGCGCATGCCGGTCGTAACCAGCAGTTTAAGATTCGGCAGTTGACGCAGCAGCGCCCGCGGGAACGGTGTCCGTTCGCGCATGGCAACGACGATATCAAATCCACCCAGCCGCGCGACCAACGCTTTTTCGTCCGTCAGATGGTCGTGGAACGACTGCACCTCGGCGTCCAGGGTGCGCCAGTCGGCAGCACTCGCGGCGACGTGCTGATAGTCGTCGAGCAAGGCAATTCGTGTCATTAGCTGGGACTCATGGGGTCGGTTTCAGGGGCGGAATCTCTCGCGCTACTCTCGGCCGGTTGAGCGAGGTCGCATACTTAAATCCACAGATCAGCGCGACGCCGCGCGGTAAAAGGCAACATGAAAGCGCACCAGCGTCTCGGCGCGAACAGCATGCCTGACATTTGGCACCAAGACACCCGACGCCAACGGTGTGACCGCGACCGGCTCCTCACGGTCAATCGTGTAAAGCAGTTGCCCTTCGCGCACACAGATCAACCCCCACACCCCGGGCTTGGTCGCATGGTCCTTGTGCAACCCGTTGGGAACGGTGTCCTGATCGAAGACGGGCGTCTCCTTATAGCAGGAAAATCCGGCAGGTAATTCGCGGTGGTCACACAGTACACAGGCAAGCACAGAGCCCAGTTTGCTGCGCCGGCCCTCGTCCGTGACCACCCAGGGGCGGTTAAAAAACGGCAGCCGGTGCCGCACGCGCTGATTATGGCCACAATCGAGTCGCGCGACCCAGTCGTCTCGCTCGTCCAGTTCAAAGCCAACGATTTCCCGGTCCACTGCAAAACCTCAACGTTTTTCGTACGTGCTGCCGGCACCCAGGCGTCTGACCAGAAGTCAGGAGAGAATCGCCGATAAGGGGCAGTGCCGCCCACGTGTTCGATCAACTGCAAGCGCTTCCAACGGGGATCAGGGACCCGCTAGCTACATGTCCTCGGTGACCCGAAAGCCAACGGTGGAACTGCCAGC
>Ga0115002_10007816_pt1 | contig 11971 bp, 8 predicted proteins | sample ArcticOcean_MG_C_8_FD_89576 | JGI IMG/M metagenome (GOLD analysis project Ga0115002, IMG submission 89576) | Marine microbial communities from western Arctic Ocean - ArcticOcean_MG_CB11_86 | ecosystem: Environmental > Aquatic > Marine > Oceanic | place: Arctic Ocean: Canada Basin | collected...
TCCTCCCCGAACCCCTTCAAGTCGTCCTCGTTCTCGATGCGATTTTGAACCATGAAGCGAGCCATCCTTCCCCGCGCCTTCTTGGCGACGAGCCCGATGGTCTTCGGTACGCCGTCCCTCATCTCCTTGAAGTGGCAAGTGACGAAGGGGCCGTCGAGGCTCTGGGGCTGGATGGCCTTGATGTACTCGTTGGAGGCCAGAGACACGACCGTGCGGTTCTCGTGGGAGGCCGTCAATGCATTACATGCATCGGTGAGCCGCGATCCCCAGAAATCGTAGAGGTCCTTCCCGCGCTCGGTGGAGAGTCTCGAGCCCATCTCCAGGCGATACGGCTGAATCAAGTCGAGGGGGCGCAGCATGCCATAGAGGCCCGAAAGAATGTTGAGATGGTTCTGTGCATACGTGAGATCACCCTTGCTCAGTGAATCCGCGTCGAGCCCGACATAGGTGTCACCACGGAACACGAACACGGCTTGCTTGGCGTTGCTCGGGTCAAAGGGCGTCGAGTACCGCTCGTACCGGTCATGGTTCAGTTCGGTCAAGGCATCCGAGAGGTTCATGAGCGCCTTGAGGCGGTCCTTCCCCAGACCCTTGACCGTGTCCACGAGTTCCTCACTGTTGTCCAGTAGCTGGGGCACCGTGAAGTCGCCCAATGGCGGCTCATTGTCGGTGTCCATCTTCTTCGCAGGGGATATCAAAGCCAGCACGTTGGTTCTGTCCTGTTAGGGCTACGGTTCCACGGATCGAAACAACGTGAGGGGCAGGACCCAAGGCGGTCAACATCACGCGATGTCTGAATCGCCGCACAGCTACATCACCGGAGGGCCGAATCATCAGATACCCGACTTCGGGCATCGGCAACCGGCTCAGACGAGAACTCGCTTAGGCCGACATCCGCCTGTACGGTTCATCGCATGTTGGCTGCCCGCTGGACGATCTCGACACTCGCGCCGCTGGGTGCGGAGACGAAGAAAAAGGAGATTTGCCCATTCTCAAACGTCAGGTCGTTCGGACCCCTGGTGATCTCCACACGCTTGCCTCTGAGTTCCTCCAGCTTCGGGATGAGATCCAAAGCTCTCCACCCGAGGTGATCAATGGCGCCCTCAGTGCTAGGGAAAGTCTCGCCGCGAGTGACCAGCAACCAGACGTTCCCCGGATAGAGGATCCCATCCCGGCGGCCCCGGAGAGGGGTGCGGACACCACCGAACTTGTCCAAGTACCACTGCAAGGCGGTCTCCGGCTCCGGGCTCCTCAAGTGAATGTGATGGAAACCCAGGTGCTGGGGGTCCTCGATGATTTCGAGCCGTACTCCCCAGGGGTCCTCGACAAAGCTCAGCGGAAAGAGGCCCTCCACGTCCCGCCTAGGTGTCGTGATGGTCGCGCCCGCTACCTCGAGTTCTCTGAGCTTCGCGTCGAGATCCGCGAATGAAAAACCCAGGTGATCGATCACACTCCCCGCGCTCCCCCTTCGATCCTCCGCCTGCCGCCAAATGAACCGAGTCGTGCCCAAGAGCAGCCGCCCGTCCCGACCATCGACGCCCTCACCCCCAAAGTGATCGAGGTACCACTGAGCGGCCGCCTGAGGATCGGACGCGGCCATGTGCACATGATCGTACATCATCGTCTCGGACTGAGCGTTCAGGACAGGGGCACACACAGCGAGCAGGGCTACCGCCCAAAGGATCGACTTGGCGAAGCACTCCATGATGGTCTCCGGAACGGAACGTGAGTTGAAAGAGGTGAGCCCGAACGGTGTTGCGTCCACGCTCTGAGCAGAGCCATATGTAACCCCATCGGGCCCCTCCCGGCGAGGCCACAAGGCGGCTTCGGAAAGCATTGGGTCCGCCCGCTGACATAAACTGAGGACCTCATGACAAGACGCGTTCCATTGATACGCATGCTATCGATCGGCAGCGGCGGCCGCATCCGCAGGGTCTACTCCGGTGCGCTCGTGCTACTCTGCGGCGCCGCGATGGTCTCCTGTGTGGCCGAGTCCAGCGACCGAATCGTCGACCCTGCGGAATGAGTTTTTTCCACGGTGCCAACCAACCCAGCGGGACCGCCCGTTTGATGCCGTCCTTTCACATCTTTCATAGTATCTTCGCCCCTCTGACACAGTAGCGTAGAGCCCCCCGATGACCGTTCTCCGTTCCATCGTAGCTTCGCCCGTTACGGCAATCCTTTGCACGGCCTCTGTCCTTGTCGCCTACCCCACCGGTGTGGACGCCCAGGCACCCGTGTCTTCTGAGGCCAACGGAATCACGATCGAGGGCCCTTCCCCTCCGACAGCGCCAGACGTCATCAACCGAGATGATGAGGGCCGAGCTACGCTCCGGGCCGTCCGGACGACGGAGCCGCTCCGAATCGATGGCGCCCTGGATGAGGTGTTCTATCGAAATACGGCCCCGATCTCGGGTTTCATCCAGTCCCTCCCGAATGAAGGCGCTGCCCCGACGGAGCGTACTGAAGCCTGGGTCGCGTTCGACGACTCGAATGTGTACGTTTCCGCGCGGATTTGGGATTCCGCCCCGCGGAGCGCCTGGGTCGCAAATGAGATGCGGCGTGACTCGCCGTCTCTTGAGATGAACGATCAGTTCGGCGTCTTCTTCGATACCTATTACGACCGTCGCAACGGCGTGGGCTTCTTCGTCAACCCTCTGGGCGGCTTCTCCGACCTGCAGATCACGAACGAAGAGGACGCCAACCTGGATTGGAATCCCACCACCGAGATCCGGACCGGGCGTTTCGATGGCGGATGGACGGTCGAAATGGCGATCCCGTTCAGATCGCTCCGTTATCGCTCCGGGAGAAACCAGGTCTGGGGGATCCAGATGAGGCGCTCCATGGTTCGAAACAACGAATGGAACCACCTCACCTTTCTCCCGATCTCGGTGGCCAGGAACGGTCCTCAGGGGGCGATACGCGTATCGAACTACGGGACGCTCGTGGGAATCGAGCCGCCGCCGCCAACCAAGAACCTGGAAATCAAGCCCTATGCGATCTCCGGTCTCAAGACGGACCTGACAGCCAATCCCCAGATTTCCAACGACGGGTACGCCGACGTCGGCCTGGACGTCAAATACGGCGTGACCGAAAACCTGACAGCCGACTTCACCGTCAACACCGACTTCGCTCAAGTGGAAGTCGACGAGCAACAGGTGAACCTCACCCGCTTCAGCCTCTTCTTCCCGGAGAAGAGGGAATTCTTTCTCGAGGGTCAGGGAATTTTCGAGTTCGGCAATGGTGGCAGAGGCATTAACAGAAGCGGTGGCGGTGGCCCTCCCGGGAGTTCGGCCGTAAGCAGCTCCGGTCGCGGTCGCGGTAGCCGGAGCGTCAGCGCTCCGACACTGTTTTACAGCCGACAAATCGGGCTCGAGAGGGGCGCGCCTGTACCCATTTTCGGAGGTGGTCGGCTCACCGGGAAAATCGGGTCTTTTCAAGTCGGAGCTGTCGGCATTCGGACCGATGACGAGCCCACGGTCGGTGCCGAGTCGGCCACATTCAACATACTGAGAGTTCGCCGGGACGTATTCGCCCGAAGTAGCGTCGGGGTGCTGTTCGAGGATCGCTCGCCCTCCGGCCTGGCCACGCAGGGGTCCAACCAGGCGTACGGAGTCGACGCGAACTTCGTCTTCCTGGAAAACCTTCAGATGTTCGGTTACTACTCGAAAACCCGGACCGACGGACTCTTGGGTAGAGACGATAGCTATCGGGCCCGGATGGGTTATAGGGGGGACGTCTACAGTGCCTCCTTCGATCACGTCGTTGTCGGCGAAAATTTCAACCCCGAGATCGGATTCGTTCGTAGGAGAAATTTCCGCGAGACCAACTTTTTCGGTCGTTTCGGCCCCCGCCTAGGCTCCGTCCCCTCGATCCGCCGGCTCAACTTTGCCGGTATCTACAGCCGCATTGAAAACGAGCGATTCGGATTCCTGGAGAGCCGACGTCAAGGGGGACGCTTCGAGGTGGAGCTCGAGAACAGCGATTGGCTGACCGTGAATTTCACGGACCTCTTCGAGGAGCTGACCGAGGACACGAGGATATCGGGTGCCACGATGCCGGCAGACCGATACAAGTTCCGTGACATCGAGGTGGGCTATTTCTTTGGCCCCCATCGCCGAGTGTCTGGCAACCTCTCATTCACGAGAGGCAGTTTTTACTCCGGCGATGTGATGTCGGTGGGCATGAGCCGTGGGCGAATCGAGGTCCTCCCCCAGCTTTCCCTCGAGCCCAGCATCGAGTTCAACTGGATCGACCTGCCCGACCTTCAGCAGTTCGACGGGCAGTTCAACCAGCACGTGGTCCGGACGCGGATCACCTACAGCCTGAGTCCGCGTTCATTCTTGAGCGGACTCGTCCAATACAACTCCGGAAGCGATACCTTCAGCACCAATATTCGGCTACGGTGGGAGTGGGCCCCTGGTAGCGAACTCTTCATCGTGTACACGGAGGATCGGAACGCCGACGTGCTCAACCGGTGGTCTGAGCTGTCGAACCGTGCGTTCGTGATCAAGGTCAACCGGCTGTTTCAGCTCTGACCAAGTGTGAAATCCTCGGCCAGCCTGTCGAACAGCGCAAGCTCAATTGTGTACTCATCGGGGTGCCGCTGTGTGGGACAACGACCATGATAACGCCAGATTGTGAAACGGTGAGACCGTGATCGCACAAGACATCTACTGGACGCTTTCAGGACGTTACCGGGATGCTTCGCCTAGTTATCCAACAACTCGTAGATTCTTCGAATCGCCCTCGGATCCAAGCCGGGTCCAGCATTCTTGTAACCACATAACTGGCACCATTTACCTCAGTCGGGGCGCCCGGATTCGAACCAGGGACCTCTTGCTCCCAAAGAGTGTTCGAAAGTACCCGATTCCGGTGATTTCCGGGTAGAATATAGCTTTTTTGCCCGTTCTTACCCGATCAGAAGGCGTTCTATCACCGTTCTTAACCGCTCTGTGAGATGCAACGCGGGTGGGTCTAGATGCGGAGCCAGCCCTCCCCATTCAGACCCGCAACACAGGACGGGCAGAACCCTGCTGTATAGCTAGGTGTGGCTGGATGCCACGGAGGGACTAGGGGCTAGTTTCCGTCTTCTAGGTCGGGAGTACGGAGGCGTAATGGATTGCCTACGATGCTCGTCATAGTCCATCACCCGGACTGCGCCTCGGCGGCCGACATTGAGGCCATTGTCCAGGTTGACCCGTACGCGGATCGGTGGGCAAGACCCGGGTGTCCGAGGGCACCCGCTCTGGATCCTCTGACGCCTGGTACGCGAGCATCGCGGCAAGGGTCGCGTTATTACGGAGGTCCGCAAAAACAACCTTATCGAACGTGTCCCGGTTGGTATGCCAGGTGTATTGCCGATAATCCGGGTAGTTCGACTGGAGACGGAATCCCGGAACGGGCTTACAGATGAAAGACATATGATCGCTTCCGCCAGTCTCCGGAACCCCGGGAATATCCAATTCTATGTGGCCGGTAATCTCCACCGGAATTCTTGAGAACCATCTACCGAAATGCGCGCCGGCACCGGTGAATCCCTGCATCCGTATGTAATCAATCCGCCAAGTCCCGTTGTCCTGGTTAAACGCGGCCTGTAAACCGTCGACAACCTCCGGATTGTCGGCTACAAAAGCTGTCGAGCCGATCAAACCCTGCTCTTCGCCTCCCCAATGTCCGACCATGATTGTCCTACGCGGGTTGGGATACGCTGCCTTCAGAATCCGCATCGCCTCAAGCATCATGACCGTACCGGTGCCGTTGTCGGTTGCACCCGAAGCTCCGTCCCACGAGTCAAGGTGCGCACTCAGTAGCACGTATTCGTCTGGCAACTCGGTGCCGGGAATTGTGCCAACCACATTGAATGCCGGAACCTCACCGAGAAATTCAGCCTGGGCGTCGATCCGGATTCTAGGTGACTGTCCCCTCTCCGCTAATCGAGCAACAAGGCCGTAGTCCTCGCAACTCAGATGGACCCCGGGTATGCCCGCGGTCGGAGAGTTGAAGATCTTGTCCACGCCCCAGCCTGCAGACCAACGCCCAGTTAAAACTGCGATCGCACCCGCCGCCGCAATTCTCTCCGGAGCCCCAGGTCCCATAGCCCGTGTTGACATCCCAAATGCTTGCCGTGCCTCATCCCTGGCGGCGTTCATCGCCTGGAAAGACTCCGGTGTCGCGTGGTCCAACCAGGACTGATCTTCGCGGCAGGTCGGCTCTGCCAGGGAGATCGCGACAATTCGACCATCGACTTGGGGCAACCACGCCTCGAATTCGTCGGAATTCGCGAACAGCGGCGGTACGATCACTTCACCCTCAATTGGGCCCTCAGTCCCCGGGCTCCAGGCAAGGATGATTCCCTCCAGTGTTCGTTTCCGAGGTGCGACAAGATCAAGGTGCGTGTAGCCACGATCCCACCCGATCCAGGTGCCGTATACCTGCTTTTCTGCGCTGACGCCCCAGGCCGTGTAATTGGAAATCAACCAGTCACCAGCAGCATCAAAACCGGGCGAACCCATGAGTCGCGGGCCGATCGAATCGAGAAGTGCTTGAGCCAAGTCGACGACCTGCGATCCGCTTCCCATGCCCTCGTCCCACATCTGTTGGATGACCGCATCGTCTGTCGGGAATGACTGGCCCTGAATGTCCTGGCCAGAAAGGCCGATTGTTGCGAGTACGAAAAGGAGAAACCATGTCTTCTTCATAGCATTTTGTCCGGTTGAGCTACCAATACGGTGCCGAATCCATAGGCTTATATATGGAACGGTTACGGTGTATAAATCCGAAGGTGCCCCAATTGTGCTTGGACAACCCGCGGGCCCGCAACTCCGGACGAGTGAAACCGTTCTGGATAGCTAGGTGTGGCTAGATGCCACTGAGGGGTACTGAGGGGCTAGTTGCCACTTCTCTGCTGGCCTGTTTCATCTGCAATCGGATCCTCCCTCGCGCTTCGCTTCGCTTCCTTTCGGAGGTCGCTCAACTCAGCCCCAAATGGATGGGCCTGATCGTCCTGAAGGTTCAGAGGTTGCGCTACTCAGTCTTTCATAGAATGACGCTGGCGGAGATGCGTTGAACCCGAATCTCGTCCGTCCCGTCCGGGTCATCCGAGAACGTGTCACTCGACTGGATGATGAGGGCGTCTCCTCCTGCTAAGCGCCCAGCGAGGTGAAGCTCAGGCTGGCCTCCGAAAGGGTGATCGACGTCACTACAGGCGTCGGCGTGGAAGTGGGCGAGGTTGGAGTATCGTCTCCCCCACAACTCCACAACAACAGTGAAAACGACAAAACGCCCAACGTACCTGTGTGCTTGAAACGTACTCCCTGCGTCTGCCGCATGTATCGGAATACCGGTTGGCCTATTGCGCGAATCCCACGCGGGCAAAAACTGTCCCACGGTCCAACCACGCAAACACTTGCGTACCGCCCTCTGAAGAAACGCTGGGGTGCGATCCCTGAATGACTTCCGGGCGCATGCGTCTTCCCACACCGTCGAACGCCGTGCGCACAGTATGCAGTTCCGGGGCACCATTTCGACGATCCTCCCACGTCATCCAAAGAGTACCGCTGTCCTCGGCCACCATCGACGAAAGGGAAGGCGCAACTGCTGCCCCTGTCGCGAGTGGTTCCGGCTCGGAGAAAGAATCCCCGTTCGTCTGTGAGCGTGCGTAGAACAACCCAGCGGAGCCCTCTTTACCGGTATACCATGCAACGTGCAGCGAACCCTCTGAATCCACGTCGAGGGAAGGTCCTGCATGCGGGCAGCCCGGAAACACCCAACCGTCCTTGTGCACGGGTACGGGCGCGCCGAAAGTTTTGCCATTGTCGCCTGACCGTGCAATGACGACATCACGGATATTCCCTTCGTATACCTTCCGCCAGCCTACGTAGAGCTCTCCGTCCGGCCCGATGGCCATAGCGGTGCGGCAGCACGGGCACGCGTTCCGGTCCACGACGAAGCTGGGCAGGAAAGTCTGGCCCCGGTCGCGGGATATCGCGATACGGAGGTCAGGTCCCGCGTAGGGATCACCCCCGGTAGCGACTGTGCCGATTCCCTCCCCCTCACTGAACGGAATCCCCTCTGCAGCCGCCGTGGCTTCGGCACCGTCGTTGCGGGAGTCGAGCCACGAGGCGTACAGGGTGCCATCAGGGGCCACGAGCAGGTTGTGGAACGTATGGGACGTTGGCGGACCACCCGCGTCGTCATTGACGGTAATGGTTGGATCGAACGTACGCCCTCCGTTACCGGAGCGAGCAAATCTCAAGTCGCTTGCTGGGAAGCGGCGACCTTCTAGCGGGATATTGTTCGTCCAGAAGACGTAGACCTCTCCGTCGGGACCGGAAGCGACCTGGGCAGGAGCTTGGAAGTGAGCGGCCGCGTCCCCGGGAATGTGATTCACCCGCGTGGGCGTTTCTGCAACACCCTCTGGCGAGATCCGTGTGAGGAGCACGTTGGGCTCCCCGCCCTGAGTGTCGACCCAAGCCACGAGAGCGGTCCCCGTCGTTCGGTCGATCGCTGTGGTCGGATTCCCGGCGCCCGAAGCCGCTAGTTCCAGTGTCGGCCCCAGTGCGACATTGTCTGCATAGGGGGCTTCAGTCCCACAAGCCCCAAGGAAAAGAGCGGCCGTGAGGGCAGCGGATACATGATAGTCTCGACTCATTGTCCCCCTCCTCCAGTTATGCGAATGCCCAAGTAGACAGTACGCGGCAGTCCAGGAGCGAGTTCCTCGCCACGGAAGGCGTTGTAACTCGCCCGCTCGGCGTAGCGCTCGTCCAAGAGGTTTTGAGCTCGTCCAAACACTTGGAAATTTCGACCGACGGGGACCAGCGCTCGCACGTTGAAGAGATCGTGTCCCTCGTACTCGTTTGCGTTCGACGCGTCTTCATAATATGACCCGAGTCGGTTCCATTCGAACGAAAAAGACGATCCACCCAAGGAGGGCAACCGGTATTCTAAGACGGCGTTCCCGATCTGTCTTGGCGCGAACTCCATCTCGTTGCCGGAGAAGTTCTTGCCTGAGCTGAGGCTCCACTGCTCATACGTGTGAATAGCGTAGGAATAACCGACGTCCAGGGTAAGGCCACGAAGCAGTTGAGCCCCGAGTTGAGCCTCCACACCTTTGTGTAACGTTTCTCCGGCGTTGACATTTTCGGTGCTCCCGTCCGGGTTCCGAAAGGCCAGGATGTCGTCCTTCTTGGTCATGTAATAACCGGATAGGTCGTAGCTAAAAACGTTGTTTAGCACCCCCCTGAACCCGGCTTCGGAGCTACCCACCTGTACCGGCTTTAGGTCGAGCGTGTTCTCAGCTGAGCCCTGCCGGAAGATCTGGCCCTCGGATGGGGCGCGGAATCCAGCGCGATAGGATCCGAACACCCCGAATGCCTCCGTTGGATTGTAGGTGACGCCGAACTTCGGTGTAACGTCACTAAAGCTGGGGGACGCATCATCTGGCCGCCGGTGTCGGCCGGTCAACTCTTGCCCAAGATGGTTGCTATAGTCGTACCCGATGAAGTCTCCCCGGACACCTGCGGAAAGGGTCACTCGGCCCATGTCGTAGTCGGCCTGCAGGTACGGAGAAGCCTGACTAAAAGTCACATCGTAGTCGTATATGACTGCGCCGTTGGTGTAGGCCGTGAAGATGCCGTTGGTCCGGGTAGGCACGATCGACCGTTCGAAGCGGCTCCCGGGGCTATAGTCGAGATCAACACCGCCGACGAGCCGAATGTCGGATACGTCGACGCCGTACTTGGTGAGCATCCCGAAGGAAGTGTTCTGTGTCTCCCAGGTCGCTGGATCGAAGGTGAGTGACCAATTGGGCAACAGGTCCATGCTGTTGTATCGGAAGAACGGGGTCACACTCAAGGTCCCGGCTCCCGCTTGCACTTCCAAAGCGGAGTTCAAACGCAAAGCCCGCACGTCCCGGGAAGAAATCGGGGTGTAGTTTGCCGTGGGGTCGTTTTCGTAGTCTTCACGGGACAGGGCTGATGTACCCGCAGTTGCTTGATCGACGTTGGAGAACGTGGCCACTGTCTTGAGGAAAAGCCCTTCACCGAACAGGTGGTCCCAGCGCAGGGTGCCGCTCTGGCGGTCGTAATCGGTCCCTGTTCTCCACCCGTTGGTCTTCGTGAGGTTCACATCGGCATGTAGCCCCCTGCCGCTCAAGCTTGCGAGAATGCGTCCGTAACCGTGCTCGCCATCCTCGACGCTCATGCTGCCGTTGGTTAGGTCCGATGGCCGCCGCGTTCCCACGTTGATCACGCCTCCGATGGCGTCCGATCCATAGAGAGCGCTCGCGGGCCCTTTCATGATTTCGATGCGATCGGCCTGTGGAAGATTAATCTCGTATAGGGCGTTATGGTTGAAGAATCCTGTCGAGCGTGTCGGAATCCCGTCCTCGAGGTAGAGGTAGACCGGCGCCGTTGAGAGAGGTTGGCGGATTGCCGTCATGTGACCCTCCCCTCCGGTAGTGTTCACGAGCACCCCGGCAACACGTCCCATGATTTCGGAAGGGTGTGATGGTATGACCGTGGTGATCGCCGACTGGTCCACTATGCCGACCGATGCGGCGACTTCGCTCCGGTTTTGGGCTTCACGCGTTGCGGTCACCACGATTCGGGAGAGCGCGATCGCTGATGACGCGACCGGAATGATCACGTTCGCGGTGCTTCCAGCGGACACACGGATTTCTTGCTGAGTGCTTTCGAGCCCTAGTCGTTCTGCGACGAGCACATGATCGCCCGCGGAGATCAAGAGCATGAAACGACCGTCGTTGGTCGTGGAAGCACGCTGGTTCGATCCCGCGATGAAAATATTGACGTTAGACAAGGGTGCACCGGTATCGGCCGCAACGACTTGTCCCGCCACCCTCCCGCCGTCCTGTGCCTGTACTCGATGCACGCCAAGGATGAATAGAGCAAGTACAGCGAAGGCGGTAGGAGCTGATCGAGCCACACGGTTCGGCCAAGGTCGTGACGTCAACCTGGGCCAGGCCCCGCCTTTAGGCCACACATATAAATTCAAAAAACAAGAAGATCGCATCGTAAAAACCCTCACTCATCTAGTCTTGAGCTGGTGCCGAATTCCTACTTTAGCGGGACGCTATCTGTAGGTATACGATAAGCTTAAAGAAGCTAGACTACGTGTGGTGGGGCCTTTGAGAATGGGATATAGAACTGGATCGGGGTGAGGATCACGCTCCTGCCGGATCTCTTCACGACGTGGTCGATCGGGGTGGCCTCAAAGATCTCGGTCAGTCGGAGCTCATGGGAATACGATTCGCCATCATCGAAATCCCCAACGCACGTACAAGGACCGCCATGGTCGTGTTTCGAGTCGGCATCTGTGTCCGCCGTCCCAGAAGGATGCTCCTGTATATGACCAGCTGTCGGAACGGGAAGTACATCGTGTTGTGGACAGCGGTGTAGGCCGAACGCGCTACTTAACCCACCAAGGGCAAAAAATATCGCAAAAGCGAGTGCGTACACACTTCGGTGGGTTCGTATCATGCGGTCCATCTGTAATTTCCGGGGGCCTACAGAGGCCTGCAAGCCAGATCTTGATTGAACCAACATATCTTTCGAGAGTGGATGTAGCCACCTTGGGGTGATCTCTCTCGGCGCCGGGTTCGCCCTTCCCAGAAGACTCACGGGCTCTATGAAGCAACTCAGTGTCCGACTCCATCTTGGCGGAGACGCAAGGCAATCCAGTCGGAAGACATGCCAGCAACCCCCAACTCGGTCGGCTACTACAGGAGCGTGGAGGAGATGCAGTTGGCCAAGCCACCTACAACTGGCTCGACGAGTTCTCTCCGGCACCTGACTTTGGGGTCGCCTCCAAAGATCTGCCGGCCATCATCCCACCGGCGCGGGGGTTCAGCCCCATCTTTCGTGGCTCAATCAGTAACAGCCCAGCGCACTAGAATCCGGGCAGTCCCCTACCACACTGGACGCGCAAAACACTGTTTAGTAGTTCTGGGTCA
>Ga0115002_10007818_pt1 | contig 11969 bp, 9 predicted proteins | sample ArcticOcean_MG_C_8_FD_89576 | JGI IMG/M metagenome (GOLD analysis project Ga0115002, IMG submission 89576) | Marine microbial communities from western Arctic Ocean - ArcticOcean_MG_CB11_86 | ecosystem: Environmental > Aquatic > Marine > Oceanic | place: Arctic Ocean: Canada Basin | collected...
CAGCGGGATCTACTCCCAAACGCTGGCTCGGGCTGATATCGGGCACAGTTGGAGCCTTGCTGGCCGTTACAGCTTGTTCCTTGCTGGTCGCCTTCTTTGGTTCCTCGCCAGAACTGAAGCCAACACTCAAGCCATCGCCAGCTCCCAACGCAAACACCAGTGTGTTGAATAATGGTCACTTGAACAGCAATACGACTCAAGCCTCCACGCACAATGCTCCCTTACACATTACACCAGCAATGGCGTTTCCGGATGTATCCAGCCCAGAGCTGGAAGGCATTCTCGACGTCCTTGAAAGTTCAGCCGACCGGACTTGTAGTATTTCCCTTTAGTCCGACCGTACGATTCAAGACGTGATTTCAATCATTGGAGATCGCCATGTACCGCAACCGCCTTGTCGCTAATATCGCCAGCCTGCTGGTCTGTTACGTGTTGCCCATTTGCATGATGAGTGGACTAGTCGGAAATGTCGCAGCGGAGGCACCGACTGGATTCGAAAAAGCCTCGGCGCGTCTACAGCTTTCGATCGTCACGGTACGAGTTTCCAATCCCAACAATGCCTTTGGGAATGAAGCAGCTGAAAAAACGGATGCAAAGTCTAGCACCGCTGGGCCCACCGTCACGATTTGCTCCGGTATCTGCATTGGTAACGGACTAATTGTCAGCCCCGCGTATGCCGCTTCCGACTCCAAAATACGAATCACAATGTCCAATGGCGAGCAGTCGACGGCGAAGCTTCGAGTCATCGATGAGTACTCGGGGCTTTCCCTGCTGCAAGCTGATGACACTAAGGTGCCAAGTCTCGCATTGGCCGAAGAATTACCAGAAGTCGGATCGTGGGTGCTTAGCGCTGCGGCTTGGGGAACTGAGCAGCCAGTGATTGGACTGGGAATTGTCAGCGGTCACAACAGATCGATCGCGGGCCTGGCATATCCGCCTTTACTTCAGTGCAGCATGCCCTCGACGGAAACATCGAGTGGCGCAGCCGTAACCAATAGCGACGGCCAACTAATTGGTGTCGTCGTTGCAGCAGACCGCAACACTCAGAAGGGCTGGGCGTATGCCGTGCCGGTTCGCGACGTCAAACGACTCATTCGAATTGGTGAAAATTCCAAGAAGGACGAAGGCGTCACAGTTCTTAAGCGGCGTCGACCGGTTGTCGGAATGATCTTAGAAGGAAACAACGACAAAATCGTCGTGACGCGCGTAACGAAAGCGAGTCCCGCGGAGAAAGCTGGTATCAAGGTTGGCGATCAGGTAGTCGAAGCCAACGGCGTGAAGATCAGATCCGTTTATCAGGCCGTCCGTCCGGTCTTGAATAAGCAACCTGGAGACACCATTGAATACGTCGTTCTACAAGACGAAAAACGCAAGTCTATCGAAGTGGTGCTCGGCGGTGGCGTCGTATTGCCTTCCGCTCCCTTCGCTCAACTCGGACAATACGTTCGGCCCAAATTGGATATCGCAGGAAACGGGCAACGCATGGTCGCTCGCAACGCCCGAGGCACCGAACGCGAAGTCTTCGCAACTGGCAACGAACCCGCTCCTAAAGTCGACGAACGAATTCGACTCCTCGAAAAGGCACTCGACGGTTATCGCAGTGTCATTATCTATCAACAAAATAAGTTGCTCAAAGAACAAGAGGAACGCGAAAAACGAGTCGACGAAATGCAAAAGCAAATCGAGCAACTTCGCCAGGAACTCAGCGAACTCAAGCAGTAGCCAACATCCGCGGCCTGCACTCGCCACATCTGCGGCCACAGACTTATGCAGTCTCCAAACGCCGATACTCTCGCAGGCGTTTGTTGCGTCCGCTTCTCTCTTCGGGCTCTACACTTCTGGCCAGCACACTTCGCGTCGCTACTTCTGGGATTGGCTCAAAGCTGAGTTTATCTCAAGATATGCGTTTCAGCAGACCGATATGATTTGAAGCGCAGTACTTTTTTCCCCTTGGGTGGACAATGTCCGGTAAACAAACGAGTGATTGGGATGGCTATTGGAAAGAGTCTCAACGACCGTTAGTTTCGCTTGTCTTTATCTTGCCGATGTTGACGATCTACGAGGTCGGCATCTTGATGGGACATACTCAACATCGCAATGGCGCCGATGCGATTCTGCGCAACTGGCTCAACTTCGCTGGATTTGGGCAATACTTCCTCCTGCCGCTTATCACCTGCGGGATACTCTTGAGCTGGCACCATATGGCTCGGGAGAAGTGGAAATTGACGTGGAGTGTCTTTTACGGGATGTTCCTCGAGTCGCTGGTCTTCGGCTTTTCCCTGTTGATGGCGGGGCAACTGGTCATGCGAGTCTTCACCAACGGCATCGTTCTGGCGCTGTCGCTGCACAATCAATTCGGCAAGTTTATTTCGTACCTCGGCGCAGGCATCTACGAAGAATTGCTGTTCCGTCTGATGCTGATCCCAATTGTACTGGGCCTACTAGCGCTCGCCGGAGTAAAACAGGAGAGATGGCGGATGAGCGTCGCAGTGGTCCTGACCAGCATCGTCTTCTCTTTGGCGCATTACAAGTTCGACTTTACGCTGTTGAACATCCACATTGCGAACTCGGTTGGCGACTCGTTCGACTGGCCGAGTTTCGTTTTTCGCTTTCTCGCCGGTGTTTTCTTCGCCATTCTTTTCCTAAAACGGGGCTTCGGAATTACTTGCGGAACTCATGCTCTATTTGATGTCTGCACGCTGTTCCTCGAACGCAAATAACTCGCAAATTAGTTTTGAAAAATAATTTTCGTTCGAAATTGTGTTCATTTCATTCTCCCCATCCAGGTGGACTGAGACCTGCGATCTAACTTTTCGATCGAAAATAGTTCGATTGCGAGCTCGAACGACTAACGAATTCGTTTGTCGCGAAGATTGAACTGGCGCGGAGTCCGAACAACCTTCGTGTCAAGTCTGGTTTTGGCACAAATTTTCTAAAGAAAAACTGCCTTTGGTCGATTTGACAGCCCTGTTTATAATAGAGGTGTTGGGTGTGAATTTCCTTCTCTCTTCTCCATCCAATCTTCAAATTCAAAATGTCTGTTTAATACGGCAAAAGGAAACATATTCGTGCTGACTGTTAGACCCAAAGTCGCTGAACTAGCATTTCAAGTCTACGGTCGTTCGTTGCATCCAGAGTTGTTTGAGATCCACAAGTCTCGCGAAGTGGAACGCAACGGTTATCGAGCCCGAGTAGATATTACGAATGCTGGGCATGTAATCATGTTTCGCTACAACGGCGTTACGCTAACGGAAGTCGCGGCTTCTGCTCAGCATCCGCTGCCCCAACAACGCAAACTGCTCTCGTACAGCCTGCGTGGACAACACACCGATAAACTCAACTATCACGGTGGCGTCGAATACCAAACCAATTTTGAACTCGAACCCGTAGCTCCCGAGACGTTTTGGACATTCCAGCAGGAATTGGCTCTGGATGGAGAAAAGAAGGGCATGCTCCAAATCTTCGACGCCAGCGGTCGAATGGCGTTGGGTGCACTCTCCTACATCAACATCGAATCGCGCGACCGCAACTTATTAGTCCAGGCTTTTCACACATTCCCCGATGACTACGCAATCGTGAAAATCCAAACGCTCTTCCAGTTGCCCGAGTAACGATTTGCCCGTCTCGAGCCGTGGCAATCAGCCGCAAACTCTCATGCGATAAATGCCTTGATCGCATCGTTGACCACGAGCGGATTTTCTAACGGGGCCAAGTGTCCAGCGTCTTCAACGGCAACGAAACTAGCGCCCGACGTCCGATCGGCAAGCGTCTGCATCTCCTCGAGAGTGGTAATGCTGTCGTCCTTGCCACAAATGAACATCGTCGGAACATCCAAATCTTCTAAAAGTTCTTCCGCCGAGTCGCGTTCAGCCATCCCTCGCAAAGCCGCGGCAATTGATCGTGGATCCGTATTCAACATGACATCGCGAGTTGCAGCGACGACGTCGAGCTGCGTCGTCATGGTGATTGGGCTGAACAACCGACTGATCATCGGCTCCACCAAATCTGCTGGCCCGGAAGCAATGGTCTTTTGCGCCATCATCAAACGCCCTCGCGCCACGTCCTCCGAATCGGCGGCGGCGCGAGTGTCGCACATGATGAGTCGCCCAAGTCGCTCCCGATGCCGGCAATAAAACTGCCAGCCGATGTATCCTCCCATCGATAGCCCGCAAAAAACTACCGGACCAGACACAGAGAGCTGCTCTAAAACGACCGCTAAGTCATCGGCCATTTCCGCCATCGTTAACTTGCCATCGGCGCGACCAAAACTCTCGGATTTCCCAAACCCAAATAGATCGGGGGCGATCACTCGACAATGATCTTTTAAGCCCAAAATCTGATGTTGCCACATCGAATGATCGAGCGGAAAGCCGTGTACTAGCAGCAGCGGAATCCCTTCACCAACGTCACAAACTTGCAACTTACGCTGCCCAACCAAGACTTCTTTCATCGCGCTACTTCTAACTCCATAAAAAGCTTCCGATCAAACTGCGAATGACCCACTGGCCAATCAAAAGAAAGGCAATCGCCATCACCGCCCAAGTGCCAAAGTCATGCCACTTCAATTCCCGCCGCCCCCATCGAATCCGTACGATCTGAGTAAGTCGAAACGGAATCTGAATGATGACGAACACGTAGAGCAATATGCCCACTGGATTGAAACCGAATGCGGCACCTATTTGTCCGTGGCCAAGACTAATAAAACAACGAGTCAGCCCGCAGCCAGGACAGTCGAGTCCGGTCGTGCGCTTGAACGTGCATAACCCCGGAAGAACGGCGGATAGGCCGGGAATCCCAACCTCCGACTGATTGACTGTCAATACAACCGAGGCCAACACAACTAAAACTGCAATGAAGAACCACACCACGTGCGTAATTAAACTCGGACTATTCTTCTTGCTGACAGCAACTTCGTCACTAGCAGCTTCAACGTCTGTCGAATTAGCTGACTCGACCGGTTCATTGGCTAGCGGAGAGTCTTCGACATGGGACGGTTCGTCGGGACTCACGGTTTCTGCTTCTCTTTAACACGTGATTCGGCGAGCGCTTTTTCAAAGATTTTGAGCTGGCGGCCGATTTGGCCGGAGTGAGGCTCGAGTTTAACAGCACGTCTTTGTTCGCGAACTGCGTTTTCGTAGTCTCCCACGGCGTAATAACATCGACCGAGAGTGTCGATAAATCCAGCGGCGCCTGGCTGCAATTCCAAAGAACGTTGACTGCATTTCAGGGCGTCTTTGTAGTCCCCTTCTGTGTTCGCAACCAGCCAGGCGAATTGATTGTTGAGTTGAGCTAACACTCGCTGATATTTATCTTGAGTTTCAGCGGTAGCAGATTCTCCAACCATCAATTCAACTTGCCGCACCTTTTGTCGGAATGAAGCGGAAGTTTGCCGAATCACGGCGGAAATATGGGCTTTCCACTGATCATCCGTTTCTTTGGCGCGGTACATCGCAATCAACAAGTCGGCGTCTTGCGAGTTGTAAGCGATTCCCTTCTTGATATGCTCTTTCGCTTTCGTCCATTCGTTTTCGGCTGCGTATTTAGCTGCATAGAAGGTATGCATTCTCGAAAGGACTGATTGTTCAGTGCGTTGAACTTGCGACAGAACATTTCTGGTCCCGTTGGGATCCTTGGTAATGAAATCAGCAATCGCCTTGAGCTGCTCGGCAGCTTCCGAGTCTCGCTGCTGGTCGTGATGCATCTCCGACAATTCGAGTCGAGCATCAATCGCATCGGTCGAGATCTCTGGTCCTTGCTTGATAATATGTTCGAGCTCGCGTTGAGCCCAATCAAACATGCCACGACCTTGTAAATACTGTGACACTTCGCTCCGTTGAGACGAATTCATCGCCGCCATTTCGTATGCGCGATCGGAGGTTTGTCGAGCGATTGCCTGTAGACCGCGTTTTGCCTGAGCCTCTGCCAACAAGTATTGCAGCTGAGCGTGCTTGTTAAATTCGTCATGAAAACGACCAGCCAACTCATCGACTAAGCCCCACGCTTTCCGCTCGATCATCCACTCGACCACGTCCAACAATTCTTCGCGACTTCCTTGCAGTTGTCGCAACAGTTCGCGGACGATCTTGGTGGCTTTCTCTGGTTGCTCGACCTTCCAATAGAGGTCGGCATGCCAGCGCTGAAAATCGCGGATAATCGCGACGTCGGAATCGTCGGGGAACTGAGCGTACGATTGATGCTCCTGCTGAACAATGTTAGTCCACTGATCGACCACCTTGGCGGGAGACACCATCGTGTCTGCATATAATCTTAACCACTTCGCGGTAACTCGAGGACTGTCGCCAACCGTCTGGCGAATCTCGTCGGCAAATTTCGCCAACAGTTTTGGATCCTCGGGAAGATCCAACTGCATCACATTCAACGCGGCTCGTTTTGACAACCGCATGGAAACTTCAAATCGAACTAATCGACACAACGGAATCATCGACAACTCGAATTCGAACTGCGAGATATGGTCGATGATTGCCTGTCGATCTTGGTCGACCCGCTGCCCGTAACGCGTTAACAAATCGCGAACGATCTTCGGGTCGCTCTCGAGATACCAGCGAACGTGCATGCTGTTCAAGAGATAGCGAGCTCGAGTGGCGATTTCGATGTCGTCGTGGTTCTGAGCTTTGCGGAGCGCATCGAAAGCGGTGAGACCGAGTCGTTTGAGTTCAGCTTGAGCTCCCTCGCGTTCCGCGTACTTGGACGAACCAAGTTTGTTGATCAGCAAGCCAACTCGCTCCTCCAACTTCGCTTGCGAAGCTTGTAGCTCCTCGGCATTTGGCTCGTCGGCATTTGGCTCGTCGACATTTGGAGAGGGGGCATTCGGAGACGGGACTGGTGTATTCGCTGGCGGATCTTGCCCTAGTGAGACTGAAACGAGGATAATACCGATCAGTAAACTTAAGACTCGGTAACTTAAGACTCGGCCATATTCCATCAATCCACCTCTTCGCCTGAACCAACTCGCCTGAACCAACTCGCCTGAACCAACTCGCCTGAACCCATTTTGCTCCTCGGCCCTATCGAGTCCAAGAAGCGTGTCTTTTTAGGATAAAACTACTTACCCCAAATTGTACAACTAAACACATGGCAGGTAAAAGCCGAACAGACCGTATTGTTGGTCTGCGGAACGGATGCAGACTGATCGCGCAATCCTGCTGAAAAACGGGGGGACACGAGAAAACAACGCCAGGAGCCTAAATCCAAGACGGCTCGTTAGCTGTCGGCGGCACCGTCGTCGTTCTCCATTTCGTCGATGTACCGTCGCAAACGCTCGTTTTCATCCGCGATTCCTCGCAGTTTGAGCATATTTTCGACTCGCTTCAGCAGTTCCACTTTTTTCACTGGCTTGGAAAGGAAATCGTCGGTTCCAGCCGCGACACCTCGCTCAATATCACCGTGTTCGTCAAGCGCAGTGACCATGAGGATCATAATCTGTTTTGTTTCGGGATCGTCTTTGATCTTTCGACAGACTTCAAATCCATTCAGCTTCGGCATCATCACATCCAAGAGGATCAGATGCGGATTGAACGAAGCGACTTTGTCGAGCGTGTCTTGTCCGTCGACGGCAAATTCGACATCGCAATTTACGCCAGCTAAGTAGGCGTCCAGCAGCTCACAATTGGCTTGGTTGTCGTCGGCGATTAGTACCCTGTGCGTATCGTCGCTCATCGATATCTCTTCCGTTTTATAAACGAACCCGTTTTGTTAAGGGACGATGCTTCAACTGCGACTCGCAGACCGTGCCAAATTCGGATTGGACGAGCGGACTCGCAGTTGATGGGCGTCACCCAATTTCAATTATACCAACATTGAGGCAGCGGGCACGGGGAATTGAGCACAAAGCTCTTGGACTTCGCCGCGAATCCGCTGTTGGACGGAATCATCTTCCGAATTCTTCAGCGATTCGATGAACCACTGAGCAATGCGAGCCATCTCGTCAGTACCCATTCCGCGAGTCGTCAATGCGGGAGTACCAATTCGAACTCCGGAAGGATCCATCGGTTTTCGTTCGTCGAACGGGATCATGTTCTTGTTGACGGTGATGCCGCAACTGTCGAGCACCTTCTCGGCGACTTTTCCGCCGACTCCGAGCGTCGTGACGTCGACGAGCATAAGGTGGTTGTCCGTTCCGCCGCTGACTAATCGAACGCCGCCAGCCAGCAAGCCTTCGGCCAGCTTCTTGGCATTGTCAATTACATTTTGTCCGTAGACTTTGAACTCGGGCTGAAGAGCCTCGCCAAAGCACACAGCCTTGCCAGCGACCGCGTGCATTAGCGGTCCACCTTGCAGTCCGGGGAAGACACTTCGATTGAGGTCCTTGGCGTATTCTTCTTTGCAAAGAACTAAACCAGCTCGTGGACCGCGGAGAGTTTTGTGTGTGGTGGTGGCAACAAAGTCTGCGACGGGAACTGGGTTGTGATGCAAGCCAGCGGCGACGAGTCCAGCGTAGTGAGCCATATCGACAAACAGCTTCGCTCCAACCTCGTTGGCGATCTCGGCAAACTTGTCGTGATGAATCTCGCGTGGATATGCGCTCGCACCAGCGACGATCAATTTCGGTTTGTGCTCGCGAGCTAACTTGGCAACTTGATCAAAATCGATGACGTGTTCGTCTTTGGTCACTCCATAACTGTGGAAGTCATAAAGGATGCCGGAGATGTTCAGTCGCATTCCGTGGGTCAAGTGACCGCCGTGTGCCAAGTCCAAACCGAGCACAGTGTCACCGGGCTTCAGCAGCGTCAAATAGACGGCCATATTAGCCTGCGAACCGGAGTGAGGTTGCACGTTGGCAAACTCCGCTCCAAACAGCTCTTTGGCGCGGTCAATAGCCAACTGCTCGACCACGTCCACGTGCTCACAACCGCCGTAGTAACGTCGTCCTGGATAGCCTTCGGCATATTTGTTCGTCAGCACGCTGCCAACCGCTTGCATGACTGCAGGGCTGGTGTAATTTTCGCTGGCGATCATCTCCAAGCCGTCTTGTTGGCGTTGGGCTTCGGCTTCACAGGCTGCAAATACTTCTGGGTCCTGGGATTGCAGAAAATTCATCGTTGAGCACTATCCTACGGAGGTTTGACAAATTGTACCGACACGCTGTATCGAAATGGAAGGAAATGGCCGTTTTGGACGCTCGTACAAGCGTTTATCGGCTCCCTTCAACTCGTACTAATTGTTGGAGTTAGACGGTCGTTCGTCAATTGGGGGCGCCGACACGATAATACCCGTCTGCAACCGCCCCAGTAGCAGGAATCGCCAGAGCCGACATCGCAAACCGACAACGCCAATGTGATCCAATCCAGAAGTCTGGCGACATCTGCTACAGTCTGATTTCATCGCAAGGGCGGCGTGGCGAGCGACGTTACCATTTATGCCCCGACAGGTTGCGGGAGCGGGTCACCTGCCAGGCCAGCCAGCAAATTCTCAACCGATACCTCTGCCATGCGTTGCCGCGTCTGCTCGGTTCCACTTCCCAGATGGGGAGCGATGGTCAAATTTTTGCACGCCAGCAGAGGATGGTCACGCGGCAAGGGTTCGGGATCAGTCACGTCCAATCCAGCTGCGTAGATCTGTCCTTCTTGCAACGCCCAAGTCAAGGCAGCAGTGGAAACGATCGGCCCGCGAGCGATATTCACGAGAATCGCTGTCGACTTCATTCGCTCGAGCTGCGGACGATCGATGAGCCCTCTCGTCTGTTCGGTGAGAGGAGTCACCACGACGACATAATCCGACTGGTCCAACAAATCGTCCAACGAACAGTACGTCGCCTGATGAAGTGACTCCGCTTCCTCCCGACGACTACGGTTGTGGTACAGCACGCGCATATCGAATCCGCGAGCTCGCTTGGCGATCTCGCCGCCGATTCTCCCCATCCCAATAATGCCAATCGTCGTGCCGTGGATCTCGCGGCCCAACATGTAACCCGGGTCGTACGTAGTGAACTCGGGACTGCGGGCGTACTGGTCGCCTTCGATCAAACGTCGACCAGCTGCCAACAAGAGCGTCATCGCCATGTCTGCAGTAGCGCCGTTCAAAATTCCTGGAGTGTTCCCCACCGGAATGCCACGGGCCGCTGCATCATCCAACTGAATGTGATCGACTCCAACTCCATAGTTACTGATCACCCGAACGCCAGAAAGCCGATCCAACATCGCTCCATCGAGATGGGGATGGCCGTAGGTATAAATCCCATCGACCGGATCCGCCGAACCTTCAATGGCCACCGACCAGGGCAACAATTCGACTCGGCCATCCATCAACGTTGCCACAGCTTCAGCCAACGGACCGTCCGCAATTACCTTCGGTAAACTCATTGTCATATCCTATTGTGACTTTCGCATCGCGAGCGTCGATTTGTGAATCAAAAATGACGTACTGTGAATCAAAAATGGCGTGTCAAACTTACTTCCAAGATTCGTCAAAGAAACCAGCATCGACGATCTTCCCTGTCGATTCTGCATTCGGCAAAGTTCTTAAATCCACGACAGCCCAATCTGGCAGTTTGGGATTCTGTAGCGAGTTGGTACGGTCGTGACCTTCTCGAAACGTCGGACCGCTGTTAACCACAATGTACTTTTTCGGATTCAACGGGTTTGGATAGATGAGGACGGGTACGTGCTCGGCTGCCGAGTATTCTGTTTCGTTGACAATCAATGTCTTTGCATCCCATTGCAGCGGAAGTCGATTCGCACATTTGCTCAGAACTTGATTTGCCTTTGTATCGCCCCAGACGACGAGGTGATATCGAGAAATGTCCTCGGCAGTCACTTCGGTATCCGTTCTGACTCGCAATTTCCCGCGAAACAGAGTTTGCCAGCGGCGTTTCATATGCGCTATTTCAAACTCCATCCAACGCTGAACTCTTTCGTTCTGACACTTTGCCGAGGGTACGACAACCAGAAATGGAGACATCCAAACGTCGTCTATGGGGCCCTGCAAACCGTGGCGTTTGGCCAGAGTTGTCTCGGTGGATTGCTCGCTTCTAGTATTCGTCCATTGCTTGGCCGAGTCGCGACACAACACAACAGGTTTTCCCGACTGCCGCTGGACAGTGAGCTCTTGACCGTCAATGGAAACATTGACCTCACCAACTCCTTGCGAGGGATCCAACTGTAAACTCTGGATGTTCTTTGTCTTCACCTTCCAGTTATTGGGAGCAACGGTTTCGGCGTCGACGCGAGAATCCTGCCAATGTTTCTGTAGCCGCAGCGCTGTTACCCAATGCATTCGATTGTATCGCAGCGTTTTGGTCTGTAGGTGGACAACCGAGGGCGAACGATCTCGTTTGTTCATCGCGGCGACGTCCATCCGCTTCATGATTTCGGCAAGCGATTTGGGATCGTAGCCATGCCCCATTTTTGGACCGATGACATGAGGTAACTCGCGGCCTTCAGATATGAATGCCTCTTCCATTACCCGCGCGGCTTGAATCTGTTTGTCGACTTCGCCGCTGTAGGCCACGATCGGCACATTGAACAGGTTTCTTACATAACCGGGAACATCGTATTGCCCCCACAGCGTCTGCTCGTAGTCGACGGGGTAGTCGCTAGGCATGATCCGATTGTATTTGGCAGTTTCTGCGAAACCGGCGCCGGGACTAACCGCGACCCAATGATCGGTATAGTGTGCGCCCAGATGCCAGGCCCCCGCGCCTCCCATTGAAAATCCCATCAAGACCACTCGGTCTGGATCGATCTTGTATTCGCTTTGAACATGTTTAACGACATCGAGGACATCGATCTCGCCTGCGGACTTAAATCCCATACAGTGGCGGCCAAAAGGATGGACGACAATTGCCCCCGACGGTGCAATACGACCGTCGCGCGTCGCGCGTTGGTCGATGAAGTGTAGGTCCGTAGTCTTGTCGCCTCGGCCATGCAACCAAACGTAAAGCGGCACCGGTTTCGAAAAATCGACATCCTCGGGAATCTCCAACCCGTAAGGTTGAACCGAGCCGTCGATCG
>Ga0115002_10007819_pt1 | contig 11967 bp, 9 predicted proteins | sample ArcticOcean_MG_C_8_FD_89576 | JGI IMG/M metagenome (GOLD analysis project Ga0115002, IMG submission 89576) | Marine microbial communities from western Arctic Ocean - ArcticOcean_MG_CB11_86 | ecosystem: Environmental > Aquatic > Marine > Oceanic | place: Arctic Ocean: Canada Basin | collected...
CGTTCTTTCAGATGAACCTCAGCCGCGCGGTGAATTAAGTTGGTGGCGTGCCCGTTTGCCAAGCTACCCAGCGTGCCCATCGAGCAAGGGCAAATCACCATGCCCCCGGTGAGAAACGAGCCACTGGCAATGCCCGCGAAAAAATCTTCGTAGTGATGATAATGCAGTTGCCCCGTTTCCAAGTCAGATTCGTTAAACACCGAACTGACAGCAAACTCTGAACCCACTGTCGGACGCCGAAGTTTTCCCAAGGCGGAATCTTGCGAGACTTCGGCTTCATCAGGCAACAGTTGAGTCGAATCGAAATTGTCCAGGTCCACGTGTAGGCCCAGTTCATGGTGCAGAACCTGAACAGCGGCGGGGCTAATGGTGACATGCACGTTGTGCCCGCTGGTCAGTAAAATTTCGAGCAACCGCACGGCATAAATCGACCCACTGGCCCCGGTGATAGCGACGACAAGATCTTGCATTGCTATTTACTTTCCTTAATACGTCGGGTGGCAGAGTCAGAACGAAGTGATGGCCCTGGTTCTACGCCACCCATCAGGGCCATCCTCTGACCCTGCCACCCGGCGTTGATTAACTATTTCGGCTTTCTTCCATAATACAACGTGGCGATGCCGAATGTCAGTTGTTTCCACTTAACCTGTTCGAGGCCGCACGATTCCATGATGTCGGCAAGCTGCTGGCCGTAGGGGAATTGATGGACCGATTCAGGCAAATAATTGTAAGCCGACTGCTTGTTACGGGCCAATAATTGGCCAATTTTCGGCAGGATATTCTTGAAGTAAAATAGGTACAGCGCTTTGAGGATACGATTTTTTGGCAGCGAAAATTCAAGCACGGCGACACGACCGCCGGGAATGCAAACCCGTATCATTTCGTTCAAGCCGCGTTTGGTATCGGTCACATTCCGCAAGCCGAAGGCGACTGAAACAATTTGAAATTGATTACTTTCAAACGGTAACTCTTGCGTGTCCGCTTCCAAAAATTGCAGTGCGGCAGGTTCGGCTGCGGAACTTTTTTGAAGTTGTTTCGCTTTCTTGCCGTTAGCCAAATGCAGCATGTTGTGCGTGAAATCGGTACCGACCACCTCGGTGGTTTGTTGGCTTTTATTCCAATAGGAAATGGCCAAGTCGCCGGTGCCGGTGCAGACGTCGAGAATCGGCTCATCCCCTTCGGGGGCCACAGTCCGCACGGTGCGCCACCGCCAGTAATAGTCGGTTCCGCCTGAGAGAAAGTGGTTTAAAAAATCGTAACGGGGCGAAATCTCGCCGAACATTTCGCGTACTCGCTGTTCCGATTTATCGACTGTGCTGCTCATGAGGGGGAAGATTCATCGTTAAATTTTATGGCGGGCAAAATCTTTTCTAAACCGTATTCCTGCCAACGCTGTTTGACCAGTCGCTCAACCGTCTTGTCGGCGGCAAGTAAATCGGGCCAAGTTCGTGGATGGCCTTCTGCGGAAAGTTTCTCGGTAGCATCAATGCCCATTTTATGACCCAGGCCGACAGCAGGTGCCGCATGGTCGAGCATGTCGCCGGGGCCGGTATTGAAAATGACATCGCGGCCCGGATGCACGTGGGCACCCGCGGCAAACCAGACTGCTGATTCACTTTGCACGGGCACGCTTTTATCAACAACGACAATCAGCTTCGTCGTCATAAACGATTTCAGGCTCCATAGGGCGTTCATCACTTTCTGGGCCTGTTGTGGGAATGTTTTGTTAATGCTGACAAATAATATGTTTCGCGACGCACCACTAAACGGTCGGTGCACATCGACAATTTCCGGTAAATACAACCGCACAAAGGGCAGCATAATTCGTTCACAGGCCCGGGCCAGCCAATCGGTTTCCGAGACCGGTTGGCCGAACACAATCGAGGGGAAAACCGGGTTCGCCCGGTGAGTGACCGCGGTAATTTGCACAGAAGTCGATTCCGAATTCACACTGGCAAAGCCAGTCGGCAAGGCAATGGGGCCTGTTGAATCTAGCTCGGTTTCAGCTGAGATAAAACCTTCCAACACAATTTCGGCGAACGCTGGCACTTCCAAATCGTGGCTGCGGCACTTCACCAATTCAAGGTTTTTTCCGCTAAGTATGCTACCCAGCAGGCACTCATCAGTCGCAGGCGGCAGTGGGGCGGCGGCCATTAATGTGTGAACCGGGTTGCCACCTAAAACGATGGCGACCGGCATCTGTCGGTTTTTTTCGCGGTAGCTTTGCCAATGTTCGAAGCCGTCGTTGTGCGAGTTCCAATGGATGGTAACACTTTGATCCGACAGGATTTCAACCGGATACAAGCCCACGTTTCGCACGCCCGTTTCGGGGTGTTGCGTAAACACCTGGGCGGCGGTCATACAGGGATTCGATTCTTGCGGCCAACTTTTGGGGACTGGCAATGTTGATAAATTAACGTCGCTGCCCATTTTGACCACTTGCTGGCAGAGGCCGGTTTTCACCGTTTTGGGGGGCAGCTTTGTAAGTTGGGCCAGGTTGGGAACCAGTTTTAAGGAGTCGAGCCAACTCTCGGGAAGTTCTGGCCGAACAAGGGTGATTAATCGTTGTGCAACTTCATCGAACGATTTTGCGGCCAGTGCTTTGCACAGACGTTTTTCACTGCCTAATAAATTGGTCACAACGGGAATCGATTGCCCGGCGACATTGTCGAATAGCAGGGCCGGGCTTGCATCGGACGATTGACACACTCGGCGCGTAACCTCGGCGATCTCCCCGTTTGAATTCACTTCAGGGGAAATTCGGACGAGTTCGCCTTCGTCTTCAAGTTCCGACAGAAAGTCGGCTAAGTTGTCGTAACTCATTCGGTTCAGCCGCAGTAATTTTTAGTAACAGTTGGGGTGGCAGGGTCAGAACGAAGTGATGGCCCTGATGTGTGACGTTAAGAAAATTATAACAGCTTCGTCTGCGGGCCGCTTTTCACTGGTGCTGTTTTTTTTGAAACTGTCGCGGATGGTTCACCGCCTGCAACCATTGCGATAGCCGTAGCAAGCCGGTACTGTCGGACTCAACGAATCTTCAATCCAGAGAGAACCCATGTTACAACGCTATTTATTAGTCTGGCTTTTCGCGTTATCGCTGGTTGCCTTTTTTTGGCCGACCTGGTTTGCAGGCGGGTTCGATCCGTTCATTGCCTCGAAACCGTTTTTGGTGCAATTGTTCGCAGTCACCATGTTCGCCGTTGGGGCCTTGCTGCCTCAAGAAGAAATTCGGCAGGTCTTCAAGAAATGGCCCACTGTTCTAGGTGGGACGGCGGTGCAATACACGGCGATGCCCTTGTTCGCCTTTGTGCTGGCCAACTTGTTCAATCTCGATGCTGATACCAAGCTGGGCGTCATTCTAGTCGGCTGTGTTCCCGGTGCGATGGCGTCGAATGTCCTCACGCTCACCGCACGGGCCAATGTCAGTTATTCGGTCAGTCTAACAACCTCGGCGACACTATTTTCTCCGTTGATTGTGCCGTTAGTGTTGTATGTCGCCGTTAATCAAACGGGCATGGACCGTGCCGCCATTGCACAGGATGCTTTCAAATTACTGATTTTTCAGGTGGTTGGCCCGGTGATTTTTGGGCATTTGTTGTCACGGACGATTAAGCAATTTGAAACATTCATGAGCCAATGGGGCCCCGTGTTTGCCAACCTATCGATTTTGTGGATCATTGCCGTCGTGGTGAATATCAACCACGAGAAATTGCAGTCGGCGGGCCTCTTATTGGTTGGCATTTTAGTGTTGATTAACTTTCTGGGTTACATCGCCGGTTTCTCGGCTGGGTCGGCAATGAAGTTGCCGGACGGCATGCGGCGGGCATTAACCTTAGAAGTGGGCATGCAAAACGCCGGCATGGGGGCGGGGATGGCCGGGCAATTGTTTCCCGATTCTGCGGCGATTGCGTTACCGCCAGCATTGTACATGTTCGGCTGCATGATGACCGGAACGCTGTTGGCGCAATTTTGGAGCAAAAAAACTTTGGCCGCTGCTGCCCAAAAATGCGATGCGCAAAAAGAAAAGCCGGATGCAGATCCGGCTTCTGACTGATTATTTCATGCAACGAAACAATTGCAAGTTAGCTTTCTTCGAACCGTTCTTGCAGTTCATCGCGTTCTTTCCGAGTGGCTTCAAGATCAAACATCAGGTATTTGATGTCGAGCCTCAACTGTGACAAGGCTTCCTGGACGAGCGATAAAATCCGCCGTCGGCGTTTGACAGAATCGATGACCCGGTCATAAGCGCTTGCAAGCTCACCTTTGTAGGCAGCGGGCAGATCCGCAATTTTCTTCCCGAGATCGGTAATCTCTCGCGGTAGTTCATTCGAGTCGCCATCGGGGAGTCTGGAGTTGTCATTCATAAGTTGTGGTTCCTACGTTCCGATTTCGCTGGTACATCCAAGTTGAAGGTCTATCAGAACATATCTTGTTCCCAGATGCGAACGAATTCTGGTGGTGTGTTACAACTTGTTTTTGTGTAACAGGTTACGAAGAATATTTATTTCTGGGCGTTGGCCGGGTTGATGTTGTCTGCAGGCGACGTCTCATCTAGGCGAAAAACGTAAAGTGCTATAAAATCCAGCACTTACAACTGCGCAACCGGTATGGGTTGATGTTGCTTTTTGGAAACGCCGTTGGGCCGAAAACTGGCCTGGTGGCGACAACCTGTGCCGGACTTTGATCAGAAAATGTTTCGGCACAGTCAGGTCGGAACGGTTGCGCAAAGTGTTTGCCCGTCGGAAATCGGAACCAAGGATGGAAGTGGAAGACAGGCGTTGAAGTTCGTTCGTAACAGCATGGCCGTATTTTTCATGTTGGTCGCTTTAGTCGAAGTGCCCGGGCGCAGTTCGTGCGCGCTGTCGGCTGAGAAAAAGCTGGGATTTGAAAGTCCGAAACCGACGTGGACCGTGAGGCACGATGAACGTGAAACCAAAATCTTGTCTCACAGCCGGACACGCCGCGCTGTGCATTCAGGAGAATTTGCCGAACAAATGACGTTACAGTCGGCGAATCAATCGGCTGTGGTGAAACTCGAACATGAAATTCTTCCCTGCCGGGTGATTGCCGATTTAAAAATCAAACTGTGGGTGAACTCGAACCGGAACGGTTTAGTGCTGGCGGTGCGTTTTGTTTGCCCGCATCAACATGACCCACAAACCGAAGGCATCTTTCAGGAAGTCGTCACCGGCGATGTTTACACGCAAGCTGGCCGTTGGCAGCAATTGACCACTGCCAATTTACTGAAGAGCATTCAACAAAAACTGGTTTTGGCTCAGTCGCGTTTAAGCCGGTATCAAGTTTTAAAAATTGACACACGCGACATGTACGTCGATCGAATTTACCTGGCTTCACAGTTCGACCCCGGCGTGGTTGAGGTGTCGGTCGATGACTTAGAGTACGGCCCGATTGTTCCGGTCGAAAAATCCGCGTTAAACGCAGTGCGGTTGGTGGAGAATAAACAGGCCGAACCGGTCGTGAAATTTCGGTTGGACCGGTTAGTGGTTGAAGGCCGACCCTTCCTGCCCCGGTTTGTGCCTTACCACCAGGAAGATTTGGCCGCCATGCGCTCGATGGGCTTCAATGTTCTGTGGTTGCCTGAATATAAAGACGAACGCCTGCTACGCGATTTACGTAGGAATGATCTTTGGGCCATGGCGACACCTCCGAAAGTGCTTTCCTCAACAGGGCAATTTCTGACATCGCGCGATGCCAGTCCGATTCCCTTTACCGATGCAACATCGCCAGTGCTGTTTTGGAATTTAGGATCACGGATTCCCGTGAGTCAGCACAAAAAACTGCTGAATTGGGCCGATCAAATTCGCTCTGCCGATCGACATTTCCGCCGCCCCTTGATGGCCGATGTCATTGGTGGAGAAAGGCTTATCTCGCGGCATCTGTCGATGGTTGGAGTAAGCAGGCACGTATTAAATTCCAGTTTTTCGTTTAGCCATTATCGAGATTGGCTGGAAGAAGAACGCAAGCAAGCCCGGCCGGGAAGCTTTTTGTGGACTTGGATTCAGACCGAGCCCTCTTCGGCTATCAAGCGGCATCGTGAGGCCGCAGGGCAGGCGCCTGTGGTCATTGAACCCGAACAAATTCGATTGCAACTTTACGCAGCATTAGCGGCAGGCTACCAAGGAGTCGGCTTTTGGTCGTCGCGGTCGTTGTTCTCGAAACAGCCAGGCGATGCGGAACGCCGACTGGTGATTACCCAGTTGAATTTGGAATTAGAATTGTTAGAGCCTTGGCTCATTGACGGGCAACGCGATGAACCAGTGAAGTTTCAAGCGATCGACCAAAACTATCAATCGGCGGCAAAGCAGACACAACCCTTTCGGCTGTTTTCGCAATCGGCGGCTAAGCGAGAGAGTTTGTTGAACAAGTTACGCAGTTCAACCCGTAAAAATCAAAACCGAAAAGAAGAATTACAGGCCGCTGTCTTTCACGGTAGTGGCGGAACATTATTGTTACCCATTTGGTACGGAAAAAATGCCCAGCTGGTACCAGGCCCGATGGCCGCCCGCAGCGTTAGCATTGTTGTTCCCGGCGTGAACGAGTCCGCCTCGGCGTGGCAAGTATCGACAACCGATATTCACAGTCTCGAAAAACAACGCGTCGCCGGTGGTCTGAAAATTACGTTGCCCGAGTTCAATACCACAGCAGCGATAGTCGTGACTTCCGATCGGGCATTGATCGACCAATTACAGCAGAAAAAAAACTCAATGCGTAAACGCAGCTCGCGCGTCTCCATCGATTTGGCACAAGCCAAGTTTCAACGTGTGAAAGAAGTTGACTTACAATTACGAAACCAGGGCGTCGGGCATCGCAGTGCACCACAACGATTGGCCTACGCGGCATCAATGATCGAACACGCCGAAAAAATGTACGTGCGCCGTTCGTTCCATCAGGCCCGTAAACTTAGTCTGTCGTCGATGAGTGTGCTGCGGGCGATACAGCGCGATTATTGGGAAGCCGCCGCGGGGCGGTTTTCCTCGCCGTTGTCCAGTTCGCACACAGTCTGTTTCCAAACTTTACCCGACCATTGGAAGATGATGGCCCATATCGGAAAAAGCCAACCGAAGGTTGCAGAGAACGAAATCGACAGCGGAAACTTTGAAGACATTCAATTCATGATTGAAGACGGCTGGAAAAACCGGCAGTCGGGACTAGCAGGCGTTCGGGCCGAGGCTTCTTTGTATTCGAAGGCCCGCGAAGGAGATTTCAGCCTACGTCTGAGTGCATTACCCGAAACGGGCACCGACCCGCCACAAATTATTTCGACCCCGCCCGTTGCGGTCACCACCCCGGCTGTCTCCGTGGTTGCTGGCCAAGTGGTGCATGTCAGCGGTTGGGTGAAGGTGTTGTCCCCGATATCTGCAAGCCACAACGGTGCAATGATTTACGGTAATGTTTTAGGCTCAGCCGGGGCGCTGCGCTGGTATCAGCCCGGCGATTGGCAGCGGTTTGAACTCATCCGTGAAGTCTCGCAAGATGGTCAATTTTTCGTGAATTTGGCGCTCAGCGGTCTGGGAGAGGTATTGTTCGACGATTTAAGGGTTGTGCTACACTCGCCACGCCCGCGAGAAATCGCCAAACAGGCCAAAACGCCCGAGAAAGAGAAAGATCTGCGGTCGATAGGCTTGGATTTTCTGAACCGATTGCCTAAATTGAACCCGCTCTCTCCCTCGAAATAGGTGAGATCCGAGCTGAAGAGTATTATTTAAGCGAGCTTTCGGTGTCTCTTGTTGGATACCGTTTTCTGTGTGGCACTAGCGAGTTTTGTCCGCCTACCGACTTGGCAGGCATCGGGATTGAACGCGGTAGTCTTCATTTTTGAAACAAGGACGGGCAAGCCGTCCATGCCACTCTAGCTATGCTTCTACTACGTTACACGTCGAAACCAAGGATCAAAGTCGAATGCCAATTGCATCACCGTCACAGTACGCAGCCATGTTGGACGCCGCCCAAGCAGGGGGCTATGCCTACCCCGCCATCAATGTTACCTCGCTCATGACCATCAACGGTGCGCTCAAGGCGTTTGCCGACAATAAATCGGACGGCATCATTCAAGTTTCCACCGGCGGCGGCCAGTTTGCTTCCGGCTTAAACGTGGCCGATGCTGTAATCGGCAGCATTGTTCTAGCCGAAGCCGCACATCGGTTGGCTGAAGAACACGACGTACTGATCGCCCTGCACACCGACCATTGCCAACCGGGCAAAGTCGATAGTTTCTTACGACCATTAATTGCTGAGACGGCCAAACGACGTGCGGCTGGTCAACCAAACTTATTCCAATCGCACATGCTCGATGCTTCGGAACTTCCGTTGAAAGAGAATATGGAACTTTCGATTGACTTGCTAAAACTGTGTGCTGAGAACGAAATTATTTTAGAAGTCGAAGCCGGCGTGGTCGGCGGTGAAGAGGACGGCGTCGATCATTCCGATCAACCCGCCGAGAAACTTTACACCAGCACCGAAGATATGCTGTACGTGCACGAACAGTTAAGCCCACTGGGCCGGTTCTTGTTCGCCGCCACATTCGGCAACGTCCACGGCAGCTACAAGCCAGGTGCTGTGAAGCTGCGGCCTGAAATTCTGAAAGAAGGCCAGGAAGCGGTCACCGCGAAGTACGGTGCCGAAGCTGAGTTCGACCTCGTCTTCCACGGCGGTTCAGGAACCTCGGAAGCACAACTTCGCCAAACGCTAGATTACGGCGTCGTGAAAATGAACATCGACACTGACACCCAATACGCCTTCTCGCGACCGGTGGTTGACCACATCATGAAAAACTACGATGGCATGCTGAAAATCGAAGGCGAAGTCGGCAACAAAAAAGTGTACGACCCCAGAAGCTACCTGAAAAAAGCCGAAGAAGGCGTCGCCAACCGCCTAACCCAAGCCTGCAACGATTTGCTATCAACGGGCAAAAGCATTCACGGCACGGTTTAAGTAACCGGTGTAATTCGGCGAATGTGTTCAATAAATATTTAGCCCGGGGTGAACACACCCCGGTTTTTTTTGTGGTTTTTTTTGTGGTGCCGCACGTTGCAACAGAGCCGCGACCGTAAGGGAGTCGGGCCTTCCACCTTGCGGCCCGCTTACTAACGTGCGCGGCTCAGATTTTTATTACCCAGCAATCGTAACCGTATGGTGAGCCATCTCTCGCAACCCGGCCAAACTTGGCCGGGGCAATAAATTCCGGTGCCACCCTGCCTTATGAATTGCGCATTAATATATGATTAGGACCGAACGATATATGACTCAATCACACGGAAAGAGCCATCAGGTTCGATGTTAATAAGAACTTCCTCAGTGTGTGATGACGGCACACTTCGAATTGAAATGGTTCCGTTTTCGTGAACAGCGATTAAAGTAAATGGAGATTCTAGTTTTCTCTCATAATTCTCAGCCACAAATTTCATCATGCGTCGGACATCTTCGGGCATTAATTCTCCAAAGACATGGATTCCGTCAATGATTTGGTGTCGAGCTTCTTTTGAATCTTTACTGGGTGTGTTTTCAGAAATTGGCTTTGAAGGATGTGGAGTGTGTGCAATGAACCTTGACGAACACCCCATTGAGAATAGTGCAACCACTACAAGGATGGGCCTTGCTAGTTCCCGATGTCCACATCGATCACGCTGATATTCCATAAAATTCTCACTGATATAATTATTGAACGCCGGTGGCCCGCTTACTGACGTGCGCGGCTCAGATTGGTTGAATTTATTTTCCGGCGTACACGCTTTCGGTTTTCTTCATATCAGCGAACCGAATGACCAGCAGGCGTTGTAGGTCGGAGTTTTCTTCGGTGCCTAGGAAGAACGTGTTGCCCAGCGATTGGGGGGCGGTGCCGTTGGAGGTGAGGACGACCATTTCGCCGACGTTCAGCGTGGTCGAGAATTTTTGTTTGTGCAGCACGTCGATTTTTTGCGTGTTTTGGAACTGCCATCCGAATTTGGTGGCGATGCGGCGGAGGTGGTTGTGGCCGTGGTGGATTTCGGGAATGAATTCAATTTTCATCCAGCCGTTCTGTACTTTCTCGACCTTCATGCGAATGACACAGCGGGCGTTTTCGTAGTCTTTTGTGAGTTCGGTGCTTAACTCGTCGGGTAGTTCGATTGTGCAGGAACGATAAAACGGGCTGCTTTGAATTTCGGTCTCGGCACCGGACCGCAGGAACAGCCGCCTGCCGCTGAATTTGTTCGAGTTGGGGTTTTGTTCGTCGTGTTCTTCAATTTCAGCCTGCATGCCGAGCAGTGTTTGCAACGCTTGAGGCGGGGACGAACTAATGTGGCCGATGCGGAAGCCACTCTCTTTAAGCATGGCCAACTGTTCGGGTTCGAGGGCACCTATTTGGTCAACGTCACGCCATAGCAAGTTACCGATGAGCGGGTCGCCGGTGGGCCGTTCGATGAACATGATTTCCAGTTCCATCGTATCGGCTGGCTGCGGAATGTTCGGCAGTTCGGCTGCCGGTTTAAGCGCGGTGTGGTTGTTCGATTGAAACATCGAGCAACCGGCAACGGGCAACAGGCAGGCAGTCGCCAACACGACAAACATCGAGCGAAACCGAAACGAGTTTTTCGGGAAACAACGCGGCATTGATGGGCGAGAAATAGTGAGAGGTGGAAAGGGGGCTCAACCGGACGATTGAGATAGGGGCGGGAGTGTAGGCGGGGGGCAGTTTTGTGTCAATAATAATGAGCGGTGCTCAGGGTGACAGCCTGCCCCATTAAGATGATGGTTCGGCAATCAGAGACGTGACCAAATCTCTACGGTTTTCGAGTTGCTGTTGGCAGGCTTCCAAAGTCTTTCCAGAGGCCAATATTGTGCAGACGGGGTGGGCTTTTTCGATTTTTGTGCCAGTGGCTGGGATGTCGGCTACGAAGGGTGGCTCGTTCGATTTTGTGTTTGATTTTAGGTGATTCAAGTCGGGAATGGTCACATTATCCGCAGCAAACAGGATTTGTTTTCCGACAAATTTTGGTGTGTCGGGAATTGGAATTGTAATCTTTTCAATTCCCTCATCGAACGCCCGGCAGTGTAGGCCGATGGTTGAGATGCCCCAGGCGAAATCGAAAACTTCAGCGGACGCCGGGTAGCGGGGGTTGATTTCGGTGGGCCAGAAATATTCGTTCGAAGAAATGAAATCGATGCCGAACAGACCTTTCAGCCCAAACCGTTTGGTAACGGCGGCTCCAACATTGTTGAGTTGCGAAGTTTGTGTTTCACTCAATTCAATCGGCCCGACCGAACCACAGTAACTAAACGGCCCGGCATGCACGGTTGCTAAACCGACGAACTGTTTTGTGACTCCTAATAGACGGGTTTCTAAGAACAGTGCTGAGTAGCTGTCGCCCGCCACAAAGCGTTGGAAGTAGTGCGGCTTTTGCAGCGTGGGTGAATTTCCGGCGGCGTCATTCCAAACTTCGATGCCGTTTCCGCCAGCACCGTTGGTTGGTTTTAGCAGCCAAGAACCGTCCGCTGCGGGCGGGTTTTTTGAATGGTGAACTTCCAAAGCAGGCAGCCCGGCATCCTGCAGACAGTCAGCCAACAATTGTGGATTGCGGACTGCGGTCAAAGTTTCCGCATTGTTTCCCAGAAGTTGGCGTCGTTTAGAAAGTTCAGCGACAACCGGCGGGTGATTCTCTAATCCACCTGTATATAGAAACGGAGCAGGGGGGAATGATGTCTCGGCAATCAATATCTCAGCCGGGTAATCTTCGATGCGGATGACTTCGGCGATTTGTTTCAAATCGTCATCGGCGAATAGGTCGATACACATCGGTTTTAAGCCGGCGGCAATTGCCGAGGCGGCGGCGGCCCGCGTGCTGGCCCCGATGATCAGTAATCGATTGTCCGATTTTGAAACATTTCTCACGTGGAACTGGAATTCTAGCCTATAAGTTGGTATCAAAGTGCGAGTAGTCGAGCATGGTATTGATTAAACGGGTTCTCAAG
>Ga0115002_10007822_pt1 | contig 11966 bp, 11 predicted proteins | sample ArcticOcean_MG_C_8_FD_89576 | JGI IMG/M metagenome (GOLD analysis project Ga0115002, IMG submission 89576) | Marine microbial communities from western Arctic Ocean - ArcticOcean_MG_CB11_86 | ecosystem: Environmental > Aquatic > Marine > Oceanic | place: Arctic Ocean: Canada Basin | collected...
CATCGGCTTCATCTTCATCGTCATGTTGGGGTTCCCCTTCCAGAACATCTTGCCCGGCCTCACCGAAAACGAATTCGGCCGCGACTCCACGGACATCGCCCTCTTGCTCACGGTCTCCGCCGTCGCGGGGATCGTCGTCAGCTTCATCGCCGCGGGCCTGGTCACGACCCGCTGGGCCTGGCCCATGATGCTGGGGACCGGCGCGCTCATGGGTGGTGGCTTGGTGCTACTTGCCGTCACACCCAGTTTCGCTTGGGCCTTCCCAGTGATGATGCTGGTGGGTGCCGGACAGGCGGGCTTCCGCATGCTCAACAACGCGCTCTTGCTCACCGAAGCCGACCCGGCCTATCACGGCCGCGTCATGTCGCTGACGATGATCGCCTTCGGCATCGAAGGGCTTTCCAGTCTCCCCATCGGCCTGATCGCCGACGCGATCGGTGAGCGCTGGGTCCTGGGCATTCTCGGCGCCGCGACGATGGGCGTCGTCCTGATCACCACCTTTGCGTTCACCGCCAGCCGTCGTTCGCAGACAGGCACAGCGCAGGGCGATCAAGGGTCCGCGTAGTAGGCGCCGTGTTGAGCCGCCGCTCTGCTAGATCTCGGCCAAGAACGGACCGATTGCCTCTAGGAAGCCCGGCGTGTTCTGAGTGTGGACGTTGTGCCCACAGTCCGGCACGGTGACCAGCGACCCGTTCGGCAGGTCCGACGCGAACTTCTCCGCCGACTCCGGCGCCAAAATATTGGACTGCGCTCCCCGTACCACCAAGGTCGGCGCCGTCATCTTCTTCACCTCGTCCAGGCGGAAGCGCTCGCCGCTGGCGGGCGGCCGCCGCGTCCCCTCTTGGTGCAGCACCCGGTCTGACTTCGACACGTACTTCCCGTCCGCCCGCTGCACCAGGTTGTAGCGGGCGGTGCGCTCCATGTGCTCGCGTGAGCGGAAGGGATCGTAAGCCTGAACCCGGTCAACGAACTCATCGATCGAGTCAAACTCCACGTTGGCTGTGATGAAGTTCCGGATCGTCTTCGTCCCCTCCGCCTCGAACTGTGGCCCGCTATCCACGATCACCACCGCGCGGGGGATCTCCGGCTCCCGGATCGTCAGCGTCATCGTCACGATGCCGCCCATCGAGTGCCCCATCACGATGGGCTGGTGCACACCCTCCTGCGCCAAGAACGCCACAGCATCCGACGCCATCGCCTCCGACGAATAGTCCGACTCGCGCGTCCATTCACTGTCGCCGTGCCCGCGTTGGTCCAAGGCGTAGACGTGAAAGCGATCGGCCAAATGCAGCGATACCAGGTCCCAGGAATGCCCAGACTGGTTTCCCCCGTGCAAGACCAGCACCGGCGGCGCCGACGGATCACCCCATTCCAAGAAATGGAAGCGCAGGTGATTGATCACGACGTTGCGGGAGACATAGCGCGTGTCGGGCGAATGCGGGATCCCCAGATCGGCGGCGCTGCGCAGCAGGCTGGCGAACTCGTCGAACTGGGTCATGTCCAGCGCATCGACACCCGTCGCGAACTCGTTCAGATACATGCCGGGCCTCCCGAACCACGGCCCACCACACGCGCTCGTGTGCGATCGGGCCGATGCACTATACAGGCGGAAACGATGACGGGCAGAAACAACGACGGGCCGAAAGAATGACAGGCGGAAACCATGCGCGGTAGCCTCCGTTCACGATCTCGGCGGCCACCCAGCCACATCATGCCGACCACGCCAAGGAGAACCCCATGCCGTTCGCCAATCCCCAATACCTCGTGCAGACCGACTGGCTCGCTGAGCACCTCAACGACCCCAACCTCCGCGTCTTCGACTGCACCGTCTTCCTCCGCTCGGACAAAGATCGCGGCTTCCGCATTGAGTCCGGCCGCGAGGAATGGGCGGAGTCCCACATCCCCGGCAGCGGCTTCGTCGACCTCGCCAACGACCTCTCCGATCAAGACGCGACGCTCCGATTCACCATGCCGTCCGCCGCGCAGTTTGCCGAGGCGATAGGCAGTTACGGCATCTCCAACGACTCCCACGTGATCCTCTACGACCGTGCCGGCGCCATGTGGGCCGCACGGATCTGGTGGATGCTGCGCGCCATGGGGTTCGACAACGCCGCGCTGCTCAACGGCGGCTGGAAGAAGTGGCGCGACGAAGGCCGGGCCGTCTCCGCCGACGCCCCTACCTACCCAGCCACCACCTTCACCGCTGCCCTCCGCGAGGGGTTGATCGCTGCCCAGCCGGACGTCCTCACCGGCATCGACGACGGCGCCACGTGCATCGTCAACGCGCTCTCGGAGGAGCAGCACGCCGGAACCGTCTCGCCCTACGGACGGCCTGGGCACATCGCCTCCAGCGTCAACGTTCCGGCGATGGGAGCTGGCGGCGTCATCGACGCGGAAACCGGCGCCTACAAGTCCGCCGCTGAGCTGCAGAGTATGTTCGCCAGCGCTGGCGCTCTCGACGCCGGGCGCGTCATCACCTACTGCGGCGGAGGCATCGCCGCCAGCAGCGACGCCTTCGTTCTCACCCTGCTGGGCCACGAGAACGTCGCCGTCTATGACGCCTCCCTCTCGGAATGGGCCGCGGATCCGGCGCTTCCCATGACGAATCCCGTCGAAGCCTGAAACCACCGTTGGTAACGCCGCGTTAACCGCCCCCAGCGGATGACGGGCGCTGTGCCTATAGTGCCGCATCGCGCCGGGCGCTTGGGGCCGCGCGCTTCGGACCGCGCGCTTCGGACCGAGCAGTGGCGCCTGTCCGCCATCGCCTTTCTGGATCGTCAGACCTACTACACCGCTTCGTGGACTCCCTTCACACGTTAGCTGCGTGTAACTGCTCACCCGCCCATGCGTCTTGACAGTTTCCAATACCAATTTCATAGTTCATCTTGGAATCATCGGGCGGCCATCAAACCGGTCTCATCGCAGCATCTCTTCGTGAGGAAATTCCATCGTCTCGCGGAGAAGATCCCCACAGGGGAAGGATCCAGATTCATGAACGATTTCGAAGTTGGTATGGAGGACCTAACAACTCCCGCGAACCTCCGCGCCTACGGGGCGGAGTTCCTGGGCACCATGTTGTTCGTCCTCATGGGCACCACGGCAGTCATCGTCAGCGGCGGTGACTTGGTCGTCATCGCCCTCGGGCATGGTTTGGCCATCGCCATGATGGTCTACGTGACCGCCAATATCTCCGGCGGCCACATCAACCCAGCGGTGACCGTCGCCATGATCGTGACCCGCAACATCAAGGTCATGCCCGGGGTCGTCTACATCGGCGCCCAACTGTTGGGTGCCGTCACCGCGACCGGCCTCCTCTATCTCATTCTCTTCAACGCCATCGGCGAAGCGACCAACTTTGGGGCGCACGGCATCAACACCAGTGCCCTCGGCAACGGGGGCGGCTTCCTCCTCGAGCTCATCCTCACCTTCGTCCTCGTCGCGGTCATCTTCGCGACGGCCGTCTCCAAGCGGGGCTTCGGCCACATGGCGCCGCTCGCCATTGGCCTCACCGTGGCCTTGATTCACTTCGTCGCGGTGCCGCTCACCGGCGCTTCGGTGAACCCGGCCCGCACCTTCGGTCCGGCGCTGGTCTCCAACGCCTTTGACTCGTTCTGGCTCTACGTACTGGGCCCAGTCATTGGCGCCATCGCCGCTGGGGCGCTTTGGCACCACGTCTTCCTGCCCGCGGAAGACGCCGGGTCTGACGACGACGACGAATAGGCAGTCAGAGGTAAACAAAGAGGGGGCCGCACGGCCCCCTCTTTGCGGTGTCCAAACCCTTGGAGTTCTCGTTAACGCGACCCAACCAAGGCTGAGCGCCCGGACGACTTCTTCGTGGCCTTGCCGCGGCACTTCCGGCAGCGGCCGTAGAAATCCACGCGCGTGTCGGTCAGTTCGTAGGTGGAGGACTCTTCAGCACGCTTCCGCAGCCGCTCGACTTGGATGTCGTAATCCTCGATTGCGTCACAATCGCGGCAAATCAGGTGCGCGTGGGGAGTCACGTTCATCGCGTCGTAGCGACGCCCGCCGTCGGTGAACTCCAGTTCCTGCACCTCGCCGAGCTCCTTGAGAGTGTCGATCGTCTTGTAGACCGTGGCGAGGCTTGTTGTCGGAAAGTCTTTCTGCACTTGGTGGAAGACTTGCTCCACGGTGGGGTGCGTGGGGTCAGCCGAGAGAATGCGGACGATGGCGAGCCGTTGAGGAGTCTGCCGGTACCCACTACCGCGGAGTCCCGCGATCATCTCTTCCTGTCGTGTCATAAGCTCGTTTCCGATACTGCTTGTGCGAGAAATGATCCCGCGATGGTCAACTTTGGAGGCGGTGCCTCATGCGATAGCTTATCACCAAAATTGACCATGTCGCCACAACTGACGTAACAGTAATAAACCATTTAGCAAGCCCAATCCAAGCAGCTCCGACGAAGCGACGGAGCTGCTTGGATGTGGATAAGGAGAGGTGGTACCCCCGGTAGGATTCGAACCTACGCTTCCGGCTCCGGAGGCCGGCACTCTATCCCCTGAGCTACGGGGGCTCGGGTGACAACCCGAGGGCGTCACGAGAGAGGACATTTGCATTCTAGTGGCGGGGTTGGGTGGTCGCTAGGGAGGGAGAGTGGTGGCGGAGTCATGAATCTCTTCCCGCTCTTTGTCTTGGATGATGTTGCCGGCCTTGGCATCCCATCAGTTCGGCGCGTTCCGACGCCGGTACTGGATCGCTTCCGCGACGTGCGGCGAACCGATGGCCTCGGAACCCGCCAGGTCCGCGACGGTGCGCGCAACCTTCAAGACACGGTGGAAGGCCCGCGCCGAGAGCGACAGCTGCGACATGGCCATCTTGAGCAATCCTGCGGCTTCGTCCGCAAGGCGGGCTTGGCAAAATTCGCGGACGTGGCGCGGCGTCATGGCGGCATTGGCGCGCGGTCCGTCCGTGCCGAAGCGTCGCCATTGCAGGCGTCGCGCCTCACTGACCCGATCGCGCACGACGCTGGATGCTTCGGGAAGCGTGTCATCGGCGAGCTTCTCGTAATCGACACGCGGAACCTCGACGAAGAGATCAATGCGATCCATGAGGGGACCGCTGATCCGCCGCTGGTAGTGCTGGACGCTGCGTTCCGAGCAGGTGCAGGCGGTCAGTGGGTCGCCATAGTTGCCACAGGGGCACCCGTGCGAGTCTTAACTACGACACCGTTCGACGGGTGGTGGCCGTGTGACGACAGCACAGAGCCCCTCCGTCGAAGTCCGCTGCCCTCAGTGTGGCTTCTTCCTTGCGGAAACGAACTCATCCTGCCGCGTTGTCTGCCGTGATTGTGGCTGGGAGGTCATCGTCCGCTCTCCCAAAGCTCGAAAGGAGGTGACGCCTCCCTGATCCACTCCAACGTCCCAGCTTCATCGACATCAACATCGGCCCTTTCATCGGGCCATCGATACGGCCCTCGCGCCAGGTTCGGGCCTCAGGCGCAGAGGTTCGCCGTGGCTCATTCGCAATCAACCGCTTTGTCGCCCCACTCACGGGAACATCCCTGCCTGATCTGTGGAGGGCACCCTGGCCTGCGCCGCGGACGCGGCGAGCGCTGCGCCGGGTTCGTCCTCGACCGGGTCGCCTACTGCACGCGGGAGGAGTACGCCGGGCGGTTGATGATCGAGGTCACCACCTCGCCCCCCGCGTTCAAGCATCAGCTCTTCGGCTCCTGCGACTGCGGCCAGACCCATGGCTGGCGAGCGGTGGCCCGCCATGCGCCCCCGGCGGTGGTGCTGTCGGCTGCAGCGCCCGCGCCACGCGAAATCGTCTCGGGCGAGGATCGTGACCGCGTCTATCGCGACGCGCTCGCTCTCCTACCGCTTCGCCCGGCGGCAATCGCGGACCTCACGCGTCGCGGTCTCGATGACGGCGCAATCGAGGCGGCCGGGTATCGCTCGATCCCTCATCGCGGCGAGGAGAACCAGGGTGTGATTCGCGAGCTGGTGGCGCGACACGGCGAAGAACTGGTCCGAGCTGTACCGGGATTCACCAACAAGAACGGGGTTCTCACTATGTGGAACGCCTCGCCCCCTCGCGACGGGTACATCATTCCCCACATCGATGTCGACGGCCGGATCACGGGACTGCAGGCACGTTTCTTCAACGGCCGCTATCTCACCGCCGCCGGCACGCAGCTCGCTTCCGTTCATCACCTCGTCGGGCTCCCACGGGCCGGCCAGGACCTGTATGTGACGGAGGGCGCCACGAAGGCCAACGTGGCGGCAGCGTTGGGGGGCCTGAGCGTTTTCGCCGTCGCTGGCCAATCACTGCAGCCCTCGCATATCGAAGCGATCGTCGCGCTACAGCCTGGGCGGGTGATCATCGCACTGGACCAGGAAGACAACGAAAACACCGCCCGGGCCCGCGCGCGATGGGTGGACGGGTTGATCGCGGCGGACTTGCAGGTCTACGAGGCAGTCTGGGAGGGCAGTGACGTGGGCGGCCCGAAAGGCCTCGACGATCTCATCGCCGCCGAGGGCCGCCCCCGCCTGCGGCCCGTCACACGCCCACCGCCGGATTTCAATCAGCCCCGGCGACCGCGCTGGGTCCCGGAGCGAGGACCCATCGCACTGGGCGGGACGCTGGCGGAAGCACGTCAGACGACGCAGCGTGCGATCGCCGACTTCATCCAGCGCCGCCCTCGCGGTGAGGCATTGATCGTCGCCACGCCGCCCGGCGCAGGGAAGACCACGGCGGTGGCCTCCGCCTTAGAACGAAATCGATTCGGCGTCCGTGTCCTCGTGGGGACAGAGGCGCTGGCGATGGAGATCGCCGAGCGTTCCGACTTCATCGCGGTGCGCGGTCGGAACGGCGACAACTGCGCACGCTTCGATGTCGTGCACGCGCTGGGGGAAGCAGGGCACCCCATCGAGGCCTTGGCCTGCGGCTCGGAACAGGAGCCGCGATGTCCGCATCGCAGCGAGTGTGTCTACCTCGCCCAATTCGACGCGCCCGGCGTCTGGATCGGTGCCACGGAACAGCTCTTCAATCGAAGATTTCTGAAGCACAGTGGCCTGATCATCATCGACGACGGGGACTTGGATCGGGCCCTGGTTGAGCGCGTTCGAGTCGTGGCCTCGTCCATCGCGACGGCCGCGAAGCATCCCCTGCAACGTCGGGGGGCCGTTCGCGCGCTGCTGCGGGTCCTCCAGCATGCGTTCATCGATCTCGATGGTCCCCTGACGGGCGGTCGCGCCTGGGACCATCTCGCCCGAACGGCGGCTCGGCAGGGTGAGGATCTGGCCGCCTTGGTCCGCGCTTTGCCCCAACGACCGACGCTTCCGAAGCCAGTGTCGAAGGGACCGCTGGAAGTGGACGACGTCGCGTTGGTGCCCCCACGCACCCTGCTTCATCTATTCGCCGCGCTGCTGGAGGAACTGCCCGCGTTCCTCAGCGGCGAGCCCTTCAACAGTCATCTGCGCCTGGATGCCGATGGGATCGATGTCTGGGCTTTACGGGCACACGTCTCCCCTGCGCGCGGTGTCCCCGACGTGGCCGACATGGCGATATTGGCGCTCGATGCCACTCCGGTCGAACCGCTCCTCGCGCACCTGACCGCCCTGCATCGCCGACAGCCCGACGTTCGTGCACCGGTGCGCCTACCCGGCAACGTCCGGGTCGTGCAGCACGCGAGTGCCTCACGTGGCCATGTAGCGGTCCGCAGCGAGGGAGCACGTCGCGAAGTGCTCAGCGAGGTCGCCAGGGAGCGCGAGGACCACCCCGTCATGGAGCCCGAGCACGAGGCGGTCGTGAGTTTCTTATCCCTGGAATCGGATCTGATCGCGTTGGGGTTCGCCTCGACGCAAGTCCTGCACTTTCGCAGTGCGCGGGGGACCAATGCCGTGGCGACGGTGGAGCGCCTGCACCTCGTCGGTCGACCGATGCCGCCGAGCCCGGACCTCCACTATCTCGCCCAGGTCATTCACCACGCCGAGGCTTGGGTTTCCGACGCCCTCGTGCTGCAGGCACGCCCTTACGGCGGGAAGCCGTTCGAGGTGGACGTGGCAGATTTTGCGGATCCCCGCTTGGCGGCGCTACTGCGCGCACAACGCGAGGACGAGATGACGCAGGTGATCCACCGCGCCCGGCTCTTTGACTTGGAGCCACAGGCGCAGCTCCTTCCGCCGCAGTCCGCGATCCGGATCGGCGTGCGACTCGTCCTGCACACCAGCCACCCGATCCCCGGCCTGCGCGTGGACGAGCTGCATTTCCCGTCGGTGCCCCGCAGCCTGAACGACCGACGCCAGGAGGAAGCGGAGGATCGCATCGTGGCCGCCGTCGAGCGCCTGCACGCGCGGGGCGAAGAGTCCACGCAGACGGCGGTCGCGAAGGAGGCGGGGGCGAACAAGAAGACGGTCGCAAAAGTATTGGGGACACCGGTACACACCCCTACAAGAGATCTTCTTAATAGGGGTGTGCACCGCGTTCCTCAAATGACCAGTGAAAGGACCGGTGCATGAACTCCTTCGACGTCGTCGAGGTGCCGATCGACTCCCTCCACCCCGACCCTGCCAACCCTCGCCGCATCGACGACGCGGACCTCGATGCGCTCGAACGCTCGATCCGCCGCTTCGGGGTCGTACAGCCGATCGTCGCGAGACGAGAGGATCAGCTTGTAATCGCGGGGCACCAGCGCGTGTTGGCTGCCCGGAGAGCCGGCCTCGAGAGCGTGCCGGTGGTCTATCTCGACATTGGGACGGAGGCCGCACGCCTTCTGAACCTCGCCCTCAATCGCATCCACGGCGACTGGGACGAGCCACTCCTGGCCCGGCTCCTGGCCGACCTGCAAGCCGCCCCAGACGCCGACCTCAGCCTCTCGGGCTTCGGGGACGATGAGATCCGCGACTATCTCCGATCCCTCGACGCCCGGGAGAAACGGGACCGCCTCGAGGACTTCGACCTGGACGCCGCTCTCGACCAAGCCAAGCGCAAGCCGACGACGAAGTCGGGCGATTGCTGGCACTTCAACGAGCATCGCCTGCTCTGCGGGGACAGCACGCAAGAGGCCGCCATCGCCGCCCTCTGCGGCAACCGGGCGATTGCCATGGCCTTCACCGACCCGCCCTACAACGTCGCCTACGGCGATCACGGCGGCCAGTCCCGGTCGAGCCGCCGCCGCCGCATCGCCAACGACGCCATGTCGCCGGAGGCGTTTGAAGCCTTCTGCCGCGCCTGGGTGACCGTCCTCCTCGGGGCCGTCACGGGCGCCTGCTACATCTGCATGTCCACCAAGGAATGGCCCACCCTCTCCCGGCTGCTGGCCGAGGCCGGCGGCCACTGGTCGGACACGATCATCTGGGCCAAGGATCGGTTCACCCTGGGCCGCGCCCCGTATCAGCGTCAGTACGAGCCGATCTGGTTCGGCTGGCCTGAAGGCGCCAAGACCTACTGGTGCGGTGATCGGGACCAGGGCGATGTTTGGACGATCCCCCGCCCCGCGGTAGCGGATCTGCACCCGACGATGAAGCCCCTGCCGTTGGTCGAGCGGGCCATCGCCAACTCGTCCGCGCCCGGCGATGTCGTCCTCGACCTCTTTCTTGGATCCGGGACAACTGTGATCGCCGCCGAGCGGACGGGGCGCCTCTGCTTCGGGGTCGAACTCGATCCGCACTATTGCGACGTGATCGTCGCCCGCGGGGAGGCCTTCACGGGCGAGAAGGCGGTGAAAGCATGACCCACGATCCGGTGATCGTGCAGCCACTTCCCGCCCCGAGTGCAGAGGTGACCGATGGTAGGTGATCGACGATGTCAGGCTCGCAATGCCCGGGGAGAGCCCTGCGGCTCCCCCCCGCTCAAGCAAGCGGACCACTGTCTCATGCACTCGCCCGATCAGCGGGCGGCGTCCGAGGCGCGCCGGCTCGGGGGATTGCGCCGCCGCCGGGAGACCGCGGTCTCGGGCGCCTTCGTCTTCAACGGGCTCGGGACGGTCGCCGATATCCGGCGCCTCGTCGAGATTGCCGCCGTCGATGCGCTAGAGTTGGAGAACTCGAATCAGCGGTCACGCACGCTGGGCGTGCTGGCGCACGCCGCCCTCAAACTGCTGGAGGTCGGCGAGTTGGAGACCCGAGTGGATGCCCTGGAGCGGGCGAGCGCCCTGCCCCTGCGGCTCGCCGAGTGAGCCGCTTGACGCATCGCCTCGCGCGGCTCGAGCGGACGCATCGCCCCGCCATCTGTCGGATGTGCAGGCGCGATCTCCGGGGCCCCATCGCCGTCACCGTCCATGAGGGAGGGCTGGAGGCCCATGAACCGGCTCCACCCTGCCGCGGGTGCGGGTACCCCCTCACCATCGCGGTGGACCTGTTCACGCCCCTCGATCTCGGTGGCCCGGTGTGAGCTCGGCGCTGGGTCCCTAGCGCAACGGCGGTTGATCGGCCCAGGCGCCCCGGGCGAACGCCTGCTTCCGCAGGTCTCGGGGATCCACTTCCATATCCGGGTCCCAGATCCACAAGAGGCGCGGCCACTCCCGGCGCCTGGACGGCGGGCGCAGATGACTGTGGACGCGCATCCCCACCGTCTTGCCCACGGCCCGCGCCAGTCGGCGCGTCGCCTTCCACTCGAACTCCGAACCCACAGTCACGTCGCAATAGCCGGTGTGGATCAGCTCCGTGCGCATGAACGCGCGTACCGTGGACGCCCTTGCAATCGCCATCCCAGCCTCCAGCGACCACCATATCCGCATGTGCGCCCGCTCGCCGGGCTACACACGATGGCTTGATCGTGTGGCCGCTGTGGTCACGTCTGCGCGGGTCGGGCTCAGTCCGATGCCCGGTGTCGCGCCCGCCGTCGATGCCGCAGCGCGAGGCACCCGATCGTCAGCGGAACCGCGACGATGACGAGGGCGAGCACAATCACGATGGCGAGCGCATCGACCCCGAGGACGGCGTCAAGTTGATGGCGCAGCCAATCCACCAGTTCCGCATCCACGGCCTCGGCATGGTGGAGCACGACGGCGACGAGGGCCCCCATCGCGATCAATCCCCGCCCCGCGGCACGGCCGCGGGCGTGAGATAGCGTGTCGAGTACTCTCGCTCCCGGATCGAAAAAGCGGCGAGCGATGCGAGCACGAGGAGCACCGCACCGGTGATGAAGGCGGGGTCGTACGTCCCCGTCTGATCGAACACGAGACCGAAGAGGAACACGGCCGCCGCGCCGCCCAGCTGGTGGGCCATCATCACCATGCCGGACAACATGCCCAGGTGTTTCAGCCCGTAGAAGTCCGCCGTGAGCGCGGTGGTCAAGGGGACAGTCGCGAGCCACGATCCGCCGCCGATGACGGCGAACACCCAGATCGCGGTCGATCCCGGCAGGAGGATCAGGGCCAGGAACGCAAGGAACCGGACGAAGTAGACGCCGCCCAGCAGTCTCTTCCGCTCCACGCGATCGGAGAGCGCGCCGACGCCCAAGACCGCGGCCGCGTTCACGCCGGAGAGCAAGCTGAACGCCAGGGCGGCGGTGCCGGTGCTGATGCCCTCGTCGGACGCCCAGCGCACGAAGTGCACCGCGATCGCGCTCGTGGTCACGCCACACACGACGAACGTGAGCGAGAGCTGCCACATCGGCGCCGAGCGAAACGAGTCGCGCCACGCCTCCACCTGGAGCGGGCCGCGCGGGACGGTCCGCCGCGACACCGCGTGCGAGACCTCGTCATCCCCGTCCGCCCTGAGGCCGAGATCCATCGGGTCGTTGCGGACGACGAGGAGGGCGAGCGGCAGACCGAGCGCGAGCACGACTACCCCGAGGACGATCCAGGCCGTCTGCCAGTCCGTCGCGATCAACAGGTAGGCGAGAAACGGAATGAGCAGCAGGCCGCCGGCGCCGGATCCGGCGGCCAGGAGGGACATCGCCGCGCCGCGCCGTCGGTCGAACCAACGCGCCACGACGGTACCGGTCGTGACCGGGGAAACGCCCCCCACCGCGATCGCGATCACCACCCCATAGAGCGCAATCAG
>Ga0115002_10007823_pt1 | contig 11966 bp, 6 predicted proteins | sample ArcticOcean_MG_C_8_FD_89576 | JGI IMG/M metagenome (GOLD analysis project Ga0115002, IMG submission 89576) | Marine microbial communities from western Arctic Ocean - ArcticOcean_MG_CB11_86 | ecosystem: Environmental > Aquatic > Marine > Oceanic | place: Arctic Ocean: Canada Basin | collected...
CGAAATCGCCAAACACTAGGTGGCAACGTAATGCCGATGGGCTTGGGTGACTTTTTCTTTTCACCCGAAGACCCGTTGCACCCCGATTATCGGGACGACGAAGATATCGACGATCTGGACACCTAATCCATGATTTCCGATTTTCTAAAACTTGGTTCGCGAATAACCGTGTTGCCCATCATTCACGGCAGCGGAGATTTTGCGAATGAAGTTCGGCGGGTGATGCTGACAGAGAAATTCGATTGTGTCGCCGTTCCGTTGCCTGCCTCGTTTCAGGAAAATGTCGAACGGGCGATCGCCTTTCTGCCGGGAATTACGCAGGTTGTACAAGAAGAATCGCCGCATGTGGCATCGACGGATTGGACTCCTGAAAGTGAACTCGACGATGACGACGATTCTGAAGACCGCACCTTCAGCTACGTGCCGATTGACCCGTGCCAAGGGGTGATTGCCGCGTTGCGGATTGCCCTTCAGGAACGCATTCCCCGGGCATTTATCGATTTGGAGACGTCGGAATTTCAACCCATTGGAACTGTGTTGCCTGACCCGTATGCCTTGAAAAAAGTGGCCGTCGATAAATTTGCGGCCGCCGTTCTACCCAGCCTGCCGCGATTGCCTGCTGGCCAACCGGTTGACCGCGTGGTGACGATGGCGGCCAGGCTTAAAGGACTGGAAGATCAATTTGAGTCGATTTTATTTGTTTGTTCTCTGAGCGATTGGCCGTGGATTCAGGAAGCTTATACCGAACAACTTGAAACCGCCGCCGAGGATGAACAAGTTGATGAAACAAAAATTTTCGCCAGCGACTTGGATACACTCATTTTTGTACTGGGCGAATTGCCCTTCATTACCGGCTTGTATGAACGGGCGCGGGCCGAGTTGGATGATGACGAAAACTTGTCGATTGACGGCATCAAAGAACTACTGTTGGCAACCCGCGACAATTACGAGGCGGATCTCAAATCGTTGGCGAGAAAAATTACGCCTCAATTGCTGTCGTCGTATTTTCGTTACGTGCGGAATTTGTCGCTAATTGAACACCGTTTGACTCCCGACTTGTACACGCTGATTGTCGCCGCCCAGCAAATTGCTGGCGATTTATTTGCTATCGAATTAGCCGAGACGGCGCGCGACTATCCTTACCAAGACAGTCTGCCTTTTGATTCGATTGAGATGAGTGTCGAGTCGGGTCGATTACCCGATGGTGATATTGCTGAGTTCAAAAGTCGCCTGCCTGGGCATCCGATTTCTTGGCAGTCGTGTAAACTGACTCCGAAGCCGGTCAAAATTCAGCAAGACAAATGGCAGATGAATTGGGACCCGAGCCGACAGTGCAGTTGGCCGCCCGAAGATACTGCGATTGAGAATTTCAGAACGCACGTGAAAGACCGCGCCTTGGCCATGTTGGGTGCCGACTTAGCCAGAAGCGAGAAATTCACCACCAGCTTGAAAGACGGCCTCGATATTCGGGAAACGTTACGCAACTGGCATACCTCCGATTTGTACGTGAAAGTTTTTCCGCCCACACGGGGTGGGCTCGATTGTGTGCTGATGCTGTTCGATTCCCCCGCCGACCCGCGCGATTATCCCTGGCGAATTACCTGGCAGGCGGAACACCACGATGAATCGACATTAGCCTTGTTCGCGACCGATTTTAGCAAAGAGCTTGTCGGGCCGGGCATCGGCTTAGCCACTTACGGCGGGGCATTATTTTTGTTTCCGCCCCGCGATGTGTTCGACGTCTGGCGCGATCCACGCTTCGACTTTACCGACACGTTGGAAGAACGCCTGTTAGCGGCCGCCTGCCATTACAGCCGAGAAAATCACATTGCATTACTGAGTGCCGCCCCTCCCGGCCCAGCTTTTCGGCGTTTGGCGAAACGGTATCAGAAGAAGTTAATCCACGTGCCCTTAAATCGGTTCAGCCAAGAGACCGTGCAACAGTTGAGAATGTTCCACGTTTTAAACGGCCAAGAAATCCGCAGTTTTGCGGCCCATTTTATTCGGAAGGCGTAAGAATCAAGATGACGAGAAACCTGTGTCGAACCATTTTCGGGTTCACGATGATTGTGTTCGTCTGCGCTTTCGCTCGCACAAGCCGGGCGGTTGACGATCAGCCGCAAATATTACAATTACAAATCGCAGTGTTTCAATGCGACATTACCCCGCCGCTGGGAAAACCGGTTGGGTTGGGTTTTATTCCGATCCCCAAAACAGTCGAGCATCCGTTATTAGCCAAAGGGGTTGTGCTTAAAGATTCCGGGGGCGTATATGTGTTGTTAGCCCTCGATTGGATGGAAGTGCATAACGACTCGTACGATTTTCTTCGAGAGAAAATTTCCGCCGCTGCAAAAACGACGGTATCACGTGTTGCCGTGCATTGTTTGCACCAGCACACAGCCCCGGCAATCGACTCGACCGCACAGGCAATTCAACTCGCCGATGATGACCTTCGTCGAATTGCCTCTCTGGAGTACGAACGAGAAACGGCTCGGAAGATTGTTTTGGAAATTCAAAAAGCATTCACTCATTTCCAGCCTATTACACACATCGGTACCAGCCGCGCGAAGGTTGAACGGGTGGCATCGAACCGACGAATTGAACGAGACGATGGAAGTATTACAGGTCGTTCGAGCGGGACGACGGATTCAAAATTACATGCTGCGCCAGAAGGGCTGATTGACCCTTGGCTGCGAACGTTGTCATTCTGTCAGGGGAAAAAACCCTTGGCTCAAATACATTATTATGCCACGCACCCGCAAAGTTTTTATGGAGATGGTCGCATTAGCTATGACACGGTGGGCATTGCCCGTGAACGGCTGCAGAAGAACTCGGGTGTCTTCCAGGCTTACTTCACCGGTTGCGGCGGCGATGTGGCAATGGGGAAGTACAACGACAAAACCCGTGCCGCCCGCGATCAACTGACAAATCGCATTCACGATGCGATGGTTCAGAGTGTGAAGCAGGTTCAGTTAGAACCGGTGACACAAATTGATTGGCAGACTCGTGCCGTGCATTTTCCACCTCGGCGTGATCCGGCATTTTCGGAAAAGCCGAATCGGCAGTTGCTGGCCGATCCGAACCAGAAATTTATTGTCCATCTGAAGGCTGCCTTCAACCTTGCTTGGATCGAACGCATGCAGGCGAAATCGACTGTGGAGTTTAGTTGTATGACGGTGGGATCAGTCCAGTTGTTGCATCTTCCGGGTGAACCATTTGTGCAATTCCAACTTGCCGCACAGCGCATGCAACCAAACTCGTTTGTCTTGGTAGCCGGCTATGGCGATTGCGGGATGAGCTATATTGGCGGCGACCGAATTTATACCGACCGTGGAGGCTACGAACAAACCTACGCATTCTCAGGCCCATGCGAGCACTTGTTTTTATCGACGATGGAACAACTGCTTCAAGCAGCCCGGAAGTAATATTCTCTCTGCTGTCGATAAAAAGTCGCTTAAAGCTGAAAGTCACGGTCGGTGAATCCGTTATTCAGTTTGAGATTCGTGTAGGTGTATTCCTCGACAAGGATCGGAGGCCCGCCAGGACGACTGGGCCAAGTGTAGCCTTCGAAACGGATCGGCAGCAACAGTTCGTTATCGACATACACGCGCGACAGTTGATACCGAATTTCTCGGTTCGGAATTTCGTGTTCGATTTGAATGCAAGTACAAGACCGGTCTTTCACGTTCGTGTTTTTCGCAAAGCGCACTTTCAACTGGCTGATGCGGGCATCTCTTTTCGTGGTGTTCACCATTTTGTCAGCTAAATTTAAGATGCCAATTTCGGTCACCGGATACAGGTTTCCTTCCATGGCAAAACTGCCTTGGGGGCTTATCCGCATCGTGCCGAGAATTGATTTTAGGCCGACATCTTTGGCAAGTAATTTTCCGTTGTTACGGCCTTCCACCCAGACGGCTTCGCGGCCTTTTAATGAACTGGGGGCCAATATTTTTAGATAGACACTAAAGGGCCGGTGTCGAACCTTCGTGTAAATGTATTGGTGCTCGCCCAGTTTTCCATTGATGCGTTCGCGTTTGACTAAAATACATGAATAATCGCCAACAGCCTCGGCACGTTTCAGTAACATTTCGCCCCAACGCAAAACTGTCGTGGTTGGGGAAAGCTTTGGAATTGGCTTCGGTTTTAACTTTGGCAGTTGAGGTGGAACGTTGATTTTTGTGACTAGCTGGGCGCTGACCAGTCGCGACCTCGATAATCGTTTCATCGGTTCTTCTGCACGTACCGTGGTCGCAAACAGGATGAGCAGCATCCCGAGTTGCACCTGAATTGTCTTTTTTGCAGAAGTTTGCATTTGAAGTTTTCTCCTTCCTGAAGCGACTTCAATTCTTTACAACAGAAGCCGAGCGCAGAGTCGGTAATAAAACGCAAGATTCATGCCAGGACGGTTATAGTTAAAGTGCGGTCTAATTATTTACGACGTAACTCGTTTAGAGTGCGCACTCTACGAGATTTATATCCGCGACGGTAAAGTTGAATTTCTGCTTGAAAATGTAACTCTTACAATCAGAAAAGACCGATTCCTGCATCTTTAACAATCGAGTTCTTTGATCGATCAATCCCTTCATCAAATACAGAGAAGTCGATTTGTAGCATGCTGCGAATGGGTTCTGCCATGACATAGGGGCGGACATGTTGTAAAATGGCCGCTCCCACCAAATTCAGCGATCTGTGCCGATCAAGACTGGATTTTATCTCAATGCAATTTGCATTCGTTCCGAAACGATATTTCTGATGCGACTTTGCACCCGATTATTTTGTATTGCAATTCTGAGTTTGAGTTCATCCTTCTTCGCAGTGCAAGTGCGCGCTGCCGACGACGCCAAAAACCTTGAGTTTTTCGAGGCGAAAATTCGTCCGGTGTTGGTGAAACACTGCTACGAATGTCATGCGGATAATGGGAAGGAAGCCAAAGGTGGCCTGTTTCTCGACACGGCTGCCGGGGTATTAACAGGGGGCGACTCGGGTCCAACTGTTGTGTCTGGGAAGCCTGATGGAAGCCCGCTAATCGAGGCAATCCGCTACGATGGTTTGGAAATGCCACCGGCGGGCAAATTGCCGAAATCGGTCATTGCCGATTTTGAACGCTGGATTCGTCTTGGAGCGGTTGATCCTCGCAAAGGAAAAGCCCCGCAGGTCGTTCACAAAACCATCGACATCGAACAAGGTCGCAAGTTCTGGTCGTTTCAGCCTTTGAAAAAACCATCACCCAAAAAAGTGACCGACACGGCTTGGCCGCAATCGAACATTGATACTTTCGTACTTGCTAAATTAGAAGCGGTCGGGCTAAAGCCATCTTCAGACGCTGATCGTCGGACGCTTGTTCGTCGCGTGTATTTCGATTTAATCGGTCTGCCTCCAAAGCCGAAAGACGTCGATAAGTTTGTGAATGATTCTTCACCGCAGGCGTTTTCCAATCTGGTTGATCAACTGCTTAACTCACCACAGTTCGGCGTGCATTGGGCCAGGCATTGGCTGGACGTGGCTCGCTACGCCGACTCAAACGGTGGTGATTTCAACGCAACATTTCACGATGCCTGGCGTTACCGCGATTACGTGGTGAATGCCTTCAACAACGACAAACCGTACGACCAATTTATACGCGAACAGATAGCAGGCGATTTGCTGCCCTTTGATTCTGACCAACAATGTGCCGAGCAAATGATTGCTACGGGATTTTTGATGGTGGGAACAAAAATGCTAAGTGAGCGCGATAAAGAAAAACTGCGAATGGACGTGGTTGACGAGCAAATCAACACCGTCGGCAGTGCCTTCATGGGGATGACGCTGGGCTGCTGCCGCTGCCACGATCATAAGTTCGACCCTATCCCCACTGCTGACTACTATGCTTTGGCAGGAATTTTTCGCAGCACGAAAACATTGGAAGGTGAAAGTGCGCAATACGTTTCAACCTGGACCCGTCGGAACTTGCCAGCCAAGCCAGAACATCAAGCCGCCGTGGATACTTTCAAAAAAGAAAAAGCTGTTCTGCAGAAACAAATCAAAAAGAATAAGACACAGCTTGACCAGGTAAAAACTAAACTGGCTCAATTCAAAACTGGGCTGATCATTGACGATTCCGAGGCCATCAAACACGGCGACTGGAAGTCTTCCACACATTCAAAAGGCTACGTTGGGGCTGGCTACCTTCACGATGACCGGACCGGGAAAGGTGAAAAATCGGTTGAGTTTCCGGTCAAAATCAGTAAGTCAGCTCGATACGATGTCCGCGTTTCCTATACGCCGGGCAGCGGTCGAGACGCCAAGGTACCCGTTATCGTCCGCCATGCGAAAGGCGAGACGGAAGTGATTCTGAATCAGCAACCGAAACCGACCATCGATAATCTGTTTGCATCTATTGGCCAGTTTGAATTTGACACACAGAAACCAGCGTCGGTCACAATCCTAACTCGAGGAACCACCGGTCACGTGATCGCCGATGCCGTCCAGTTAGTAGAATTCGATTCAGCCGGTAAGCCGGTCATTGCGAAACCCTCTAAAGAAGACAAGCCATTTGCCGAAGCTCAAAAAACTTTTGATGCCACACAGGCCGAGTTGAAGGCTGCCAATAAAAAACTGAAGCAACTTGAAGCCAATGCACCCAAACCGCTGCCACAGGTGTTTGCCGCCGATGAGTTCAAAGAAATCGACGATTGCGAAATTCGTGTTCGAGGCGAACATAAGAATAAGGGTCCGCTGGTGAAACGCGGCTTTTTACAAGTGGCAACGACCGCCAGCGCACCGCAGTTTGATAAGAAGCAAAGCGGTCGACGAGAATTGGCCGATTGGATTGCTGACCCGAACCACCCGTTAACGTCTCGGGTTATTGTTAACCGAATTTGGTACCACTTAATCGGGCAAGGCATTGTTGCCAGCGTCGATAACTTTGGCAAACTCGGAGACCGCCCGACGCACCCCGAATTATTGGATTCACTCGCTAGCGATTTTATCGAAGACGGTCGTTCTATTAAACAGGCGATTCGTCGAATTGTGTTAAGCCACACTTATCGAATGAGTAGCGGCCATCGTGAAGCAAGCTGGAATATCGACCCCGAGAACCAACTGTTATGGCGTGCGAACCGCCGCCGTTTACCCGCTGAGGCCATCCGCGATTCCATGTTATCGCTCAGCGGACAACTTGACTTACAACCTGGTGACTCGCCGGTTCCTGGACTAGGCACGCTTGTCACCACGAATAGTGCTACCTCGAAAGGATATGAGCGAAAACAAACCAACAAGCGGAGTTTGTATTTGCCCATTATCCGCAATGAACTGCCGCCAATTTTAACCCTGTTCGATTTTGCCGACCCCGACTTAGTGACGGGAAAACGTGCCGTGACGAACGTTCCTGCACAGGCACTGTTATTGATGAATAGCCCGTTTGTGATGGATTGTTCTAACCAAATGGCTGCAAAGCTGCTGATTTCGTCTGATGAAACCCCACGACAATTGGTTGACGCAGCCTATCGATCCATCCTCTCGCGGCCTCCGACCTCGGAAGAATCTGAGCGGGCGGTACAGTTTCTTTCTCAACAACTTCCAGCTGAAAATGCTGAAGGTAACGAAGTCGATGCACGAAAACGTTCGTTATCGCAGTTCATCCATGTTTTGTTTGCTTCCACCGAATTTCGCTTGCAAGGTTAGTTTCGATTTTTTCTCTGAACTGGATTGAGTCATTTGATGAATAAGAATTCGCAAGTCAGTCGGCGTGAATTAATGAGTTTGGCCTCTTGTGGTCTTGGCGGATTGGCACTTTCGGGTCTTCCTGGTTCCATGTCGCAAGCGGCGTCCAGTCCACTGGCACCCAAGGCTCCGCACCATAGCCCCAAAGCCAAGCGGGTGATCTTCTTATTCATGCACGGCGGCCCCAGCCACGTTGATACGTTCGACTACAAACCAAAACTGACGAAAGACCACGGGAAAGAATTGCCGTTTGAAGCGGCCATGAATATCAGTGCCGTCCCTAAACTGATGAAGTCGCCCTGGAAATTTTCACGGCACGGCGAATGTGGACAATGGGTGTCCGAACTGCTACCAAACATTGCCAAGCACGTCGATGATATGTGCATTGTGCGGTCGATGCACAGCCGCGGGCAATCGCACGGCCAGGCGGTTTGCATGCTTCATACAGGAACCGATAATTTAGTGCGGCCCTCGGTGGGAGCTTGGATTTCGTACGGATTAGGATCCGATAACGCCGACTTACCTTCGTTTGTTTCAATCAGCCCGTCCAGCGGTCATGGCGGCCCTCGAAATTACGGCGCGGGGTTTTTGCCCGCCATTCATCAAGCCACGACCATTGGTCGGTCCGGAAAATTGGGCGACGCGAAAATTCAGCATCTGGGCAACAACCGAATTTCGGAGTATGAGCAGCAACATCAGCTTGAATTATTGCAGTCGATGAACCGGAACCATCTCAAACTGTTGCAGCGCGATAAACAGGTTAGCGGAGCGATCCAATCGTTCGAGCTGGCATTTCGAATGCAGTCGGCGGCCCCTGAAGTTTTGGATTTAACTCGCGAATCGAAACAGACCCAAGAAATGTACGGCATTGGAGACAAAATGACTGATAATTTCGCCCGGCAATGTTTGTTGGCTCGCCGTCTGTCTGAATCCGGGGTCCGCTATGTTGAAGTTTCGACGGGCAATGTTTGGGATCAACACGGCAACCTAAAAAAAGGACTTGAAGGGAATGCACTGAAGACTGACCAGCCTGTCGCCGCATTACTGACCGATTTAAAAATGCGAGGCCTGCTGGACGACACGCTGGTTGTTTGGGGTGGAGAATTCGGTCGAACCCCAATTGCCCAAGGCAATGATGGGCGCGACCATAACCCGCAAGGTTTTACCGTTTGGTTGGCCGGGGGCGGAATTAAAAGAGGTATGGCCTACGGAAATACCGACGAATACGGCTACTACGCCGCTGAAAACAGAGTTCACATGCACGACTTGCACGCCACCATGTTACACCTGTTAGGGCTGGAACACACGCGGCTCAACTTCCGTTACGCGGGCCGCGATTTCCGTTTAACCGATGTCTATGGCAATGTCGTGCATGACATCATTGCTTGAACACGGAATAAATACTTCCATCCCAATTGTGTCTACTGGGCGTAGTAGAAAAATTCCGGGTCATCAATGATCCAAGGGGCTGACCATTTTCCTCGGTTGGAATTCGCAATGTTGAAGAAAATGGTATGCACATTCATCACTTTCACACCCCAAGGCAAGTGTGTGCCGATGCGGTCGGCGGCGGTAAGCTTGCCAACACCTTTGCTGGCGAAGTAGGAAATTCGACCGTCGCCAGAAAATGACATGCCGAGTGTCCACCAACCAGGAGTCACTTCTGGCCCAACATAGTCTTGGCCTTGGTCGTCGGTGCGAATAATAAACACGGCTGAATCTTCTTCTTCCCCCGTGTCAGTTTTACTGTTGAATTGAATGAAGAACCCCGGGTACAACGTTTCGACTTTTGATGACGAAGAACGACGCCGAAACAGTCTGCCGAAACTGGAACTCGATTTTTTGCGTGCCTGAACGGCAGCCCGCAAACCGAACGAGGTGCCTGTGGTTTGTTCCCACTCCTTGAAGTCAGGAACAAAAACCCGCACGACACAACTTGGCGATGACGAAACAGGCATCACCCCGCCGTAAGCCGCACTGCCTTCGAAGATCAAATCGTCTTGACTACTTTTGCCGGTGCTTCCAGGCGTTCCCACATAAAGAGATCGCATCATCATCGATCCTTTACTGCCGGGTAGGCCACCAGTGGGGGTGGCGACTCGCTTGATAATATCGGGTTGGCCACGTAGCGGGCTTTCCGACCACCGACCGTTTTCCGATCCACCGAACGGCTGCCGGTGTTGTTTATCGATGTTGTAGCTACTTTTGGGAAGATTGGCGTTGAAGGTCCATTCTTCGTCTTCAAAGTCATCGCCAGAATTTTCAACTCGCTGCCCGGTTCCAGGAATCACATACTGGGCATTCACGATTTGAGAACCAGTTAGCAGGACGGCTCCGGTAAGCATTAAGGAAAGCGTCGAGCGGCGAAGCTTAAAACGTAGCATGGCATCCATTCCCATCAATTTCGGTAGAATTGCCCGGCTCAATCTCTTGAATCTTCAAAAACAGAAAGCACCTCATCTCAAAAGTGCTTTTGTTGTTGCCGTAAGCCGGTTTGTTTGCCCCATATACAAAGCGCCTAGACCATCTACTATGGTGTAAGGCGCGCATTGGTCGTGAAAAACATCTCAGGGTTACTTTCGTTATCGGACCAACTAATCGTTTCAATCCAAATTATTGTTTCGATCGCGTCCAGAAAAATGAAGAACTCAGCGGAGTTCCGTCAAGAGGCCTGGTTCGCATCTCATTCGGAGGGAATCGAGTAATTTCCCTAAAATTCAAGGCTATTTGCTTCGTTTCAGGGTGACATACCGGACCATTATTAATTTCTGGCGACTTCTCCCGTAGACTTTGAGTTCACTCAGGATTACAGAAAGTCTCGATTCGATTCACTGAATTGCGTAACTACCTCTGAAATTTGCTGTTAGGGAAATTCTGACAACCCCCAAATTGGGGATATTTTGAAGATTTTACCGATTTTTCCAATTTTCTAATGTCATTGAAGAGGCCTCCATCGTCTTAATATAAACTAGACGTTATCGAAATTAACTAATCAGAGTATTTAACGTAACCCGCGTGATCGCTATAGTTTCCCTTTGGGCCACGATGCGTGGAAATCGTGATGTTTTTGCGCTCATCTTAACCCAAATTGATTACTTCAATCGCAGTAAAATACAGCAAACGCAGGTAGGTCTTCTGGCCAATTTTTACAGAGACAAGGAACGAGATTATGCAACGGAAAGAGCTGTTTCTACTATTAATGTTGATGCTCGCCTGTCTTTCCCAAAATCTCTCTCAGGTCTCGGCCCAAGACGCTGCGACACAAAACGACGCCGAGGCAACCGCGAAGGGTGAATCGGAAGATCTCTGGGAACGCTTGATCTATTTGCCTTACAAAAACTTGAAAGAGGTTTTTGAAAAGCAAGATGCCACGGTTTTCATGCCTTACCTCGAATACTTGAAGCTTTGGCAGGGGCAAGCGGCGGGACCTGAAGGGGAAATCAAGCCCCCCGTTTCCGCATTAATCACCTCCGCCATTTACAAAGCCACCATCGAAAAGAACTTTGCCCGCATTGAAGTCGAATATTCAATTCAGGTGCTCGGCAAGCCGTGGTCCGAAATTCCACTCAATTTCGGAAAAGCGGCCGTCGGAAAAGTCACGGGCAGCAACGAGAAAACATTCCTCCGCGGTATCGGCCAGGGAAAATATTCGCTGCTACTCCCTGAAAAAGGAGCACACAAGGTTCGTTTCGAGTTACTGACCAGAGTGCATACCTCACCCGATGGTCGTAGTTTTCAGTTCAATTGCCCGGCGGTCGGAATCACTACTTTTGAATTAACCGTCCCTGAAGCCGACCAAACCGTGCAGCTCACTCCGCAGCTTGTGCAAACTCCGGTGGAATCGGGTCCGAAGGAAACCAAAATCAAAGCAACTTTAGGTGCCACAACAAGTATCGCTGCCAAGTGGAACCCGCGCACCAGCATCAAGCCCGATATGGATTTACTCGCCAGCGTCACCAACCTGACACATGTGAGTTTAGAAGACGGCTTGCTGCACACCAATACTTTCTTAACGTACGACATTCTACGAGGCGAACTCAAAGAACTGCGGATTGTTGTTCCCGAAGGTTGTCGTATTTTGGACGTGAATTCTGGCAACGCAAAAATTAAAGGGTGGAGAACGCTTGCCGACGACAAACGCCAAATTATTGTTGTCGAGTTTCTCGGAGCCATTAACAAACAGGTCACTATCGAAGTCCACACCGAAACGGCCATTCCTGAAGAATCATTCTTGGTGGGTGGCCTAGAAGATTCAGGCGAAACAC
>Ga0115002_10007824_pt1 | contig 11965 bp, 8 predicted proteins | sample ArcticOcean_MG_C_8_FD_89576 | JGI IMG/M metagenome (GOLD analysis project Ga0115002, IMG submission 89576) | Marine microbial communities from western Arctic Ocean - ArcticOcean_MG_CB11_86 | ecosystem: Environmental > Aquatic > Marine > Oceanic | place: Arctic Ocean: Canada Basin | collected...
CGTTACTGAAACAACATCCAGGCCGAGACAGCCTCGTCATGAAACGCCGCTGCTGCGGCTGGAACGACGAGTACCTGACCCAAATGCTCATCGGAGAAACGAGTTAGTGAGCGCTGGCCCTGAACTGAAGGGGGGCCCGCCGAACCAGGGGCTAGGCGTGGCAAGACCTTGTTGTAGAGACGTGCCTGGTCCATTTGGGAGAGAATGAAGGCGGCCCAAGATGTCAGATTGGTCGAGCCGATGGGCAGACTGCCGGAGACGTCGTGATGGTTGTGCATGGCGAGGCCGATTTGCTTCAGGTTGTTTTTGCAACTCGATCGCCGGGCGGCCTCTCTCGCCTGCTGCACGGCTGGCAGCAACAACGCGATCAGCACTGCGATGATGGCAATCACCACCAACAGTTCAATCAGGGTGAAACCCCGCCGGGCACGACTCTTCTGCTGACGACTTGTCTGCATCTACAGATCTCCTACCTCAAAAAAAATAAGAAAACTCCGCCTCGCGGGTGGCCCAATTCCCCGACAGCGAAGACGTGACTGCGAATCCGGAAGCACGGGGGACGTCCTGCCGCGGTAGAATCACCGCCGGAACTGTCCTGTGAGAAAACCCCGTTACTGCCCTAGCACAGACTCCAAACTATAGGGGTGAGGGATGTGATGTCAACGAGGAATTCGACGTTTCTTGACGACTCGTAGATCTACCGTAGGCAAAGCCTCTTTTTGGAATGAGGATACCCCGTTTCGACAGCAGATATTCAGGTGTTACGGTCGGCGAACTGACACGCAGCCTGTGCCAGTTGTGCGGCCCCGCTTGCGGATTCTCACCTACTGAACATGCACGAGAGCTGGAGCGCAAAGCCCCCTCGCGACTTTCGACATCGCCCCTGTCTTCGTAAAATGCAGCCGTTCCTCATCAGGAGATTCTCCATGACATTTCGACTGCCCCGGCTGTGTGTTGTTCTTTCTCTCGTCATCCTGCCATCGGTCGCAACGGCGGAGAATTGGCCGCAGTTTCGGGGCGTGGGTTCGCGCGGCGTGGTGACTTCGGAGGCGAAGTTGCCGACGGAGATCGGTCCAGACAAACAGGTCGCTTGGAAAACTCCCTTGCCGCCCGGGCATTCTTCGCCGGTGGTTTTCGCTGATCGCATTTTTCTGACCGCCGAGCGAGAGGGAAAACTAGTAACGATCGCTGTGGATCGTGCCAGCGGGAAGGTGCTCTGGGAACGTGTCGCGCCGCATCAAAAACTCGAAGCGATCCATCGCATCGGCAACCATGCCCAGTCCACTCCGACCTCTGACGGCAAACGGGTTGTCACTTTCTTCGGATCGTGCGGGCTGTTCTGCTACGACATCGACGGCAAGTTGCAATGGCATCACCCGCTGGGGCCGTTCACCAATACGTTCGGGGCAGCCACATCGCCGATCATTGTTGGGAACCGTGTGATTCTGTGTCAGGACCACGACACCGATTCCTTTCTGGCCGCCTACGACTTGGCCACCGGAAAAACAGTCTGGAAGACCGATCGCTCGGAATTCCCTCGCAATTACTGCACGCCGATTGTTTGGAATGTCGGCGGCAAACGGCAAATTGTCGTGGCAGCCACACTGCGGGTGGTGGGATACGATATTGACACCGGCAAGGAACTTTGGACCGTGCGTGGTATCGCGCGGGCCGTTTGCATGACGCCGGTCATCGGGGCGAACAACAATCTGTACGTGGCCGGCTACGCGGGCGGTGGTGATCCGGGGTCGCGAATCAAGGTGGACCCGTTCGACGCGGTCGTCAAGAAAATCGACACGAACGGCAACGGCACGTTCGAGAAGGACGAACTGACGGAAGGTGGCCCGATGCATCGCCGGTTCGACCAGGTCGACCGCGACAAAACAGGCCGAATCACAAAGAAAGAATACGAATACTTTCGCAGCCTGTTTGATAAGTCGCGGAATGTGGTTGTCGCCATCAAGCCCGGTGGAAAAGGAGAAGCGACGGAGTCACACAAGCTCTGGGAGCAGCCGAAGTTCGTCCCCTTCTGCTCGTCACCCCTTTACTACCAAGGCCACATCTACACACTGAAAGACGGCGGCATCTTCGCGTCTCTCGATGCCAAGACCGGCAAGACGGTCAAGGTGGGACGCGTGGCGTCGGGAGGCGGCGTGTATGCTTCTGCAGTCGCGGGAGATGGAAAGATCTATCTTCTCAACGAACGGGGCAAGCTGACCGTCGTTCGCGCCGGCGAGGAATGGGAGACGATCCACGAAGCCGACTTCGAGGAAGACACCTACGGCACTCCCGCTTTGGTCGATGGTCGCATCTACCTGAGAACGAACGGGCATTTGTATTGTTTCGCCAAGAAGTAACCGAAGGAATAACCTGGCGGTGCGGAAGTCGTTGGCAAGTTGTTGACGGTCGATTCAACGCCCTATAGAGTGAAGTGCGGTTGTCTCGGTCCCGCTCCGAAGTAGAAAAAGCACGCGACATGCTGGCCAAACGGATCATTCCCTGTCTCGATGTGTATGACGGACGGGTCGTCAAAGGGGTGAATTTCGTCGACCTGCAAGACGCGGGCGACCCCGTCGAAGTGGCCACGCGCTACGAAGAGCAGGGAGCCGACGAGCTGGTCTTTCTCGACATTACGGCCAGCCATGAAGCACGTGACATCATTCTGGATGTGGTGCAACGGACGTCGGAAGTCATTTTCATGCCGTTGACGGTTGGCGGGGGTATTCGCACCCTCGACGATATCCGCCAGTTGCTCAAAGCCGGTTGCGACAAAGTCTCGATTAACTCCTCGGCCGTGAAGGATCCCGAATTTATTCGCGAAGCGGCTTTGCGTTTCGGCAGCCAGTGCATCGTGGTCAACATCGACCCCAAACGTGTGCCCGCCGATGAAACCGCCATTCCGACTGAGGGAAATGCCGGGGTGAAATCCGTCCCCGAACATTTACGCATTCGTCCCCGTTCTCTGGCGGAGTCCGGCCCATTCGCCGAACGATATGCTGAAAAACACGGATTGGTTCTCGCGGCTCTTCGCTCCAATCTGCCTGAGGTTTATTGGGACGTCCACATCAACGGGGGCCGCGTACCGACGGGGTTGGATGCCGTGGCTTGGGCATTGGAGATGGAACGATTGGGGGCCGGTGAGATCGTGCTGACCAGCATGGATGCCGACGGCACCAAGGACGGGTATGATATCGAGATCACACAGGCGGTGGCCGAAGCCGTTTCGATTCCGGTTGTCGCCAGTGGCGGAGCGGGGTCACCGGAACATCTTTACGAAGCGGTCACCACAGGCAAAGCGAGCGCCGCGCTAGCGGCAAGCATTTTCCACTACGGAACGTATACAATCGAAGAAACGAAACGGCATCTGGCCGAACGTCATGTTACGGTGAGGGAGGTGGTTGGCAGCGAGTGATTGCCCATCGGTAGGGTCCTATCCACTATCCACCACCCACTAACCACTACTTTCAAGGAATCTCCCCGATGGTCACCGTCGCCGAATGGACCAAATCCACCTTTGTGATCGGCAAGGAAATTCCGATCGACAAGATCTTTCGATTGGCGATCAAGCACAACGCCTCGGACATTCACTTGCAGGTCAATCGGCCGCCCATCTTTCGTGTTCGCGGCGGGCTGACGGAACTGGAAATGGCTCCGATCCCCGAAGAGCAGATGATCAAGTTGACGTTTCCGATGATGGACCAGCGGAACCTCGACATCTTCCAGCACGATGGCGGGGCCGACTATGCCAAGACCCTGGAATACGAGGGTGAGGTCTGGCGGTTTCGCGTGAACCTGTTCACCCAGGTGGGCATGGTGGGGCTTGTCGCTCGAAAGGTTGAGCAGTCGATTCCACCGTTCGAGAAGCTCTGCCTGCCCCCGATCATGGAAGACCTGTGCAGATACGACCAGGGCATGGTGTTGCTGGCCGGCGTGACCGGTAGCGGTAAGAGTACGACGATTGGGTCGATGCTCAACTGGATCAACGCCAATATGAATAAGCACATTTTGACGATCGAAGATCCGATCGAATTCGTCTACACGTCGGACCAATGCCTCATCAATCAACGGGAACTCGGCATGGATGTGGTCGATTTCAGTGTTGCGATGAAGCACGCGGTGCGGCAGGATCCGGATATCATCCTCGTGGGCGAAATGCGGGACCGCGAGACTTTCGAGACGGCGATTCATGCTGCGGAAACAGGCCACCTTGTGTTTGGAACGATTCACGCATCCAGCGCGCCGGGTACGATCGGTCGTATTCTCGACCTGTTCCCGCAGAGCATGCACTCGGCGATTCGCGCAAGTATGGCGATGAACATGAGAGCGATCGTCGGTCAGAAACTTCTCAAGACGATTGTCGACGCCCCTCCGCGCGTACCGATCGTCGAAGTCATGCTCTTCAATCCGACGGTCCGCAAGCTGATTCTTGAATCGTCCGACGAAAAACTGTCTGCCGCAATTCGCATCGGGCAGGACGAAGGCATGCAGTTATTCAATAACAGCCTGTACGATTTCCTGCAGAAGGAATTCATCAGCCGCTCGGCCGCGTTTGAGATCTCGCCGAACGTCGAAGAGTTGAAGATGCAATTGAAGGGCATCGACGTGAAGGCCGCCGCGATTTTGTAATCGCTTGGCGTCGGATCGATCAGCGTGCAGCGAACGTTCGGGCGTTCGCTTGCTCTGCTTTACTGTGGTCGATCATGTTCTGAATAGTTTCCAACAATCGCTGGCGATCGATCGGCTTGGTGGCGAATTCGTCACAGCCGGCAGCGAGACATTTCTCGCGATCACTGGCCATTGCGTGCGCGGTCAAGGCGGCGATGGGCCTGGTGTAACCGGCGATCCGCAATTGACGTGTGGCGTCGTAGCCATCGAGGACGGGCATCTGCATGTCCATCAGAATGACATCGAACGGAGTCTCCTTGTCGCAGGCTTCCATCGCCATGTCGTAGGCGACCTGACCGTTCTCGGCCACGGTGACCTCGTACCCGGCCTTCTTCAGGATGAAAGAAATAAGCCGCTGATTGTCGGGGCCATCTTCGGCAAGAAGGATACGTTGCAACGTTCCCGGCTGTTCGCTCGCTTGGGGTGTAGGCTCTTGAACGAAATCCTGTGATTGGTTGCTTGAGGACTCACTGGGCGGGCCGGTCATCATCTTCGTTCCCTGAAGCGCGCCGGTGGCGATGATAACCCGGAAAGTGCTGCCCTTGCCCACTTCGCTTTCGGCTGTAATGTTGCCGCCTAGCATTTCGGCTAGTCGTTTGGTGATCGTCAGTCCCAACCCGGTGCCGCCAAACTTGCGGGTCGTCGAGGTGTCGGCCTGCGTGAACGGCTGGAAGAGACGACCGATCTGCTCGGGGGTCATACCGATCCCGGAATCCGTTACCTCGACAGCGAGGAAGACGGAATCGCTTGCATTCTTGCCTTTGTCGTTTTGAACCAGCCGAGTCATGATCTTCACCGAACCGCCTGCTGTAAACTTGATCGCATTCGAGACCAAGTTGATGAGGATCTGCCGCAAGCGTGTGGGGTCGGTTTCGATCGTTTCGGGAATTGGTCCGTCGTATTCAACAGCCAACGTCAAATTCTGTTCTTCGGCGCGCACCTGCATCAAGGCTTGCACCTCGGAGATGGCCTGGAACGGCGAGCAGCGAAGTTTCTCAAGATCCAACTTCCCGGCTTCGATCTTGGAGACGTCGAGGATGTCGTTGATAATTTGCAGCAGGAATTCGCCGTTACGTTTGATCGTCTGCAACGGCTCGCGCAGCGTTGTGTCACTGACGTGTTGTTCGAGAATGAGGTCGGCATAGCCGAGAATAGCTGTCATCGGTGTGCGGATTTCATGGCTAATATTGGCCAGAAATTCCGTTTTCGATTTGGTCGCAGCTTCCGCACGCGTCTTGGCTTCCTCGAGTTCATTGACCAACTGTACCAGGCGGGTGGCGTTGTTTTCCTGGGCTTCGTGGGCCAGATGGAGGTTTTCGGCGCTAAGTTTCAGTTTGTCTTCGGCTTGCTTGCGTGTCGTGATATCTTCGATGGCACCGATGTGCGTGACGCCCGAATCGTCACAAACCGGGTTCATGCTCAACTGAATCCAACGAATCTCCCCGTCCGTTCTTCTCAGCCGAAATGTGTCAACAAACCCGTTCCCGTGTGCGATGGCCTCTTGCCATTTCTCGCGGGCTGTGCGGCGATCGGCTTCGTGGAGTACGTCATCCCACTGGCAGGTTAAGCTTTCTTCGAGCGACAGGCCGGTAATTGCTTGCCAACGCATATTCGTGTAGGCACACTCGCCTGTCTGATCAGCCTGAAAGATGCCGATCGGAACCGATTCACTCAAAAGACGAAACCGTTCTTCGTTGCGACGAATGGATTGCAAGGCATGTTCAAGTTCCTGCTTGTGACACTTACCGTGAACGCGGACCACTTCCAGGCGCTGTAACGCACGCATTCGTAGGCAACAAACAATGACCAAACAACACTCGCTGCGGCCTGCATGTAAACAAGGTCCAGCCAATCACGTCCATGATGCGAGGACCACGACAAACAGAGCGTCGAAATGTTGGCAACGGCCAGCATGCCAGGGCAGCGACAAGAACAAGCACCCAACACCAACGACAAACAATGCCGGAAAAATCATGTCGCGCGGTTCGACGACCAGATACAAGTGCAGCAAGATATTCGAGAACACCAAGCCGAGAATCACCGACGTTGTCGCATGGGCAAACCGAGGCGACAATCGATGCTGGCCCAACCAATGCCATACCCCAAACAACAACAACGAGGTTGTTACGGCGGTTCCTAGTAGAGGCAAAGTAATTTTTGTCGGGCCGCTGAAAGCGTGAAACGTTGCCACAGCGAAGTACAGCAGGGCAAATCTGACCGTGACCAGCCGTAGATTGTTCCGTAAGTCTAGGTTGAACGCCGCCTGAAGATTCAGATCAACAGCCGCCCCCTCACCATCTTGTTTGGGAGACATTCCGCTGGAATCCGAATTGTCGGAAGTGTGGTGCATTGCTTGTTCAACAGGGCCGGACGGTGCAGGTGCGGGTTGCATGTCGCCGAATGACGAAATTCAATGCACCGATCCGAAAATAGATCGAAAACGTGGCAATTCCCCTACCGGGAGGGATTTCCCTGACACGAAACTCTAGGTCGATACCTAGTAATACGTAGCTATTTTGCACCAATCCGACAGGGGTTCTCAGGTCCTTTTCAATACATCAACCGGTTGTACCGGTCGCACCATTCAAACCCGATTGAACAGGGGCGAATCACTGACGATCAGGGCGGCTTTCGGTTACCCTTTAGGCTGATGGATGCGCCGTTTGCTATCTTTCCAAGGCGACTGCTCATGAAATATTTCGGATGGATTCTGGCATTTCTGCCAATGGCGACGACCGTTGCTTCAGCCTCGGCGGCCGATTCCTCGAATCCTCAATTCGATCGTGCGGCGTTAGAATTCTTCGAGAAACGAGTGCGCCCCCTACTGGTATCTCGCTGTGTGAGTTGCCACGGGGAAAAGAAGCAGGAATCGGGACTACGGCTCGACTCCCGCGCGGCCATCCTGAAAGGATCAGACGAAGGGCCGGTCGTTGTACTGGAGCACCCCGAGAAAAGCGGATTGATTCGCGCAGTGCGTCACATCGGTGACGTGCAAATGCCGCCGAAACGCAAACTCAAGCCGAACGAGATCAACGCACTGGTCGAATGGGTGCGACGGGGCTTGCCTTGGCCGAACAGCAAGCAAACGGGCAACCCCCATGCCGCGTCTCTCTCGGCCTCGCACTGGGCGTTCCAGCCGATTCGCCAACCGCCAATCCCTCCAGTTCGCAATACAAGTTGGGCGCGGACACCCATCGATCACTTTGTGCTGTCAGAACTCGAACGACGGGGTTTGAATCCTTCGTTAGACGCGCACCGTCGCACACTTATTCGCCGCGCGACCTACGACCTTTGGGGATTACCGCCGTCACCAAGCGATGTCGAGTCATTTGAAAGCGATCGCTCGCCCGACGCCTACGAACGACTGATCGACCGGCTGCTGGCGTCCCCCCGCTATGGCGAACGCTGGGGCCGCTACTGGCTCGATGTGGCCCGCTACGCAGACAACAAGGGCTACGTTTTCTTTGAAGACAAGAACTTTCCCTGGGCCTACACCTACCGCGATTACGTAATTCGCTCGTTCAACGACGACTTGCCTTTCGATCGATTCGTTGTCGAACAGTTGGCAGCCGACCGGCTCGACTTGGGCGATGACCGCACGCCGCTCACCGCGATGGGCTTCCTCACGCTCGGTGGGCGGTTCATGAACAACACGAACAACGTCATCGATGACCGCATCGACGTCGTCACACGCGGGTTACTGGGCCTCACCGTCGGTTGCGCCCGCTGTCACGATCACAAATTCGATCCGCTCACACAGGCCGACTACTACGCACTCTACGGCGTATTCCGCAGTTCCCACGACCCGCTCTTGCCGCCTCTGTTTCTCGATCCCGAACAGAGTGAGGTGTACCAGAAATTCGATGTGGAAATGAAGAAACGCTTGCAGGCTATCGACGACTTCGTCGAAAAGAAGCGGGACGAAGTGATGAAATCGGCACGAGGGCGTGTCGGCGAGTATCTAATGAGAGTCTATGCGCGACGCAATCAGCCAGCCACCGAAAATTTCATGCTCCTGGTTCCTGCGGGCGACCTGATCCCCGCTGTCATCCTTCGCTGGGAGAAGTATCTCGATCGGTTCCGTGATCGTCACAGCGCAGTCTGGGCACCTTGGCTGGCGTTTGAAGCGTTGGAGAAAGACAGCTTTGCCCAGCAGGCAGCGGACGTGCTCGCTCGTTTGCAAACCAACCAGGATTCCAAGATGCGCATCAACTCGCGTCTGTTGGCCCGACTCAAGACAAAGCCACTGCGCTCGATGCAAGACGTCGCCGACGGATACGTCGATGTTTTGAAAGACGTCGAGAAAACCTGGCAGAGTCAACTCGCCTCATCCGCCAAGGGCGGGCAACCTGCCCCGACGGCTTTGACATCCCCCGTCGACGAAGAGATTCGTCTGGTCTTCCACGGGGACGACGCGCCTGCCAACATCCCTCGCATGTTGGGGTGGGGATTCCTCAGCCTCTTGCCCGATCGGCCCGCGCAGGGCGTCTTCAAGAAGTTGTTGAAGAACGTCGAGACCTGGAGTATGACCGGCGCGGGTGCTCCGCCGCGTGCGATGGTACTCAACGACACGCCCGTTCCGTTTCAGCCCTATGTGTTTCTCAGAGGCAACCCGCACCGCAAGGGGGCCACCGTCGCGCGACGGTTCCCCACCGTGTTGGGTGGCGAGAAACAACCCTTCCGCGATGGCAGTGGCAGGCTCGAACTGGCGAAAGCCATTGTCACAGCCGACAATCCTCTCACCGCGCGCGTGTTCGTCAATCGTGTCTGGATGCATCATTTTGGCCGCGGTCTCGTCTCCACACCCAGCGATTTCGGACTTCGCAGTGACCCGCCCACACACCCGCAACTGCTCGATTATCTGGCTGGTGAATTCATTTCAAGCGGCTGGTCAATCAAGCGTTTGCATCGAAGTGTGATGCTCTCCTCGGTCTATCGGCAGCGCAGCGACAACCGCCTCGAATCCGCCCGCGTCGACCCTGAAAACCAATGGCTGTGGCGAATGAACCGTCGCCGCCTCGATTTTGAATCCTTACGCGATTCGCTCATTGAAATCGCCGGTAGTTTTGATCCCGGTGTGGGTGGTCCTCCGACTAAACTCGCCGGCAGTAGCTTTATCACGCGGCGAACCGTGTACGGCTTCGTCGACCGCATGAACATGCCGGGCCTTTATCGAACGTTCGACTTTCCCAGCCCGAATTCATCCAGCCCGGGCCGTGAAGTAACGACAATCGCTCCGCAAGCCCTATTCCTGATGAACAACAACTTCGGCCGAGAAGCCGCTCGGCGTTTGGCAATGCGTCCCGATGTGCTGACTCAACCCAACACAACAAGCCGTGTCGATCGCATCTACCGTTTGCTATTTGCTCGACCTTCGTCCGACCTGGAGCGTGACTTGGCGGTTGAGTTCCTTGGCAAAACACCCACTGTCGAAACCTGGACCCGCTACACACACGCATTGTTGATGACGAACGAGTTTCTGTTCGTCGATTGATTTGCACCTCTCGAAAAACGTGCCACCAAATAAGAAGTGGAAGTCGTATCATGTCCGGCGCTCCCGAGAATTCACAATTTGAAATCGGCACCCCAGAGCCGACGGCTCTCACCTCGCGCCGCGACATGCTGCGTCGTTGCGGCATGGGTTTCGGCATGGTGGGATTGGCCGGTGTGTTGGCCGATGACGGGTTGCTGACGAACTCGGCTTCGGCTGCGGGGCGGGTGAGCGATCCGCTGGCGGCAAAGGCGCCGCACTTCGAGCCGCGTGCGAAGCAGGTCGTGCATCTCTTTATGAACGGTGGGCCGTCACAGGTCGACACGTTTGATCCCAAACCGCTGCTCACGAAGTATCACGGCAAGCCGCTCCCCACGCGGAACCTGCGCACCGAACGCAAGACCGGTGCGGCGATGGGATCTCCGTTCAAATTCAAGAAATACGGCGAATCGGGTATCGAAGTCAGCGAGCTGTTTTCACAAACCGCCGAGTGCATCGACGACATGGCCGTCATTCGCTCGATGCAGGCCGAGGTACCGAATCACGAGCCGTCCCTCATGCTGATGAACTGTGGCGACGCCCGTCTGCCGCGACCCAGCATGGGATCATGGCTGACTTACGGACTCGGTTCGGAAAACCGGAATTTGCCGGGTTTCGTGGTGATGTGCCCCGGCGGATACCCCATCGTCGCCACCCGCAATTGGCGCTCGGCCTTCCTGCCCGGTGCGTACCAAGGCACCTACGTCGACACAAAACAGACCGATATTCACAAGCTGATTGCCAACATCCGGAACGACAAACTGCCCACCTCCGACCAACGACGTCAACTCGACTTGGTCCGCCGCCTCAACGAAGAACACAAAAAGCAACGCCCCGGCGACGACCGTCTCGAAACCCGCATTCAGTCGTTTGAACTTGCCTTCCGTATGCAAACGGAAGCAGCCGACGCGTTCGACATCACCAAAGAACCGAAGCACATCCAGGAAATGTACGGCGAGGGAACGCATGCCCGGCAACTTCTCATCACACGCCGACTCATCGAACGCGGTGTCCGTTTCGTGCAAGTCTGGAGCGGAGCCGACCAACCGTGGGACAACCACAACAACCTGGAAAAAACGCATCGCAAACTGGCCGGCGAATGGGACCGGCCAATCGCCGCATTTCTGAAAGACCTCAAACAACGCGGCCTGCTCGATTCCACGCTTGTCCTGTGGGGAGGCGAGTTCGGCCGCACACCGGTCGCCGAGTTACCGCAACTCAACGGACGCGACCACAACCATTACGGCTTCACCTGCTGGCTGGCCGGAGGCGGTGTGAAAGGTGGCACCGTCCACGGAGCAACCGACGAATTCGGATTCCGAGCCGTCGAGAAACCAATGCCGGTCCACGACCTGCACGCCACCATGCTGCACCTGCTCGGCTTCGACCACGAACAACTCACCTACCGCTACGCCGGCCGCGACTTCCGCCTGACCGACGTGCATGGCGAAGTCGTCCACGACTTGATCGCTTGATAAGCGTTCAGGTTACAGCATTCCGCTTTGAACACGTCACGCTGATTGCTGAAAGCTTTTTGTCACACCCACTGTGCCGCACCCAAATTTCGGGTGAATTCGTGGACGTCTTCCAGTGGCAAATTGTGTTCCAGGCGGCAGATTGCTTTCCAACCGCCCTCATCGTCGGCCACCGTTTTCAACACAGTGGCCGAGGCGTCGGTCTGTTTTTCAATGCGGTGATTTGCGAGTCGGAGATGAATGCGTTCACCGTCGGCCAGTCTTTCGGGAAGCACGCAAGCCACGCCGTTCATGC
>Ga0115002_10007826_pt1 | contig 11965 bp, 6 predicted proteins | sample ArcticOcean_MG_C_8_FD_89576 | JGI IMG/M metagenome (GOLD analysis project Ga0115002, IMG submission 89576) | Marine microbial communities from western Arctic Ocean - ArcticOcean_MG_CB11_86 | ecosystem: Environmental > Aquatic > Marine > Oceanic | place: Arctic Ocean: Canada Basin | collected...
CAGTCCGGCTTCCGTAAACTCGATGGGAAACCAAGCGTTTCCCCCCGTCTCAAGGGGCAACGGCGCACGAACGCTGAGCACATGAAAGCGGGGGTCCAGATGATCGGCGAGGCCCAGAAGGTCTTCCTCGTCGCTACCATACCCATGTAAGAGGATGAGCAGGGGAGACCGCTCTAACTGCGGCTGGCGCGGCTCACGGACCGCGGTATACAGGGTATTCAAGCCAGGATGACTTTCCACGTCCCCTGACGGTCGAATACCAGTGTTACCGCATCTTCGGAGGCAGCGATTTCTCGCACGCTCGGATTGGGGTAGATTTTCTCGTTGCGCCAAACCACCTCACCGTTGACGCTGAGGGTGGGCTGCCGCCGGTTGCCACGATCGATGACCAACTCCACCACACACGCTTCTGGTGTTTCCAGCGTCACAGTTGTATTCGATTCCTCGTCAAAATCCACCACTCGCCAGGATACGCGGAGCGGACCTTTTGGCGTTAGCACCTCGCCCGACGCTCGCGGAATAACTCCCAATGCGGGACGGACTCGAGCGCGCCGAAAACCAGGTTCCGTCGGTGACACTCCCAGCAGCCAGGTCGTCAGCAAGTGATCCGGGCCCGGCGCCAGACGCCCAGCTTCGGCACTGCGCTTGTCACGCCAGGTGATACCCTCGCGATCGGCGATACGCAACCATTGGTTCTTCACCACCTCAAGGGCACGACCACCCTGCCCGCCGCGCCAAAGACCCTCAGCCAGAAAAAAGGCCTGACGAAGATCACCGACGGGTGTTACGTCGGCACCGCGCATCGTCGTCGCCATGCGTAGCGCCCTTGCGGCAGAAACACCACCGGCCAGCAACACCAGAGCCTGAGTAAACTGGCTAACGTCGTCCCCGGAAGCAGCATCGGCATACAGCCCACGATCTTCCCGCCATCGAGATTCGATGGAAGTATATAGCCCCTGCAGCCGTTCGTTGCAGTCATCGGCCTCCTGCGTCCGTGCCAGGTGCCCGCAGATTCGTGCGGCGGCGGCGGCTGACGCTGCCTGCTCAGCCAGAGTCTGTGTCGGTGTGGTCGGATCCGTGGGTACACGCGACGACACCAGCGCTGCTGGCAGCAGGGCCGCAGCCGTTTTGTCATCTCCTGATCGCAGATGGTATGCTTCCAGGCAGGCGGCGAATCCGGAGCCCCTTGCAGTGGTCGGATCGGGTGCCCGCCCAAGAAGAGTGGCGCGAGCCGTATCGGTGTGGCCCGTGCGGGCGGCATCGTTACACATCAACGCCGTCAAGCCGAGCCAATCGCAGTTTTCAGGTGGAGGGGCGGTATGGTAGACGTCGAGCCTGCTGTCTCGCAGCGACAGTGGGGCTTGAACCCAGGTGCTTTGGAATGGCTCGCCCAGGTCCAGCATCGCTGAATCGGTAACGGCTACCGATCGTTCACAGAGAGAGAAGTGCTCGAATTGGCACTCTTCGTCGAAGTCGCTGAGATGGACGACGGCGTAACGGGCTCTCACCGCCCGCAGCGCGAACCAGTCCTGGCGCTCTGACCCACATACATAACGAAGCCTGCTGTCGATACGACCCCACGCCGTCGACCAGCCCACGTCGACGATCCCCGCGCGGCCATCGCGAAGTCGAAAATTTGGGACACCGGTGACGATACGGCCGAAGTCGAGTACGAATGTGAAACCGTGTCCAGCTGCCGTCCGTATCGAAGCCGCTGGAGCGAGACCGGCCAGAAGCCCATCTCGATGAACGAACTTTCCGCTTCGGGGCAGTACCGCCACGGGAGAGAAGGTCAGATCGGCATCGGCAGCCGTCTCTTCGAAGGCAGCGAATTCTCTCGCCTCGATTTGTTTCTCCGCGGCGTTGGATGCGTCGCCTACAGGTGGCGTTGCCTGCACCGACACCACGCCTTCCCAGAATCGGTCTCCGGAGCGTGGGTCCTCCAGGGCACTGAAGCGCTCGGCCGCCTGAGTTCCTGTGGGTGCAACAGGCAACTCGAGCCCATGCCAGTGCAGACCGGACTCGACAGCATGGGTTCCCGAACCTACAGCCGAGGCAGCCAGTTCTCCGTGCATCGCGAACCAGCGTTCACCATTGTGGGCACTCCCATCGACAAGGACGACGAGTTCGTGCTCGCCCGCATCCCAACTACCTGACAGACTTCGTGTATACCAGAGAGGTGCTTCCGTTGCCGAACCTCCGGGAGCTCCAGCGATACGTAGCCCGTCGATGTACATCTGAAAAGGTCCGCTCGCAGCACAAGCGAGACTGCCGTTACGGCAAGGGCCGGTCAATTCGAGCCGGCAACGAAGCATAACGTGCCGTCCACCGTCGCCGTGCCAGATTGGTTGATACGTCATGGAGAGAGGAGATCGCGATTGTCGCGGCTGCCGTCAAGGGAGGCGCCTCCCAGAAACGACAAGAAACCCGACTCCGAAGTGGAGCCGGGTTTCATTGGGGAAGCTGATATTGCCTCAGTTGGGCAATCGCAAAGCGACGATATCAGTCAGAACACCTCGGCGTGTCGGCCGGCGAACCATCAACAATGCGGTGCCACTGGCATCCTCCAGTGCATCCTCGTACTCAACAACGGAACGCACAGGCTGACGGTCGATTTCGACGATAAGATCGCGTTGTGCCAAACCGGCGCGTGCCGCAGCGGAACCCCGCTGCACCTGCGCGACGAAGACGCCTTCCTCGTCCTCAAAACCCATGCGCCGGGCGATATCCTCCGTCAAATCCTGGACGGCCATGCCAAGTTTCTCGGCCTCCTTCGGTTCCTCTATAGGCGCCGTGGGTTGCTCTTGATCGAGGTCGGCCAGTTCCACAGAATAGGTCTTCTTTTTGCCAGCACGCAGCACTCCCAACCGCACCTCGGTGCCCGGTGGCGTATGGGCGATCAGGTTGCGCAATGCAGCCGGCGTGTCGGTAGGCTCACCATCCACGTCCCGGATCACGTCATAGGGCCTCAGACCTGCCGCCTCCGCTGGCAGCCCCTCTCTTACAGCCTTTACCAAAACACCCTTCCTCGAATCCAGGCCGAGGGTTTCCACCAGATCTGGCTTCACGTCGCCGATTTCGATCCCTAAAAATCCCCTCCGAACCTCACCGCTGGCAATGAGTTGCCCCATGATGTTGTCGACGAGGTCGATGGGAATTGCGAAGCCAATGCCCTGATAACCTCCAGATCGTGAAACGATGGCGGTGTTGATCCCGATCAGTTCACCTGCCGTGTTGACGAGAGCGCCTCCGGAATTCCCGGGATTAATGGCAGCATCCGTCTGGATATAGTCCTCGTATTCAGAGAGGCCGGCGCCACGACCGAGGGCGCTGATGATTCCCGTCGTTACCGTATGCAGTTGACCGAATGGGTTGCCTATGGCCACCACCCACTCACCTACATCCAACTCATCTGCGTCGCCAAAAGGCAAGAAAGGCAAATCATCGCCGTCTACGATCTTGAGCACCGCCAGATCCGTCTTGGGATCCCGTCCGACGACTTCGGCCTCGAAACTGCGCAGATCCGCCATCTCCACGACGATACGATCAGCCACCGTATCGTCCCTGCGTCGGCCACTGGTAATGACATGGTTGTTGGTCAGGATGTAGCCATCCTTGCTGACAATGACTCCTGATCCCAGACCCTCCTGGATATCGTCTCCCTCCGGCTGCGGCCGGCGAAACCCGGGATGTTCACGAAAGAACTCGTCAAAGGGTGTATTCTGTTGAGCGTGCTCTACTTTGCGTTCCGTTTTGATGGCGACTACGGCAGGGTTAACCTTGGCCGCCAGTTCGGCGAAGGCGTCGGAGAATTGTTGCAGGTCCTGCAGGCCTGCTGCATGCGACGGTGCAGGAATCTGTGCCGCGCACAGCAACGCGGCGCAGACCATAGTGATGGATCGTTTCACGTCATCTTCCCCATTTGGTTGTAGTTCTTATTGCCTACTACTGTGGACGAAATCACGCCCTGCAGGTTCCCCGAATGCCGATTTCCGATGCCGTCGCAGGCAAGCGCTCTAGGCAGCCTTTTCCGTCGCCGCTTCCTTGGACGCTTCAGCTGCACGCACCTGCAGCTCACCGTCTTCCAGATCGACGACCAGGACCGTTCCGTCGGAGACTTCACCGGCAATCAGCGCCCTGCCTATCCTCGTTTCAAGATGGTGCTGGATGAAACGCTTAAGGGGACGTGCACCAAAGACGGGATCGTATCCCTGTCTTGCGATGAAGTGACGCGCCGCTTCCGTTGTCTGCAACTTGATTCGCCGATCTTGCAAACGCTTGCCCAGATCCTCCAGCAAGAGCCCAACGATGCGCTCGATCTCGTCGATGGACAAAGGCTTGAAGAGGACGATATCGTCGATCCGATTGAGAAATTCAGGACGAAACTGGGTACGAAGCTCGGCCATAACCTGGTCTCGAACAGCCTCAGGGATTTCTGTAGCCCCTCCGCCTTCCATCAAGTGCTGAGATCCACTGTTCGAAGTCATGATGACCACTGTGTTCTTAAAATCCACCGTGCGGCCCTGGGCGTCGGTCAGGCGCCCGTCATCAAGAAGCTGCAACAGGGCGTTGAACACATCCGTATGGGCATTTTCGATCTCGTCAAAGAGCACCACCGCGTACGGTTTGCGTCGAACCGCCTCGGTAAGTTGTCCACCTTCCTCGTAGCCCACATATCCCGGGGGGGCACCAAGCAGCCGTGACACCGAATGCTTCTCCATGTATTCGGACATATCGATGCGCACCACGTTGTCTTCCGAGTCGAACAAGGCTTGTGCCAGCGTGCGCGCCAGTTCGGTCTTACCGACACCGGTGGGCCCGAGAAACAGAAACGATCCAATAGGTCTACGAGGGTCTTTGATACCCGCACGGGCCCGAATCACCGCGTCGGCGACAAGCTGCACCGCCTCATGCTGGCCCACAACTCTTTCGTGTAGAATCTCGTCCAAGCGTAGCAGTTTCTCCCTCTCCCCTTCCACTAGACGCGTGACTGGAATCCCTGTCCAGCGCGAGACAATCTCGGCAATCTCCTCTTCTGTAACCTCTTCATGGAGGAGGCGTTCGGTTCCACCCAGGGCTTCCTGTTCATTTCCGGCGAGCCTCTTCTCAAGGTCGGGGAGAGTCCCGTACTTGAGTTCTGCTGCTTTGTTCAGGTCCGCACTCCGCTCTGCCGCTTCGATGTCTCGACGCACATTCTCAATCTCCCCGCGCAATTGTCGGACCTCATCAATGTCTGCCTTTTCCTGCTGCCACTGTGACTGCACGGCATCCTGTTGGACCTTTAGGTCTGCCAGTTCCTTGCGCAACGACAACAGGCGTTCCTTACTGGGCTTGTCTTTCTCTTTCTTCAAAGCAGCAGCCTCGATCTCGAGCTGCATGATGCGGCGCATGGCACCGTCCAACTCAGCCGGCATCGAATCGATCTCTGTACGAATCGAGGCACACGCTTCATCGACAAGATCAATCGCCTTGTCGGGCAGGAAACGATCACTGATGTAGCGGTCAGAGAGCACGGCAGCGCCTACCAATGCGTTGTCCTGAATGCGGACGCCGTGATGCAGCTCGTAGCGCTCACGCAGTCCGCGTAAGATTGAGATCGTGTCCTCCACGCCAGGTGCATCCACCTGCACAGGTTGGAAACGTCGTTCGAGAGCAGCATCCTTTTCGATGTGCTGACGATGCTCATCTAGTGTAGTGGCGCCGATGCAGTGCAACTCACCGCGTGCCAGCATGGGCTTGAGCAGATTACCAGCATCCGTGGAGCCTTCCGTGCGGCCAGCACCGACGATGTTATGAATCTCGTCGATGAACAGCAGGATGCGACCATCACTTTCGGTGATCTCCTGCAGAACCGCTTTCAGTCGTTCCTCAAACTCTCCTCGGAACTTCGCTCCCGAGATCAACGCGCCCAGATCCAGACTGAAGAGACTGCGTCCTTGTAACCATTCGGGCACATCTCCACGGACAATTCTCTGCGCCAGGCCCTCGATGATTGCCGTCTTACCGACTCCCGGTTCTCCGATCAGGATCGGATTGTTCTTCGTCTTGCGTGACAGAATTCGGATGACGCGGCGAATCTCTTCATCCCTGCCGATCACGGGATCGAGTTTGCCGGCTCTTGCGAGGGCAACCAGATCCGTGCCGTATTTCTCCAGCGCTTCATAGCTGGCTTCCGGGTCCGCTGAGGTAACCCGCTGTGAGCCGCAAACCTGAGTCAGAGCCTGCTCGAAGTCCTCCCGTGAGACACCAGCACGAGCCAAGATGGCTGTCGTTTCGTGTTGCGGATCGCTTAGAATGGCCAATGCCAGATGCTCAACCGAGACGAAGTCATCCTTCAGCTTCTGCGCCTCCCCCTCAGCGCCTGCGAGCACCTCGGACAGATTTCTGCTCAGACGGAGATCGCCGTTGGTCCCCGATACGCGGGGCCGCGACGAGAGACTCGTGCCCAGTTCCTCTCGAAGAGCCCCTGAATCTGCGCCGATGCGCTGTAGGATTCTTGGCACAACTCCACCCTCCTGCTGAAGCAGGGCCAGAACCAGATGAACTACATCGACTTCGGCGTGTCGATGATTAAGCGCCAGGTTTTGCGCTTCCTGGAGGGCCTCTTGTGACTTATGGGTCAGCTTGTTCTGATTCATGGCGACCTCTGATGGGATCAGTAGAGTTGTTTCGGTTTCCACCTGGAATGCAAAACTCGGGCCTGACCGATTCGAACGATCAGCCCTCTACAGAGTCGGCTAAAGATCATACGAAACATGGGACTTACATGCCCATTTGGCAGACCACAGAAGGGCCCTCTGCGGATGTGATAGAACGAAAATGCGCCCCACTACCTTCAGGCATGGGGCGCATTTGTTCTGGCAGATTAACGTCGCTCAGATGACGAGGGGCTCGTCCACTGCTTCCTCCGGAGGAGGCTCGACGGCCAGCGACTGGTGCTGTTCGTCGGCGAAATTGTTGATCCCACCGATCACGAGTTGAAAGGTCCTGTCCATGTCGCTGGACAGTTGTCCCGAGATCTTGCCAATACCCTCGAGAACGTCACGTGACTGGTTGAAGCCTTCTTCTACGGCGTCCTTGATCAACTGCAAAAACCCGTCGATCTGCGCTCCCCCCCCCTGATCAGCGTTATTGGCTTTGAACGAGCCAAAGAACGAGGTCGCAAAGTCGACGATTCTTCCCGCTGTTGCCTCAGGGGAAAGATCCAATGCGCCGGAGAGGACGTCCTCTAGGGCCTGTCCTTCGATGCCAGCATCCTGCAAGGCGGTCGCGAAGGACTGACCCAGTTCGGTCTCCAGGACCTGCTGGGCGTAGTTGATGTCGATCTGTCGCCCCACCGAAAGCAGAACGGCATCTGTTGAGCCATCCTTCTTTGGACTGATGGTGGTTACGTCGATCTGGGTTGAAACACTGATGGAAGCGAACGTGCTGCTGCTCTGAGCTGTCCCGACTTGCATGCCGATCCTCCTTGGGGCAAGGGACGGACCACGTTGACATAGGTTACAGGAGAGCCGCAACCCCCTCCCTGACGTAGCATGGAGAAATAAACGAGGCACCCGCTATTCTTTTGAATCGGCGGGTTCCGCAGATCGGCCAGCTGTTTTTTGCAGATTCGCTCAAATATGGCAGAAAGACGAAAAAAGGAGGCCGACATCGCTGCCGGCCCCCTATTCGTGCAAATTGTGCAGCTGCTCAGCGCTTGATGCTCATTCTCAGAAAATTGATCGAATATCCGAATCCCTGGGACGTGCCGGGAAAGAAACCGCCGCGATTGACTGCGGAGGTCTCCAGCAGAAGCATGCTGAAACGTTTGACCGAGAAAGGGCCGAAAGCAAAGCCCAGAGCTGAACTGCGCCCGGCTCGGCCACCGCCAGAAAGGCCGAAGCGAAGTGGGAACCAGTTCACGAGGCGGTATTCGCCACCCAATGAGACTCTCGGTGTAGTCGAAATACCGAAGCCTGAACTGAAGGCCTGATCGTAGTTCGCCGCCACCGTGAGTCTGGGGAACGGTGAATGTGCCACTCCGAGACGCAGCATAGCAGGCAATGATCTGCCAAAGCTGGAAATCTCTTGCTCCTCGCGGAAAATCGCGTCACCGGATTCCCAAGTTGCCTGGTCTACCTCGTCGCGCGAAACCGTGTCGAGAACACCGTTTACCGTAACCTCGCGCGGGTTGTCGAAGATACTTTCGAAACCATCAGCTCCGGTAAAGCTGGAGACGGTGATCCCATCGGCAATAACGAATACGGAGTTCTGTTGCGCTTCGATGCTCCAGTTCATGGCATCCAGCAGGTTGACCATCGACAGACCCACCGTGGTGCGCCCGTCCTTGGTGACGCCGGTAACGCCGAAATCCAGGCCAAAACCGATACCAATACCGGAGCGCGCAACGCCGCTGGCATTCAACTGCGAACCGCCGACGCGGGTAACGAAACCCCCGTCTGAATCAATCACTTCACCGAGGCCACCACCCATGACCTTGAACGTTGTGCCTACAGCAAACTCGCTGAAATAGGGCTCTGCGAGTTTCGGCATCCACGGTTTGGCGAAGCCCCAGCTAAAGACACCGAGGGCCCACGCTTCTCCGTCCCACTCGGCGATGTCGTAGTTCGGATCACGACCTTCGGCAATCCTTTCGCGTTCAAATTGATTGCCCCGCAGCAGAAATTCGATCATGTCGCCGGGAATCTTCCCCTCGGCGCCAAGGGTGACGCTGAAGGACATGGCACTGCTGAGCCCCCATGGCATGGGAAACGCCGCGCCCCCCACCAGCGGCAGCAACAGACCTACCTCGTTATTGAACTCCAGACCTCCGCCATCCAGATCCCCAAGCAGATTGTCTTTCATTGCTTCGTCGATGACACTGCCGTTGAAATCGTTGTAATCGCTTACCGACCAGCTGTTGTTCTCCAGCGTATAACTGAGTCCAAGAGCCACCGGCAAAGCGCCTTTTGGGCTGGATTTCAAGGCCAGGTTTGCGGGATTCCAGTATAGCGACTCAACCCCACGGGCCATGGCAGTGTAAGTACCAGCCATGCCCATGGGGCGGGGTTGTGTATCTCCGTAGCCAATGGCCTCCGCTGCTGGCACGGCTAACAGCGTTGTGATCAGGCCGGCGGCGAAGGCAGCTCGGATTGAAAATCGGTTCATGTCAGTCTCCTCCCTTCCTCAGCCTAGTCGACCAGGTCTTTGTTAAGAGTGAGTTCGATGCTGAGACCAGCAATGACGTTGATAAAGTCATTCGCCCGAATCTCCACCTCACCGTCGGATGCGGGCAGCGTGACTCGCACACCCGAATACAACCTGCCTGCGGGATCATCCTCTAGGACAAAATGGAGGACATCATCTTTATCGAGATCAAGACTGATCTGACTGTTACTGGTACCGCTGGCGACGCCATTGGCGTCGACTGGTGCCGCGGCAACCTCGAAGCGCGCTTGATCAAAGCCCGGAATGGCTGTAACGAAGTCGGCACTGCTCGTGTCATATACGGCTTCCGGTGTTCGACCAACCATCAGCCGTACGCCGACACCTACCGGAATCCGACTCTCGATTTCCGTGAGAACACTGGCATTTACAAAGTTGGTCGCAATCTTGCCACGCGCTTCTGAATCGTGGAAGCTGATATCCTGCACATCCGGATCGATGCGCGTGTCACTGAGAATCGTCAGACGTGGTTCGGTGCGGAACACGACACTGTCGAGGGAAACAAAGTGCTCGGTTTCGATGACCTCTTCCTGCAGACCATCACCGACGATGATGACCGGATCCACAGCAATGGAATCAGGCAGAAAGTTGAGGAAGTCCGTCAGCTCCTGAGAGCTCACTTCGAGAACATTGGAGACAGGAAAAAGCGGGTCGCCGCGCTCAAAGGTCTCACTGATGACGAGAGAATTCGTGGTTCCCGTCTCTTTGTCAAAACCGGTAAAACGAATATCGACGTCGGCGAGGAAGCCGACGCCGCTTGTGATGTATACGGCCAGTCCTGCGGAAGCGATGTTGACATTGTCGAGACCCGCCGGGAAATCGACGGCACGACCTGCCCGGTCGGTTTCCTCTTTAGGAATCGAAAGGGTGATCTCCTTCAGCTTTCCCTTCACTCTGCTGAAGACCAGTTCTTCCGGGATCGCCTCGATTCTGATCTCGCCGTTGGAGGCCAGTGTTACCTCCGTGTCAGACTCGAAGGTGCTAGCGTTGTATTCGATCCGTATCTGCAGCGGGTTCAATGGGGCGAAGACATTATCCGTCAGATCAAAAGAGATTTCCCTAGGCTGTTCGAAGATCAGCGAATCGAGCAGAAAGCTCTGAGCATTCCCCTGCGCGTCCACCAAGTCCGGCAGGATCAGTTCAATTTCCATGACGATTGGGATGTTGTTTGTCACCACGAAGTTCAGTCCCCCAGCGCTCATCACCGCTTCGGTGACCTGGATGCGGTCGTCCGGAAGGTCCAGGGTCTGACGATCTGAGAATTCCTGCGGCGGAATCAGCGCCGTTGCCTCTGAGACGAGCAGAGTCTGCAGGACGGAGTTGATGCGTAATTCGGCGTTGTCGCTGACCGTAACAGCCGTGGCAGCGACGGTTGTGCCGGAAACAGAAACGCTGAGGTCCCCGGAGATCTTACGGCCTCCTAATTCGAAAGAACCACTGCCGTTGCCGCCGTTGGCGGCGATCATGCCGAGGTTGATCTCATCCACCACGGCGCCTGCGTCTTCGTCGAACAGAATCAGCACAACATCGGTTAATGCCACGGGCATGTCGTTGTCGATTTCGACGTCCAAACCACCGGTTTCGATGGTCAGAGACGTAACACCCACCAGTGGCAGGGGAACGGCCGTTTCGAAACCCGCGCCGGGGACCAGCGGGATTTCTGTCCCTGCTGGGACACTCTGGCCGATAATCGTGCCAAAATCTATGGCAATCTCGGGGATGGTCTGACCGGGAATGGTCAATTGGCCAATGGCGGTGCCGAAGCTATTGGCTGTCGGTGTAACCTTGAGATTGCTGCCAACCTCGGCAGTACCGAGAATCTCAGGAGGCGACGAGTCGTCATTGTTTGAGAGAGGTACCGCGACGCGAAGTTTCATACCGCCCGAGGCGGCGTCGATCTCAAGGAAGTCGTCACGGTCGCCAACAAGCTCATCCACCCGGGTGCTGTCGTCGGCAACCGGAATCGAGATCTTGAAATTCGTGCTCGTGCTAGATGATGGCGTTTCAACGCTACATCCGCTGAGCAGGGCGACACTGAAGACTCCCAACAATGTTTGGCCGTTCCGTCGAAGGGTCTGACGGAAATCGGCTCCCGTTGGCTTCATCTGGGAGGGCTCCTGTTGGCGTAAAGGCGTGGACCGCGCGCTCGTGGCGGCGATTTCTGGCGACCACTGACGTCGAAACGCTGGTGGTAACGCGAAACAATATAAAAAACAGAAGGCACCGGGGGACAATTCGAGGCGAGAGGCGATGCCTCGCCCCTCACCCGAGTGTCCTTTGCCCAATCGTACTACCCTGCAGCGCGCTGCAAGGCCCGGGTCTTGTCTGTCTTCTCCCAGGTGAAATCATCGTCACTGCGGCCGAAGTGACCATAGTTGGTCGTCTTTTGATAAATCGGGCGACGCAGCTTCAGTTTGTCGATGATTCCCTTGGGAGTCAGATCGAAGACTTCTGGCAAAATAGCTGCAAGATCCTCGTCCGAGATGATGCCGGTAGCGTAACTGTCCACCAGAATGGACACCGGTTCTGGAACACCAATGGCGTAGGCGAGTTGCACCTGACAGCGAGCGGCGAGGCGTGCAGCAACCACGTTCTTGGCGACATAACGGGCCATGTAGTGGGCGCTTCGATCGACCTTGGTCGGGTCTTTGCCCGAAAAGGCACCACCGCCGTGGGGGCAATACCCGCCATACGTATCTACGATGATCTTGCGCCCCGTGAGCCCACAAACACCTTGGGGACCAACGACGACGAAACG
>Ga0115002_10007827_pt1 | contig 11963 bp, 17 predicted proteins | sample ArcticOcean_MG_C_8_FD_89576 | JGI IMG/M metagenome (GOLD analysis project Ga0115002, IMG submission 89576) | Marine microbial communities from western Arctic Ocean - ArcticOcean_MG_CB11_86 | ecosystem: Environmental > Aquatic > Marine > Oceanic | place: Arctic Ocean: Canada Basin | collected...
GCACCTCAGTCTCACGTGGGTTGACCATGTAGACGGTGAAGCCATGCTCTTGGAGGTACGACGCCACCTCGTTCGAGGGGCGTTTTGGATTCGAGGAGACGCCCACGACTGCAATCGTCTTGGCGTCACGCATCAGTTCCATCGCGCGATCCATGACACCTCCTGCGCGCGGCTCGTCAGTCGAGACGTCGGTAACTAGGACGCTCATCACGAGCATCGTAACTCACTCTCGCTGAGTCAGTTTGATCTTCGGCAGCACCTGCCGGCGGCAGAATCGCCAGCGCGACATCGGCGCCAGACATCTCGCCGAGGGCCGTGGCGAGTGCATTCGCGCGTTCGCCGCCCTCGCGCGCCACGAAACGGGCAGCGACTACACGACCAACCGTCAGTTCTTTGTCGTTGTCCTTGATCAACCGCACTTGCCAGTCAATGAGGTCCTGATCCATCCCGCTGGCTAGTTCGTCGTCATAGTCGCTGGTGACCTCAAATCGCTGGATGCGGCCGAACGGCACCAGTTCGAAGGTGCCGATACCGAGACCAAGTAGTCCCTGCTGCCAGCGGGCGGACTCCTTGGCGCGCTCCATCAGGAAACTGCTCCCGACAACGTTGTTGACGAAGCCAATCAGCGCGAGTGGTCCGAGCACGGTCACAACCAGCGCGAGCACGAACAGTACTCCCAGCGGCCAGCTATTCATGAACTGCATAATCGACCAGACAGCCATAGCAGTGAGTGCCAGTTCGATCAGCGGACCGACTAGGCCCGCGCGGCTTTGGCGAACGGCTATCGAATCGAGAGTAATGACCGCGACGGCGCGGTGCAGCGGGATCGTACGACGATCGACGTGACCGCCGAGTGAGGAGCCCTCGTGAGTGTCGCCCGCCATCGCGCCCCCGTCCGTCTGCTTCGAATCCAGTCTAGCGAGCACAACAGGCGGTGAACCAGCGCGTACGTTGCCCGGCCACTCAGTGCTTCCTATCATCGGAGCGCGGCGGAATTTCTTCGCGCATCAACACATCGAGGACTTATGCGACGTGACCTTCTAGACATCCTCGTCTGCCCCGTCAGCAAGGGTTCGCTCACGCTGACCGTCCTCAACGAGGCGGACGGCGAAATCCTTGAGGGAACGCTCGCGTGCGAGGACGGTCACAGCTACCCCATCGAGGACGGCATCCCGAACCTGCTGCCGCCCGGTCTGGGCGAAGCGATCGACGCCGAGCCGAGCGCGTGACTGTCGAGAATTCGCGGCAAGCTGGTCAGGCGTTGATGGTCGGAGCGGCACTCGCGCTGATGATCTTCCTCGTCGGTGCGATGAAGCGCTCCTACTCGGTCACCGCGATCCCGATCTTTACCATCGTCGCCATTGGCTCGGCATTCGGGTTCTGGGTGGGTTACACCCTGGCCGTCCAAGACTGGGACGATCCCGCTGACTTCGGCGTGGAGGACGAGCCCGAGGTCTAGCGCACCGTCGGGAACTCATACCAGTTCGCCCCTTCGATCTCTACGACCCCGTCTCGATCCGCCTGCGGCAATGCGTTCAGCAACTCCTCCACTGTCTGTCCCAGCGACGGGTGCACCACTCCCGAGGCGATGTCCCGCAGCGGCACGAGAACGAAGGTTCGCTCCTGCATCAGCTGGTGTGGAACCACGAAATCCGGCGAGTCGACTGTCTCACTCTCGATTAACAGCACGTCGATATCGATCGGCCTCGCCGTCCACCGAGGCGCCTCGAAGTCCCGCCCTGCATCAACTTCGATCTGCTTCGCCAAGGCGAGTAGCTCGCGTGCGCTCAACTCCGTGAGCCCAGAGGCGGCAGCGTTCACAAACGATGGCTGATCCATTACACCCCATGGCGGAGTCTCGTAAAGTGCACTGACTGAGTCGATCGCGATATCCCCAGCAATCAGGGCATCGAGCGCACCTCGGAGATTGGCAATGCGGTCACCCAGGTTCCCGCCAAGGCCGAGATAGATACGGCGCAGCTCACTCACGAGGGATCACCCTCGCTCCAATCTCGGACGATCGCATCTGTCATCCTCGCGACGTCTCGCATTTCCTCGATATCGTGCACGCGGATGATGTCGACGCCCTGATCGATAGCGAGCGCCATCGTAGCGGCGGTGCCCCACACGCGATCCTGCGCCGGGCGATCGAGCACATAGCCGATCGTCGACTTGCGTGAGGTGCCTAGGAGTAGCGGTCGCTCGAGCACTCGAAGCTCTCCGAGACGGCGCAGCATCTCGAGGTTCTGAACGGGGCCCCAACCAAAGCCAAAGCCGGGGTCAAGGATCAGTTGCTCTTCCGGAAGACCGGCGCTGGTGGCAATTTCTATCGAGTTACGGAGGCCGGCTGCGATACCCTCGATTACATCGCCACCGAACTCGCGACCGCGCTGGTTGTGCATCAAGACGGCGGGCTTTCCGAGACGTGCAATCAGTGGGGCGAGGCCCGGGTCTGCGCGGAGGCCGTTGATGTCGTTGAGTGCATCGGCTCCGATGTCGAAGGCGCGTTCGGCGACGGAGGCGCGAGCAGTATCGACACTGATCGGAACGTCGACTTGCCGTCGGACGGCCATCAGAGAGTGTTCGAGACGGCGCCATTCCTCTTCAGCATCGATCGGGATGTGGTCTGGCCGCGTCGACTCGGCACCGATGTCGATTAGGTCGGCACCCTGCTCAACCATGCGAATCGCCTGCTCGGCCGCGCGGCCCGGACATAGAATGCCGTCGCCCGCGAACGAATCCGGAGTGACGTTCACGATGCCCATCACATAGGTGCGGGCTCCCCACTCGAAAGTGGTGCCGCCAATCTGGATTGGGGTGGGGTGGCGCTCGGTTGCTGGCATGGAATCAGGCTAACGCGCGGCTCGATAGCGGCGAGGCGACATCAAGCCGGAATGTGCGTGGTAGTGAGTTCGATCAGGAGCCGGTCATCGTCACCGGTGACGCGGGTACGGATCACGGTGATGCGTCGACCGACACGAACCGGGGTAGCTTCGGCGGTGATCAGGCCGCCCGGCTGGTTACCGAGGAAGGTGACGTGAGCATCGATGCCGACCATGAATCGGCCGTCGTTCGGACCGCCGGCGTTGGCATGGTTGGCCATGCGTGTGGCGGAGTTGTCGGCGAGCGCCATCAGTGCACCACCGTGGATAGCGCCGATGGGATTGAGGTGGTGCGGTTGTGTCTGGAGTTGGGTGATCGCGTGCTTATCAGTGATCTCGAGATGTTCGAGGCCGATGAATCGGGAGAAGGGGCTGATGTCGTCATCGAGTTGTGTTGCTTCGGTCATACCGGATCGACCACTTCGATTGTCTCTTCCTCGACCTCACCGCCGGTGAGGATGTGAAATGCCCTCACCGGCGGCGGTTCTTGGGCGAGTGAGACGAGGATATAGTAGCTTTCAGGGTACATCGGCTCACGGTCTAATTCGCCCGGCGGGAAGAACGCCTGACGCACGTCTGTGGGCGATGGGTATGCCTCGGAAGCGACGTGTGAGTGGTAGATAGCAAAGAGCGTCTCGCCGCTGTCCTCGCGCGCGTTCTCCAGTTTCAACATCGAGAGCGGGTCCATCGAGTAGCGGTAGGGGCTCGCCTCGACGTTCGTGACGCGGTGCCCGGAGACGACGATGCCATCGCGGCCGTTGAGCTGGCCGCACGCCTCGTCAGGAAGATCTTCGCGAGCGTGGGCAATCATCTCGTCAACGAGATTACGCGGGATGCGTGGCATCGAAGTCAGTCCTCTCGGTTCGTCCAGAATCGAATCACCAGAGTGGCGCAGGTCCGAGTTCCGTGCACGCCAACAGCGCGCAACGACGATCTCAAACGCTGATCTTCCGGTATGCGTAGGCGACGCTGTCCTCGACGCGCTCGAATCCACGCCAGCCGCCAAAGCGCTCACGCATGCCTTCGGCAACTGTTTTCGCGGCGGTCGCCTCGTCCTGCCCATCGGCAATCGCGTCCTCGACACCGCCCATCATAGTGTGAATAAATTCGCGAGCCTCGAGGATCGCGGCGTGTTCGCCGACGGGACCGTGACCCGCCATAAAGCGCTCGGCTGGTATTTCAGCGAGGCGATTATCGGTCTCCACCCAGTCCTTCGGATAGCCGTCCATCATGAACGGAACCCCCCCGTCCTGAGCGACGTCGCCGGTGAAGAGGATGCCCTCCTCCGGTAGGTGGATGAAGATGTCGCCGCTGGTGTGCGCCCGTCCGAGGTAGATCAACTCCACCTGTCGCCCTCCGAAATAGAGCGACAAGCTGGTGTCGAACGTCAGATTGGGTGGAGTAACCCGGACACCCTTCGCCTCCTCCGACCACGGGTCGTTGGCTGAAACGACGAGATTCATCCACCACTCGCGCGCTTCGAGATCGAGCATCTCTGCGCGGCAATTCGTGTGCCCGATGATCGTCGAGTCCGGAAATTCCTCATTGCCCCAGCTATGATCCCAGTGCGAGTGCGTATCGACGACGTACTGAATCGGTTTGTCGGTCAGATGCTTCACGTCCTTGATTAGGTCCCGCCCGAACGAGGGCACTCTCAAGGAATCAATCACGAGGACGGAGTCGTCGCCGATCAGGATGCCAGCGTTGGTCAGGCCCTCGTGCAGTCGGGCATAGACGCCGTTGGCTAGCTCAACGATTTTTGTGCCGGGTGTGGTGGTCATTAGGTACTCCATTCGGTCGTGAGATCGGGAGCATAGCGCCTGAAGAGACGCGTAGCCTATGATTCCGCTCTGATCGCTAGGTGACTTGATGGAGGTGAGCCGATGCCGGGACTTTCAAGAAAAATCGCCCTGACGGACGAGGAACTCGACGAACTGATGACGTCGAGCTGGAACATGCGAATCGCGACGATCGGTATGAACGACCGAATCAACTTGACTCCGATGTGGTTCGGGTGGGTGAACGGCAAGATCTACTTCACGGGGCGTGGACAAAAGATCGTTAACCTCCGACGAAACCCTTCCACTACGCTGCTGGTGGACAAGAACGAGCGCTTCCCCGATCTAGTGGGCGCGATGTTCCAAGGAACGGCGCGAGTACTAGAGAGTGCCGATGAGGAAGTCACCGATACGGACCTCGAGGAGGCCCGGATACAGATCGGCACCAAGTACGCCGGAGGCCACGGCGAGACTAACGCGACAGCTCAGCGAAGGGATTCGACGGCAAACGGCGACACGAATCGCTGGGTGGTGTTCACTCCGGATCGCCTAGTGAGCTGGGATAACCCCAAGATTTCGGCGTTGCGGGCGGCGCGTCAGCAGAGTTAATCGACCGTCTGCCCCACTTATCCTCTAGCGCCGCTCAAGGACGACGACTGTGATTATTCGGTCGGTGCGCGCCTCGTACTCGGCGAAGGCGGACATGAGCTGTTTTTGACGTGTCCAAATTTCCTCGCGCGCGGTGCCTTCAAACACGCGAGCTGTGACAGCGCGGGGCGCCGCTCCAAATTCGATCGTGACCTGAAAGCTCGCCATCAAGTCGGTGAACCAGTTGGGATCAGTTGTCGATCCAGCTTTTGAAGCGGAAATCACCCAGGAGTCATCGAGCAGGCAGCCGGTGAGCGGGGTCATTCGTTCCGTGCATGAGTCCTCGCCGGTCGTGTGCAGCAGGAGTAACGGCACGCTCTGGAACGAGCCCCCGAGTTGTCCGGCATTGGCCCGGAATTTCGCGATGCTCTGAGCGGTCGGCGAGTCGTTATTGCTGGTCGTGGACAGTCCCCCTGACGGCCGTGATACTCCCGACCTTCAAATCGAATGACTGGCCGTTACTCGGGCGGGGCGACAGACCGCATGCGTCCGTTGGCGACATCGTAAACAAAACCGGCGTAGTCGATGTCTTTGCGAAGCAGCGGGGAGGACTCTAGGAGTGCGATGTCTTCGCGAACCGATTCGTCGGTGTCCTGGAATGGACGGAAATCGATCGCCGCAGCATCGATCTCACGCTCATCCTGGATGTGCTGCTGAAGTTGTTCGTTCGTAGTGTCACGCAGACCGCACTGGGTGTGGTGAATTACTGCGACGTGACGGGTACCAACAATATCGCTGGAGATCAGCAGCGAACGAATGACGTCGTCCGTCACACGCCCGCCGGCGTTGCGCAGGATATGCGCGTCCCCTACGGCGAGACCGAACGCATCGACAACTTCGATGCGCGCGTCCATGCAGGTCAGGATCACGATGTGGCGCGCGGGCATCACGGTGAGGTCCGTGCCGGGGAAGGTCTGGGCGTACCGGGCGTTGGCCTCGAGCAATTCGTCGAAGAGCGTCACGAGCTGCCTCACGTCCTGGTCGCGCTACGCGCGCGTTTCTGCGTACTCGCCCAAGTATGCGAGTGCGGCGTGAGACGGCCAAGCGTCAAATCGTGATGAACTCAGCCGTCAGCGACGTTCCACTACCACTACCGGAATCATCCGGGAGGTGGCGACTTCGTACTCGCGAAGATAGGAATCTCTTCCTTCTGGCAAGTCCAGATTTGATCCCGCTCCTCTGTCACCGCGACACAAGTCGTGGCGTCGAGCACCTCAGGCCGACCTCGATCGTGATCTCGAGGTTGGCTGCGAGATTGTAGACTAGGCTGGGTTCGTCGGAACTCCGCCCTTGGAGGCGAAGATCTCGAACTTGCCATCGAGTGCCTGACAGACGAGCGGGTTGATGCCCTGGGCTCCGGTGTTGTGAAACAGAAGCATGTTTCGGCCCTCGAATGGGCTCCCGACGTGCCGTCGGAGAGCCGGCGGACTACCACCAGAGCTTGTCACCGACGTCTTCGATGATGTCTTGGTAGTTACGCGTCCAGAGGCCCGTGGAGAGGTATTTCCAGCCACCATCGGCCAGTAGTGTCACGATCTTTCCCTGCTCCATGCGCTCGGCGACTCGCTGGGCGGCTCGTACAGCGGAACCAGCGGAGATGCCGGCAAAGATACCGGCTTGCAACGTCAGGTCACGGGTGACTTTAAAGGACGTCTCGGAATCAACGACGATCCGGCCATCGAGCACGGTCTCGTCGAAGACGGGTGGAATGTAGCCTTCTTCAAGGCTACGCAGGCCCTGCACCATGTCGCCGGGATGTGGGGCCGCCGCGATGATCCGGATCATCGAATTATGCTCCTTCAAACGACGACCTACGCCGGTGAGAGTGCCTCCGGTCCCGAGCCCCGCGACGAACGCATCGAGATCCGGCAGGTCATCAATGATCTCTTGGCCGGTGGTCTCGTAGTGCGCGCGCGGGTTGTGCTCGTTCTCGTACTGAAACGGCACGAACCACTCAGGGTGCTCGGCCCCCACCTCTCTGGCCATAGCAACGGATCCATTGGTGCCGAGATCACCGGGCGAGTAGATGATCTCCGCGCCGAACGCCTCGAGTAGATCGATGCGCTCACTGCTGACGGCGTCCGGCATTATCACCTTGAGTTGGTAACCACGGACTCGCGCGACGAGGGCGAGGGCGATGCCGGTATTGCCGGAAGTGGGCTCGAGGATAGTCTGCCCCGGCTGCAGCAAGCCATCCGCCTCGGCAGCCTCGATCATGAATTTCGCGATGCGGTCCTTCACCGAACCAGTGGGGTTGTGACCTTCCAGCTTGGCGAAGATTTGGACGTTCGGATTCGGCGAGAGTTGGGAGATCTCGACGAGCGGCGTGTTGCCAACGAGGTCGAGCACGCTACCCACGTGCATGGTCGCAACCTCCCCGGGTGTCTCGAACTCGCATCGGCATCGGCGTTCAGCAGCCGCAGTCGTACAGCGAACGCTTCGGGGGCGCATCGGGGGCGTGACGTCCCGGTGCACGGCGGGCATGCGGCGGCGGTGTCGGTGCGCCCTTGCGAGGCGGGTACTGCCGTGTCGACGCCTGACGAGCACGCGATGGTGGTGCCGGCGCGGCATTGACGCCAACCAAAGGCAGTGCTGGCGCTCCGCCAGCGAGGGCGGGAAGGAAGGAGACGGTGTCGCCGGAGGAGACCGCAGTGTCCTTGCCGGCAAGGTAACGGATGTCCTCGTCGTTGAGATAGATGTTGACGAAACGATGCAGTTCACCGTTCTCGTCGGCGATCTGACTGCGAAAGTCTGGGTACTGGCTGGTGATATTCTCGATCAATTCCGCCACGGTGGATCCTTCGGCATCGAATTCACGCTGGCCGTCCACTGCCTTCTGAATCACCGAGGTGACTAGCACCTTTACTGCCATCGTCATCGGCACTTCCTCTCGCTACGCCGTGGTTCCGCCCTCTTGGTGCGGACCGCGCGCGGTCTGATTCGAACGAACTGTCCTCGTCGCCTCGCTACCCGTGCTCGCTAACGGAGCGTCGGGATCGCTCCAGGGACCTCCAGCGGTGGCGAACCGCAGAAGGCGTCATAATCGATCAACTCTGTGACCGTTGGGTTGTCACCGCAGAGCGGGCAGGTCGGGTCGCGGCGCAGCTTCATCTCGCGGAACTGCATCGTGAGCGCGTCGATCAGCAACAGTCGGTTCACCATCGGCTCGCCGATGTCTAGGATCTGCTTGAACACCTCGGTCGCCTGCATCGAACCGACGATACCCGTGATTGCACCGAGTACTCCTGCTTCGGCGCAGGAAGGAACGAGGCCGGGCGGTGGCGGGTCCGGGTAGAGGCAGCGATAACAGCCCTTGCCCGGCTCGTAGACGGTGAGTTGCCCGTCGAAGAGCAGGATCGCACCATCGACGAGAGTCTTACCCGCGAGGTAGCAAGCGTCGTTCACGAGGTAGCGCGTTGCGAAGTTGTCCGCGCCATTCACCACGATGTCATAGTTTGGAATGATGTCCATCGCGTTGTCGGACGTGATTGGCATCGGGTGCTCAACAACGTCCACGTGCGGATTGTAGGCCAGCAATGACTCTTTGGCCGATTGCAACTTCGGCTTATCGATGTCCGGCGTCTGGTGGAGAATCTGGCGCTGAAGGTTGGACAGGTCGACCACATCGAACTCACAGATGCCTATCGTGCCAACGCCGGCAAGCGCGAGATAGAGCGCAACTGGGCCCCCGAGGCCGCCAGCGCCCACGATGAGGACTTTCGCGTCGCGCAGCTTACGCTGACCCTGCGGACCGACCTGCGGCATGATGATGTGCCGCGAATAGCGCATCACCTCTTCGGGCTTGAGTGCACCCGCAGGCGCCGCACCGTTCGAGTTTTCCGATCCACCGGCGAGCGCCGGAATCACAGACACTTGGTCACCATCTGACACAGGCGTATCCGTTCCATTGAGTCCGTGAATTTCTTGGTCATTCACGTAGATGTTGATGTGGCGTGGCACCTGGCGATCCTGGTCATAGACCAGTTCACCAAATCCCGGGTACGACGCTTCCAAGGCGTCGAGTACCTCGGAAATCGTGGAGCCCTCGACAGCGACGTGCTCTGCTTCGTCCGTCAGGTGTCGGAAGGGCGAGGGGATGTAGACGTTGATCGCCACGGGAGAATCTCCTCTTGAGCCAGCCGCTAGTCGCGCGACCTGCATGGTGGTCACAGTGTCAGTCCCATCACGCCCTGCTTACAAATCCACGCTCAGATACCGCTCGCCGGTATCGCACAGCATGGTGACTACCCGCTTGCCCGGACCAAGCTGTTCGGCCACGCGAATCGCGGCCCAGACATTAGCACCGGATGAGATACCAACAAGCAATCCTTCGTCACGCGCCAGTCGTCCGGTTGTTGCATAGGCGTCCTCATCGGAAACGCCAATCACTTCCTGATAGATGTCCGTATCAAGCACACCCGGCACGAACGAGGCGCCGATCCCCTGGATGCAATGCATCCCGCCGCGACCGCCCTGCAGGACCGGAGCACGCTCCGGCTCCACGGCAATGACGCGAGCATCGATGCCCGAATCACGCAGCGCTTCGCCGACACCAGTGATGGTGCCCCCGGTGCCAACACCGGCGACGAACGCATCGAACTGACCGCCGGTAGCGGCGATGATCTCCGGTCCGGTGGTCAGGCGGTGCACCTTAGGGTTGGCGTGGTTCTGGAACTGTTGTGGCATGAAATAGCCGTGCTTATCGACGAGTTGCTGTGCGGCGTGGATCGCGCCGGTCATGCCCTCGATCGGATCGGTGATCATCAGGTCAGCGCCAAAGCGTTCCAGCAGTCGACGGCGCTCCAGCGACATGTCGCCGGGCATCGTAAGCACGAGCTGGTAACCGCGTGCGGCGCAGACCATGGCGAGGCCGATGCCCGTGTTGCCAGAGGTCGGCTCAACCAGCGTATCGCCAGGCTTGATCAGGCCCGCGCGCTCTGCGGCATCAACCATAGAGGCGGCGATGCGGTCTTTGACGGAACCCGCAGGATTGAACACCTCGAACTTGCCCAGCACCTCGGCAGCACCATCTGGAACGACGCGGTTGAGGCGAACGAGCGGCGTGTTTCCAATGAGATCGATCACGCTGCCCGCGATCAGCGGCTGCTGATGCGGCGCAACGGTGGTCGACTCTGGAAAGGTCGTCATGTCGGTCGTCGTCCTTGCCGGTCGTTAGATGCTGTAAGTCGCGGCTGCCTGCCGCTCGTGCTCTCGCTCGTGGGTCGCCAAGTCTTCAACCGTCGTCGCAGCTAGGCGTTCGCGCATGTACACGTAGATATCTTGCCAGACCCATTGCTGCCCACAGAGATTCCCGGCATCGGACCCCGGCGCCTCGTTGACGCACTCGATCGGCGCCAGCGAGCCCTCTAGGCTCTCGAGCACCTCGAGCAGCGTGATTTCGTCGGCCGCACGAGCCAACTCATGGCCGCCACCGGGACCGCGCGTGCTGCGCAGATATCCGTCACGACGCAGTTGGGCAAGCAGATGGTCGAGGTAGGACTCAGGAATTTTACGCCGCTTCGCAATTTCGGCACGCTGCACGGGACCTTCGCCCACGTGTTTCGCGAGGTCGATCAGAGCGCGTACGCCATAGTCACCCTTGGTACTTAGTAGCATTCGGAACCTGCTGAGGAATTCACGACTATTTCAGTCAAGATTGTAACACGAGCGATTCAGTCACCACGGGACCAGCTCGAAACGAAATGTAAGAAAAACCTGATCAGGGACTTGCTGTGCGCGTCGATCAGAGCGGTCATGGAGCCACACCGCTACGGATGGAGTCACGAATGTCTGACATCGACGAGGCAATTCACACCTACCTGCTGGCCATCGAGATCGAGGGAAAGAGTCGACGGACGATCGCGAGCTACGCGAACTCACTCCAGGACTTCAGGCGCGTGGGCAGACGGCTCGGGCACCCCGCCTCACCCCGCGAGTACACGGTCGCGCACGTATACGAGTTTCTCGGCGCGCTTCGGGAGCGAGGGGCGCCGCCCGGCTACCAGCACCGTCGCCACCGTGAGGTGAAGACCTGCTTCTCCTGGCTCAAGCGCATGGACTTTATCCAGGAAAACATCTTCGCGAGGGTCCCGCTGGTCCGTCGCCCGATGGTGATACGACCGCCGTTCTCGCCGGAGCAGATCACCTCGCTCCTTCAGACGCTGGACCGATCGAGGCTCACCGGCTGCCGCAACTATGCGCTGCTGCTCTTTCTCCTCGACACCGGTGTCCGCGCCTCGGAACTGATCGGGATCAACCTCGAGGACGTCGACTGGAGCGAACGACGCGTCCTTATTCGGCATGGGAAGGGGGCGAAGGAGCGAGTGGTCGGTATCGGCGAGCGCACCTCCGATGCCCTGCGAACGTATGTCGACGCCTTCCGCTCGCAGGCGCTTGGGCGGCTCTTCTTGACCAGCAAGGGGGAGGGGATGCGCGGGGCGGGGACCTTAGAAGTACTCCTCCGGAGGATCGGGGAACGCGCCGGTGTTCCGAAGGTGTATCCGCACCGATTCCGGCACACGTTCGCCACGTGGGCAATCGAATCCGGGGCCCGTGAGATCGACGTTCAGCTATTGCTCGGCCACAGCGATCTCACGATGACGCAGCATTACGCACGCACGTACACGTCGGAGCAGGCAGTGCGTGCGCACGGAGA
>Ga0115002_10007829_pt1 | contig 11962 bp, 8 predicted proteins | sample ArcticOcean_MG_C_8_FD_89576 | JGI IMG/M metagenome (GOLD analysis project Ga0115002, IMG submission 89576) | Marine microbial communities from western Arctic Ocean - ArcticOcean_MG_CB11_86 | ecosystem: Environmental > Aquatic > Marine > Oceanic | place: Arctic Ocean: Canada Basin | collected...
AGCGCCTTCGAGGCATTACTCGCAAGGGCGAAGCTCGCTGACGATAAGCAAGTCGTCGGCTGGTACGACGGAACAGCCCCGGATGTCATTCGCCTCTGGGAGAAGGAATTCGAGGCGGAGTTCGGGATCAAGATCACCGTGGCCAGCATCCCTGGCCACGCCTCCCGCGACGCGCCCATTCAGGCGCTTCAGGCATTCAAGGCCGGTAAGGCCATTGCTGATGACCAATCGGGCAATGCCGACATCCTGCTCGACCTGCTCCACGAAGGAGCGCTCCGCAAGCCGAACTGGGATGCAATCTACGGCGTAAGCCCACTGATTGAGAACTACCGTGGGGCGCTCAACCTGGAGACCAACACAGGCGCCTCGATGTCGGACTGGTGCATGACCAGCAGCTTCTACGTGTGGCCGTTGTCCTACAACTCGAACAATGTCACCGCGGCGGAACTGGACGGCATCACCTTCGACGACTTGGCATTCAACCCCATTTGGAAAGACCGCGTGATCACGGACGCACGCTTCCTGGGGGTTTACTCCTTCCCCATGGCGCCAGGCTGGGATGACCCCCGCCAGCTCGCCTGGGTGCGAGGACTGAGGGCCAATGGCGCGAAGGCCGTTTCCGGCGGCAGCACCGGCGTCGTGCAGGCACTGCTCTCCGGTGAAGGCGACATCGCTATCGCCTCTGCTACCACAACGCTACGTGAGAAAGGTAAGGGCGCACCGGTGGACTGGCACGCACCTGCCGACGGTTGGGTGCCAGGCGGCATTGGCGTGACGTGCTTCCCTCAGTTGACCACGACCAACCACGCGCTCGCTGACCTCTGGAGCGCATGGCAGGCGACGGTAGGAGTGCAGCTCCAGGCGGACGCAACAGGCAGCTTCGTCACCGCGCCAGGCGTGGTCAACGACTTCACCAAGAAGCTTTCTGACCTGGGGATGGACCTCCCGGCCAACCTGGTCTACGCCTACAAGCCGGCGGACGTCGCGAACCTCGGACGTTGGCGGCAACAGGCAATCGACGCGTTCACTGAGTAACGTGCTGTAGTAAAAAATGAGGGGTGGGCCAGCCGACAGCCGGCTGGCCCACCCCTATTCAGAAGGGCGGGCCATGGCAGTAGGAACACCGGCACTATCCCGTTGGGCTCGGCTAGTCCTGCCGAGCGACCAGCGAACGATTATCGCGTGGATCGCGATGCTCATCGTGGCCTTCCTGGTGCTTGTGCCGCTGATCGTCATGATCGCGGCAACCTTTCGGCCTGCGGGCGTCTTTCCGCTGGAATCCGGCGAATTTACACTCACCAACTACACTGAGTTCCTGTCGGGGCAGCGTGGTGTCTGGAAGATATTCCAGAACACCTTTATCTATGCCGGTGGGACCATGGCACTGGCGGTGCCGATGGCCTTCGGCATGGCCTTCCTGACCGAACGGACTGACGTGCCGTTCCGCTCGGTGCTCTACACGCTAATGTTCGTGCCCTTCGTGACGCCCGTGTTCGCAACGGCCCTCGGTTGGGTACTTCTGGCCGGCCCCCGGGCGGGTGCAGTGAACGAGTACATTCGCCTCATTTTCGGCCTGGAATCACGAAACGGACCATTCAACATCTACACCATGGAGGGCATGATCTTCGTGACGGCCCTCGGCATCGTCCCCTCCATGTGGTTGTTGCTCGTTAGCGTGCTGCGCAATATGGACCCGACCTTAGAAGAAGCGGCGTCGACCGCTGGGGTCAACCGCTGGGGCGTCCTGCGCAAAGTAACTATCCCGTTGATGCTGCCGGGGATCTTGGCGGTCGTCATCTACTTCTCCATCGCGGTGATCGAGTCATTCGAGATCCCGTTGGCCCTCGGCATCACTGCAGGCGTGCAGGTGCTCAGCACCAAGATCTTCCTAATCATCACTTCGGTGGACGAAGGCCGCTTCGCCTATGGCTCCGCCGCTGTGTACGGCATGGTCGGTGTGATCATCGGAGTGATAGGCATCTCGGCGTACATGTGGCTGATACGACGGAGTAGCCGTTACACCGTCATTACCGGCAAAGGATATCGGCCGCGGAAGATCAAGCTGGGGCGCTGGAAGTACGTCGCGTTTGGCCTCATCGGCCTCTACATGTTCATCAAAGTCCTCATGCCTTTCTCGATGATCTTGTACGCGAGCTTCCTGAGGTACTACGTACCGCCGCTACCAGAGAATTTCTGGCCTCTCGGACAAATACCATGGACGCTAGAGAACTATCGCAACCTGTGGGATTGGCGGTTCTTTGGGCGGACCGTGTGGAATACGGCCATCGTCGTGTTCGCCGCGGCGAGCGTCACTATGCTGTTGGTCACCGTGGTGGCCTGGGCGGCCGTAAGGCTAAAGACGCCGGTCGCTCATACGGCCAACGTCCTGACGTTCATGCCCCTGGCCATACCAGGCGTCATCATGACGCTGGCATTCTTCCTGCTGTTCATCGGCACGCCACTGTTCGGCACTCTGGCCCTCATCGTGCTGGCCTTCACGGCACGCTACCTTGCGTACTCGACGCGCCTGATGTACTCGGCGCAAGTGCAGGTTCACAAGGAACTGGAGGAGGCGAGCCTCGTCAGCGGCGTCGGGCACGTACCGACGCTGGTATTCATCAATTTGCGGTTGCTCTTGCCTGCGTTTATCAACGGCTGGCTGTGGATCGTCACGCACGCGGCGAAAGACTTCACGACCCCGTTGCTCCTGGCGACCTCAGGCACGGTGCTGGTGGCCAACGTCATCTACAGTCGCTTTGAGGGAGGCAGGTTCACCGAGTCGGCGGCCGTCATGGTTGTCTTGGTCATCATGCTAATCACAGTGGTATTTGCAGGCCGCCGATTCCTTGGCGGCGAGGTGAAGCAATAGAAGCTATAGGAGCGGAGTTACCATGCTGACCGTGCAGAACCTGGAAATGGAGTACCGGAGCGATCGAGGGCCCGTCCGGGCCGTCCGGGGCGTGAGCTTCGACGTCGACCGGGGCGACTTCTACACGCTGCTAGGTCCTTCCGGGTGCGGCAAAACCTCGACGCTGCGCTGCATCGCCGGCCTCGAAACTCCAACAGGCGGCACCATCACCATCGGCGACGATGTCGTATACGACTCACAGAAGAAAATCCTGATCCCGACTCACCGGCGCGCGGTCGGTATGGTGTTCCAGTCTTACGCCATTTGGCCTCACATGTCGGTGTTCGAGAACGTCGCCTTCCCGCTGACGCGAGGTCGCAACAAGGTGGCCCGGAGCGAAGTCAAAAGCATGGTGGACCGGGCACTCGACGTCGTGCAGCTCAGCCACTTGGCCGACCGGCCTGCGCCTGCGCTCAGTGGTGGCCAGCAGCAGCGCGTGGCCCTGGCCCGCGCCATCGTCTACGAGCCAGACTTACTGCTGCTAGACGAGCCCCTGAGCAATCTCGATGCGAAGCTGCGGGAAGAGATGCGCCAGGAGCTGAAGGAGATGGTCGCGCGGCTGAAGATAACGACACTCTATGTTACGCACGACCAGATCGAGGCGCTGGCAATGTCGGACGAGCTTGCCGTCATGTACGAAGGCAAGATCGTCCAAGAAGGCGCACCAGAAGAGGTGTACCTGCGCCCAACGTCGGCGTTCACAGCCAACTTCGTCGGCAAGACGAACCTGCTCAACGGTACGGTGAGCAACACCAAGGGGACAGTCTCGACGGCGCACGGGGCCATCAACGCGAGCCTGCCGGACTGGGCTACGGCCAATGCGGACGTAGTCTTGGCCTTCCGGCCTGAGGCGGTGACCGTTGCCGCTAGCGGCAACAACACCGGCGACAATGTCATCCACGGGAAAATCACCCGCACCAGCTTCGTCGGTGAGGTGCTGGAGTACGTCGTGGGAGCGAAAGACGACAACTTCAAAGCAAAGGGCGACCCTTTCGCGGCCTTCCGCATCGGCGACGAGGTCGACCTGTACTTGCCGGAGGACCGAGTGCTCATCATGCGGAGCGACGAAGCCACCCTTGCCGAACTGGAGGCCGCCCGAGTGGCCTCCGGAGGTCCATAGAAGCCCGAGCGCTGCGTGGCTCGCGCCCATTGCTCTTTGCGGGCCGTACGGACGCGCGATTGCCACCCAGCCCAACCCCACAGTCGCTGCCCGATTGCGGGAGTTCTTTTAATCGGCGAGGCGACCCCCATTCCTCCCTTTGGGTCGTCGCTCATAGCTTTTCGAACGCCAAGAGCGAAACCCAAACCGAACAACAATAGTCGAACGCTAGGAGAGTGAAATGGCAACGGCCCCACAACTTACGGAAGCGAGCACCAGTCAGTACGCGCAGACCGGCGCCCTCTCGAACGGCATTCGCGTGCATTACAACGAGGCGGGCACAGGCGAGCCTGTCATCTTCCTCCACGGGAGTGGCCCCGGCGCCAGCTCATGGAGCAATTTCGCACGCAACGTCGGTCCGTTCTCGGAGAAGTACCGGGCGATCCTCATGGACCAACCCGGCTACAACAAGACGGACACTGTTGTTATCGAGCCGAACGAGACGCGCTCGCAGATCAACGGGAACGCGGTGGTCGGCATGATGGATGTCCTCGGCTTGGACAAAGCAAGCTTCGTCGGCAACTCCATGGGCGGGGCAACAGCGCTCAACATCGCCGTGGATTTCCCAGAGCGAGTCAGCAAGCTCGTCCTCATGGGCTCGGGGTCAGGGGGCGGCGCCAACATTTTCTCCCAGCAGCCAAGCGAGGGCATCAAGGTACTCAACGAGGTCTTCGATGACCCATCCGTTGCCGGGTTCCGTAAGCTGATCAACATCATGCTTTACGACGGCTCGCAGGTGGCTGACGAGGTGCTGGAGCAGCGCTACCAGGCCACCGTCGGCAACATGGGGCACGTGGAGGCCCGTGCCAAGTCCAGCAATGCGCAGCGGGACCTGAGTGCGCAGTTGCCTAGCATCACGGCCCCCACGCTGGTCATCCACGGGTTCAACGACCGCGTGGTGCCTTTCGAGAACAGCCTGAAGCTTCTGGCGTCCATCCCAACGTCGCGGCTGGTTGTGTTCCAGCACTGCGGGCACTGGGCGCAGTTTGAGCACGCTGCGGAGTTCAACCGGCTGGTCCTTGATTTCCTAGCCAATAGCTAGGCACAGAGCCGCAGCGATCGGCGGGCTCCCGGTGGCGCCTCACTCTTCATGGCGCCGGTACCCCGGCACGTTCTGGCATGTCAACAATCGACAAATCGCTGGTCACAAAGCGCCCCTCGCGGCACCCAGCGCACGCCCGCTGGTGGGAGAGCGATCGATTGATCGCGTGGCTCGCCGCTGCGCTCCTTTTCGTCCTCGTGGCGGTGCCGATCGGGATGCTGATTTTCGCATCGTTCCGCGGCCCGATCGGGGCGCTGCCTATTCAATCGCGAGCGTACTTCACCTTCGACCACTACAGCGACGCCCTCTTGCGCATCTCCAGTTGGCGCATGGCCATGGAAACCAGCATCTACACTATCGGTGCGGTTGCCGTGGCTCTCGGCTTCGCCCTTTCGCTGGCGTGGCTCACCGAGCGCATTCGGATTCCGGCCCCGAACGTCGTGGCGGCGCTCGTCGTCCTCCCTTTCTTGCTCCCTCCTTCTAGCATCACGGGCAGTTGGCTGAGTCTATTTTGGCCTCGTAGCGGCTCAGTGAACGTTTTCCTGCGTGAGAACGTACTGGGCGGCCTTTCACGGGGACCCTTCGACCCGGCGACTCTCCCTGCGATGATCCTGGGACAGGCGTTGTTTATCACGCCGATTGCCTATCTCATCGTGGCGGCCGCGCTGCGCAACATGAATGGCGCGCTGGAAGAGATGAGCGCCGCGAGCGGTGCAGGTCCCCTCACGACCGTCCGTCGGATCACGCTGCCAATGCTTACCCCTGCGCTGCTGACGGCTGGGGTACTTGGTGTGTGGTTCACACTGGACTGGACCGACGTGCCCTTCGACCTCGGAGCCATCGGTGCCGTGCGGCTGTTCAGCGTACGACTCTACTTCCAAACCGTCGGCAGCGTCGGCGGCTTCCCTAACTTTGGAGGCGCTGCGGCGCACGCCGTCCTCACTTTGCTCTTGCTCTTTGCCGTGTTTGCCTTCTACGCACGGCTGACCCGTCACAGCGCACGCTACGCAACCGTCGGCATCAAGGGTGCCCGGCTCTCCCGGTGGCCGGTCGGGCTGTGGAGCATCCCCCTCCTGGTGATCGCCGCCTTCTACGCCCTGGCAATGTGGGTTGCGCCTCTGTATACCCTCGCGAGCGGGGCGATCAATGGAGGAGGAACCGCGTTCACCGCAGTGCTATCGAGCGGCAAGTTCTGGTCGGCCGCCGCCAACACGATGATCGTCGCCGTCGGCAGCGCGACCCTGGGTACGGTGCTCGTGCTGTTGGTGGCCTGGGTCGTTGTGCGCACCGACAATCGACTCCTGCGCCGGCCGCTGGATTTGCTGGCCACCGCGCCGCTGGTTATCCCTGGCCTGCTCGCGGCAACGGCGTTTCTTCTCGTTTACCTGGTACTGGACTGGCTGCCGCTGTGGGGCACCCACCTCGGCATCACGCTCGCGCTGTCCTATCGGCTCGCGATACCCTACCGACTCGCTAATGTTGGCATGCGGCAGATCACACGCGACATGGACGACGCGTCCGCCACCAGCGGCGCCACGCCTTTCGTCACGCTGCGGCGGATCGTCGTTCCGCTGCTGGCATCGAGCATCGCCGCGTCGTGGATCATCTTCTTCGTATTCGCCATCCGCGAGCGGACGATCATCCAGTACGTCGGGTTCCAAGTGCGGACCTTCACCACGATGGGGCGAGTGTCCAGTGCGCCCGGTGCCGAGGCAGCGGCGGACTTGCTCATGCTCGCGATGGTGGTGGCGGTCGTCGCGGGCGTGGCGTATGCGCTGCGCAGATGGCAGCGCATGGGCGGCTAGGCCGCCGGCTGAGCCGCGAGTTCGCCGTCGGCGGTGCTGGCCCGTGCGCGGGGGGGCGGTACGAACAGTAAAATCACGATAGCCAGCGCCTCCACGGCAATCCATGACCAGAACACTGGCACGTAGCTGCCTTGGATGTCGTACATCACGCCGGATATCAGGGCTCCCAGCCCCAGCGAGACAACAATGAACGGCGTCACGATCCCCATTACGGTACCAGCCGAAGCGCGCCCGAAGTAGTTGGCGAAAATGATGCGCATGATCATGTCGACACCGCCCGCGCCGATGCCCATGGTGATGCCGATGGGTATCGCCATGGCGTTGGAGCTGGTGAAAATAACCAGCACGCCCATGATCAACACCGACAGTGCGGCGACTCCGTAGGCTGCTCGCGCTCCCACTGCGTCCACGAATAGCCCCAGGCTCACGCTCATGGGCACCATGGTGACGCCGGCGATGCTGAACGAGGCCGCGGCGAAAGTGGGCGACATCCCTTGCTCGGTCATGTGCGCGATCATGTGGATGCCAATGCCGTTGCGCGACATTTCCAGGAGCGAGATCGACGCCACGAGCATCCAGAGCGTCCGCGTCCGCGCAGCCTCCCTCGCCGTCCATTGCACTTCGCTCGCGGCGGTGGCCGCCCCCTGGTCGGCGACGGCCACCGCCACTGTGTCGCTCGGAGTGCGTCCGTCTGGAGCCTGGCCCACGTCAGCCGGCCGGTTGCGGTAGAGCAAGACCCCGCCTGGCAGTGCGACGGCAAGCATGAGGAATCCCAGCACGTACCACGCCGCGCTCCAGCCTGACCCGTCCAGCACTCGCTCCGCGAGTAATGGGATGACGATGAAGCCCAGGCCCAGCATCAACGTCACGAATCCCATGGCGGTCCCGCGCCTGCGCACAAACCACTGCGCCATCGCCGAGGTGATGGCAACGCGGTTGACCCCGGCGAACGTCGCGTAGCCGACGCCGAAGAGCAAGTAGAACATCCAGAGCTTGGAGACGGCGCCAAGTCCTATGAGACACAAGCCCATGAGAACCGTGGCCGCGTTCAGTACGAGCCATGCGCCGTACCGGTCCGCGAGTCTACCTGCCAGCGGCGCGGCCACGATGACGAGCGCGCTGCCGAGAAACACCGCGCCGCCCAGCGAGGACCGAGACCACCCGAACGTCTCTTGCATCGACGGGTAGAGCAGGCCAATGATGGCAGGGCGGTAGGCAACCGTCGGAAAGATGGCCAACCCCACCACCGCCGTCACGACCCAGCCGTAGTAGAACGGAGCGCGTCGGGCTAGGGCATCGGTAAGGAACCGCATGAGGCACAGCTTACTCTCCCCACCGCCCTGGCACGCTTGGCTAGGCGCCGTCTCGTCCGGCTGCTAACGTTGCCGGCATCCCATCGCCCCTCGGCGCCGAGGTCAGGCCACCCTCATGCCAACAACAACACTCAACGGCTACCAACACCACTACGAGGACCGCGGATACGGCCAGCCCTTGGTCATGATCCACGGGGCCGGGTCCAGCAGTGTCAGCCTCTCGGGCCATTTCGACGACCTGTCCAAGGACTTCCGCATCGTCGCGCCTGACATGCGCGCCATGGGCGGCAGCGAGCACGTCGCCGAGGTTCCCCCTCCGGCGTGGCCCGAGGATCTTGGAGCGCTCTTGGACGAGCTGGCCCTCGACAAAGCCATCGTCTACGGCGTCAGCCTCGGCTCGCGGGTCGCCCTGCGCTTCACGATCGACAACCCCCAGCGCGTGCGGGCCCTAGTGCTCGACGGCCCCATCATTGCGCAGGACCAGTCAGGGAACACGGCAACGGCGCAGGTCTTTGACGTCGCGTCATATTCGGATGCCCGTAAGGCCGATATGCACCGGCTTCACGGTGACGACTGGGAGACGGTCGCTCGAAACTACCTGAACATCCGTAACAACCCCGCGCTCCAGGAGTACTACAACCTGCGAGAGTCGTTCTCCAGCGTGAAGTGCCCGGTGCTGATCCTTCGGGGGGACCGTGACGACGACAACCACAAGCTGGCGTACACCTACGAGCTCCGCAAGGGCCTCGACGACGCCCGACTCGCCATCCTCCCCGGCATAGGCTTCAGCGTGGCGGCGGGCCGGCCGGAGGTCTTCCGCATGTTGCTGCGCGAGTTCGTTGCGGAACTGAACGGGGCCGGTTAGCTCTCAGCGCCGCTGGTCAGAAGGAGTCGATATGCGTCTTGGCTACGTTGGGACTGGGAACATGGGCGCGCGGTTCGTCGAGCGCCTGCTCAAGGCTGGCCACCAGGTGGTTGCCTACGATAGGAGCACCGAGGCGCTGGCGCCCTTGCTTGCGCAGGGCGCTGAGGCCGGCGAGAGCCCGGCGGCCATCGCTGCCGACACCGAGGCTGTGTTCGTCTCGCTGCCCACGCCAGCCATCGTCGAGGCCGTCGCCACCGAAGTGGTCGATGCTCTCCCCGCGGGCCACGTCTTCGTCGACATGAGCACGAGCCCGCCGGAGCTGGCGCGGAAAATCGCTGCAGCGTGCGAAGCGAAAGATGCCTTCGGGCTGGACGCGCCGGTCAGCAACGGCGGGGTTTTCGTCACGGTCGGTGGACCACAGGAGGTCTTCGAGTACCTCCTCCCCGCGTTCGAGGCGATGTGCGAACGGGTGCTCTATGTGGGGCCGGCGGGCCAGGGCCAGGTCGCCAAGCTGACGCGGCAGTACGTGTCTTTCACCGGCTTCTTTACGCTGGTCGAGGCGCTGTTGGTCGCGGCGAAGGCCGGCGGGGACGTCCGCGCTGTGGCTGACTTCATTGGCGAGTCGACCGGTTACCGCGGCCCCGGCGGGTCGCTTGCGCGGCTATTCGATGGTGACTTCGGTGACCCGGCGACTTCGAGGGCAAAGCTCGACATTGTCGCCAAGGACTTGGCGCTATCGGTGGCGCTGGCCGACGACCTGGGGGCGCCGTCGGGCACAGGGGCCGTCGCCACCGACGTGCTGCGGCGAGGCCAGGAGCTTGGGTGGGGCGAACTGGAGTACTGGGTGGCGGTGCGGGCCCTAGAGCAGCAGGCCGGAGTTGAGTTGCGACCGGACTAGGCCTGATCGCCAAGCCAGTCTGCCAGCACCGCGTCGGTGTGCTCGCCAAGCTTAGGGGACGGTCCGGCAGGGCCGGTCTCGGCCTCGGAGAAGCGAAAGGGCGTATTGGCGACCCGCCAGGTGCCCAGTTGCGCATGCGGTATCTCGGCGATCATCCGCCGTGAAACCACCTGAGGATCCTCCGCCAACTGTCCGACGTCGGTGACGGGACCGGCTGGTATATGGGCCGCGCTTAGCCGCCGCAGCCACTCCTCCGTGGTCTGTCGTGCGAAGGCTGCGTCCAGTACTTCCTCCAGCGCCGCGCGATTGGCGACGCGTGCGCGGTTGTCGCTGAAGCGAGAATCGTCGGCAAGCGTCGGGTGCTCGATAGCGACGCAGAAGCCGCGCCAGAGCTCCAGGTCATCGGAGAGCAAGGCCACGACGACTTGCCCGTCAGCGGTATCGAACGTCTGGAACGGCGCTGCCGCGGGGTGCCGGGAGCCGATGCGGCCGGGCACCTCCCCCGTCGCGAAGTACCGCCCAAGCGGATTCTCCATCAGCGTCACCTGGCAGTCGAGCATGGCCGTGTCGATGTACTGGCCACGCCCGGTAACGCTGCGCTGATACAGCGCAGTCGTGATGGACAACGCCGCGAACAGCCCCGCGAGACTATCGCCCAGTGACACGCGCGGCCGGAGCGGGGCACCGCCCAGCTCACCCGTCACGCTCATAAGCCCGCCCATGGCCTGGACGACGGCGTCCAGCGCTGGCATCTGTGCGTACGGGCCTTCCTGACCGAAGCCGGTGATGGACGCGTAGATAAGGCGAGGGTTCTCCCTCGCGAGTTCGGCATAGTCCAGGCCTAGCTGTGCCAGTGTCCCCGGCGCGTAGTTCTCGACAAGCACGTCGGCTTTCGCCGCGAGTTGCTTAAACGCCTCGCGGCCGCCCTCCTCGAAGATGTCCAGTCCCACACTGCGCTTGCCCCGATTGACGCTCACAAAGTAGGAAGTGTCATCACCGATCAGCGGGCCGAGCCTCCGCGCCAGGTCGCCGGTGGGCGGGCGCTCGACCTTGACGACGTCTGCCCCCATGTCGGCTAGCAGCATGGTACAGAACGGGCCGGACAGTATCCGGCTCACGTCGAGCACTTTGACATCACGAAGCGGTCCGTCCATCGAAACCTCGTCGGTCGTGCCGCCGCTGTGTCGCCTGCGGCCGCCGATAGCTTAGTTCTGACCCCGCGCCCAGAGCGCTTCTCACCCACCGGCTGGACCACCTTCCGGGTCCACTGCCAGCACGTATGGCCCATCCGGGCCCGCATAGTACGCGGCAACCTCACGCCCATCGAGGTGGAAGGCCACTCGCCAGCAATCGTCGCCCACGTATTCGACGGCCTCCGTATGCCCGAACTCACCCGCGAGGCGGCTTATGGCATTGCATGCTTGGCGTAGGCTGGGGCCGCGCTCTCGTGCGTGCGTCGCTGTCTTCAGGCATAATTCGACGAACGACGGCCGTAGTGTTGTCATAGGAGGACGATAATGGCAATGAGTGAGACCTCGCTGAAGCAAGCGGTAGACCGATGGGTCAATCATGAGCGACGCACCGTCACCCGCTCGATCTTCGTGGACGAGGACGTCTATCAGGCGGAACAAGAACGTATTTTCGCTCGGGCCTGGCTGTTCCTCGGCCACGAGTCGCAGATAGCCAAGCCCGGCGACTATTTCGTGTCGCGCATGGGCGAGGAGTCGGTCATCCTCACCCGCGATCGCCAGGGCGAGATTCACGCTTTCCTGAACTCCTGCATGCACCGCGGCATGAAGGTGTGCCGGTACGACGAGGGCAACACGCCCGTCTTCACTTGCCCCTACCACGGCTGGTCCTACGGCCTCGATGGCTCATTGGTGGGCGTCCCTTACTTCAAAGAGGCCTACCATTCCGAGTTGAAGAAGAACGAATGGGGTCTTGTCGAAGTGGCCCAGTTGGCCAACTACAA
>Ga0115002_10007833_pt1 | contig 11958 bp, 9 predicted proteins | sample ArcticOcean_MG_C_8_FD_89576 | JGI IMG/M metagenome (GOLD analysis project Ga0115002, IMG submission 89576) | Marine microbial communities from western Arctic Ocean - ArcticOcean_MG_CB11_86 | ecosystem: Environmental > Aquatic > Marine > Oceanic | place: Arctic Ocean: Canada Basin | collected...
ATCTGCCGAGCAGGGGTTTGCCAACGCGCAGCACGTGCTTGGTCTGCTTTATCGCGACGGAAACGGTGTGCAGGAAGATGAAAGAAAGGCGGCGACGTGGCAACGCCGCGCCGCGGAGTAGGGTCTTGCCGCAGCTCAGCATGAGCTCGGGATAATCTATGAACATGGAACGGGTGTTTTGAAGGACTCCAAAGAGGCGATCAAGTAGTACCGACTAGCTGCCGAACAAGGCTCCGCAAACGCGATGCTCAGCCTCAGCTTGGTTCATTTTCGCGGCGAAGGCGTCCCCAAAGATCGTGTGGAGGCCTACAAATGGGCAAACCTCTCCGCGGCTAACGGCAACGAGAAGGGTGCGGAGTTTCGGGCAGTGTTAGAAAAGGAAATGACATCGCCCGAAATTGAAAGAGGGCTGACTCTTTCTCGAGAGTGTTTCGGAAACAACTACCAAGGTTGTTGAGACCCGTCGATTGTGCGCTCGCATGAGCAACGCTCGAAGTCGTATCGTGATGCCCTCAAAATCGCACGCAGGGTACCTGCTGTGAGTTTGCTAAATCGGGCACGGTCGAGTAGGTCGGAATAGCGGATTCGTCTGCATTCAATCTTGTCCACCTACATCGACGGACCCTGATGACAGAGCGCCAGAAAGCGGTGTGGCGCACCGCGGCTTTTGTAGTTGCCAGCGGCTCGCTGATCGCGATGCTGAATTTTGGCCTGCGTGGCAGCTACGGCCTATTCCAACGCCCGATGATGGAAACGCTGGGCTGGACGTCGGCGACGTTTTCCTGGGCCATAGCCATTCAAAATCTGTTGTGGGGGTTCGGCCAGCCCTTTGCTGGCGCCATCGCCGATAAATACGGGACCGCGCGGGTGATCGTCGGGGGCACCTTGGTCTATGCAGTGGGTCTCTATCTCACTTCGGTTTCGACGACCCCATGGGAGTTCATCCTTAGCGCCGGCGTTCTGGTCGGGCTCGGCGCCTCGACCACCGGTCTCGGCATTATCCTTTCGGCCGTGGGCCGCGCCGTCAACGAAACCCAGCGCAGTTTCGCGATGGGCATTGCCACCGCTGGCAACTCGTTCGGCCAATTCGCGATGTTGCTGGTCGGCCAAAGTATGATTGCCGGCTATGGCTGGGAGGCCACCGCGGTGCTGTTCGCGGTGATGTCGCTGGCCATGATTCCCCTGGCGATCCCGTTCAAAGGGGTCGGCAACGACGGCGCGGTCGATATCGCCGGCGAAGCCGGCCGTACGCTTCTGCAAACGCTCGATGCCGCACGCCAGCACCGCAGCTACGTCTTGCTCACGATCGGTTTCTTTGTCTGCGGCTTCCACGTCGCTTTCATCGTCACGCATATGCCTGCTTATCTTCAGGATCGCGGACTCAGCGCCACCTGGGGCGCGACCGCGGTTGCCGCGATCGGCATCGCCAATCTGTTCGGCGCCTTCGCCTCGGGCTGGCTCGGCGGCATCTATCCCAAGCGGCTGTTGTTGGCCGGGATTTATTTTGCCCGTTCAATCGCTATCTTTGCCTTGATCACGCTGCCTGCGACCCCGTTTAACGTCATTGTCGTCAGCGTTGTGATCGGCCTGTTGTGGCTTAGCACCGTGCCGCTAACCAGCGGATTGGTGGCCGTGATGTTCGGAACGCGCTACATGGCTACATTGGTAGGTATCGTTACGCTAAGTCACCAGGTCGGCGCCTTCTTTGGCGTCCTGCTCGGCGGCTATATCCGCGACGCGACCGGTTCGTATGATTTGCTATGGTGGATGGGTATTGCACTGGGATTCCTAGCTGCATTGATCCATTTGCCGATCCGCGAACAACGCGTGATCCTGCCGGCGCCCGCGTCGGCCTAGGGAGAAAGTTATGAGCGACTACGATTATGATTTCTTTGTCATCGGCTGCGGCTCCGGCGGGGTTCGCGCCGCCCGCATCGCCGCGGTTCACGGCGCCAAGGTCGCGGTGTGCGAAGAGCGCTATCTCGGCGGCACTTGTGTCAACGTTGGCTGCATTCCCAAAAAACTACTGGTCTATGCCGCTCACTTCCATGATGACTTCGAAGATGCCGCTGGCTTCGGCTGGACCGTCGGCGACACGTCGTTCGATTGGACCAAACTGATTGCCAATAAGAACAAAGAAATCGAGCGTCTCAACGGCGTTTACAAAAGCCTGTTGGATAATGCTGGCGCTGAGTTGATCTGGGGCCGCGGCACGCTGGTTGACGCGCATACCGTCGAAATCGACGGCAAAGCTTATACCTCCGAACGGATCCTCATCGCCACCGGCGGCTGGCCGTCGGTGCCGGATTTCCCCGGGCGCGAGCATGTTGTCACCTCGAACGAGGCGTTCTTTCTGGAAGGCAAACCCAAGCGCGCCGTCGTCGTCGGCGGCGGCTATATCGCGGTCGAATTCGCCGGCATCTTCCACGGCATGGGCGTCGACGTAACCCAACTCTACCGCGGGCCGCTATTCCTGCGCGGCTTCGACGACGATGTCCGTCAGCACGTGGCCGATGAATACCAGCGCAAGGGCATCGACCTGCGTTTCAATACCGACGTGGTGAGTATCGAGAAGAACAGTGGCGTGGGTGCGACCTACACCGTTGCCCTCAAAGACGGCACCAGTATCGAGGCTGACGTTGTGATGTACGCGACCGGACGCCGGCCGCTAACCAAGGGTCTCGGCCTCTACAATGCCGGTGTCGACCTCGACGAAGCCGGCGCCATCAAGGTCGATGACAAATGGCAGACCTCGATACCCAATATCTATGCGATCGGCGACGTGATCGATCGCATCCAGTTGACGCCGGTAGCGCTCAACGAAGGACATATCCTCGCTGATCGTCTGTTCGGCGAGCCCGGCCGGGATCTCAGCTACGAATATGTTCCCTCGGCTGTGTTCAGCCAACCGCCGATCGGGTCGGTCGGCCTTACCGAGGCACAAGCGCGCGAGAAATACGGCGACGTTCACATCTACAAGTCGCGCTTCAAGGCACTGAAAAACACCTTGTCAGGCCGCGATGAGCAAACCCTGATGAAACTGATTGTCGACCCCGCCAGCGATCGGGTGGTGGGCATTCACATGGTGGGCCCCGAGGCGGGCGAAATCATCCAAGGCTTTGCCGTTGCGGTACGCGCGGGTGCAACCAAGGCCCAGTTCGATACCACGATCGGTATTCACCCGACATCGGCCGAAGAATTCGTCACCATGCGCGAACGCTACCAGCCCGAACCGCAGGCTCAGGCCGCAGAATAGAGCGGCGGCAACGGCCCTAATCTCTCCGTAATCGCTCCGTAATCTCTTGGCAAACCGGGGTGCGCGGCGTATATGCTCGCTCACTCAAGCAGGGAACGTGAGACATGGCTACCAATTGGTCTCCGGGCGCCTGGCGCGACCGGCCAATCCAGCAATACCCGACCTATCCGGACGCAGCGGCGCTCGAACGCATCGAGACCCAACTCGCCTCGTTTCCGCCGCTCGTTTTTGCCGGCGAAGCGCGCCGTTTGAAGGAGCTGCTGGCCGATGTCTCGGCGGGCAAGGCGTTCCTGCTGCAGGGTGGCGATTGCGCCGAGAGTTTTGCCGAGTTCCATCCTGACAATATTCGCGATTCGTTCCGCGTTTTGCTGCAGATGGCGGTGGTGCTGACCTATGCCGGTGGCTGTCCGGTGGTGAAGGTCGGCCGCATGGCCGGACAGTTTGCCAAACCGCGCTCCGATCCGATGGAGACCCGCGACGGCGTCGAACTACCGAGCTACCGCGGCGACATCGTCAACGGCATCGAATTTACCGCAGCCGTGCGCCAGCCCGATCCGGAGCGCTTGCTCACCGCCTATAGCCAGGCGGCCGCGACGTTGAACCTGCTGCGGGCTTTCTCCCAGGGCGGCTACGCCGATCTCAATCGCGTGCATCGCTGGAACCTCGGCTTTGTCGCGGACAGCCCGCTCGGCGAGCGCTATCGCGAACTTGCCGACCATATCGCCGATGCGCTCGCCTTTATGGAATCGAGCGGGCTCAACAGCGCGAACACGCCGGCGATCAACCGCACCGAGTTCTATACCTCGCACGAAGCGCTGCTGCTTTGTTACGAGCAGTCGATGACCCGGGTCGATAGCACCTCGGGCGATTGGTACGACACCGGCGCGCATATGGTGTGGATCGGCGACCGCACCCGTCAGTTGGATGGAGCGCATGTTGAATTTGCTCGCGGTATTGCCAACCCCGTCGGCATCAAAGCCGGGCCGACATTGACGGCCGACGAGTTGCTGGCGCTGATCGATACGCTCAGTCCGGAAAATGAACCGGGCCGGATCACCATCATTTCCCGCATGGGCGATCAAATCGGCGAACACCTGCCGAAGCTGATCCGCGCGGTCGAGCGGGAGGGCCGGCATGTGGTGTGGTCGTGCGATCCGATGCATGCCAATACCATCAAAGCATCGAACGGCTACAAAACCCGCCCCTTCGATCGCATCCTTAACGAATCCCGGCGCTTCTTCGAAGTCCATCAGGCCGAAGGAACCTATGCCGGCGGTATTCACGTCGAGATGACCGGCCAGAACGTGACCGAATGCCTCGGCGGCGCCCAGGAGATCACCGAGTCCGGCCTTGCCGATCGCTATCACACCCACTGTGATCCGCGTCTCAACGCGTCGCAGAGTCTTGAGCTTGCTTTTCTGATTGCCGACACCCTGAAACGCAGCCGAAACGGATCAATAGCCCGGGTCGCCGAGGCCTCGTAGATCGGCGGCCCCAGGCGGGGCGCACACCATGTTCGATCCTGATTTCACCCGCGGCACGGACAAATACTTCCTGCGCACCAAGCAGATCGTTGCCGAGAACGGCGACGTGCGTGCGACATATGCGCTGTTCATGCGCGTACCGATCATATTTGCGCCGCGGATTATGCTTGATTGGCTCGATCACGTGGCCGCGCAACGCAACGTCGATATCGCGGTTGAAACACCGTTCGAAGAGGGCGAACGGGTCGGCGGCGGCGAGCCCCTGGCCTATATAAGCGGCTCGCTCGAACAATTGGTCGACCTCGAAACCCACATCCTGCAGCGGCTGGGTCCGCCCTGCGTAGCCGCGTTCAACGCCTACCGGATGTGCTGCGATCTGCCGCAGGTCGAGTTTCTGGCGATGGATGCGCGCCACTGCGCCGGCCCGGAGATGGCCGAGATGATGGCCTACGCGGCCGGGGTCGGCTCGCGCGCGGCCCGCCGCGATGCCGATGCGATCGGCTTTATCGGCAACGCCACCGATGCCACCGCGCATTATTTCGGCAACCAAGAGGGGCTCGGCACCATGCCGCATGGCCTGATCGGCTATGCCGGCTCAACGTTGCGCGCGGCGGAGATGTTTCACACGGCATTTCCCGATGAGGTGATGACCGTGCTGGTCGACTATTACGGCCAAGAGGTCACCGACACGCTCGCGGTCGCCAATCGCTTTCCCGAGCTCGCCGCCGCCGGCCGGCTTGCCGTGCGGCTTGATACCCATGGCGGGCGCTATACGGAAGGATTGGACCCGGCTGAATCCTATGCGGCAATCGAACGCCATGCGCCCCAGGCAATCCGCCAGTATCGCACCGAGGCCGAACTGCGTTGGCTGGTCGGCACCGGCGTGTCCGCCTCGGCCTTATGGTTCCTGCGCGAAAATCTCGACGCGGCCGGCTTCGATGCGGTTCGGATCGTCGCCAGCTCAGGCTTCAGCCCCGCCAAATGCGCCGTGATGGCCAGCGCCAAGGCGCCCATCAATGTGGTCGGCACCGGCTCCTATCTGCCCGAGCGCTGGGAAGACTCCTACGCCACCGCCGACATCATCGAATATGACGGCCGCTCATCGGTCAAAGTCGGCCGCGAGTTCCTGCTAAGCCGCCGCAAAGCCAAACGCATCAACGGTAAGAACGGTAGTAACGGTGCGGCAAGCGCCTAGCGCAGGTAGTCGCTCAAACAACCCTCTCACAGCGCCGCATATCGGATTGGGCAGAGTTGACCCCAAACAGCCGTCCCGGTTCAAAAAAGAGTAAAGAAACATTGGCGGCGACAGCGAGGCCTCTTCACAATGTGATTTGAAGTGGAGCGCGTCACAAGCGCAGCGACTAAGAATGTTAAGGGCAAGGATGTGCGGCTTTGTCTGCCTGTGGAAGTTCGATCACCCGGCGCTGGCGCGCCGGATGATCGATAAGATTGCCCATCGCGGGCCGGACGATTTACGTGTCATCGAAGCGCCAAACGTGCCCGCGGTGATGGCGCACTGTCGCCTGTCGATTATCGGACCAGAGAACGGCGCTCAGCCTATCTACAGCGCCGAAAATGTGTTCGTCGCCAACGGTGAGATTTACAATCATGCCGATCTGCGCGCGATCATCGGCGAAAGCGCCTTTAAGACAGCAAGCGACAGCGAGACCATTCTGCACCTGTTTCGTTCGGACGAACTGCGCTGGATCACCAAACTCGACGGCATGTTTGCTTTTGTCCTGGCGACACCGGAACGCATTATCGCCGCGCGCGATCCCCTCGGCATCAAGCCACTTTTCATGGCCCGCATCGATGATGGGCTGGCGTTTGCGTCGGAGTTGAAAGCCTTCGACGGCCTTGGTCTGCGCGACGTCGAAGCCATCGACCCTGGCGCGATGTTCGACAGCATCGATGGGTTTCGCCGTTGGTACCGCATGCCGCAGGGCGCCGCTGAGCTCGCGGCGGAGGAAGATCCGGAACCGATCTGGCGCGAGCTGCGCCTGGTCCTCGAAGCGGCGGTGCGCAAATGGATGGTCGCCGACGTCGAGGTTGGCGCCTTCCTCTCCGGTGGGTTGGATTCCTCCGTCATCGCGGCACTCGCGGCGCGCGCGGTCGAGTGCCCGCTCAAGACCTTCTCGGTTGGTACGGCAGGAAGTCCCGACCTCGTTGCCGCGCGCATTGTGGCCCAACACATCGGCTCCGATCACCACGAGTTCGTCTTCACCGCCGATGACCTGGCGGAGGTCCTACCACATGTGATCTATCACCTTGAAAGCGCCGACATCGATCTCGTGCGCAGCGCGATGCCGACCCACTTCGCAACCACGCTCGCTCGCCGCCATGTGAAGGCAGTGCTGACGGGCGAAGGTGCAGATGAGCTCTTCGCCGGCTACGCCTATCATCATGACTTCGCGAAGCGGCCACGCGCGCTGGCCGATGAAATCACACGCCCGCTCGGCGCCATGCACAATATCAACCTGCAACGGGTCGACCGGATCACGATGGCGCAAGGGTTGGAAGCGCGCACCCCTTTCCTCGACCGTGATCTGATCGACTTTGCGCAATCTATCCCGGCGTCCTTGAAGATGAAGATCACGAACGAGGAGACCCAAGAAACCACCGAAAAGTGGATATTACGAAAGGCGTATGAAGATTTGCCCCCCGCCGAAGTTATTTGGCGCTCAAAGGCGCAATTCGACGAGGGCAGCGGGACCATTGACGCGCTTGATCAGGCGTTATCGCAGCTTCCTGCTATAATCCCACCCGTCGATCGCGAAGCTGAGGGTAAGCTCTATGAGTGTCTGCTCCGCGACCAATATGAAGATCCCGACCTCATTTTGGGGAATGCGGGCATGTGGACTGCCAATCGGGTCGACGTTTGATCGCCGCTGGTTCGATCGGTCGTTTCTCACGCTCTATTTCGAAGGCCTCTACAAGGCCGGCCTCCACGATCCCGAACCCGGAGGTAAATCGGACCTTCGGTTTAGAAATGTCGGTTTTGGGGCCAAAAATTGCCGTTTATGGCGAGTGTCCGGCAAGGCAATTTGTGGACCGAAAGGCGGACTTTCGGTCCCGTTGGGGTTCCGTTTGCTAACAACCAAACCTACCAATTAGTTGGTAGGGTAAACGCAATGGAGAATATAGGGATATGAGTGTGAGCCAAAAAAGATTAGGTGGCAAAGTCGCTATTGTGACCGGTGCTGCGCCTTAAGCCGAAGGTATCGGTAATGGTAGTGCTGTCGCCATCCTCTTTGCCCGTGAAGGCGCAAAGGTTGTCCTGGTCAACCGCTCGGAATCCCGGGCACGGGAGCTACAGCGGACCATTGAAGCCGAGGGTGGCGACTGTGTGGCATGTGTAGCAGATGTAACCAACGACAATGACGTGCAACGTATGGTTGACACGACTATTGAAAAATACGGCAAGCTGGACATCCTCCATAATAATGTCGGTGGTGGTGCAATGGGACGTATTGTGGATCTGTCCGAAGAGGGCTGGGATACCGCCATGACGGTCAATCTCAAGAGCATGATGCTGTGTTGTAAGTACAGTATTCCATGGATGCTCAAAGGCGGTGGTGGTTCCATAATCAACGTGTCGTCTATTGCGGGAGTGGTCGGGGTTCGAGACCCGAAAACGAGCCTTGTCGCTTACTCCACGGCGAAGGCAGGGGTCAGTGGATTAACGCGAGCCTTGGCCGCTGACTATGCTGCTGACGGTATCCGCGTTAACTGCATTCTTATCGGGATGGTGGAGACTCCAGTTGCCGTTGCCCTCCAGGGCCAAGAGGTGTTGGAGAAGCGGCGGCAAGCTATTCCTCTGCAAACAGCAGGGACGGGCTGGGACACTGGATGGGCTGCGGTCTATCTCGCCAGTGATGAGTCCCGGTAGGTGACAGGCGTTGACCTTCCCATTGATGGTGGGCTGACGCAGGTTATTGGGGTGGCCATCCCCAAAAAAAACCCTAACTGACCTCAACACAGCGGCGTGTCAGGGCGCCCTTTTCTTTGTTTGGCGATGACTGGTATTGGCTAATTCGCGACCATCGTGGTGCGCCTAGCTACGTCCGGAGTTAGGTGTAAACCGGACCTTCCGTTAAAAAATGTCGGTTTATGGCCGAAACCTACCGTCTGGGATAGGCGTCCCGCTAGGCAATTTGTGGACCCAAAGGCGACATTCACGGGCAGTTCGTCGCCCGATTTGGACTATCCCTAATGCACCATTGTGTCAGCAATTCCTCTCGGTTAATTTTCCTGAAGCAGCTAATTAGGGTGAGGGTCTTCGGTGGGCTCGTTGACCTGGTTAGAGCCTTCACCTTGTCTTACGAGGGGAACAGTTATGAGATTCTTTGCAAAGTTAGCTGTGGCGGTTGCTGTACCCATGTTGGCGCTATCACCAGTTGCCGACGCGGCGCCTATCCCGATTGTTAACTCTGGATTTGAGGATATTACCGGACAGGGACCCACGAATGAATTTACGTTCGGGCAACTGGCAGGCTGGGGATCTTACGATCCGAGCCTCATCGTAGCCGGTGGCAACGGAGCAAACGGGATATTCACCGGCACGCTATTGCCGAATGATACAGACTTTTTTACCACTCCGGCGCCAGAAGGAGTTCGGGTCGGCCTCCTTTTCGGTTTTGGCGACAGCGCCGGCGTTGGCGCTGGCGAATATGGCTACGAACAAACCCTATCGTCGGTTTTCCAAGCGAACACTCAGTACGACCTGAGCGTGGAAGTCGGAAACATTTCGTCTGGAGTTTCCCAAGACGGCACCTTCTTTGACTTATCGGGATTCCCGGGATACCGCATCGATCTGCTGGCTGGTGGGGTCGTGATCGCTAGCGACGATAATTCGCTGGTCATTCCTGAAGGTGAATTCGCGACGGCCAACATCTCCTTTATGAGTGGCGCGTCCGACGCGTTGTTAGGGCTTAGCCTCGGCATCCCGCTTGGTTAATCTGAACATTCAGGTCAGCACCGAGGACGTTGAGGTCGATTTCGACAATGTCGCGCTCAGTGCAAACGCCGTTGTTCCCATCCCAACGGCCCTGCCGCTTCTCCTCTCCGGTCTTTTCGGCCTCGGAGCTATGGGCTGGCGGAGACGCAAAGCAGCTTAAAACAAATAGGTTCGTAGTCGTATGGGGGCGGTCTCAGTGCCGCCCTTTCTTTGTGAGGCCACGACCGCTACTGCCTAATTCGCGACCATCTTTGGTTGCCTGACCACGTCCGGAGGTGGGTGCAAACCGCACCTCTCGGCCAAGAACGTCTGTTTAGGCGCCGAAAACTGCCGTCTAGGATAGGTGCATCCAGCAACGCAGTTCGTGACCCAAAGCCGCCATCGGAATATGCGCTCGCGAGAGGTCGCCACCTAGCTTGTTGGTTAGGGCGATGGCATCGCCATTTTGATGGTCTCTTCGCCTGAGCCGTCATGGACATAACGCTCAGTCTCAACAAAGCCGTAGCGGTCATAGAAACGCCGCCCTATCACGTTCTTCTCGAAGACCTCAACATGCAAGGGACCGTGGAGAGCGACCGCATGGTCTGCAAGTGCTTTGCCAAATCCCTGCCCGTGAAAGGACGGTTCAAGAAACAACCCACCAATCTCATCTTCTAAGAGTGCAATGAACCCAAGCGGCTTTTCATCCTCTTCCAGAACCCACGTTTCCGCATTTGGAAGGTAGATGTTGCGCATGTCTTGCGCTACTTGCGCCACGAAGTCGTCTGCAAGAAACGAATGCGCGAGATCATTCGCGTTCTGCCAAATTCGGATAAGGGCGTCTGTATCTTCGGTTCGATATTTTCTGATCATTGTTTCGGACTTCAGTTTTAGCGAGCAACTTGTCAAACACCAAAAGAAGCTGATGACCGCTTGTGGCTAGGAGTTGCCTCTCTGGTTTCGCCCAACTACGTCCGCACACGGGGGTAAACTCAACCTTCAATCCAAATATGTCTGCTTAGGAGCTACCACCTCAATGATCGACGCAACACAGGCGTTAAACCTTTCTACTAGTATTTCGAACCCCAACGTCTTGCGCGGCCGTTCGTTGGGCTGACGCGCCACTTTGGGCAGATAAGCCCATACGCTTCGTCGCCTACCGCGTCGGATCGTCGCCGACCCGGACCAGTAGCTTGCCGAAGTTTTGGCCGTCGAACAGGCCCATGAACGCTTGCGGTGCGTTTTCAAGGCCCACGACGATGTGTTCCTTATGCTTGATGTCGCCGTTGCTCACCCATTGGCCCAACGCCGCATAGGCCTCGGCGTGGCGGGCCGCGAAATCGAATACAATGAAGCCTTGCACCCGCACCCGATTGACCAGGATGTGACGGTAGATGTGCGGCGCTGGCTCGTCGGCCGTTGCATTGTATTGCGAGATAACCCCGCAGATTGCCACCCGCGCGAACGGATTGAGGCGGCGCATGATGGCATCGGCGATCGGGCCGCCGACATTATCGAAGTGAACGTCGATGCCGTCCGGGCACGCCGCGCGCAGCGCCACATCGAGATCGTCGGTCGTCTTGTAGTTGATGCCGGCATCGAAGCGGAGCTCGCCGGTTATGTAGTCAACCTTTTCGTCGGAGCCGGCGATCCCGACCACCCGACAATCCTTGAGTTTGGCGATCTGACCGACCACCGCGCCGACCGCACCCGCTGCCGCGGTGACGACGACGGTATCGCCGGCCTTGGCCGAGGCCACCTCCAACAAACCGAAATAGGCCGTCAGTCCGGGCATACCGAGCACTCCGACGGCGGTTGAAATTGGCGCCAGCGTGGGATCGATCTTGCGCAGATGATCGGCCTTGACCGTCGCGTGGGTCTGCCAGCCGAGATAGCCCTCGACGAAATCGCCGACCGCCAGCCCGGCCGTGTTCGATACCGCCACCTCACCGACCACACCGCCGGGCATCATATCCCCGATCCCGGTGGCGCTGACATAAGATTTGGCCTCGCTCATGCGGCCACGCATGTAGGGATCAAGCGAGAGATAGATCGTACGCACCAAAACCTCGCCCTCGCCGGGCACCGTCATTGGTGCCGTTGCGGCCTTGAAATCGGTCAGTTTTGGCAAGCCCTGCGGTCGCGCGACCATACAGATCTGCTGGTTCTGCGTTGCGATGGCGCGTATTCCTCCCTTAATTTTGAAGTGGCTCGGCCCATCCCGCTCCCCCGGCCCAACCACCCTATGAGGGTACCCTTGGGGTGGTTGGGCCGGGGGCGAG
>Ga0115002_10007835_pt1 | contig 11956 bp, 6 predicted proteins | sample ArcticOcean_MG_C_8_FD_89576 | JGI IMG/M metagenome (GOLD analysis project Ga0115002, IMG submission 89576) | Marine microbial communities from western Arctic Ocean - ArcticOcean_MG_CB11_86 | ecosystem: Environmental > Aquatic > Marine > Oceanic | place: Arctic Ocean: Canada Basin | collected...
ACGGCTGGTGCTGATAATGCCGATGTGGCGGCTGCGTCTTTTGAAACGGCACCTGTAAAAACGGCTCCGGTGGATACTGTGCCTGTAGAAGCCGCGCCGCCGAGAAGCGATTCCTTGTGGGATAACGCGGCTAACAACCAGGCTGGTGATGCTCCTGTTGAATCTAACCAGGCCTCGTCCGGGTCGAGCGATTCCCTGGCGATTGTCAGCAATGCGACTGCGCAGGATTTGAACGGCGCTACCGGCATTGATGAAACAAGTGGCTCTGGTGAGTTTAAATTGGCATTGAACGCTTTGGAGACGAGCGATGCATCGACCTATGTGCCGAGCATTTATGGCGCAGAAAACATGGATTTCCGCATTGCCATCACCGCCAAGGCGGATAGCTGGGTGCAAATTCAGGGCCCCAATAATGAATTATTGCTGACGCGAATTTTGCGCACTGGTGATATCTACCAGGTGCCGGATCGCACGGGCTTGATTATGGTGACGGGCAATGCCGGGGCACTCGAGCTGAGAGTTGATGGCGCCGTGGTGACAGCACTTGGCCCTGTTGGCGTTGTTCGGCGCAACGTTCCTCTCGATCCGGAGACCCTGATTACCGGATTAGACGCAAGCCGTTAGCGCACCTTGCCGAATTATCAGTTGGCGAAGCCGCCCCAGCAAAATATACAGAAATAGGTACGGGCCGTGATTGATCGCTGGCGCGTTACTCTCTTGGCGATTTTCTAGACGGAGTTTTAACGGAGTTTTAAGTGACGAAGTTACAGCCGGTTCGCGGCACTCACGACCTTTTGCCGGATGCGCATAGAAGCCACCGCCATGTCATGGATTTGGCGCGCGCGACGGCAAACCTCTATGGCTATCAGGAAATGTCGACGCCAATCTTCGAATTTACCGAGGTGTTCAAGCGCACCCTTGGTGATGTCTCGGATATCGTCACCAAAGAGATGTACACATTTCAGGACAAAGGCGGTGAGTGGATAACCTTGCGGCCGGAAAATACCGCCGGCGTGGCGCGCGCCCTGATCAGCGGCGGCCTGAGCCAAAATTTGCCGCTGAAATATTTCTATGGCGGGCCGATGTTTCGCTATGAACGGCCGCAGAAGGGGCGCTTGCGCCAGTTTCACCAGATTGGTGCCGAGTTGTTGGGCGTCCCGGAGGCGCTGGGCGATGTGGAAATCATCGCCCTTGGCGCCCAAATTCTGCAGGCGCTTGGCGTGGCGGATAAGGTCAAGCTTGAGCTCAATACGCTGGGCGACGGCGAGAGTCGTGATAATTATCGCGCCAGCCTAGTTGAATATTTGACAGGGCATCTGAGCGAATTATCTGAGGAAAGCCGTAAACGGCTGGAGGTAAATCCGCTGCGTATCCTCGATTCAAAGGATAAGGGCGACCGGAAAATCGTCGCCGACGCGCCGGTCATGGCGGACCATCTAAACCCCACCTCACGCGAATTCTTCGAAACAGTATGCACTGGCCTGGATGATCTCGGCATTTCCTATGAGCTCAATCCGCATCTGGTGCGCGGTCTGGATTATTACTGCCATAGCGCTTTCGAATTCACCACGGAGGCGCTCGGCGCCCAGGGCGCAGTATTGGCCGGCGGGCGTTATGACGGGCTGGTCAAGACCATGGGCGGGCCGGCAACCCCCGGCGTTGGCTGGGCCGCCGGTATTGAGCGCCTAGCCATGCTGGTCGGCGATATTGCGGCTGAGAGCAAGGCAATTGCCGTCGTGCCGGTCGGGTCAGGAATGGAAGCCAAGGCGTTTGCATTGACGCAGGAATTGCGCGGCGCCGGATTTTGCACCGATTTGGCGTTTCGCGGCAATATCTCCAAGCGCCTCAAACGCGCCAATCGCATCAATGCCGCCTGCGCTGTCTTAGTCGGCGAAGATGAGGCGGCACGGGACAATGTGATGGTGCGCGACCTGAGCTCCGGTGAGCAGCAAGAAATCGATTTAGCCAGCTTACACGCCCATCTCAAACGCTATTGCTGAGCGCGACAACGGAGCACGACACGTGGATCTCAATCAACGCTTCGATGGCATTATCGCCCGCCAGGACGAATTAACGGATTTATTGTCCGGGCAGCACAATCTCTCGAGCGACGAACTGGTCGGTTATTCGAAAGAATTTGCCGAGTTGAAGCCGGTTATTGCCGCTATTGAAGCGCTCCGGAATGCGGAATTGGAAGCAGCTGATTTGGCGAGCATGATTGCCGACTTGGAAACCGACAGAGATATGCGCGAATTGGCGGAAGAGGAATTTGCCATCCTCAAGGATGCCGTTCCAAAACTGAATGATGCGCTGAAAATTCTACTGTTGCCGCGCGACGAGGCGGATGAGAAAAGCGCCATTTTGGAAATTCGCGCCGGCACGGGTGGCGAGGAGGCGGCTCTTTTTGCCGCTAATCTGATGCGCATGTATCAGCGCTATGCCGAGGATAAAAAGTGGCGCGCTACGGTGATGTCGCTGTCAGAGACCGGCCTCGGCGGGGTCAAGGAAACGGTGATCGAAATTAACGGGCGCGGTGTCTTTGCTCGGCTGAAATATGAATCCGGCGTGCACCGGGTGCAGCGCGTGCCGGAAACAGAGGCGAGCGGGCGCATTCATACCTCTGCGGCAACTGTCGCGGTGCTGCCCGAAGCTGAGGAAGTGGACCTGAATATTCAGGACAAGGATCTCAGAATCGATGTTTACCGGGCGTCGGGCCCGGGCGGCCAAAGCGTCAATACGACCGATAGTGCCGTTCGCATCACCCATATTCCGAGTGGCTTGGTAGTCACCCAACAGGATGAAAAGTCGCAGCATAAGAACCGCGCCAAAGCGATGAAGGTACTGCGTGCTCGCCTTTATGATCAGAAGCGTATGGCGCGCGATGCGGAGCGGGCTGAGGAGCGCCGTGGCCAAATCGGCTCCGGGGATCGCTCGGAGCGCATTCGAACCTATAATTATCCGCAAGGCCGGGTCACCGATCATCGCATCAACTTGACAATCCACAAACTCGACAAAGTGTTGAGCGGCGAAGCGTTGGACGAATTGGTTGATGCCTTACTCAGTGATGAGCAAACCCGCCGCCTGGCGCAAACAAGCTGATCCCAGAAATGGTTAGCGTCGAGAATGCGCTGCGCCTCGCCAGTCGCCTCCTGGTTGACGGTGGGATCGACGCGCCGCGCCACGAAGCGCGCATTCTCCTCGGCCACGTCACCGGCAAATCACGTGAGGCATTGTTGGTGGATCATCAGCAAGATGTGGGCGCGCCAGCGATAGACGAATTAACGAATCTGGTGCGCCGCCGGGCAAACCACGAACCCATGGCTTACTTGATCGGCGAGCGCGAATTTTGGGGGCTGGCGTTTGAAGTCACCCGCGACACTTTGATACCGCGCCCGGACAGTGAGACCTTGGTAGAGGCGGCGCTTGAATTCGCCCGTCAAAAGTCGGATAGCGCGCTCCGTATCCTTGATCTCGGCGCCGGCAGCGGCTGCCTGTTGGTTTCTTTACTGCATGAATTGCCCGATTCTAAAGGAATTGGCGTTGATCAGAATCGGGCAGCATTGGAAGTTGCGGCGCGTAATGCCGCCCGCCATGGCTTGTCGGCCCGGGCACAATTTATTGCTAGCTCCTGGGGCGCTGACCTCTCGCCGTCCTTTGATGTGATCCTCGCCAATCCGCCCTATATTGCGGACTGTGAGCGGACAACGCTAATGCCCGAGGTTGCCCTGTATGAGCCACCGGAGGCGCTTTTTGCCGGCGAGCGGGGTGAGGATGCGTTCCTCGCAATGGCGCCAGAAGTCGCGCGTTTATTGGCGCCGAAGGGACGCGCGTTCATAGAATTTGGCGCAGGGCAGGGCGGACGCACCGCTGAAATATTGCGCGCTGTTGGTTTGTTCGAGTGCGAGCGACGGAAAGATTTGGCCGGAATTGAGCGCTGTGGCGTATTCGAATTTTTACGAGATTGAGCGTCTGCATGGAAAGAATCGATTAACGGACAAGGGGTTAACATGACACTCCGAAAAATAAGGGTTGAAAACTGAGAAATCCTGGCTAGGGTCTAGTTGGTCGTGGTCAACGTGAATGCGAAAGCGAGTCTCGTTGCCTACCCAAATTCAGCCGTACAGGCTGATACCTTGTCCCACTGGTTGAGGAAAATCGCCACAAAGAGTTGGCGCTGCGGGCGGACATTATTGTTCGGGCCCGATGGATGAGATCAAAATATGAAGCAAGGCCAATCGACGAAACGACCGCGCGGTCATCGTGGAAATGGGCGCCGCCCAAGTGGTGGTGGTCGCAACTCCAACTTTGAAAGTAGCGGCCCGCAAGGAAAAATCCGTGGCACCGCCTACCAGGTAATCGAGAAATACCAGGCACTTGGGCGCGATGCGCTGACATTCGGTGACCGGGTGGCTGCTGAGAATTATTTTCAGCATGCTGAGCATTATTACCGAGTGATGGTGGCCAGTGGCGGCGCTGAACAACAGCGTAATGGCGCCGAGCAAAGCAATAGCGACGATCACCGCGACGATCAACGCGGTGAACAACGCGACGATCAACGCGGTGAACAACGCGACGATCAACGCGGTGAACAACGCGACGATCAACGCGGTGGTCGTAATTCAGGCCGGTCGCAAAATCGCTCTCAGCAGCAGAACCGGCAACTCCGCCCACAGCCTTCTCCACAGCCTTCTCCACAGCCTTCTCCGCAGTCTTCTCCACAGTCTTCTCCGGAGTCTTCTGCATCCGTGGCACCGGAAGCTGGCGCTCAGCCCGAAGTTAGCGCTCAGCCCGAAGCTGGCGCTCAGCCCAAAGCTGGCGCTCAGCCCAAAGCTGGCGCTCAGCCCAAAGCTGGCGCTCAGCCCAAAGCTGGCGCTCAGCCCAAAGCTGGCGCTCAGAATGTAGAACAGAAAGCGGAAAGCAGCGAAACGACGGCAGCTGCTGGTGTGACTGAGCCAATTTCACCGGCTGTACAGCCGGCTGAGGAAGTCGCTAAAGAAGAGGCGGTCGCCGAGTAGCAGAATAATCGGGCGTGACGCCCTATTTTATTCCAGGACCAGCTATTTTTCGAGTTTGGGCGCTAAAGCGCGTGTTTTCGGACCGCGCTGTGCGTGCTTCTATCGGATGCCCTTGCGAGCCCGATTCCTACTCCCATATAAAGACCACACACTTGTGTCTGAACAGGCGTTCAAGGCTCCATTATTGCGAGTGCGGTAAGATACCGGCTCACGGAGCAGGACGGCCAAGCGGAGTAGGGCAATATGGAATTTGAGAACTTCACGGAACGCTCACGTGGCTTCATTCAATCCGCGCAAGGATTGGCGCTACGCAGTGGGCATCAGCGCTTTTCCCCTGAACATCTTCTGAAAATTGTTTTGGAAGATAAGGAGGGGCTGGCTGCCAACCTCATTCGTGCCGCCGGCGGGCGCCTGGAAGATGCGTTGAACGGCGTTGAACGCGAGCTGGACAAGCTTCCCAAAGTTGAAGGATCTGGCGCCGGGCAGGTCTATCTGGCGCCGGAAACCGCGCGCTTGTTTGAAAGCGCCAAGGAAATTGCGGAAAAAGCGGGCGATACCTTCGTTACGGCTGAGCGCCTACTGCTGGCGCTAAGCCTGGCGACGGGAACGCCCACCGCAAGAATTTTGTCGGAAGCAGGCGTTACCGCGCAATCGCTAAATTCCGCAATCAATGATCTGCGCAAGGGGCGCACGGCTGATAGTGCGAGCGCTGAGGATTCGTTTGAAGCGCTGAAAAAATACGCTCGCGACCTGACGGAAGCGGCGCGCGAGGGCAAGCTCGACCCGGTGATCGGGCGCGATGAGGAAATTCGCCGCACGATGCAGGTTCTCTCGCGCAGAACGAAGAATAATCCGGTTTTGATCGGCGAGCCCGGGGTCGGCAAGACGGCCATTGTTGAGGGCTTGGCGCTACGAATCGTTAATGGCGATATTCCCGAATCCTTGAAGGATAAGCGCCTGTTGTCGCTCGACCTTGGGGCACTCATTGCCGGGGCAAAGTTTCGCGGTGAATTTGAGGAGCGGTTAAAGGCCGTACTGGCCGAAGTTACAGCTTCCGACGGCGAAATAATCCTGTTCATTGATGAAATGCATACCATTGTCGGCGCTGGCGCGGCGGAGGGCTCGATGGATGCCTCCAATTTGCTCAAACCGGCCTTGGCGCGCGGTGAAATGCATTGTGTCGGCGCCACAACGCTGGATGAATATCGCAAACATGTGGAAAAGGATGCTGCACTGGCGCGGCGTTTTCAGCCGGTGTTCGTTGCCGAGCCCAACGTTGAGGACACCATCTCTATCCTACGCGGGCTGAAGGAAAAGTATGAGGTCCATCACGGCGTGCGGATTACCGATAGCGCCCTGGTATCGGCGGCCACCCTCTCCAACCGCTATATTACCGACCGGTTTCTTCCCGATAAGGCGATTGATCTCATGGACGAGGCGGGGAGCCGCTTGCGCATGGAGATCGACAGCAAGCCGGAAGAGCTCGATGAGCTGGATCGGCGCATCATTCAGCTTAAAATCGAGCGTGAAGCGCTGAAAAAGGAAGATGATTCAGCGGCACATGAGCGGTTGAAAAAATTGCAGGATGAGCTGGCTGAGTTGGAAGGCCGCTCAGGCGATCTCGCTTCTATCTGGCAGGCTGACAAAGACAGACTGGCGAGTGGCCAAAAAATCAAGGAACAGCTTGATGCGGCGCGCGGCGAACTTGAAATAGCCCAACGCAATGGCGATTTGGGCCGCGCTGGCGAGCTCTCCTATGGCGTTATTCCGCAGTTTGAGCGCACTCTTGCCGAACTTGAGGAAAGCGAGGCCGCGCGCATGTTGGACGAAGCGGTGGGCGAATCGCACATCGCCTCCGTTGTGGCGCGGTGGAGCGGCATTCCGGTCGAGAAGATGCTCGAGGGCGAGCGCGAAAAATTGCTCCAGATGGAGCAGAGCCTGCGCAGCCGTTTGGTCGGCCAGGATGAGGCCGTTATCGCCGTCAGCAACGCTGTACGTCGCGCGCGCGCCGGTCTCCAGGATGGTGACCGCCCGATTGGCTCGTTCCTCTTCCTGGGCCCCACAGGCGTTGGCAAGACTGAACTGGCAAAGTCGTTGGCGGAGTTTATGTTTGACGATGAAGCGGCCCTGGTACGCATAGATATGTCGGAATATATGGAAAAGCATTCGGTCGCTCGCTTGGTTGGCGCACCGCCTGGTTATGTCGGCTATGAAGAGGGCGGGGTGCTTACGGAAACGGTGCGCCGGCGTCCCTATCAGGTCGTGCTTTTCGACGAGATGGAAAAAGCCCATCCCGACGTTTTCAATATTTTGCTGCAGGTTCTGGATGATGGTCGCCTGACCGATGGTCAGGGGCGTACAGTGGATTTCCGCAACACCGTTATTATCATGACCTCAAATTTGGGCGGTGAAATACTGGCGGCTCAGCCTGATGGCGAAGATTCAAACGCTGTGCGGGAGCCTGTCATGGATATTGTGCGTGCCGCATTCCGGCCGGAATTCCTCAATCGCATTGATGAGGCAATTCTCTTCCATCGCTTGAACCGGGAGAATATGGACGCCATTGTCGATATCCAGATCGTCAGCCTGGTGAAGCGCATGGCGGAACGTAAGCTGTCGCTTGAATTACTCCCCGCTGCCCGTTCCTGGCTGGCGGAGACGGCCTATGATCCCATATATGGCGCACGACCCCTCAAGCGCGTCATCCAGCGCCATTTGCAGGACCCGCTGGCGATGCTCATTCTCGAAGGCAAAGTGCATGATGGTCAGACCATCCGTGTCGTGCCGGGCGAGGGTGGGCTGAGTATTGCCTCTAGCGAGCCAGGAGAAGTGTTAAGCGCCGCCTGAGATCGCTTATACGTTGCCTGTGTCGCATTGAGTGGAGCGGGGTGAAGTGAGTGGAGCGCGCGGGGTGAAGTTACCGTCTGGCTACTTTCTGAACGCTTGGGACTTCGGCGATAAGGACACGCACTTTACGCACCTGTTGCTCGAACAGAGCCAGTTCCGTGCCCTTCAGCTTCTGCCCGGTGGGCAGCTTGAGCTTGCGCGGGTTTATCTGCTTGTTGCCGCGCAGTACTTCGTAGTGCAAATGTGGCCCGGTTGAACGGCCTGTGGTGCCGACATAGCCAATCGTCTGCCCCTGGCGCACTCGTTTGCCGCTCCTCATGCCGCGGGCAAAGCCCTTCATATGGGCATAGGCGGTCTTGAAGGTGTCGTTGTGGCGGATGAGAATATAGTTGCCGTAGGAGCCGTTGCGCCTGGCCTTCTCGATCACGCCATCGCCGGCGGCGACGATCGGTGTGCCGCGCGGGGCGGAGAAATCCAGGCCGCGGTGCATCTTGTTGTAGCCGAGCACCGGATGGTGACGCATGCCGTAACCTGATGACAGACGGGCGCCATTGATCGGCGTGCGCATCAGTGCCTTGCGGGCACTCTGGCCTTTGGTGTTGAAATAATCGACCGGGCCATTGCTCGGCTCATGGCGGTAGAGGCCGATATCCTTGCCGCTCAGGGTCAGCGAGGCGAACAATACCGGGCCGAGAGCGACCGTCTCACCTTTGTCATTGATGAGATTTTCGTAAAGCACTTCGAAATGGTCATTTTTCTGTATTTCGCGCTGGAAATCCACGTCGTAACTAAAAATCTGCACCATCTCCATAAGAATATTGATCGGCAGCCCGGCTATGGTCGCCGCATCGTAAAGGCTGGTCTGTATGTAGCCTTCCGCTTTTTCCAGGCGCCGTACAAGATCGCGCGCCACTTCGCTCGCGTGAAAACTATCGTCTGATTGGCGGGCGACCAGAATATCGCGGTCGGGCGCCACGTCGAGGGCGATTTCAGCAAGCCGGAAGGCGCGTGCTTTGTCTTCGGAAATCAAGGGCTCAAAGGCGAGGGTTAGGGTTTGGCCGATTTGCAGGCTGCGCGGATTGTGCACGGTACGGAAGGCGGCGATTACCGCTTCTGCGTCGCCGGCGGCACTGCCTGCTTTGGTCAATGCGACAAATAAGGTGTCGCCCTTGCCGATCATGATGGCTTTGCGGAAGAGGCCATCCTCAGGCGCTTTCTTTTCTGCCAATTCGGGAAATTTGAAAGCGCTTTCAAAAGTGCCGTCCGTGCTATTTTGTTTGCCATGTGTCGTCGGCCAGGCGGTTTCAACTTGGGCGGCGAGGTTTTGTTCCGCTGGCGCTGCCGCAGCAATCATGGCGCCCTTCATGGCATGTCCCTGGCCGGGCTGGGGCGCTAAGTCAGCCGCTTGGCGGGTGAGTTTGGTGGTGTTGTCGCCGCTATTGTCATTACCGGCAGTCAGAGTGTGCTCAGCAAAGTTTGGCGCCGCTACTTTTGCTACCGCAAAGCGCTTGCCGGTGCCGCGCTGAACTTCAATATGCCGATCTTTGCGGATTTTGACACTGAACCCGGCCAACATTGTTGCGCCCGAGCCATCGGCACGAGTTGCGACAATGATTTGTTGGCCTTCGCGCAGGCGGCGTGGGTTGAACATCTTACGCAGCGCCCGGATGGCAGCATCAGCCTCATTGCGATCAATGCCTTCGCTGCGCAGAATCGCCATCAGCGTATCGCCGCGATCAACACGAATCGTCACAGCATTAACGGGCGATGTATTTACCGATGTTGCATTTACTGTCGTTGCCTTTGCAGTCGGAGTATTGGCAGTCGGCGCTTCGGCCAGCGTTTCAGTCTGTTTCGCGGTCGGCTTTCTTGGCGCTGCCTTCAATATGATAGGGCTTGTTGCCTGTTTAGCCTCAGATTTGGCAAGTTTTTCCGCCGGTGCGCTGGATGTCGGGGTCGTATCCGGAGTTTTTGCTGCCGGGGCGATGTCTGCCAGGCTGGTGATCGGCTCTCGCGCCAAGCGGCTGGTAAAGCGGCCCTGATCGTCACGCATGACAGTGATATGGTGTTTATTGTTGAGCGCCAGCGAATATCCCTGCAAAGCGACCTTGCCGGCCTCGCTAGCATCGACGATCACATGAATATATTGTCCGGCGCGCAGGCGCCTAGGGTCGAATATACCCTTCAACGCGCGAATCGCCCGGTCTGCTTCCGCTCGTGAAACACCGCGCGATGTCAGCAGGCTCATGAGCGTCGCGCCCTTGGCAATGCGCAATTTGGTGCGTGCACCGGCTAGCGGTTGCGCCACCGGGTCGGAAAGGGAGGCGCTGGCATTATCGTTGTCGCTATTGCTGTTGCCCAGTGTCAGCGCTGATAGACGACGGGCGGTGAAGCCACCTTTTAGGTCGCGTTTTATTTCGACAACGCCACCTTTCAGATGAACCGCAGCTCCCTGCAAGGCCAGAGTGTGCCCGGGTTTTTCGCTGCCTGGTAAAACAGAAATGGTTTGGCCGACGCTTAAATTTCTCGGATCAAATCGAGTGCGCAGAGCTTTAACGGCGCGATCGATATCACGCTCATATATATTTAAAGCTCGCATCATATTGCCAATGGTGTCGCCGGACCGTGCCTGCAGCGTAATCAGTTCGTTTATTTTCTGCAGCTGTTGATCCAATTCCTCGGGAATAGGGCCGCGATCAAGGCTCCACGGTTTATCGCTGCGCCGTGCACGATATTTACCATCGGCGCCGCGTACCACCTCGACATATTTGTTTTTCCCAATCTCTATGGAAAAAACAGCGAGAAAGCTGCCTTTCTCATCTGAATCAAAACGCACCATCATCTGCTGGCCGACGCGGAGTTTTCTCGAGTCAAACACTTTTACGATAGATTTGGCGGCGGCGACGGCATTTTCCGACGAGGCGCCAACTGATTTCAGCATGCGAATCAGCGTGTCGCCTCTGCGGACACTCTTGTTAAGGACTGATTTTGTCGATTCGGAAGGCTGGGAAGTTGCGGCGTACGCAGACTTGCCGCCGTTTCCATTATCAAACAGGGAGACGGCGCCAAATCCGGATGCCGCAAAAAAAACTGCACAAATTAATGTCATGCGCAGTGTAAACAATGGTCTCAAATATCGCATCTTAATGATAAAGTTACCTAAAACGCATTCGTGGACACGCGACACATTGAATATTTCAATGTGTTCAAAATGTGCCCCGCCTTCACCCAACGCCACTGTTGAATGACCCAATAGCAAAATTAACCATGCGGTTGTAGCCTAAAATTGTCAATAAATTCTTGCGCTTCCAGCAATTTCTTCGATTAGATAGCAAATTGAGGCCACGCCCTTGTGGAGACTAATTTTGACCGTTGTTGCCGGCAGGATTAGTGCTTTGTGAGTCCGAGCCCGCATTTACGCCATTTATCCCCATAAACAGCCAATTGATGGATTGATAAGGCGCCAGAAAAAAAGTCAAAGCCTGCTGAACTTGTAACTGAATTTCACTTCGGTTTGGACGATTTATCAGGTTACAGTATATTACAATATATAGAGTGTAGTTGATCAATCTTGCTGGCGTTTGCGCCAAGCTTTTGAACTGAATCGATTATTTCGAAGAAACATTACGAGTTGTTGTTGACTTAGATGGGGGGTGCGCGTATTACCACTCACACGCGCTGCGGACCTCTCTGGACCGTGGCGCGAACTGCTCTTTGACATTGTGAATTGGAAGAGATGCGTGGGCGGCGTTGATTTAACGCTGCAAACGCAAGGTTCGATGTGTCTTGGTTTAGGATGCAAATCTTGAATTAAGGCGCAGCGAGCGTACGTTTTGTAGGATCTCGTTAATTCGCCTTGGATCTGTTTTCAGAAGCCCTTGAGTTTTTGTTGGCAGTGAAAAGGAGAAACATTCAACTTGAGAGTTTGATCCTGGCTCAGGACGAACGCTGGCGGCAGGCCTAACACATGCAAGTCGAACGAGAAGCCACCCTTCGGGGTGGTGGGCAGTGGCGAACGGGTGAGTAACGCGTGGGAACCTGCCCTTCGGTACGGGACAACCGCGGGAAACTGCGGCTAATACCGTATATTCCCT
>Ga0115002_10007836_pt1 | contig 11955 bp, 14 predicted proteins | sample ArcticOcean_MG_C_8_FD_89576 | JGI IMG/M metagenome (GOLD analysis project Ga0115002, IMG submission 89576) | Marine microbial communities from western Arctic Ocean - ArcticOcean_MG_CB11_86 | ecosystem: Environmental > Aquatic > Marine > Oceanic | place: Arctic Ocean: Canada Basin | collected...
TATAATAAGTTATGTAAAAAAAAAAAGTTGGTAATACAAGCATTAAAAAAATAATCATTTTATAATATTATTATAAAATTTTTAAATATAAAATAATATATTTTTTTTTTTTAAAAAAAAAATATAATCAAATTAAAAATAGAAACTGTCGCATATGCTATGAATATAACCAACAAACTGATAAATTAACTAACCCATGCAAGTGTAAAGGTTCTATAAAATATATACATCATAAATGTTTATTAAAATGGATTAAAATAAGTAATAAAGATTATTGTCCTCAATGTCATTATAAATATAAAATAAAAAAAAATATACCTTATCCTTTATTAAAAAATAATATATTAAAAATATCTTCTTTAATTCTTTTATTTTTAATTATTTTATCTGGTTTATTTTTTAAAAAAATATTTAAATTAAAATTAAAATTTATTAGTTTTAAATTTTTTAAAATATCTGTACAAATTTTTTCTATATTTTTTTTAATAATTTTAACATTTATTAGAAAATTATCAATTTTTTATAATTTTTCAAATTTAGATTTTATATTACAACAACAATCTTCTGATAATTTATTATTTTTAAGTTTTCAATTTATAAACTTTTTAATTACAAATTTATCAAATAAATTAAATAAAGAAAATGTTATTATTTTTAATTATAAGAATAGAATAATAAATAAATAAAATCTTATTATTTTTAATTAAGGAATTTCATAAGAAAGGAGCACATTTATATTTTTTTTTAAAAAAATTTGTTTTTTTAATTCTAAGCTAATTTTTCCACTTGTTGTAAATTTTTTATTTAAAATTATTGGGAATGTTTTATTAATGCCATTTATCCAAAAACTGTTTGATTTAAGTTCTTCAAAATACCACATTAATAATGATCTTGTTTTACCAGGTTTAATAATATTTAACATATCTATAAGATGATCATAAGATAAACGATATAAAGGATATGCATTAATACTTACCCCATCATAACCTACTACTTGATATCGGAAAGGTTTTGGTATTTTTTCACCAAAAACATATGCTGTTTTAAAATCTTTTTTTTCAACAGAAACTAATTTAATAGATTCTTTATAATGATTATTTTTTGACATATCCTGAGATTGTTTGAAAATTTTCATATTTTGCTCTTTAAGAAATATAGAAATATTTTTTATTTTTAAATTTAAATAAAATACATATGCATTACTTCTTCTACTTGAACTTATAATTGCCTCATATGTTCCTCGCGGAATTAATTTTCCTAAAAAATCGACATTTTCGATGGCAACTTCTTCTAATAAAGCTCTTTTTGCTTCTTTTATTAAAATTTCTATAGCAGTTTTCTCATCTTTTGTGTTTTTTAATTTAAATCTTTCTCTTTTATCAATAGTTTCTGAAATAACTTCTAATGTACCAGGAACAGCTATCCATTTTTTTTGATTACCTCTACCAAACCGAGTACAAACCAAATAGATATTTTCTTCATCTTGTATTACAATAACAACTGCGTTAATTTTTTTAATTTCTTCTAATAATTCATTTTTATTTTGTGATTTATATTTGTGCATATTCAATGTAAATAAATATCTATTTATTAACTTATAACCTTCATAATTATTTATATCAATTTGTAATCCTGTTCTTGGATGTATTATTTTTGAATAATTATTTTTCATTAAAGAAATTTAATTTAATAAAATGATTTTTTTCTTTAAATATTTCCTAATTTTTTAAAACTTATTTTAATTTAAAAAAAGAAATTTATTTTAATTTTTCACTTAACCAATCTAATCCTTCGAAAATTCCATTACCTGAAATTGCTGAACACGGTTGTAAAAAATATTCATGACCTGAAATTGAATTTAATTCTAAAAATCTTGAAATTTCATAAGGTGTTTTAGAAGTACCTAAATCTTGTTTATTTACATATACTAAAACAGGTATTTTTTTTAATTCATCTTCATTTAATAATTTATATAATTCTTCTTTTGCTGTTTTAAATCTATCTGGATCATTACTATCTATCATAAAAATTAAACCATCTGTTCCATGATAATAATGTTTCCATAATTTTCTTATCTTATCTTGTCCTCCTATATCCCACAAAATAAAATTTAAATTTTTATAATTACATTCTTCAACATTAAAACCGATTGTCGGAATACTTTCAATTTTTTCGCCTAATTTTAATTTGTAAATTAATGTAGTTTTACCAGCACCATCTAGTCCGAGTACTAATATACGAATTTCTTTATTAATTCTTAAAAATAATTTTAACCATCCCATGTTTGTTTAAAATTTTAAACTTAATTAAATAAAAAAATATTATTTTTAAATATAAAATTCAATATTTAATCTTACAGGTATCTTATTATTTATCAAAATATTAATTTTGTCAATCATATTTTTTTAACAAGGTGCTTCTTCAACATCTTCATCAATACCTACATTGCAATCTGGGTCACAATCAAAATTAAATATCATTTCATCTAAACCTCTTGAAGGTTTAATTAATGTTGTCATAAAACCGTTCTTTTTTATTTTACAATGAATAATACAACTTCCTTTGTAATTTATTGCTTCTGATAAAGTTTTATATAAATTAATTTGATTATCAATATAAAAAGATTTTAAACCCATAGCTCTTCCAATTAGACAATAGTCAGGATTTTCATGAGTGGTTGAAATAATTCTACCATTCATAAACAATTTTTGCCAACATCGCACCATTTCTTGACTATTATCATCAAAAATAATTACTTTTATATTTTTTAATTTATAATCCGTTATCGTTTGCCATCCGTTCAACGTCATATTTGCACAACCGTCGCCTTCGATTGATAAGCATAATTTGTCTGGATTTGATAAAGCAACACCAATTGTAGCATTAACACCAAAATTCATATCACCGCTCGAACCAGAGGTAATATGCATTTTTTCACCTTTATTTTTTGTTCCCCATGTCCAAAATTGTGCTGTAGCAAATTGATGGTTACCGACTCCAGTCGAGATAAATAAATTTTTATTAATTTTATTTGTAATATCGTTTAAAGTTGTTATTATTTGTTGTCCTGATAATTCAAATTGATTAGTTGATTTTTTATAAGAAAATGGATATTGATTTTTAAGTTTTAATATATATTTTTTCCAATCATTATAATCTGGTATTTCTTTTCTTAATAATCTATTTGTAATTGTTTTTAAATGATCCTTACAATCTCCCATTAAATTAATATCAGGGTTAAATAATTTTTTTTTTCTTTTTTGTTCTTTAAAATCTATTTCAAAATTAATAATATTACAATTATCTTTACTTGGATTAAATTTATCTATATTGCAAGAAACTCTATCATCTAAACGAGCTCCAATATTTATTAATAAATCACAATTTTGTACAGCATTATTTGCTGCATAACTACCATGCATACCTAATAATTTTAATGATAAATCATCTCTTTCATCAACCATATTTAAAGCATGTAATGTTGTGGTTACTGGAATTTTTGTAATTTTTAATAACTTATCTACTTCTTTATTAGCATCAAAAGCTCCGTTTCCAAGTAAAATTACAGGTTTTTTTGCATTCATTATTAGGTCAATAATTTTATAATATTTTTTAAAATTATTTTCAATAATAATTTGTTTTTTATTTACTGGAAAATATATTTTATTGTTTTTAATATATTTTTTAATAATTATATCTTTTGTAATTTTTGCTGTTAAAATATCTTTAGGAATATCTAAATGTACTGGTCCAGGTCGTTCTGATAACATAGTCTTAAAAGTAATATACATCATTTTATCTAAAATATCTACATCATGTGGTTGAAAATTAAATTTTGTAATTTTTTTTGTTAAAGCAATTGAATCTATTTCTTGAAATGCATCTGTTCCTAAATTTGCTGTTGCTACATTCGCTGTAATTGCTAGTACTAAATTACCATCTGTTGAAGCATTATAAATCGAAGATACAAGATGCGATGAGCCAGGTCCAGATGTTCCTAAACAAACTGCTATATTATCAGTTGATTTAGCTATACCATTTGCTATAAATCCTGCACTATTTTCAGTGCGAGCCATAATATAATTAAAATATTTATTATCAAAAAATTCATCAGTTAATTTCATAATCGCCCCTCCAGTAAATGCAGCAACATTTTTATTAACTCCCTGTAATTCTAAATATTCCATGATTAGTTTTGAACCACTTGTTCCCTTTTTAATTATTTTTGTTGAAAAATTTCTTTTAAAAATAGATAACATTTTTTTAATAATATAAATTTAATTTTAAATTAAATTATCAAATTTTTATTTTTTAATATAAAAAAAAATTTCTATAAAAATTGTTGAAAAGTAAATCCAACAACATTATTAAACAAAAAAAGTAATAAAATAGTGTTAAAATATTATTAAACAAAAAAAAAATATATATAATTTAAGTCTAACATATATCATCACTTATACATAATAGCTTATTAATATATAATAAAAAAAACACTTAAGCTTTTTTATAAATTTTTAATCCTGTTTTTGTTGTTTTTTGTTTATATATCTTTCCATTATATTCAAATTCACCGAGATCATTTTTTTTTGCGTCTAACATCTTTGTAAAATATGGATTTAATTTTCTTTTCGTTTTACCAGCTGATTGTTTTTTTGCAGTTTTTTGTTCTTCCATTTTGTTTTTTATATATTTAACAAATATTTTATTTTTAATTATTTTTTCTATTAAAATATTATGTTTGTTAAAATTAAATTTTTATTGTTTAAAAAAATAAAAATAATACCAATAATTAATAAAATTTTATTTTATTATTTACACAAAAAAACAAATAAAAGTATTGTTAATAGAACTTTTAAAAAATATATTTATAATAATAAAGTATTTCAATTATATTTTATTAAATGTACAAATTTTATAGTTATATACTGGTTTATGAAAAATAAAAAAATATTATGTATTATGAGAGTAAATAAATTTCATTTTAAAACAATGTCAATTAAATACCTTAATTATAAATAATTTTTTTAAAATAACAACTTTTTAATTTTTTGGTCATTGGTTTTATTTTAATATTAATAAATTTATTCATATTATTTAAAAATAATTTTATAAATATGACTATGAATTATTTTCCTAAAATTAATTATTTTTCAAATGCTTTGTTCTTTTTAATTATTTTTTTTGTTAAAAATATTAATTTTATACCATTAATTGAAGTTTCTTTAAAATTATTTTATATTAATGATATAACATTTTATGATTTTCCAAAATTTATATTATTTTATAATTTACCAATAGGATTTTTATTTTTTATAATTTGTTATAGTTTAGATTATTATTTTTATAAAATTAAAAAAAAAAATTACAAAGATTGGAAAATACAACATAAATTTGAAGAAGAAAATAAAAAATATATTGCTATAAAAATGTCTTATTTAAATATTTTTCTTTTATCAATTTATTTTAGTTTTTTAACAATATTAAATAATAAAATACCTATATTTAAGATTTATACAAATTTTCACAATTGTAGTAGTATTTATTGGTATTTTAGTATTATATCTTATTTTATTTATTTAGATTTTGCTGCTTATTCTATTCATAGAATACTTCATTTTCCATATTTATATAAAAATATTCATAAATATCATCATTTATTTCAACAACCTACTCCTTTTGTTAGTTTAGCTTTACACCCAATTGAATATTTTTCATTAGTTAATGCTTCATTAATTTATTTAATATTTATTAAAACACACATAAATGTAGTCATAATTAATTTATTATTTATTTTTATATTTAATATTTTAAATCATTCTGGTATTTATTTTGATTCAGGTTTAATAATGGAGTGTTCAAGTAAATTTCATGATGACCATCATAGATATTTTCATCTTAATTATGGTCAATCTTTATCAATTTGGGATATTATTTTTAAAACTATAAGAAAAAAAAATATAAAATATTCTAAAAATAAATTCTTTTATTAAATAAACTACTAATTTAATTTTTTAATATTCTATTTTTGAATTATGCTAAAAAATAAAATGTAAAATAACCATTGTTTAAAATCGATTTACTTTTCTCCAAAGCAATTTTTTTATTATTATTTTTAATAAGTATTTTGTATAATGTTTTTACTCTGTTTAATCTTAAATAATATCCTAAAATCATTACTACAAATAAACAAATTATTATTTTTTTATACATTTCATTTGTTAAATTTAAATTAAATATTTTTGAAATAATATATATAATTGAAATATAAGATATATTATGGAAAATTATACTAAATAAAACATCACTTTTTAATAGTCTTTTATAATCTGTCAAAGGATTCGTAGTTTCAAAAAATACTTTTGTAAATATATTCATTATTTTATTTATCATTTTATATATATATATTTTTTATTTTTTATTAAAAATTTGATTTTTTTTTTTTATTTTAATTATATTTTTTAAAAAAATGCCAAGAAGAAATTACAAACAAGAAATTATTAACTTAATTAGAAAAGATAATGTTAAAGTACACACACCTTTGGAAAATATTAAAATTAACACAGATATTATTAAATTTAATTGTATAGTTCATAAATGTTCTTATGTATCACAAAATACAGTTAGATTAATTACTAAAAATGGCTTTTATTGTAAATTTTGTGCTAAAAAATATAGAAGAGAAATATTAGAAATTATTTATAATAATAATGTTCAAGTAGATACAGATTTAGATTTAATTAAAAGAATGGATGATAAAATTACTTTTATTTGTAATAATAAAGATTGTTCCAATAAATGTATTAAAGGAGTCAGAAATATTGTTAAAAATGGAGGCTTTTATTGTTCTAAATGTACTAAAATTAATGCCAGACAAAAAGAAATGAAAACACTTCAAAAAAAATATGGAGTAAATAGTTCTTCTCAAATTAATGGAAGAAATTATATTAAAGAAATTTTAATTAAAATTAAACAATTTAATGTTAATCTATTAACAAAATTAGAAGAATATAAAACTTCAGGAGATACTTATATTGAATTTAAATGTTTAAATTGTAATCAAAATCATAAAAAAAGAATTGATACTTTATTAAATAGAGATGCTGGATTTTATTGTTTAGAATGTACTAATACTAATTTATTAATTAAAACTAAAACAACTTGTTTAAAAAAATATGGAAAAGAATATATTATGCAAGTTCCTGAAATTTTTAATAAAATGGTTAAAAATAGTTTTAAATTAAAAAATTATACTTTTAAAAATGATATTTCAGTTAAAGTTCAAGGTTATGAACCCTTTGCTTTAGAAATATTAGAAGATATGGATTTTACATCTAAAGATATTATTACAGGTGCTACAAATGTTCCTAATTTTGAATATAAAAATAATGTAGATGATAGGAAAAGTACATATTTTCCAGATATTTATATTAAGAAAATAAATAAATTAATAGAAGTTAAAAGTGATTGGACTTTTAAACAAGATATAGAGAAAAATTTATTAAAAAGAAAAATATGTTTAGAAAAAGATTATAAATTTGAATTTTGGATTTTTAAAAAGAAAATTGAAAATTTAATTATTCTTATTACTGATGATGATATAGAAAATTATATAATTGATAATGAAATATTATTAACTTATTAATAATATTTTTATTATAAAATAAAAAAAGTTATGGTAATAAAATATTTAATTAGAATAAGCAAGACCACCCATACCACTCATAATTCTAAGAACATTGTAATTTACAGCATAGATATTTGTGCTGCTGGAATTCAAATGCCCACCCCCGATTTGTAAAGTAGCATTATCTATACGACTCATATTGCAAGTACCCGATGGTTGGTGTTCTTCTGGTGTTAAACCAAAAGAGTAGCAATTAACACCTACAGAAGGCATTCCAGTGTGATGTTGGTAAGGTTGTACCCAATTGAAGTAAGAACCTTTTCTTTCAGCAAAGCGATCATGTCCATTTAATTGTAATTTAGCAGAAGCGGTAGCATTTGCTCCAGCACCTCCAGCAGTATCAGTAAAGTTAAACCATTCATTACCATTAGTATTAGCAGATGCAATGGATGTAGCAATTCTGTTAACCCATACAAGTTCTTTTACAGGATGATTGAAATTTAATTTGTATTTAGAACCACCACTTTCAGCACCAGTGAATTGAAGTTGTTCAATTAAGTATTCGTGAGAAACTTGAGCGAAACGTCTTCTTTCATCAGTATCTAAGTAGATGTAATCTACCCATAAAGCTGCAGAGTCAATGGAACCAGCACAGTTTTGAATACTATCCCCAACTAAAAGTTCAGAAACAGGTCTGAATGTTAAGTTAATTTTGACTTCATGGTATTGAAGAGCAATTAATGGTAAAGCACAACCTGGGTTTCTGCAGAACCAAAATTGAAGAGGAACATATACAGTTGTTGAAGGTACAGAGTTACCAGAAGCAGCAACAGTAGAACCACCAACTAATTTGTCAAGTACTTGTGCTTTTTGGTAACTGTGGCTTAATTCACTCCAGATTTCCATCCATTCACCGTAGTGTTTGTCGATTCTTTGACCTCCGATTTCAACTTCAACTTCTTTGACAAGAGCATGTCCTAATCTTTTGACACTACCAGTGGTTGCTGTTGCAGTTAAAGCACTAAGAGTTGCTTGTAGGTATACTTTGTGTACTAAATCACCATTTCTGGAAATTGTGCATGTAACTTTTTTTCCGAAATCAGCAGATCCATTGAAAGTTTGTTCAATAGATTCCATAGAGAAATTAGTGTGTCTGCGGTATACAACTTTGAAAAAGGTAATTTGAGGATTACCTGTTAAATAAATATCTTGTGCGCCATAGGCGACTAATTGCATTAAACCTCCTCCCATATTATTTTATAATATTACGCAAGAAAATAATTTTGGAAAAAAAGAAATTAAAAAACTTAAATAAAATAAAAAAATATATATTATAATATATATAAAATGAATAAATCTATTATTTACATAATTGTAGCAACTTTATTTATATTATACAGTTTAGATAAATCTAAAACTGAAAAATATATGGGTTCTTATGCACATCGTACTGATTTATATGAAAAAAATGGTAAAAATGAAAATCTGGGTGTAAATAAAAAATTAGGTTATTTAAATCCGCCAACAGGTGTAATTAGAAGTAATACAGAAAATGAAAGAAAAGCTTATCCATATACATTTTGTGGTAAAAATTGTGCGTCATTATAAAAAAAATTTTTTTTTAAACAATTTAGATTTAATTTTAAAAATTAAAAATAACTTATTTTTATATAAAAACATTTTTTTTGTCATTATTTTAGCATTATTTTTTTTAATTATTAATTTAAAATTTTTAAAAGTTTTTTTTAAATTATGAATACCTACTATATAACCATTATCCGTAACACCTATTATATAAACAGCAATACCATCTCCTTCAATTAACCGAAATCTCATTTGAGAAATATATTTTTCAATTCTCAATTTAGTTAAATCTATTAATTTTAACTTATATTCAATATTTCCATAATATTTTTCTTTTTCAAATTTAATCATTTAATTATATTAAATAAAAAGTTGTTTAATATATTAACAAAAAAAAACTTGTTGATATTAAAAAAAAGAAAAATATAATTTAAAGTTTATTAGTAAAAAAAATATATATGTCTAAAAAAAGAATTTTAAAAGAATTGCAATTGATAAATTCAGATAAGTTGTTTTCATTTACAGCTGCTCCAAAAGATAAAAATATTTATGAATGGTTAGCAACCATTGTTGGTCCTGCTGATACACCTTATTCAAATGGAGTGTTTCAATTAAAAATAGATTTTTCAGAAAAATATCCATTTAAGCCACCAAAAATAAGATTTATTACAAAAATATATCATCCAAATATAGATTCAACTGGTGCAATTTGCTTAGATATTTTAAAAAATAAATGGAACCCAGCTTTAACAATATCAAAAGTATTACTTTCTATTTCTTCACTTTTATCAGATCCAAATCCTGATGATAGTTTAGTTCCTTATATAGGAAAACAATTTAGAAAAAATAAATCAGTTTATATAAATGAAGCTAAAACTTGGACTATAGCGTATGCAAATTAAATATTTAAAAAAAATAACTATTGCCGTGAAGACTTACCATAATCTTACCTTTTAAAAAAATAAATATTAGATATTTATTATAAAATTTTATTTTTAATTTAAAAATTTGTTTAAAAATATAATAATGATGTATAAAAATTTATTAAAATATAAAATTTTAAATAATATTCTAAAAAAAGAAATTAAAGAGAATACAAAATCTATTATAAAAGGAGGTAATTCTAATATTTATATTCATAAAAATTTAAAAACATTAATAAAAGAACAAAAATATGATATAAATGCTCAATTTGAATTATTATTTTACCAAAAATATCAAAGAAATTTTCTACCTAAGTTTTATGGATATACTATAGAAGAAAATAATTTATTCATAAAATTAGAATATTTTAAAGAAGGTGATTTATTAAATTATCTACTTGGTGTTCCTAGAATTTGTAATATTAAAGTTAAAAAAAAATTATTTCAAAAAAAAATTATAATGACAAAGAGTTTAATTGAAATCTATAAATTTTTAAACATAAATAAAATTATACATTCTGATATAAAACCAGATAATATTGTTGTTAAAAATTCTAAATTATATCTTATAGATTTTGCTTCAATACATTTTATAAAAAATAATAATTTTTTAAATTTAACAAGAGATATAGGAACTGAAAAATATATTCCTGAAGAAATATTTAAATATGATTTAATAACTTCTAAAACAGATATTTGGTCATTTGGAATTTTATTATATATATTAGAAACAAGTGAGCATCCTTATGTATTTAATATTTATGATAATGACACAGATAAATTATATGAAGAAATAGAATTTAATATAGAATATAAAATCAAAAATGATAAATTAAAACATTTATTAAGAAATATGTTAATAAAAGAACACACTAGATTTAATTTAGAACAAGTATTAAATCATGATTATTTTAATTTTTAATGTGAGTTTATATTAAATATTATAATGTCAAAAGTAGAGAAATTAAAAAAAAAATTAGAAAAAAAAAACAAAATTAAATATTGTAAATTAATTTTATTTAGTAAAATATTACCTATCTTAAGAAAAGATATAATGAAAAATTTAACAGATTTTAATTATACAAAAAAAAATTTAATTTATTTTTTATTAGGAATAATGGATAAATGTAATTTTAGAATTGGTTATGATGTATATAAAACAAAAGGATTAACAGGAATAACAGTAAATGATATAGTAATAAAAAAAAAAGAAATTACTATTAAATTTATTGGAAAAAAAAAAGTATTAAATATATGTTCGATAAAAGATTTTTACATTGCAAAGTTGCTTACTAACTTATCAAGTTATAATAAAAAAAATATTAAAAAATTTAATAAAAATCAAGAACCATTAATATTTGCATTTAAAAACAAAGATAAATTTATTAAAATTAGCGCATTTGTAGTGAATAATGTATTATCTAAATATGGCAACATAACAGTTAAAATATTTAGAACATGGGGAGCAAATACAGAATTTATAAAATATATGCAAAATACAAATATTCCTAAAACCGAAAAAGAAATAAAATTAAATATAAAAAATGCAGTTGAAAAAGTTTCACAAAAATTAAATAATACACCAGGTATTTGCAAAAGAGCATATATTTAAGACAAATTAATGTCTTTATATAAAGATAATAACATACTTTTTTATAAATATCTTAAAAAAAAAAAAAAAAAAAATAATTTTTTTTATTAATAAAAATTTTTTTTTTTTTTTTTTTTTTTGAATATCCTTACGACATTATTACAACATTATGAGTAGGTTCACTCAAAGATGCGCGAGCACCAGTGTTCGCCAACGAACACATTTTTCGTAAA
>Ga0115002_10007840_pt1 | contig 11953 bp, 12 predicted proteins | sample ArcticOcean_MG_C_8_FD_89576 | JGI IMG/M metagenome (GOLD analysis project Ga0115002, IMG submission 89576) | Marine microbial communities from western Arctic Ocean - ArcticOcean_MG_CB11_86 | ecosystem: Environmental > Aquatic > Marine > Oceanic | place: Arctic Ocean: Canada Basin | collected...
ACATTCGACTCTCTTTTGAGATTATGGAGTGGCATGAGCTGCGTTCGACTGTCTCTCTCTTCACTCTACTATTTAGTACTTTTTTTCAGCTTTGTAAATCTTACTCTTTTCGGAGTGGACTCAAGTTTACAATGGCAAGGGGGACGGGGATTACGTGTGCGTTGAGTTCTTGGGCCAATGTTTTTACAAATTGGCATTCTCTTAGAACACGTTCAAATTCAGGTTCCTCTTGTAGGGATTCAGCATTCTGATAGGTTGGGGCTGTGTAATAAAGAATGACTTGTGCGCCGCGTTGATGAGCGAGTTCTGCGAATTTTCGGGCATAGACGGCATAGGCAGAATCGAGATCGCCTTCGGTGTCTCGCCAAGATTGCAACACGACATAATCCCAGTTTGGGGCGTCTTCGCCGATTGTGTCCATCCAGCTGTGGTGATTTGCAATGGCGCTGCGATAACGGGCTGCATTTTTGTTTTCTGGCTCGGGCATTGTTTCTGATTTTGCTGCGCCTGCTTCGAGGTCTTTGCAAGATTGTTCAAGGTCTTCTTTTGTGAGGTGTGGCAGCTTTAAAATGTTGTGTGATTGAAACTGTGTCCAGTGTTGTTCCAGTGTGCGCCCGCCATATACAACCTTTGTATAGGAAAACGACAAATTGGGATTACCGTTTTCAGCCATTTTCAGGATGACTTCTGGTAGGTCATTTCGGAAGGTATAGCTGTTGCCAAAAAATAGGACGCGCATGGTTTTTTTATTTTCCATAATTCAACCTTTGTAATGGATTCAATGCAATATGATTTCTAAATGGTACGTCTTCTCCCAAGGCAAATGAAACCTCTTAGATCACGCCGTCTGTGCGCAGTTGTGTGATTTTTTGTTTGGAAAGATTTAGGTATTCGCTCAAAATCTGTTCGGTATGTTCGCCTAATTTTGGTCCTCGGACGTGGTCGATGGAAGTGTCGCTGATTTTGATGGGGCTGGCGACTTCTCTTACTTTGCCGAATTCTGGATGGTCGAGTTCGAGGATCATTTCGCCTTCGGCTACTTGGGGGTCGGCAAAAGCTTCTTCGACGGTGTTAACGGGGCCGCAGGGCACTTCCCCTTTGAGGAGGTCTAACCACTCGGCAGTGGGTCGTTTCTGAGACAGGGCTTTTAAAATGGGTGATAGGGCTTCTCGGTTTTCCAAACGGTCGGGAAAGGTTTTGAACCGAGAGTCTTCTGATAGTTCTGGTGCGCCCATGATGCGCACCAGATTTTGGTAGAATTTTTCTTTGGCGCACATCACAACCATCCAGCCGTCTTTTGTGGGTAAAACTTGAGATGGGATTTGGGAGGGGTGTGACGAGTCGGCCATCCGTTGCGGTTGGTATCCTTTGGTGAGGTGCCATGCGCCGACATAACCGAGTTGTGAAAGTGCGGTGTCGAAGAGGTTGACATCGACATCGCATCCTATGCCTGTTTCTCTGGCTCGGAGAATGGAACTGACGAGGCCGAGAGCAGCCATGACGCCACCGCTTAAGTCGACCAGTGACAGTCCGGCTTTTGTGGGTGGGCCGCCGGGTTCTCCGGTAATGCTCATCCAGCCGGCATACCCTTGCATGAGGTAATCGTAACCGGGTTCGCTTGCGCGTGCACCCGTGCGGCCAAAGGCTGAGAGTGAACCACAGACGATGGAAGGTTTTAGTTTGCCGAGTGTTGCGTAATCTAAACCTAACTTGGCGGGCAGGTCGCCTCTAAGATTATTGAATACGGCTTCGGACATTTCAACTAAAGGATGTAGAATCTCATTGATGTTTTCGTGCTGCAAATTTAAGGTGATGCTTTTTTTGTTTCGGTTGAAGCTTTGGAAATAGACGCTGTCTTGATCGACGGTATAGGGCGGGACGTAGCGGGCAACGTCTCCTTGGGTAGAAGGGTTTTCGACCTTGATGATTTCGGCGCCCATATCGGCCATCATCATGGTTGCCCAGGGCCCTGCTCCAAATTGTTCTACGGAGATGATGCGGACACCCTCTAAGGGTGGTTTTTGTTCTGGGTTTTGCACTGGGTTACCCTTCCTGTATCTCTGGAAAACTTCCTATAGAGGGAGAGCTGCCTTGTTTGTATATCATAATGCTGCGTGTGAGGTTGATCACAATTTTTCCGTTTTGATTGATGCCTCTGGAACGTACTTTGACGATGCCGGCTTCTGGGTAGGATTTGGATTCTCGTTTGCTAAGGACTTCTGTTTCGCAATAGAGGGTGTCGCCTACAAAAACGGGATTGGGTAGCTTGACGTCTTCCCAGCCGAGATTGGCCATGGCGTTTTCACTGACATCTGGTACGCTCATGCCGACAATGAGTGCGAGGGTGAAGGTGCTGTTGACCAGGATTTGTCCCCACTTTGTTTTTGCGGTGTATTCTGCGTCAAAGTGTAGGGGGTTGGTATTGAGGGTGAGGTGGGTGAAAAGTTGGTTGTCCATTTCGGTTACCGTGCGCCCAAATCTGGATCGGTAGATATCACCTATTTCGAAATCCTCAAAGTATCTGCCCTCCCAGCTGGGTTTGATTGTTTTTTCTGGATCTGGCACCTTCTTACCCCCTATTTGTGATTGTCTGTTTTAAAGTTGGGAAGCCAGTCTGCATTGGCGCTTAGGGATGCGGTTAGGATTTCTCGTGCGGCGGTGAGGGACGTGACTTGTGTGTCAAGCAGAAGCCCTTGCAGGGCAAGGTTGGGGTCGCCCGATAAGGCTGCGTCGATGAGCACTTCTTGTTGTGCAACGCGGGTATCTAAGAATTGGGCGATGCCGCGTGGTAAGGCACCAACCTTGAGGCCTCGAACACCACCGGGCCCAATGTGCGCGGGCAGTTCGACAATGGCTTCGTCGGGTAGGTTGTCGATGAGGCCATTGTTGGGCACGTTGACCATGTGCATTTCTGCATCGATGACACCTAATAAAGAGGCGATAATGTCTACGGCGCTTTCGCCCGATGGTTCGAGGAGGTGATCGATGGGTTTTTCACCCGATGCCCAGGCTTCGCGTTCGGCGCGTCGTTCGGCGACGACTTCTTCGGTTGTGTGTCGGGTGCGCAAGTTGTAGGCCATGCCGCCGTCTGTTTCTGGAGTGAGGAAGTAGGGGAAGAATTCGGCAATGTGTTCTTCTGTGCCGGTGGGCCATAGGCCGAATGCGTCATAAATTTCGTATGATACAGGGAGGCGTTCTCGGAGGGATTTGCCTTCTTCGGAGTTTATCTTTTTGAGAAACTCGGGTAAGACATCTTGGCCGTTGTGAAATAGGCCGAGTGCAAAGGTGAGATGATTGGTGCCTACGGAGAGGCAGTCGAGGTCATCTGTGCCGAGGAGTTCTGAAAAATTGGGCAGTGTGACGGCCCATTGCTCGCACAAGCCAATGACATTGAGGTTGGCTTCGCGGATCATGGAACGGCATACGGCGGCTAAGGGATTGGCCAAATCGAGGATGGTGGCGTTGGGGCATAGGTCGGCGATGTCGTGTGCGATTGCAACGACGTGCGGTACCACTCGAACACCGCGCATAAAACCTGCTGGCCCTACGGTTTGTGATGTGGGTTGAAAGATGCCGTGTTGTTCACCGATGGCGACATCTTTTTCACGTGCCCAAGGTTCTCCTACGGAAATGGAGTTGAGGACAAAGTCGCTGCCGCCGAGTACTTCTCGTCGGTCGGTTGATTGTTCTATGACGAGGTCCCCACCGGCTTTTTTCACCATTTGGTTGATGACACGCACGGAGAGATCCAAGGCATTAGCATTGGTATCGACCAGTGCGACGGTGCTGCCTGCAAAAGCTTCCACTCTCATCAAGTCGGAAACGACGCTGAATGCAAAACGCGATCCGGCACCGATTATTGTTACTTTAATTGCGGCCATGATTGTCCTTTCTAATTGTGGTCAGTTGCATTGGCTTTGTGTGTGCAACTATAAAGTCGACAAGTTCCTGACATTGAAACCAACCCATCCACATATTGTGTCCTTGGTCTTCAATGACCTTGAGCGTCATTTTGCCTCCGAGTGTTTGGTAGCGTTTCGCCAATTCACCAGAGTTGTGTGCCAATGGCACCACCTGGTCGTCATCTCCATGGATATGGAAAATGGGAATATGAGCTTTTGATAGGGCCTCCAAACGGTCTATGGGATTGTGCTCGGCAAGTTGGGCCGCGAGCTGTTCTTCATTTAGGCCATAGGCACCACTTGCTTTGCTGAGACCAGGATAACTGCTGAGGTTGCAAACGGGATAAATGCCAGCGATACAGGCTACGGACGAGGGGTTGTCGATGGCCCAGTTATAAAGCATGAGGCCCCCACGGCTTCGCGCCAGGAGACAGGCCTTTTTGCATAGACCGCGCTTGTGAACGAGGTTTTCGTATAACGCTGAGTAGATGTCACACCCTTGGAGATTGCCGTAAGATTCACCAACGTCAATGCCCGCGATTGCGATGCCCGCATCAAGAAATTTTTCGAACATCCACTTTTCTGCGTCAGATGGTAAACCGGGCAACGTGGGTGCATACCATATCCATGGGGTGCCAACGTTTCGTTTTTGTTGTGCGGGTAGAAGGAGGAATGCGGTGTGGTTCTTTACGCTAAATACTTCGCCGGGTATTGGGAGTTCCTTCTCTTGTGGCGCGACGTAGCCTTCTTCTTTGAAAAAGTTGAGATGTTCTTTGGTGACTTTCATATTCACTTCCAGTGATATGTTTCATACTTATTTTTAGACGACGCGAAGTCTCTGACTTTTGTATGTGTTGTAAGGACCGGGGCCGGGGAAAATTTCGTCCAACTTTTTAAGCGTTGATTCATCCAATTTTAGCTCGACAGATTTGAGCAATATATTGAGATCGGCAACAGAGCAGGGGCCAATAATAACCGCAGAAATCGCTTTATTGGATAAGGTCCAGGCCAGTGCGACATTGGCTTCTGTTTCGCCGAGGTCGCGACACACAAAAGAAAAAGCAGTCAGCTGTGTTTTATACAGTTCCATCTGGCTTTTGGCAACATCGGATATGGGGCGAGACAGGGGTTGTAGCATATCGATGCCCAATAGACCTCGAACTAAGGGGCTGAATATGGTCAGTCCGATTCCCAAATCTGTAGCTGCGGGGATGATTTCTAATTCTGCCATTCTGCCGAGGAGGTCGTATCGTGTTTGTTCGCTGATCAGGCCCATAAAATGTCGGTCTTTTGCGGCGTGTTGCGCTTTCATAATATCCCAGGCTGAAGAATTACTGGAACCGACATAGTCGAGTTTGCCTTGTCGAACCAATCCTTCAAACGCTTCCCACAATTCGTCCCAGGTGACACGGCGATCTACTTTGTGCATTTGGAGCAATTCGATATGATCTGTTTGCAGGCGTTTTAGAGAGCCTTCAAAATGGCGACGGATTTTATAGAGGGATAATCCTTCGGGTTTGTTGGGGCCGTCGTATTCGTCTTCTTCCATAATTCGGCCAACTTTTGTGGCCAGAACGGTTTTTTCTCTTCGGCCGCCGCCTTGGGCAAACCATCGGCCAATGATTTCTTCGGTATATCCTCTGTGTCCGACACCGCCATAGACGTTTGCGGTGTCAAAAAAATTGATGCCTGCATCCAGTGCGGCATCCATAATTTGGAAGGCTTCTTTTTCTCCAACTGTTCCCCAGTTTGCTTTTTCTGTGCCTCCTGTTCCAAAATTTCCGGTGCCCAAACAGAGGCGGCTTACTTGTAGGCCTGAACGGCCTAAGCTGCAATATTCCATGGTGGGATTCCTTTTCTTAGATTCCCGGTATCGTGAGTTCGATACGGCGAACAGTGGTTTGTGCTGTTAGATAGAGGGTTGAACCTGCAAAGCCAATGTTTAAGACGCCTTCGGGTATTTTGATGATGCCGAGGGGGTCTCCGGTTGGGTTCAAGATCCATACACCGCCGGGGCCGGTGACATAGAGGTTTCCTTGGGTGTCCACTTTCATCCCGTCGGGAGCGCCTTTTCCGAAGGCGGTATCCAATTCTGCAAAGGTGCGGCTGTTTTTTAGGGTGCCATCTTTTAGGACGTCGAAAACTTTGATGTGTTGGCGGCTTGAGTCGTTGACATATAAGAGGGATTCGTCGGGAGAAAAACAGAGGCCGTTTGGCCATTGAAATTCGGGTGTTAGAAGATGTACATTTCCATTTGCGGGATCTACTTTGAAGACGCCGTTGAAGTCTAATTCTTGTGTGTCGGTTAGGAAACGACTCCGGGGGTCTGTGAAATAGATTGAACCGTTAGATTTGACAACGACATCGTTGGGGCTGTTCAGTCTTTTTCCGTTGTAATGGCTGGCGAGGGTGGTGGTCTCATTGTTCTTTTCTGTTCTTGTGATGCTTCTTGTGACGCTTTCGCAAGCGATGAGGCGTTCTTCGGTGTCTAATGCAAGACCTACGGCTCTGTTGCTTTGTTCTTTGAATACGCTCAGTCCATTTTCAGGGTGCCATTTGTATATCTTGAACGCGGGGAAATCTGTAAAGAAGAGGGATTGAGACTCTGATATCCATACGGGACCTTCGGTTTTTTGAAACCCTGATGCGATGGTTTCTACGTGACTTTGGGGGGGGACAATGTCATGGATTTTGTTTGAAAATTCTATGAGATCAAGCGCTGTTGTTTCTGCATTCATTTCAGGGCCTTCCAAGAATGGATGGGGAATTCATGCCAAAGAGAGTGAACCCTTAGGGTATGCTGTTGATTTCCTGAATCTCCTGTAGTTCTTCTTGTGTGAAGCCCGCGTCAGCGAGAATCTTGAGGATGAGTTCTGTTTTTCCGTCTACATAGGCATCTATGTCGTGAGGAAATTGTGCGGCCAATTGTTTTTTTAGGTCCCCATAAGCTTGGACTGCTGAGGGCGTGCACCTCAGATGGTTTCGAATTGTTAGGTGGTTGCGGAGTCCGAGATTGCCTTCGACACATGCGTATAGATTGTGAGCGGGTGTTCCTTCGGGGCGTGCGAATGCTTCTCGGCCAGGCACACCTTGATCGCCTCGGTGGGGATAACCTATGGTTGCCAAGCGATCTATTAACACGGGCATTTGAGATTCTGATGGGATGACGATTGTCATATCGATGATGGGTTTGGCGGGTAAACCGGGGACAGATGTGCTGCCGACGTGTTCGATGGTTGTGGCAAGGTCAGAGATTGTCGGCCAGATGTTTGCACGCAATTGCTCGAAGCATGCAGGCCAAGTGGGGTCGTAATTTAGAACAGTGATTTTTTTACGCATGGGCGTTCCCTTTCTTAAATCGGAAGATTGGCAACGATGAGTGCACGGTGAATTTCATAACCAGCTTTTTTTAAGGCATGTCTGCATCCTTTACCAGACGATGCCATGAGACTTGAGCTCGTTTTCGAGGCTGGGACTCAACGGTGCGAGCTTCACCGCTTCTCTTACTGCTTCTGCCGCTTCTGCATGATCACCGGAACGGAGAAGAGATCGAATAAGTTGGTGTCGTGCAAACACGAAACGTGGTCTGATCGCCACGACGAGACGGAACTGTGCTGCTGCATCATCGTAGAGCTCGTAATCGTAGAACGTATCTGCATAATCCAAGTGCACATAAACAAGGCCTGTAGACGTCAATGGAGACCAGGCTGCGTTTACACCGAGCGAAAGTAGAACGGCAAGGATGAAAACGGCCGCAAAAAGTTTTGTCGGAAGAATACGTGAAGCGACGAATGGCTCTGTTGGGTAAGCTTTGGATTGTCCGTGCCACGGATCAATCAGTGAGAGCATGAAGGATAGGTATATGATACATTCACCGATTTCTTCGAAGAAATCAATATCGATGATAATAAAAGTCACTCCAAGAGCGAATCCAGGTGCTAAGGAGAGCTGTGGAAGAACCAAACCGAGCCGCTCAAAATGGGTGGCGATTTTTTGAGTGTTCGCAAGAAGAGGAAGCATGATGCCATAGATAATAGGTGGGACTGTTAGGGGCCAGTTGGTGACCGTAAGCCACCTGATATGTCGTCCGACATGATTGTGAATGTCGGCCTCGATCTCGGGTTCAGTAGAACCAGGAAGTGAGGCAAAGCGTAGGAAGCGTTGCCCCAGGATAGTTCTTCGAGGATGAGAATGAGAGCAGCAAACGCCAGAAGGCGCAGAAAAAAAGTTCTGGCGAGGGCCGGCCTGACGAGACTGCATATAGGCCAGAACCATTGTGCCTATTAAAGCGGATACCTGAAGCTGTTCTAAAATCTGATCTTCCAGCACAGCAAGCAGGTAAAGGCGGGTAGAAAAAAGGTATAACACGCCCAGAAAGATCGGCGGGATCGTTAGGATTGCATAGATTTGACGGTTAGGTGATATCATGAGGGTCGATATAGATCTTAGATTGGGTTGTCGCCTTCGAATAGGCGTTGTGCTGTTGGTGAGAGAGTGCCGGCAGCTTCTGTGCGGTTGCACCAATAGATGGGTGCGCTTTCGTTCCATTTGGCAGGTTCGGCTGTGGGGTCGGGTGATCGATATGCCATGAGAAGGCCCCATCGCATGTCTGTATTGGCCTTTCGGTGGCCGACATGGTGTGGCAGGTGGTGAACGAAGGAGACCATGCTGCCGGGGGGTATGGAGAGGCGCAGAATTTTTAAAGGTTCGCCCGTGAAAGGATGGGTTTTTCCTTTGAGCCAATTTGTTTCCATATCGTCATCATAATCGGGTCTTTGGGTGCTCCACTTAAAAGGAATGCGGTAGAGATGTGATCCGGGGATGACTGCAAACTCGCACCCGTCTTCGATTGTGGCGCCTTCGGGATAACAGAGGGTGCGGACACATTGTTGATGGAGGAATTCTTTGGTGACAAATTGACCTGTTCCGACGGGGTCTTCAACCTCGTGTTGGCCTTGGCGGTAGGGATGTGCATGCCAGCGCCGCCCTTCGGAACCAACGGGTCGATTGAGCATGAGAATGTGGTCATAGAAAAATCGTTCGCCGAGCACTTTACTAAAGAGTGCCATCATTTGTGGATGGGCGGTTGTCACATCCATGATAAAGTCGTCGTATAGACCTGGGAACCATTCGGGCATGACACCGTGTGACTCGTAGTTGCGGGTGACCAAGGTTGGGCCTGGTTCTACCAACCCGTGGTCTTTCATATATTCACGAAGTTCTTTGGAGATGAAATGATGAATGAGCTCTGACCCGCCACAGTATTTTGCACGTGCTTCGGGTGTGATATCATTTCTGATGGGATTTTGAAGGCCACAATTGGCAGAGTTGATTGCGCTCCAGTCTGTATCCATGACCATTTCGTCATTCAGTCGTTGGAGTTTTTGCAAGCTGGTTGTCCACTGTCGTCGTCCTTCATCCGTTAGGACGTTTTCCCAGACCCAGTAGCCTTCGCGTTCGAAGGTTTCGCGATCAAATGCAGAGAGCACTTCTGGACGAAGGAGGTCATTTAGGCGTCCTGGTGGGGTGGTTGGTTGTTCTGCCATGCGTTAATCTCCAACTAAAATTAATGGTTTCTTTAGAATGTTTCGGCGAAGGATTCAAACGCTCTCATTTGGTTAATCCAGCGTTCACGCCTTGGGGGATGCGATCTACGTTTCTAAAACAGAAGCAGATATCCTGTGTTGTGCGAACGTGGGTGGTTTAGCGACTGTTCATAAATGCGAGCCCTCGTTTGATCCGATCGTCTGGATCGTTGCCGCCTGGAAATTCGAAGCAGTAGATGATCCTTTGTGGCAGGGCGTCGAGTGCTGCGAAAACTTCCTTCAAGGGCAGGTCACCTTCACCGGGCACGCTGGTGCCGTTCTCGCTTGGGTCTTTGATGTGTACATAGGTGATGCGATTTCCAAGGACATCGATTGCTTCTATCAGGTCTTGTTTCCAACCCGTGTAATTCCCAGTGTCGATATTGGTCTTGAGTGCGGGTACTGGGAAATGGTTTAGGACGGTCTGAACCTCAGCAAGTGTTCCTCCGGGCGCGTTTGCATAGTTTTCAAGCGCGATCACGATGCCTTTTGTCTCGGCACGATCAATCACAGCTTTCGCCTTTTCCCACGCAGGGTCGTTTGCCTCTTTGGGCACGGGCCCACTAAAGATACGCAGGTGTGGCGATCCAATCTCTGCAGCTGTATCGACATCGACCAGTAGGAGATCGTAGTCTTCTCCCTCACAGAAAAGGACGCTGTGTGTTGCAAACGTGACCTGAAGCCCCAGCGCGTTGATTCGCTGCTTGATCGCAGGTAACTCTTCGTTCATCTCATCACCCCAGAGTTCTCGGCGCAATTCAACACCATCAACGCCGAGCTCTCCTGCCTTTTCGACCAACTCCATCACGGTCATCTTTTTAGATTCTATTGCGTCTGTGTATTGCACGATTGACATGACGATTGGGCGATCTTCTTTGCTCATCATTGTTCTCCTGATGTGTGGTCTGTTCTCCATAACGAATGTTAGGCGTTCGACAGATCCGCCTCTTAATTGCCCCGCTGACGTTGTTCACGCAGTTCGAGGAGTTGTTCGTTTGACGAGATCTTGCGCGTGAATCTGGCATTTTTTGATGACATATCGATATGATAAAATTCGCGTGTTGTCTCTAAGTGTAGGCCCAGAATTTCTTTTAAGTTGCGCGCCAGCCACCGTTCAATTTTAAGGACGACGATCTTTCGCCTCAATCGCCCTTGTTCATCTCTGTTGAGTATGGTGGGCATGGTGTTGAATGTGAGTATCTCATCGATGGCTGTGTCTGCCATTTTTTGTCGTCCTTCATCGCTGGCATAGAAGTGTGTCACGGCGAAAATCAATCGGCGCGGATTGGTTTTTTTCAAGTACTGACAGGTTTTTACGACGGTTGATCCTGTTCGCACCATGTCATCAAAGAGAACGACGTCATGTCCGGCGATGTCTTCAAACGTGGACTCACTGCCTTCGAACAAACGAATATCGACATCGCGCTCGCCTGTTCGTTCTTTTTCGAGCAATAAACACTTGGCCTTCGGGAGGTTTAGCCTAGAAATCATTTCTCTCACAAAGTCTCTCGCGCCTTCGTCTGGTGCGCAGAGGGCCAGGCCTGTTCCGTCTGGTTCAAAATTGACGATGTTGGAATTGCGCAAGTAGTCCAAGTAGATTTCAAAAGGTATGAGGTCATAGTACTGGCCTTCGAAAACCTCTGAGAACATCGATTGGACTGCGAAAGAGTGATTGTGAACGGTAACGACCCTGTCTACGCCTGCCAGTTTCAACATCTGCGCATAAAGTTTTACGGTGAAGGGTTGACCATCGAATTTCTTTAAGTCGGCTTGGTCTCTCCCCGATGGTACATCACCGAGATCGGGATGTGGTCCTCTATCTTGGGCACTGTAGTAAAGGTCTGGTTCGACGAGCACGACTTCAGATGCGCCATTTTCTTTTGCCGCTCTGGCAATGAGTAAGTTGCGCATGGCCAAACTTTGTCTGCTCAACGTGCGACTGGACGTGCTGATGATGATGACAGTTTTGCCGTTTAGGCCGTTTCCAATTGCCGAAAAATCGAGTTCGTCAGATATGAAGCGCGGGCAGAATTCTGAATTTGCAAAGGCTTTCATGCTGATTAGGTCTGCAATATCTACGGTTTGCCCCATTGCAAATGCCACGTCTATTGCGAACGGGTCATCGGACGTATTGCCTACTACAATGACATCGGTTGGTTTCATGCGTTTGGTCTTCCTGTTATGAAAGGAACGTGGATAGTGCGCCAAGACGCATAACGACTGGCGCTGCTGATGGTGGAAGTGACCCACAAAATAGCCAATTCATCTGTGAACGGTTACTAAATTTTTTTAGGGTGATCTCAAGTTATTTAGTGATGTTACGCACTATTTAAGTAATGGTGTTATATTGTCGCTATGGACAAAAACATCTTAGAACTATATAGTGTCTGACAGAAAACTCTGTGTTTTAGATTGATTGAGTTGCGTGAATCGGATCAAGAAAGAGTGAGAGTCGCTATTTTTTTA
>Ga0115002_10007841_pt1 | contig 11951 bp, 12 predicted proteins | sample ArcticOcean_MG_C_8_FD_89576 | JGI IMG/M metagenome (GOLD analysis project Ga0115002, IMG submission 89576) | Marine microbial communities from western Arctic Ocean - ArcticOcean_MG_CB11_86 | ecosystem: Environmental > Aquatic > Marine > Oceanic | place: Arctic Ocean: Canada Basin | collected...
TCAACGCAACGAACAACACCTCGGAGCCAACTGACAATTCACGACCACAGATGCCAGAATCAAACTGAAAAGCCTGTACCCCATACCCGACAAGTAGCGATGGACAGACTACTAGGGCAGGCTCCCGCCTGCCCGAATCTGGCCCTATTTCTCGACCGTCACGACCTTATCATTCCGGGTCAACCGTGAGAATCAGGCCGCGGAACTGGACTTCCTGGGGAGCGCGGTGGGAGTGCAGTTGCAGGCCGATGGGGCCGGTGCCGCAGAGTTCGGGTTTGGGGTCGGACCAGTCGGCCACGAGTTTTCCGTTGATGACGTGCTGAATGCGGTGACCGATGGCGAGAATCTCCATGCGGTTCCAGTCGTGCTGCTTGCCGGCTTTCTTCGCGACCTTCTTCGTATCGCGATAGACACTGTTGCGGCAGTACAAATCGTAGAAGCCGTAGTTCGAGGGGTACATCACGAGGTGGCCCTGGTAGCTGAACGGGTCGCCTTTTCGCTCGACCGTTTTGCCCCACAAGGCGATGCCGGAGTGCATTTCGCTGGTGACCAGTTTGCTCTCGAAGATCAACCGGAAGTTGCGGTACTTCTGTTTGGTGACCAGATACGTGCTGGCCGGCGGGGCGTTCTCTTTCCCGTTCTTGCCGACGATGATGCCGTCTTGCACGCTGAAGTGTTTCTTGGTCTGCCCTTCCCAGCCGGTGAGATCCTTGCCGTTGAACAGGTGGATGGCCTTTTCGCTTTTCGGCAGCTTGGCGATTTGTGATTCCGACCAGTTTTCGGCGAACGAAACACTGGCAACCAGCGAGAGTGTCAGGCATGTCATCAGGGCGGTGCGTGTCATGGTGGGGGCTTCCGTTTGATGAGGGATGGGTTTTGAAAGGTGTAGAGTCGGCAACGTGCCAGCGGGTTTACACCCGCCGCTCGCCGGGATTTATTTTTTGATGTTCAACCTGCTGGCTTGGAGCACGGCTTTTTGGACGTTGTAGTCGTGCTCGGGGGACCAGCTTGGTTCTTTCTCGCCGCGTACGATCTTCGCCAGGTCGGCGGCGTCTCCGACGTAGCGTGAGTAGCGGCCGAACTTGATCTCCTGATAGCCCTTGGCGTATTTGCCGTGTGGTTTGGAGAAGGCAACGCGGACATTGGGGGCATCGAGCGGTTGAATGTGGAAGGTGCCTTCGGTTCCGCAGACAACGAAATGCCGTCGGGCGAATCCATCCACTTCCATCGCCGAGGATTTCACCGTGGCCAAGGCATTCGGGTATTCGAGAACGGTCAGCATGTTGTCGACAAGTTGGTCGTTCATCGAAGAGGCGTGCTGCGTGTGGGGGGTGACCGATTTCGGGTTCCCCAGTACGCCCAGTACCAGGTCCATGATGTGACATCCCAGCTCGAACATCATCCCGCCGGGGTACTCGGCTAACTGTTTCCGCGAACCGGAAGGGACAACTTTGCTCATCACCGTATGCACCTCGAACGGCTCACCCAGCCATCCCTTTTCGAGGAACTCGCGCATCAGCAAAACAGCCGGGCTGTAGCGGTACATGTAGCCCATCTGCAAAACCAAATGCTTGCGGGCTGCTTTGTCGAGAATGCGTTTGAAATGCGGCAACGATTCCCCAGCCGGCTTATCCAGGTGGATGTTGACGCCCGCATCGATGCACGTCTCGGCTGTCTGCAACAATTCGCGAACCCGCGTTTCCACGCCGACAACCTGCAAGCCGGGCACGTTGAGCAGTTCCTCCTGCGTCATCCATTTCAAGTCGCGATATGTCTCCGACTTCATCGCCCGCTGTCGCAAGGCCTCGTTCGGTTCGACGATACCAACGACTTCGTAATCGTCCGACGCGCGGTAAACCGACATCTTGCTCGCATGCGCATGGCCCACACCAATCTGCCCGTACTTGATCTTCGCCATCGCAAGTCCCTCGCCGGTTGTGGTGACATCTCACCGCGATGCTACCACGCTCGGCATGCGGGACCAACAGTTGGCCCCGCCGCAACACACGAACCCCGTCACTCGACCAGCCCGCATCGCGAGCAAGGGACTTCTTTGATGGTTGGCTGCAAAAAGTTTTTTCCTGTCCTCATCTATTGGCTTGAGACTCACCAAGAGATTCCTTCTGCGCCTTTTTGCGGCTAATTTCCCCGTCCGTTTTCCTGCATCCCCGTACTCCCCGTGTCCCCCGTGGTTGAATCCGTCGAGCCTGGAACGTTCCCGACGTCCGCCGATGCCATCGGCGGCTATTCATTCACGTAATCTGGGTTCGCCAACGGCCTCCGAACTTCTTGCGTCTGGCAATCTTTCTTTCGCTGCGACACCACAATTCCGTGTATACTTAAGGAATTGCGTCGCCACACGTGGCCGAGGACGCCCTACCACAACTCGAAAATTGGTATCTGCGGGGAGGCGTATCGATGGTTGATGCGGCGATTGAACAAGAGCTATCGACCTGCTTGGGCCGATTGCCTGTCGAACGACAACGTGAAGTTTTGGAGTTTGCCCGCACGCTGGCAACGCCGCCGATTCAGGGCGGACGCGGATCGTCCCTGCTGAAATTCGCCGGCACGATCGACGAATCCGATCTCGAAGCCATGTCGCAGGCCATTCAAAACGGATGCGAAAGGATCGATGCAGATGAATGGTAGGCATCTGCTTGACACCAGCATCATTATCGCGTTGTTCAAGAATGACGAAACCGTCCGAAACCAAGTCGCTGCGTCTCTCGAAGTGTTTGTGCCTGCGATCGCAGTTGGCGAATTGTATTACGGCGCGCAACATTCCGCGCACGTCGAGAAGAACATGAAGCGGGTTCGCGAATTCGCGGAGAACGCTACGGTATTGGTCTGCGACATTGCAACCGCCCAGCATTACGGGCAGATCAAGAACGAATTGAAAATGAAAGGACATCCATTGCCGGAGAACGACGTTTGGATTGCCGCCATTGCCAAACAGTATTCTCTGACGGTTGTCACTCGCGATCAGCACTTCAAGGAGATTGATGCGTTACTCCTGGAAGAATGGTAACTCAATGAGGAAGGCCACACCGAATGCCGGGTGACTCCCATCCCGAACCTTCGCGTCTTCGATCCTTTGTGGTCCCCCTTGTCACACGTCTTCCCGCCTCCAGCATCGACCTCCCGACAGCGAATTGGTAAAAGGGTTAAGGGAGCTTTGCTATGTCCGATCGTGCTGCCAAACGCCGGGAACGTCGCCTTGAAGCGGCGCGGGGGTATCTGCTGTTGGAGATGCCCGAGCATGCGTTGCGGGAATTGAGCGGGATCGAGGACCCCCAGGAGTGTTGGTTCGAGATCGAACAGTTACGCGGCGAAGCGTTGCGTGAACAGCAGGACTACGATTCCGCGTTGGCCGCCTTTCAACAGGCCGACAAGTTGCAGCCGAACGATATCACCGTGCTGTTCGGTATGGCGTGGTGCTACAAACGGACCGACCGGCTCGATAGGGCGATCGACTCGATGGAGCGGGCCTACCTGACAGAGCCGAACGAACCGGTGGTGCTGTATAACTTGGCCTGTTATTTCTCGTTGGCGGGTGAGAAGGAGCAGTCGCTCTCCTGGTTAGGGCGGGCGATTCGGATGGAGCAATCGTTGCGGAAGTTGATCCCCGACGAGCCTGATTTCGATCCGCTTCGTGACGACCCCGACTTTCGCTCGATCGCCGAAATCCCCGTTGACCGTAAAGCGATCTGAGAGAATTTTCCCATGACACGTTGGGATGTCGATCGCGAAAGGCTACGACAACATGTTGTCGAACTGGCTGCCGAAGTGCGACCGGCGGAAAGTGAGCGGCTGGAATGGTCGCGTCGGTATGTCGAAGAGCATCTGAAGGACGCCGGTTGGAACGTGACGCGGCATGCATTCACCGCCGTGACCGACATGGGTCAATCGTTGCAAGGCGTCAATCTAATTGCGCGGCATCCGTTGGCCAGTTCAAAGTCGGCGGGGTGTTTTTGTGTTGGGGCGCATCTTGATTCGCGTCCCGATTCGCCCGGGGCTGACGACAACGCTTCGGCGGTCGCCGCGTTGTTGGAAATCGCTCGGTTGATTCCCTCGGAAGGTTTCGACGACACGATGCTCGAATTAGAACTGGTCGCCTTCGACTTGGAAGAAAACGGCATGCTGGGCGGAGCCGAACATGCCCGGCTGGCGAAAGCGAACGGCGTTGATTTGCGGGGCATGGTCTCTCTGGAAATGCTCGGCTACCGGGATTCGCAACCCGGTTCGCAGTCGCTCCCTAAACCGTTGGTCGGGTTGTACCCTGACACGGGAGATTTCATTGCCGTGATTGGGAACCAGAACTCGACGCAACTCATCGAGCGATTTGCCGAGGGGATGCGAACTGTCGAGAGCTTGCCGGTGGAGACGTTGCAGGTTCCGGAAAACGGTACGCTGTTGCAGGCGACACGGTTGTCTGATCACAGCCCGTTCTGGGATGCGGGGTACCCCGCGTTGATGATCACCGACACCAGTTTTATGCGTAACCCGCATTACCACCTGCCAAGTGATACGCCGGAGACCCTCGATTGGGAATTTTTGGGCGAAGTCTCCCAAGCCTCACTGGAAGCGGTGGGGTACATTCTTGATGTGGGGTTATGACCCATAGTTAACCCGAAGCGTAAGCGAGGGACGCAGGGTCAACGTTGCCGAGAAACATCGTTCGAGCGCGCGGACTGCGAACCAGAAAACGGTAACCAGTAGGCGCACCTGCGAGCGTCCCTCGCTCACGCTTCGGGTTACCAATTGAGAGTTCTTGCGTGATTCGATATTGCCTGGCCTGGACTGTAACTAGCCCATGTGGATGACGACCATCTTCTCCTCGGTCATTTCGCGGACCGCGTAATGCGGGCCTTCCTTGCCCATCCCGCTGTGTTTCAGCCCGCCGTAAGGCATCAGGTCGGCACGCCATTGCGACGCCCAATTGATGTTGAGGTTGCCGCTGTCGACCTCGCGAGCGAACTTCATCGCGCGATCGATATCCTGCGTGAAGATGCCGGCGGACAGGCCGTAGGCGGAATCGTTGGCCAAGTGAATGGCTTCGTCGATGTCGTCGAAATGCGTGATGGCGACCGCCGGTCCGAACAGCTCGTCTCGGCTGATCGCCATATTCGGATCGACGTTGTCAAGAATTGCCGGTTGATAAACTGCCCCGTTGCGTTCACCGCCGGTGATGAGCGTGGCCCCGGCGGCGATGGCTTCGTTGACACAACTCTCGACACGCACCGCATCCGACTCGCGAACCATCGGACCCATTGCAGTTCCCTCGGCCAATTGGTCACCCACGGCAATCGCTTCGACTCTCGGCTTGAGTGCATCGAGGAAATCGCCGCGAATTGCGCGTGATGTCAGAATGCGCTGGGCCGAAATACAAACCTGACCAGCGTTCGCGAACCCGGCAATGCTGACGGCCAGGGCGGCTTTGTCCAAGTCGGCATCGTCCATAATGATGACAGGCGAGTTGCTGCCCAATTCCATCGTCACGCGTTTCATGCCCGCGGTACGGCAGATGGCATCGCCCACTTCAAAGCTGCCGGTGAAGCTGATTTTTCGCACGCGCGTGTCGCCGCAAATCGCCTCACCCAATTCTCCGCCCGGCCCGGTGATGCAGGCAATCGCTTCAGGCGGCATCCCCGCTTCCAGCAGGATTTCGACCAGCTTCAAGGCTGACAGCGGTGTATCGGTCGCCGGTTTGACCAGCACGGCGTTGCCGCCCGCGATGGCCGGACCGACTTTGTGACAAACCAAGTGCAGCGGGAAGTTAAACGGGGTGATGGCCGCCACAACGCCGCAGGGTACGCGAAGTGTGAAGCCCATTTTTCCCGCAGCTCCTGCGGCCGCATCGAGTGGCACCACTTCACTGGTCAGCCGACACGCTTCCTCGGCCGACAGGCGAATGATGTCAGCCGAGCGCGAGGCTTCGACGTTTCCCTCGGCGAGAATTTTTCCTTCCTCGCGACTGATTGTCTGGGCCAAGTCGTCAGCCCGTTCGATCATCAAGGCGGCCGCCCGGTGCAAAATCTGGGAGCGATCCCAAGCTGGCATGGCCTTCATGACTGCCGCGCCTTTTGCCAGCGTCGCCAAGGCCGCATCGACATCGGTCGCATTGCCTTTGGGAATGGTGTCGACCACCGACCCATCGAACGGGTTGCAGACGTTAATTGTCTCAGGTTTCCCCTGCCATTGCCCGCTGAAGAACATCTGCATCGAAGCGACTCCCTGAAGCCGTATGGAATTCGGTGTCGTGAAATTCCAGCTTATCATCGAGATGACGACTTGGCACGGGCACAGGCTTCAACGAGGAAATAATGAAACCACGGACCACATGGATCGACATAGATTAAATAACGATGGTTCTCGAACGGTGACCGTTGCGACTGCAGCGACACACTGAGTGAGTCCCCCGGCGAGCGGTGGGCTGAGGCCGCTCGCCTGACACGTTGGCTAGCGCGGGTTGACGGGGAGTGTCATCGGAATCTTCATCCGCCGACCACCCCGGATGACGTCGAACAGGACTTTGTCACCCACATCGTAATTCGTTTTCATGTAGGTGTTGAACTGCAACATCGTCATCTCCAACGGCTTGCCGTCGACTCCGATGATGATGTCGCGTGCCCGAATGCCGGCACGCCGCGTTTTCGGTGGCACGTATTTGCCCTGCCGAAACGCCAACCGTTTCGGTTTCAGATCGAATTTCGCTTTCTCGGCAACCGTCAAGTTCTTGCCGTAAATTCCCATCGCGGGGGGAATCGTCCATGTCGAAGCCCGCCAGGAAATATCGGAACGACGCCAGCCCTTCGCCAACGGAATGCGTCCTGCCATTGTCTTACCGTTGCGGGTCCATGCGACAAAAACAGTCCCGGAAACTGGAGCACGATTCAACGCGTACTGCACGTCGGCTTCCGAAGAGATACGGAAGCCTCCCAACAAGGCCAACACATCCCCGGCTTTCAAACCGGCTTTCGCGCCGGCACCTAGTGCGACGACGCTTTCGATCCGATCTCCCTGAGCCAAGTCGAGTTTCATCCCCAGCGATTTCGCCGGCGGATACTGCCACATCTCAGCCTTCGTCCACCGCTTCTCGTTCCAAAGCAGATCCTGGTGGAAGTTGTTGACCTGATGACAATGAATGCACGCGTTGGCCTTCAAACGTCGCGCGGCAGGAAATTTCTCGGGGAGAGCCGGGAACTTGCGCAGTGTATTCGTCGTCACTTGTGGCTTGGCTTGGCGGTCGGCTTGATAGGCATCGAGCGATTGCTGCATCGCATACTTCAACCCCTTCAGCGACAACCCTGCCTCCGCCGAGCCTTCATCTCGCGATCCGTAACGTCCATAAACATGCCCCGCGGCGTTCATGAACAACGCGGCCCAGGTGAGGTCGAAATCGAAATCAACCGTTCGCAAGTCAACGCTGCGCATGTTGACCACGCGGACCATCACATATTTGTCGGCGAGTGCCGAAATCTCTTTGTCGAGACGAACAACCTGCTCGTCAAACCCCGAACAATCGGGTCAGCGTTCTCACCTGAAGACGAGAAACAATGGCCGCGATAATCGCTTCGCTTCCGACTTGGCCTTTTCAAAATCGGTTCGCCAGCGAGGATCGATGTCGTCCTCTGCGTGCGAGAAACTCGCAAACCCACAAATCAACATTCCGGCAGCAACCAGAGTTTGCATCGTTCCGCTCCTGTGTGCGAGAGTTGAAGAAGGTGCATTATCGCAACGGGTTGTCGCTCGTCAATCCGCTCGACCAAATGAATGGTCCCATGTGATGGGTTCGTCTCCCTTGTAACGCACTTCGCTCGATTCATAACGTAAGCGGCCGAGCAATTGGGTGGGACGATCAAAGTAAGTCGCCAGCAACGCGGCGAGTTCCGGTTCCACCGCTTCATCCGTATCGCGCGATTGATAATGTGACAAAACGAGCACCCGATACAAACCGGCTGCTTCCAGGGAGAGTTCGTAATTCCCCTCGTCATCAGCGATCGCCACGCCGCCTCCGAGTTCTTTCAATGTGGCCGTCGCGACGCGAAAATCAACCATTGAATCGGCCACGCGGAACCCGGCAACCGATAACTTGGCTTCCCCCTGGTGCGTCGTCGGCAGCACGATAATCCGTGCGCCGCTGTCGGGCAGGCTGCCCCCGTCGGCTGTCTTGTAGGTGATGCGCCCGCGAATCGCAGCGGTCGAAGCAGTGGTCGTAAACGGATCGTCACCTTGCCGATCGTTCTGCGGTGCATCGGATCGACCGGGCGGTTGTTCTGCTGAATCGTGTGTGGCTCCGCCGATTCGACCGGCCACATAACCAATCCCCAACGCGGCAATGCCGATCCCACAACAAAGCAGAAACACGTTGCGTGCCGACAACCACTCATGGTTCGTGTCTTTCCGACCAATGCCAGCCCCACCAGACGACGAACCGGCCAACGACTCCAGCTCACGGGACGCTGACTTCCCAAGCCGCGACTTCGGCGGGGCAACCGGTTCGGCCGGCAGCGGGGCTTCGATCGCGATCGGTTTCGGCTGCGAAACCGGTTCAATCACAGCCATCTTCTCAGCCGGCTGCGACACCGGTTGCGGTTCAGGGCTGTCCGACGAAACGTTGTTGTCACCGATGGACGCCAATTCATCGAGCGCCTTGGCCAGTGACGAATCCTGCAAATCCATCTCAGGAGCGGGCAGCGACTCCACCGAACCATCCAAGTTCGGCACCCGCAACGAGCGCCCGCACGAAGGGCAGTCGACGATCATCCCCGCTTGCGCACGGGAGATGCCCAGGAATTGTCGACAATTCTGACAGCGGAATTTGATCGGCATGGATTCACTCGATGCCCCGAATCACTCGTCAATCGGCTTTGCGACCTTGGACGCCTCGTCAGTGGCGAGTTGCTTCAACGCCAGCAGTACGACCAGCGTGACGAAGTTCAGCCCCCAACACACAATGGCCACCAACGCCACGCCCTTGGCTCCCTGCCCCCCGGCCCAAAGGGATTTACGAATGCAAGTAATCAGCATGGCAGCAGTCCCACGGTTTTCTCGACGCGATCACTCGGTAAGGCACACCACAACGGCCTGCAATCCACTCTCACGGGGACGCGACGTGATGTCAACAGCCAAGGAAATTCCAGAATCGGGTGGCACGTCCCAGACCAACGGGATGGGCGTGGCGAATTCTGGCGCGACACCGCAAACAGCCAACGCTAGCCGCAGATCTCACGAATCGCTTCCAGCTTCTCTTCACCCAAGTACCCGTAACGGTTGATCCACAGCCCGTCCGCTTCGGACTCGGCCACCAGGCGTAGTCGGCGGGCGAAGTCATCGGGCGGGCCGTAGCCGTGCACAAGCGGAGTCACCAGCGCGCGACCGTCAACGGCGTCGATGACTTCCCGAATCTTGCGTCGTTGTGGTTCGTTGGGGATGGGATGCGGTTCGTCGGGATGGGGGTAGCCGTAGTCGTCGATCTTGCGGCCACCTTCACCGCCTTCGCACAGGTCCATCAGGTGTGCCAGCATACGGACTAGCGGTTCTTCGTCGAGGTCATCACAAGCCGCGAGAATCTCGTCGCCCCAAAACTTCACCATCTGCGACCAATGCATCGTGTAAAGTTTCGGACTGACGGCATCGCAAATGTCAGCCGCGCCAGCGAAGTCGAGGCCCGTCGCAATCGTGTAAGGCGGCATGAAGGCGTTGGCCGAAAGTTCCTTGTCGGCTCCGCCCGACTCAGTGATTGCCTCGCGCCAGTCTCGCAGGATGTCGTTACTGAGAGCCGACTTCAATCGCAGCCACTCGGCCACTCCGGGGAATCGTCGCAGCAGCGAGATGATCGTGAACTTGCCCCGGTCAGGCGTAACGAAATCCCGCAGCATGCCGCTGGTGAGACTGCCATGCAGAAAGTCGTAGAACCCAGCGACGTCACTTTGAATCATCGCAAAATCGAAACCACGTTTCTCGGCCCACGTTTCCACGTGCGGGCTGAAATCGGCGAAGACTTCGCTCAACGTGTAACAAGGGTACTCGGGCCAGTCGGGGCGAAACCCACACACTTTGGGATACGTCTCGAACAGGTCGCGAATGTAGGCGCGGTTGTAGGCACGAATGGCCGGGCTGGCGAGACTGCCCGTGTCGGCCATGCGATCACCGGCCAACTCACCGTTCGGCAGGCGAGGCCGATCTTCATCACGCAACTTCGAGGGCTGAACCGCTCCGACCTGAAAGTAAACCTTGATGCCTCGCTCCACCGCCCCGTCGATAAACTCCCCGATGACCGACCCGTGTGCGTCGGTTAAGTCGTTGGGTTTGCGCGGTCCGTAGGGCGAGTTCTCGTAATGTTCCGCATTCGGGTGATAACTCACGCCGCTACGCACCCACAGCGAAGTCTTCCCGAACATCGGTCGATCAAACACCCGCGGGCTGGTGCCACCATCATCGGGCGGCTGAAAACTCCCCTTACTCTCATCCGCCTCAGCCGTCACCGTCGGATTACAGGCCACCGCCGTCGCACCGATCCGCGTCAAATTCTCCAACACATTCTCGACCCCTTCACTCAGAATGAAGTCGCCGAGAATCGTGATACCAAGGAAGCGGTCTGAAGAAGAAGGCATGGTGGTCCGTCTGATGCAAGTTGTCGAACTCAAAGCTGGCAAGTCCCCTGCGGGAATCGCGCTCGATTGATCAAGATACCGTTACTGGCTCTGCTCGACCAGCGGGTGCGTGTCGTCAGGCGAGCCGTGGATGTCAATCCGCGGGCAACGCTGCTTGCTCTCGCGGCCAACAAAACAGAAATCGGCGCGTTGCGTGGATTCACCCGGACGTTAACACGTCCGGCTCGCCGGGGTGAAAACGGAACCCCAGCTCTTCAAGTTGCCCGCGAGTTGCCGGATCGGATAGCAATTCGACAAACGCGCGCACGGCCGGTCGTTCGCGGCGGGACGTGGGTACGACGAAATCGTAATGCTCATCCTGCACGGGAATGGCTGCCAGGTCGTACTCACGGGCAACCGTTTCGATCGCGATGCCCCAATCAGCACGGCCCTGCTGAATGGCGGCGGCTACCGCGTTGTGTGACTTGGCCTGCACCGGATAGCCAGCAGGCGTGCGACCATCGAGCAGTCGGTCGATAAGAATCCGCGTGCCACTTCCCGCGTTGCGATTAACCATCCGACAGTCCGTATCGGCCGCGGCCAACTCCAACGCCTCGGCGACCGTCTTTCCCTCAAACCGCTCATCGCCGGAGCGAAACACGAGGCACTGCATCCGGCGGTAACCGGCGATCAGTTCGAGTCCGTCTGTCAGAAACGGTCGGTTGTATTCGCCCGTTTCCAGATCCATCAGATGGATGCCACCCAGATCGCATTCGCCTCGCTGAGCGGCTGCCAAGCCACCCGTGCTACCGACATGTAGCGCCTTTGTGGCCAAACCTCGACGTTCCAACAGACCGAGCAGTAAGTCCAGGCCGACGCAATGGCTGCCGATTGAAATCAAGTCGGCTGGTTCAACCGCGCGCCCCAACAGTTGCACTTCGACCGACGCCCCGGCTTCCACAATTTCGGTCTGCGAATCGATCGCGATAAACCCGTCCGCCCGACTGAACGTGGTGACCGATCCCGATCCCTTACCCATCGGATAAGCGGCTAGTCCTGACTCCGACTCAACTAACCCCACTAGCAGAAACTCGGTGCGTCCGCGTTCCGAGTTGAACCGCAACGGCATCGTCGCGGTGACGGTATCGCGTGTTGCCTCGGGTTGCCCACCCAGTGCGCGAATCACCGGAGCGACAAATTCGTGGAAGGTGAAGATGGCCGAGGTCGGAAAGCCGGGCAGAATCACGACCGGCTTGCCTTCAGTCACAGCCAGACAAATCGGCTTGCCCGGTTTGAGCGCCACGCCATGTGCGACGATTCCGGGATTCGTCAATTCCCGAACAACGTGATATGACA
>Ga0115002_10007842_pt1 | contig 11946 bp, 10 predicted proteins | sample ArcticOcean_MG_C_8_FD_89576 | JGI IMG/M metagenome (GOLD analysis project Ga0115002, IMG submission 89576) | Marine microbial communities from western Arctic Ocean - ArcticOcean_MG_CB11_86 | ecosystem: Environmental > Aquatic > Marine > Oceanic | place: Arctic Ocean: Canada Basin | collected...
ATTTGTTTATCCCAATAATTTTTACTTACACCCGCGACGTGAGGGGTAATAAAAACGTTATTTAATTTAAAAAATTCAGAATTTTTTTCAAGAGGTTCATTTTCAAAAACATCTAAAGCGGCTCCTAAAATTTTTTTATTTTTAAGACAATGTATTAAATATTTTTCATCAACTGTTTCTCCTCTACCTATATTTATAAAAAATGCCTTTTTTCCTATTAGAGATATAGCTTTTTTATTAAATATTTTTTTAGTTTTTTTTGTCAGTGGTAGTAAATTCACTATAAAATCTGCTTTTTCAATATATTTTAAGAATTGATAATTTTTATTTTTATCAAACTTAATTTTTTTTTTACCTATGATATTCATTCCTAGAGTTTCGAGAACTATTGATAATTTTTTTCCAACCGATCCCATTCCAGCAATAAAACAGCTTTTGCCATTTAAATCTAATGTTTGATCAAAAAACCTATCATAAGTTTTTCTGTTAAAATTTTTATTATTTCCAATTTTTGAAAAAATATGAAAATTTCTTGATAAAAATGTTATAAATGCTAAACCAGTTGTAACCATAGCATCTGTCATATTATGTTTGCTGTTTGTAACTAGGATCTTCTTTTTAATAGTTTCTTTACAATAAGATCTTTCAACTCCAACCGAGCCAAAGTGTATCCATTTAAGATTTTCTGATTTTCTTATAATATTTGGTGTAATTCTATTACCCCAATATATATCAATTTTTTCATAAGGATAATTTTTTTTTCCCAAATTGACTGGTATAAAATTTATATTTGGGTATTTTTTTTTTAAAAAAATTAAACTTTTTGAAGGAACATTATACATATTCAATTTCAAAAAAAGGTCAATTCCAATATTTATTTTAGATTTCATTTTTTTATTTCAAAAGCCGTATTTTTTACAAACTTAAATTTATTTTTAATTTCATCGCTAATTAAAACTCCTAATCCTGGAGCATCACTAAGTTCTACAAAACCATTTGAAATTTTAGGTTTTTCTAACCACATGTGTTCCGAAATATCTAATTTGACTAAAGGAATTTCAACATAAGAAACATTTGGGAGTGAGTATGATAGATGAATATTTGCAGAAATAGCTATAGCGCTACCCCACACATGGACTGCACATTCCATTTTTTTATCTAAACATTTTTTTGATATATCTTGACACAATTCAAACCCTCCTGAATGGGTACTATCAAATTGTAAAATATCTACTGCGTTATTTTTTATTAAGTTGTTATACTCTAGTTTTCCACTGTAAGCTTCACCTGCAGCTACTGGAATTTTACTTTTTTCTTTTAAATAAAATAAATCTTCAACATTGTCTGGATGCAAAGGTTCTTCAATCCATCTAATACCTATTTTTGATAAATCTTCAATTTTTTCTGAGGCCGTTTTAAGATTCCATGGTGGTGTTAAAGTTCCCATTATTGCGTCAACCATTAGATCACCTTTTAATTGTTTTCTAGCAGATTGAACTCTATCTAGATCTTTATTCCAAGTTTGATATCCAACTCTCATTTTATATGAATCAAAACCTTCATTTAAAGATTTATCTATCTCTGAAATTATTTCGTGATTAGTCATTATTATTGAGCCACCACTTCCATAACACCTGACGTTATTACGTTGTTTTTCAAATAATTGATATGTTGGTTTTTTTAACAACTTTCCTCTGAGGTCCCAAATTGCAATTTCAATTGAACCAGCAATACTTTTTATAATTCCATTTCTTCCAATGAAAGGAATTTTATAAACTACGTTAATTAAATTTTTTTCACCTACTTTTTTTCCTTTGAAAAATTTTTCAAGAAATTCTACAGTTGGTGCTAACAATTCTGGCGCATAAATAGAAGCATAATTTTCACCATACCCTTTTTCGCCACTTTCGGTCTCAACCTCAATAAAACCCATGGTTTTAATATTTTTATTTTGTCCAAATATTTTTCCCTCTTTATATTTAGAAGAAAGACAAAAGCCTTTCACTGAAATTATTTTTTCATCGATATCATTCCACATATAAATTTTTATCTTGATTGTTTGAAAATGCTTTTTTTTATCCAATACCTTTCCAGGTATTTCCGTTTTCAGTATAATGATGGTCAACTGCCATCTCTGGATCATAAAGATATTTTTTTCCTTTTTTAACAATTTTATTCGCCCAGTATCTATCTTCCTTGGAAAATAAATTTTCATCAAAAGGATTTTTCAAAATAAATTTTTTACTATAGAATGCTGCTGCATTATGAAAGAAATATCTATTTTCATGTTTTGAATACATATTAATAACTTTGCTTTCTACAAAGTGACTCCAAATATATCTTTTTGATATTTTTTTCCCATTCCAGATGGGTGTTTGTTTTCCAAATATTGCAACATATTTTTTTAAGTTTTTTTTGAGATTTGTTGTATTGATTTTCTTGATTACACAGTGAGCAGACAAAATCATAATATTTTTAAATTTACATTTTTTTATTCCATAGTTGAGGGCTTTACCTGGAGAGTAATCTTTCATTTGATATATTTTAATTTTAGTATAATTTTTATTTGTGTTTGAGTTTAACAAAGGATCAGCTATAAAACTTTTTATAATATTAATTGTATTATCATCTGAAAAATTATCTATTATAATAATCTCAGGTTTTTTTAAATTATCTAATATTGACTGGATTGTGTGACCTATCCAACGTTCTTCATTTTTAGTTCTGATAACTACAGATATATCTTCATGATAATTTTTATTTTTCATATATTTTTTTTATTCCATCTACCTCTATAATTTTTATATATATCTCTTTCGCAACTTTGCAAATTTAAACCTCTATAGATTAACATCTTTTCATATTTATCTCTAAAATTAGATAATTTTTTAAGTTCAGATGGTAGAATAGCAAATTTATTATCTCTACCTGGAAGCTTATTATTTATAGTAAAATGTTTTTCAACAAATTTTGCTCCAGTGCAAATAGCAGCAACAGCATCATCTATTCCTTGATAGTGGCCACTATATCCAATTTCTAAAGAAAGGTTTTTTAATTTTTCCATTTTCAATAAGTTAATTTTATCTACATTGCATGGATAAGCAGACACACAATGCATCAAAACTAGATTTTTTCTTTTAATATATTTTTTAATATTTAAAATTTCTTTCCAATTAGATGCGCCTGTGGAAATGTAAACTTTTTTAAATTTTTTACTAGCTTCTTTTATTAATTTTATATTATAAATTTCATGACTTGGAATTTTAACTTCTGTAATTCCAACTTTTTTAACTAACCGCAAATCCCTTTGACTAAAAATTGATGATAAAAAATTTATACCTACCTTTTTACAAAATTTTTTTAATAACAAATGTTTTGCATAAGATAACTCTGCTTTTTTATAAATTTCTCTTCTTCCATCAAAATCCCACGGACCCGACTTAAGGTTTTTTTCTGACCATGTTTGAAATTTACACATATCAGCACCATTTTTTTTAGCAGCTAAAATCATTTTTTTTGCTAAATCCATTTTACCCATGTGATTCCAACCAATTTCAGCTATTATTTTTATTTTATGCATGCTTTTATTTTTTGAAATAATACTGTTTATACCACTCAATAAATCTCATAACACCTTCCTTAGCTGAAATATTAGCTTTATAATCTAAAACTCTATTCGCTTGCTTGAGATTGGCCCATGTATCTTTAACATCTCCTTTTTGTTTGCTTAAAAATTCCTTTTTCGCTTTTTTTCCTAGATTATTTTCTATTAATCTAATGTATTCTATTAGTTTAACTGAGGTTCCATTGCCTATATTCAAAATTCTAAAAGGAGCACTACTTTGTGAAGGGTTTTTTGGAAATTTTAATTTTATATTTTTTTTTGGAATTTTATATATGCATTTCACTATTCCTTTAACAACATCGTCAATATAAGTAAAATCTCTTGAGTGATTCCCTCTATTAAATACTTTTATTTTTTTGTTTTCAGAAATTAATTTGGTAAATTTATAGAGAGCCATATCAGGTCTGCCCCAGGGTCCATAAGCTGTAAAAAATCTTATTGCTGTTGTGGGCAAATTAAATAAATGACTATATGAGTGTGCCATTAATTCATTAGATCTTTTTGTAGCTGCATAAAGTTGAATTGGATGATCAACAGAATCTTTTTCTGAGAAAGGTTTTTTATTTCTCTCACCATAAATACTGCTAGAACTTGCATATATTAAATGTTTTATACTATAATTTTTTGAATATTCTAAAATATTACCAAAACCAACAAGATTACTATTAATGTAAGCTGATGGATTTTCTAATGAATATCTTACTCCAGCTTGAGCGGCTAGATGAATTACATTTGTAAAATTAAATTTTTTGAAAATATAATTTAAACTACTTCTATCTGATATATCAATTTTTAAAAATTTATATTTTTTTTGTAAATTATTTTTTTTTACAAAATTTAAAATAAAATTATTACGAGCTATCTTTAATCTTTTATCATAATAAGAATTAAGATTATCAATTCCAACTACGCTCTTGCCTTTTTTTAAAAGAGCAATAACTGTATGAAACCCGATGAATCCCGAACTTCCAGTGACTAAAATTATATCTTTTTTCATTAAATATTAAATTTATTTGTAATTTATTAGAAAAAAATTATTTTTTATTTAAAACAAAAATTGCTTCAACTTCTTTTCCTGGGGTATTTTTTGTAAAAGAATTATTTTGCAAATACGGTTCGAAAAATTCATATAAAGTTTTCACCCACTTTTTTTTAATGTCATAGTATTCGTTCTTACTTAATTTTTTAGACATATCTAAAATATGTCCTGCTAAAGGTCTTAATCCTATATTCCAAAAATGTGCAAAAAGTTGATTTTGTGTTGGCGTAAACTCAACAATTTTAAAGCCATTTTTTGAAAATATTTCTTTCCACTCTTCTTTTGTAAAAATGTGTTTGTTTTCTGTAGATCTATTTCTGTCAACTAGTTTTATCCAATTATCTGGAAAATTTTGACTTTTATAAAAAGATAAATAATCGTTCATTGGAGGTAGATAATTTACTAAATATATATTTCCATCATCTTTTAAAATTCTATGTAATTCTTTTAAAATATTATCTAAATCATCTACCCAATAAATAGTGTTTGAAAAAATTGTTGAAAATTTTTTATCAGAAAAAGATAGTTTATTATTACAATCTTCTTGCACTAAGTTTTTGTAAAAATTTAATGTTTTTGATTTTTTTAAATTATTTTCTTTCCAATCCAAACCAAAATCAATTTGGTATTGAGGTTTTTTAATAATATTTGGTTTATAACTCTCTGAAAAATGATCTTGTATATCAACTCCTTTTTTGTATTGATCTAATTGAACAACATCTTGATAGCAGTCAAAATCATAATCAAAATCACCACCAGCTTTTATAAACGACCATATTCCATGCCCGCACATAAGATCGAGGGAGGGACTCTTGAACTCCATACCATCTAGTAGTTGCATGCATCTTGCAATACCATACGCATTTTCCGGTCTTGCCCAATAAACGTTACATAACTCTTTTAAATATTTCATTTTTTATAAAGTATTAAAGTTTATTATTCTCATGTTTCGCTAACAAATTATTATTAAATATGTCGAAAAAGTCTCTAGAAGTACTATCATATATTTTATAAGTCTCAACATCTAACCTTGATAAATATTTATCAATTTCAAAGTTATATTCATATGAAGATATTAATACTTCGTCAAACTCAACCTTATTAATATCATTCATTTTTAAGTATCTAATATCAACTTTGCGCCCAGGGTAAAAGTCAAATTTTTTAGGATAATTAATAAATCCCTGTACTTTAACTTTTGATAGCATTTTAAATTTTTTAAATATTAAGTTTGTATGATCTTCGGTTCCAATTACTAATATTTTTTTCTTTCTTTTTGCCCATTCCCGGATTTTTTTGTCAAATTCTATTTTACATTTTACAATTGAATTAAATTTAGCTTTTTCATTATTCAGTTTTATAAATTTTTTACAGTTTTTTACTGAGTAGTTTAAAAAATATTTTTTTAATAAAATTTCTCTCTTTTTTATAATATTTTTTTTAATATCTAAATTTATTTTTTTATAAAAAATTTTATCTTTTATTTGTTTTTTGCTTATTAGATATTTATCAATATATAAATAATCCATATCGCATTTAAAGAAGGTTTCTAATGCATCTTCAGGAGACTCTACAATAGGGTCGCCAGCATCATTAAAAGATGTATTTAGTACACACGGCACTCCAGTAATTTTTTTAAATTCATTTATTAAATTATAAAATTTTCTATTTTCTTTTTTTGATACAGTTTGAATTCTAGCTGTTCCGTCAACATGCGTAATTGCAGGTACTATTTTTGGTTTTTTAACTTTAGCTATAAGTAGCATGTATGGAGATTTGCATTTCAAATCAAAATATTCTTGAGCATTTTCTTCAAGTATAGATGGGGCAAATGGCCTAAAAGATTCTCTATGTTTTACTCTTTTATTTAAAATATCTTTCATGTTCTTTCTTCTGCTGTCAGCTAATATACTTCTATTGCCTAAGGCTCTTGGTCCATATTCACTTCTTCCTTGGAACCAACCAACTATATTTCCTCTGGAAATTATTTGAGCAATCTCATCTAAATCTGCTTCTTTAAAATCAATTTTATATTTTTTGAGACATTTAACTATATTTTGCGATTTATATTCATTCCCAGTAAATGCATTTACAAAATTAACTTTCTTTTTTTTAAGGATTCCTAGTTCTTTAAAATTATAATACCCCCAAAGAGCTAGGCCAAAAGGAATGCCGGAGTCAGAACATGCCGGAAATACAAAAATATTTTTAAATTTTGTTTTATCCAGAATTTTTTTATTAGATACAGAATTTAAACCTACTCCGCCCGCTATACAAATATTTTGACTTTTTGTTTTTTTATAAAGATCATTAGCTAAATGAACTAATACTTTTTCCGTTATGTCTTGTACGGCATAAGCTATTCCAGAATAGTATTTCCCAGTAAGTTTTTTAGGATCATCACATTTTTTTACTTTTTGTTTAATTGAATTAACTCTATATTTTTTATTGATTTGGTTTAAAACATCAGAACATGGCATTCTTCGCATAAAATTTGAAAAATCATTTTTAATTCCATCTAACTTGCAATCAATTTTAAAGCCAGACACTTTTCTGTTTTTTCTACCATAAGGCGCCAATCCCATAGTTTTTCCTTCTGCATTAGCTCCCAGATTTAATATTGACGTTACTAACCCGTAGCATGCTCCTATTCCATGATATTTGTAATTTTCTAGAAAATTAATTTTAAAATCTTTTGCTTGGTAATATGTAGTAGTTTCCAAATCGCTTCCATTTCCATCTACAATAAGAATTGCTGACTCTTTAAACCCACTTGTATAAAAAGTGGAAGCTGCATGCGCTAAATGATGATTTACAATTCTAATTTTTTTAGGATTAAAATTTAAAATTTTTTTTAAATAATCAAATTCTAGAGTATTGTAAGTTGGACCAGAAAGATGCCACCTTTTTAATCTTATCCAATCTGTAACCAAAAGATCAATTTCTTCAAGATTGTTTAATCCAAAGTATTTTAAACAATAATCAATTGAAAACATTGGGAAAGTATAAGGATATTTTTTTCTAATTAATCTTTCTTCTGATATTGCAACAAAATCAAGAATTGAACCATCCACTGAAAATTTTATTATAGAAGCGCCTGAGTCCATGTTTGCAAAATTTTGAACGCCTAAAATATATTTAAATTTTTTCATAATTATTTTTTACAGTAAATTAGCTGCATCCTCTCTTGGAATTAAAAAATTATTGTTTTTTACTTTCTTTTTAAAATTCAAATTTTTGTTAGCCAAAAAACCAGTAGAAATGTTTAATTTTGTTAGAATTTTTAAGGTATCATTATTATACTTATTGCAAGGATGAGACATAGAGGAAATTTTTTTATTTATAATTTTTTCAAGAATTATTTTATTTTTACTATATTCATATAATTGTTTTTTATAAGAAAAGTTTGAAATTTTTGTAGGATGTGAATGTGAATGAAGACCAATTTGATTACCATTTTTTATAAGGAGTTTTAAATTATTTTTTGACATAAAAAACATGTTTTTTATTTTTTTATAATTAAATTTATTCTTTTTAAATAAGCTCAAATTCGTCTTTTCAAATACTTTTTTTGAAACAAGATAATCACGGACAAATCTATATTCTATATCTTTAAAAGAATAAAACGGAAATTTTTTCTTAACAATTATTAGTTTTTTATAATTTTTTTTTACCTTATTTTTTATTAAATCCAAATCTTCAAAATCTTTTAATTTTATAAAAAAATCTTCATAATATTCATCAACTGTTTGATAAAAATTTTCTTTAAAATATTTCACAGTTTCAAGGATTTTAAGTTCATCACTAAAAATTGACGAGGGAATAAAAAAAAATCCTTTAATGTTTAAATCTTGCATAACAGGAAAAGCTATTTCAAATTGACTTCTTAGACCATCATCGAATGTAATACACATTTGATTCTTCTTTATGTATCCTTTTTTATAATTTTTAGTAAATTCATCTGGGCTTATAAAATTTTTTTTCCCAAGTGATTTTACCATTTTATAAAATTGATCAGCGCTTAAAGATCCAGGATTCTTTAAAAAGTTTTTATTATCATGAAAGTGATGAAACATTATTCCAAAGAAATTTTTTTGCATTATTTTATTAATTTCATTTTTTTTGCTAATTCAAAATCTTCTTTAGTATCTATGTCTAAAGATCTGGATTTTGGCATTTTATAGAAAATAGTTTTTTTATTAAAAAAGATTTTTTTCTTTTTAAAAAAAGAGACATCTACAGCATAAATTGCTCCGTTAAATTTATAAGCATTTTTAGTACTTTTTGTAATTGATACTAAAGTTTTAGAATTATTATTTATCATTTTTTTTATCGAATTATCTATATCAAAGCATCTTCTATATGGAGATGTTGGTTGCAACAAACAAATAATATCATAATTACCTTTTGTCTTTTTAATAAAATCAAAAACTACATCTTCACTTTTGGTTAAATCTTGAGAAAGTTTTTTTGTTCTACTAATCAAATTTATTTTTTTTTTATTTTTAATAAACTCTTTTATTTTTTTATCATCTGTTGATATATATAAATTATCTAAATATTTTGACTTCAATGCTTCGTTTATTGTCCAATAAAACAAAGGCTTTTTGTGCAGTTTTAAAGTATTTTTATTCTTTAATCTTTTACTGCCAGCTCTGGCAGTAATAAGACCAAATATTTTTTTTCCTTTATACAATTATATTCTCTTAGGTAAAAATGTTCTTATGAAGTTTTAAAAATTATTATCTAAAAATTTTTCTTTATTATTTAGCTGACTTTTGTCTCCCAAATCTACCCAGGATTCATGAATCGGGAAAACAATTGTTTTTTTATTATTTTTTCTCAATCTTTCAAAAACTTCCGGCATATCAAAACCTTTATTTTTTTTTAAAAATTTAAAAACTGCCGGTGTAAATGCATAAACGCCAGCATTTACATAACTTCTTAAAATTGGTTTTTCTTCAAAATTTTTAATTTTGACACCCTTTGTTTTAACTACTCCAAAAGGATGTTGAATTTCATGATTTCTAACCGTCATAGTTCCTTCAGCTTTATGATATTTGTGAAAGTTTAATAAATTAGAAAATTTAACAATAGACAAAATATCACCATTGATAACTAAAAAATTAGTTTTTATAAATGATTTAGCTAAATTTAGAGATCCTGCTGTTCCTAATGGACTTTTTTCTTCTAAGTATTTTATTGATACACCTAATTTTTTTCCACTTGAAAAATATTTTTTAATTTTATCTCCTAAATAATGTATTGATATAAAAAAGTTCTTAAATCCTTCATCTCTTGCTTTTAAGATTATGTGTTCTAATATTGGCTTACCATTAATTTTAATTAATGGTTTTGGGCAATTTTTGGTTAAAGGCATTAACCTTTTACCTTTTCCTCCAGCCATTATTACTATGGGTGTATTTTCAAATGAACTGGTTAAATTGTGTGCAAATACATACAACCCTTTCAAGATTTTTTTACTACTTAGTATTGGCAAATGTCTTATTTCATTTTTATTCATTATTTTAATAATATTACTTTTGTTTATCTTTGGTGAAACAAAAAGACTTTTTTTATTAATAATTTTATTAATTGAACTTTTGATAGTTAGACCCTTGATAAAACCTCTCCTAATATCCCCATCTGTTATCGTGCCAATAAATTTATTTCCTTTTGATACAACTAGAACAATTTGTAATGATGAATTATTTAAACTTTCTATAACTTTAATAATTGAAGTATTGCTTTTTAATAAAGCCTTTTTCCAAATTTTTTTATCTTCTTTAATAATCATTTTATTTTTTCTTCAAGCTAAAAATAATACTAGGGCTGCTTGGTATATTAATAATTTTTTTTTCTAGGTTTTCTGCGTTTGATAAATTCATTTTACTATATTTTGATAAATATTTAATTTTATGCATTAATTGCCATACGGGCCTTACCTTTATTTTATTTTTATTACAAAATTTTATTATTTTATTTCTATCTTTTTTAAATTTATCATTAAGTATAATCGTTTGAAGCCAGTAGTTGCTCCTGCAGTTCTTAGGTTCCTTTAATAAATTAATCCCTTCAATTTTTTTAAATTCTTTATCATAAATTTTGAAAATTTTTCTTTTTGCCCTAACTATTTTTTCGATGTTTTCTAGCTGTGCGCAACCTATAGCAGCGTTAATACCTGGCATTCTATAATTATACCCAATCATATTATGATCTATCTGGAAATTTTTAATTATTTTTGAATTAGTGGAAATATGTTTAGCTAATTTTGCAATATATTTGCTTTTAGTTAATAACATGCCCCCTCCACCAGTAGTAATAGTTTTGTTACCATTAAAGCTTAATATTCCAATATCACCAAAAGTTCCAACATGTTTTTTTTTATAAAAACTACCAACTCCTTCAGCCGCATCTTCTACAACTGTTAAGTTAAATTTTTTTGCCAATACTAAGACTGAATCTAGATCGGATGGGTGACCAAAAACATGCATAGGTATTATAGCTTTGATTATATTTTTAGTTTTTTTATTAATGCAAAGATTGTTTCTTTGATAAGTATTTTTTGATAAGTATTTTTTTAACTTTTTTATGTCCATGCCTAAAGTGTTGTTTTCTACATCAACAAAATGTGGTTTAGCATTTGTTAATAAAATTGCATTGGAACTTGCTATATAGTTAAGTGATGGCAATAACACTTCATCATTTTTTTTTACTCCACTCAAAAGAAGTGCTAAATGTAATGCTGAAGTTCCGGAGTTGAGAGCAACAGCATATTTTGATCCTGTATATTTGCAAAACTGCTTTTCCAATTTTTCAACAAAAGGACTGATGGTTGAAACAAGAGTCGTATCTAGTGATTTTTTTAAATATTTTAATTCATTGCCAAAAAATATTGGCTCATGTATCTCTGAATTTTTTTTTGCTATTTTAGAAATAACAATAAGAATTTTTTTATATATTTTTTGTGAATTTCGAAAAGTCATAATCATTAAGTATTTTTATCATTTTATTAGAAACATTTTTTCCAGAATAAGGATTTAAAGTTTTTTTTAATTTTTTTTTAAAACTATTTGTATAAATTTTATTAATTGAACTCACGATTGGGCTTATTTCTATTTTTGAATTTATTACACTGCTTGCCATCAATCTACCTTTTTGTCGATTTCCTAGATTGATAGTCGCTTTTTTAAAGCTTGGAACTTCATAAATCCCACTGGATGAATTTCCTAATACAGCATCTATATACTTTAAAATTGACAAATAATTTAAATTACCCATG